>ERZ506877.10-NODE-10-length-229797-cov-12.2081_pt1 | contig 229797 bp, 187 predicted proteins | sample MGYA00512907_ERZ506877 | MGnify/ENA metagenome assembly ERZ506877
TTTCGCTGTGGATGTACTTGGTGATTTCCATGGAATTGTATTGGATGGCTTTGTACCCTTCGAATCCCAGGCGGATAAACTGATAGTACTGTCCTAAAATCTGTGCGGCGGGGCGGCTGAAGTTCAAACCAACCTGAGTGATATTTGCCCCCAGATAGTTTACGCTGAATGACATGGCATCCGGAAGGTATTTCTTGTCTTTCCATACCACCCATCCCAGTCCCGGATAAACCAGTCCGAACTTGTGCCCGGAAGTGCTGATAGAGAGAACCCATTTCAAGCGGAAGTCCCACTTTGTTTCGGGGCTGAGGAACGGCAGGATGAAACCGCCGGTTGCAGCATCTACATGGATAGGAATATCATAACCGGTCTTGGCGTTGTAGGCATCCAGTGCTTTGTCCAATGCTTCTACATCATCGTTCAAACCTGTCCATGTCACACCTTGGATGGGGACGATGCAGATGGTGTTCTCGTCACACATTTTCAGTGCTTCTTCGGGGTCTAGAGTGGTTTTGTCCAAGGTGAGAGGTACTTGGCGCATTTCAATCTGCCACAGTTGGGCGAATTTTTCCCAAACAACCTGAAAACCGCTTGAAATGACAAAGTTAGGCTTGTCAGTCGGTTTTCCCTGAGCTTTACGTCTGTCTTTCCAGCGTAACCAGGCGGCTACTCCTCCCAGCATACAAGCCTCGCTGGAGCCGATAGCCAGTGCTCCGGTTTTCCATTTTGCCTGTTCGGGTGAATTCCACAAATTAGCCATGATATTGATACATTTGGCATTCATCACTGCGATACGAGGATATTCTGTTTCATCAATGTAGTTGATGCTGATGGCTTCGTTCATCAGTTTGGTGGCATAGTCGTCCATATAGGTAGTAACGAAAGTAGCCAGATTAAGACGTGGCTGGGTCTGAGCAAATGTTTCGTCTTTTACCATTTGATAGGCAATCTGCGGAGTGGTAGGGTTCATCGGAATAGTGTCTACCGGGGCAGGCTGTAGCATTTCATTTGAGCCAAACACAGATGTCTTTGCGTCACCTTCTCTCAAATCACAATTACAATCTTTCATTTTACTTAAAGTTTAGGTTAGTAATACAATGAAGAACGTGGGAGTTTCCCTCGTTTTTCTCCCTCAACATAAGGGGTAATGAAAAGTTCCTTGATTTTATGTTTTTTAATTTATGGTAACTTGCAGGGAGTTTATTTTTGAACCAATTCTTTTACATTTTGTTTTATCATAATATAAACCAATTTCATTATGAAAATACAAACAGGGCAGGGGACAATTCCCCTTATTACATTAATAGGTATATTTTCTATTTCGGCATTAAATGCATTGCCGGGATTGGCAGTTTCTCCCATCTTGGGGGATTTGAACAAAATTTTTCCGTCTGCCACGGATTTGGAAATCCAGATGCTTTCCTCGTTACCTTCACTTCTTATTATCCCTTTTATTTTGTTATCGGGTAAGTTGACCGAGAAGGTGAACAATCTGTTGTTGTTGCAAGTAGGATTGACTATTTTCGGAGTAAGCGGCATACTCTACCTGTTGTCCGGTAAAATGTGGCAACTGATAGCTATCAGTGCCATGCTGGGGATTGGCTCGGGATTGATTGTCCCTTTGTCCACCGGGTTGATATCCAGATATTTTGTCGGTGGTTATCGTACCAGACAATTTGGTTATAGTTCTGCTATTACAAATATTACATTAGTACTTGCCACTACACTGACCGGCTATCTGGCAGAAGTGAACTGGCACTTGCCATTTCTGGTTTATCTTTTTCCGTTTATATCTATCTTTCTTACATGTTATTTAAAGAAAGATTTGTCCGGCTATCATCCCAAAGATGACGTACCTGCCTCTACTGTAAAAGAGATGGGCAAGCGAGGTATTGATGTGAAGGCGCTGGTTAAACTTATGGCATTTTACGGACTGGCTACTTATTTGGTGATAATCGTCAGTTTTAATCTTCCTTTTTTGATGGAAGAATATGGATTGTCCAGTGGGCGGGCAGGCATCCTGATTTCGTTATTCTTTCTTGCTATCATGGCGCCGGGCTTTGTATTGAACAAGATTGTGCAGATGCTGGGACGGCGTATCTATATGATTTGCTTGTTGCTGATAGCTTGCGGTATGGGAATTATTTTGGTAAGTCGTTCTGAGATACTTATTGCTTTGGGGTGTATTTTGAACGGATTGGCTTATGGTATTATTCAGCCATTGATTTATGATAAAACTTCTGATGTGGCTGTACCCCATAAGGTGACATTGGCACTTGCCTTTGTGATGGCGATGAATTATGTGGCTATTCTTCTTTGTCCGTTTATTGTGAATATAGCCCAGAATCTGTTTCATTCCCATTCGTATACCTTTGCTTTCTGGTTGAACCTGATGATTGCGTTAATGGCAATGTTTATTGTGATGAAACAGGAAAAATTGGAATTCTGAGTACTTATGAGTCGTTTTAATATAAATCGGGGGAGCAGTTGTCTCCCCTTTCCTTGTTATTTCGTTTTGCTGTAATGGAACGTAGTTAGTTATAAGGAATGAAAAGTTTATTCTTAAAGAGAGGAGTGCTTAATGTCAGGCAAGAGAAGATATAACAGAAAAGATGGCAGTATGAAGTATTGTAGTTTCTGCGTGTGAATTTATTAGAGGTGCTTTGAACCAAAGGGTTGCTTATGTGGTTATACCCATGTAAAAAAACTTATTATGAACAAACAAGTTGAAGCAAACCTTAGCATGATAGTCTCCAAAGCATTGGGAGGCTTTAATATGAATGCGTTGAAATATCTTTTGCCTTTATGGATTGCTCCGGTCACAGGAGTAACATTCCGCCTGGTATTTGGGGCGGCAGCATTTTGGCTTATCGATATTTTCTGTAAACCGGAAGATTCTACCACCCGTCAGAGATGGCAGCTTTTTTTGTTAGGAGCATTAGGAATGTACGGATATATGTTTTTTTACCTTTTAGGTATCAGTATGACTACACCGGTATCCAGTTCTATATTTGTCAGTCTGGAACCCATTTGGGTATTTGTTATCACTGTCTTATTCTACAAAGAGAAAGTAACATGGATGAAACTTCTTGGTATCGGTTTGGGATTGGGAGGAGCTATTCTTTGTATTGCTACACAGCCCGGTGACGATTTGGCATCCAATGCCATGGCGGGAAACCTGATATGCTTGGTCAGTTCGATAGTTTATGCTATATATTTAGTTGTCAGCAATCGCTTGCTTAAAGGAGTGGGAGATATGACCTTGTTGAAATATACATTTTTGGGAGCAGCGGTAATGTCGCTTATTGTCAATTCAATCTATGGATTTGAAGCACCTATAATGAGCATGTCGCTTTTTTCCACCCCGATGTTGGTATTGCTGTTTGTACTCATATTTCCGACAACTATCAGCTATTTGCTTCTTCCCATCGGATTGAAATACCTGAAAACGACATTAGTGGCTATTTATGGATATCTGATATTGATAGTAGCAACTGTTACTTCATTTTTGTTGGGGCAAGACCGTTTTTCATGGACGCAACTGGGAGCGATTGTTATGATTTGCATCAGTGTTTATCTGGTGGAGGTGGCAGAAAGTAAGAGTAAGGTCTAGAGAGAAAAAGGCATATCAAGAGTGCTTGGGGACTTTTGATATACCTTTTTGCTTATTATTTCGATATCTTCCGATAAAAAAAAACGATTTTTATAACGAAAATATCATTTTATCCTTCATAGATTGCAATTAAAGTATTACTTTTGCCACAGTTTTGTAATGTAGAGTTTGCAAAAATGACCGATATAATCAAACATCGTGGTATTGTGGAAAACATAAACGGTTTTCATATTCGAGTGAGAATCGTTCAAACTTCTGCCTGTTCAGCTTGCAGCGTAAAAGGACACTGCAATGCATCCGAGAGCAAAGAAAAGCTGGTTGATGTTTTCGACACGAAAGCTTCTTCTTACCGAGTGGGTGAGGAGATAATGCTTTATGGAACGACTTCTATGGGGATGCAGGCCGTATTTTTGGCTTTTGGCGTCCCTTTCTTGATATTGTTGGCTGCTTTATTCATTACGATGCATCTTACCGATGGTGATGAACTGAAGTCGGCCATTATTTCTTTATTGGCTTTAGCTCCATATTATTTTATTATATATATATGTAGAGGAAAGTTGAGTAAGAAGTTCTCTTTTACGCTTGAACCTATAAAAAACAATTAATAAATAACTAACTAAAACTTATGGATTTAATTCTGGTTGCAGTAATTTCGTTGGGAGCGATTGGCTTGATTGCCGCGGTAATCTTGTATGCCGCTTCCAAGAAGTTTGCTGTGTATGAAGATCCGCGGATTGCCCAAGTTAGCGAAGTGCTTCCTCAGGCAAATTGCGGTGGATGTGGTTATCCCGGTTGTTCCGGTTTTGCCGGTGCCTGTGTGAAGGCTGCCGATGCCGGTTCGCTGGAGGGTAAGTTATGTCCGGTTGGCGGTGCTCCCGTTATGGAGAAAGTTGCTGCCATTTTAGGATTGGAAGCCGTTGCTGCCGAACCGAAAGTTGCGGTGGTGAGATGTAACGGTAGTTGTGAAAACCGCCCTCGTACTGCTCTGTACGATGGAGCTAAGTCATGTGCCATCGCTCATGCCACTTCGGGGGGTGAGACCGGTTGTACATTTGGTTGCTTGGGATGTGGCGATTGTGTGGAAGCGTGTCAGTTTGATGCTATTCACATGAATCCTGAAACTGGGCTGCCTGAAGTAGATGAAGAGAAATGTACGGCTTGTGGCGCTTGCAGCAAAGCTTGTCCGCGCAAGATTATTGAAATCCGTCCGAAAGGCAAGAACAACCGTCGTGTAGTGGTGATGTGTGTGAACAAAGACAAAGGAGCCGTGGCCAACAAAGCTTGTAAGGCAAGCTGTATCGGTTGTGGCAAGTGTGTGAAAGTCTGTCCGTTTGAGGCAATTACACTGGAGAACAATCTGGCATACATTGATCCGGCCAAGTGCAAGTCTTGCCGCAAGTGTGAACAGGAATGTCCGAAGGGTGCTATCCAGGCCATCAATTTCCCGCCGCGTAAACCGAAGGTGGAAGCTCCGGCAGGTGAAGCTGCTACTAAACCGGCTGCTGCAAAAGTGGAAACTCCGAAAGTGGAAACTCCAAAGGTGGAAGTTCCGAAAGCTGAGGCTCCGAAAGCGCCTGAAGCTCCTAAGGCTGAAGCATAATCAAAATTCAAAGTAAGTAAAATTAAAAAGATATAACAGTGAAGACATTTAGAATTGGTGGAGTACATCCGGCAGAAAATAAATTGTCAGCAGGCAAAGCTATCGAGACCCTTGCGCTTCCTAAGCAGGCGGTATTTCCTTTGTCGCAGCATATCGGCGCTCCTGCTACTGCCATCGTGAAGAAAGGCGATGTGGTAAAGGTGGGTACGAAGATTGCTGAGGCGGGTGGCTTTGTTTCAGCAGCCATCTTCTCGTCTGTATCCGGTAAAGTGAATAAGGTGGATGCCGTGATTGATGCAAGCGGTTACCGTAAGCCGGCTATCTTTATCGATGTAGACGGTGATGAATGGGAAGAATCAATAGATCGCAGTTCTACATTGGTGAAAGAGTGTACGTTAACGCCCGAGCAAATTGTTGCTAAAGTAAAAGATGCCGGTGTGGTAGGTATGGGTGGTGCTTGTTTTCCCACTCATGTGAAGCTCTCTCCTCCTCCGGGATGCAAGGCGGAATGTGTTATTATCAATGCTGTAGAGTGTGAGCCTTATCTTACTGCCGACCATCGTCTGATGCTGGAAAAGGCAGACGAAGTGCTGGTGGGTGTAAGCATCCTGATGAAAGCCGCCAAAGTGACCAAAGGTTACATCGGCATTGAAAACAATAAGCCGGATGCCATCAAGTTGATGACCGAGAAGGCTGCCCAATATCCCGGCATCGAAGTCGTTCCTTTGCAGGTGAAATATCCGCAAGGGGGTGAAAAGCAGTTGATAGATGCTGTGATCGGTCGCCAGGTTCCTGCTCCTCCTGCTATTCCTATCAATGTAGGTGCGGTGGTTCAGAATGTAGGTACTGCATTTGCCGTTTATGAAGCTGTTCAGAAGAACAAACCTTTATTTGAACGTGTCGTGACCGTTACAGGTAAGTCTGTCAAGAATCCCTCCAACTTCCTCACCCGTATGGGTACCCCGATGAGCCAGCTGATTGATGCGGCAGGTGGTTTGCCTGAAGATACCGGAAAGGTGATTGGCGGTGGTCCGATGATGGGTAAAGCGTTGGTTAATACAGAAGTTCCTATCTGTAAAGGTAGTTCGGGTGTGCTGATTATGAATGATAAGGAAGCTGCCCGTGCGGAAGCTCAGCCCTGTATTCGCTGTGCCAAGTGTGTCAGTGTGTGTCCTATGGGACTGGAGCCTTTCTTATTGGCAACACTTTCGGCTCACAAGGACTGGGAGAGAGTAGAAAAAGAAGATGTAATGTCGTGCATCGAGTGCGGTTCGTGTCAGTTCACTTGTCCGTCTCATCGTTATTTGCTGGACTATATCCGTTTGGGTAAGGGCACAGTAGGTGGTATTATCCGTGCACGTAATGCTAAAAAATAATTCGACAAAATAGTATGGCTAATAAATTAATAGTATCATTATCGCCCCACGTCCATAGCGGTGACAGTGTACAAAAGAATATGTACGGTGTGCTCATCGCGTTGATACCTGCGTTGCTGGTTTCATTCTATATGTTCGGGCTGGGCGCCGTGGTGGTGACCTTGACTTCGGTTGCTGCCTGTGTATTCTTCGAATGGGCGATTACCAAGTTTATTTTGAAGAGAGAACGCTCTACCATCTGTGATGGTTCAGCCGTCATAACCGGTGTGCTGCTGGCATTCAACCTGCCTTCCAACCTGCCGCTTTGGATTATTATTATCGGTGCATTGGTAGCTATCGGCATTGGTAAGATGACTTTTGGCGGATTGGGCTGCAATCCTTTCAACCCCGCGCTGGTAGGTCGTATCTTCCTGCTGATTTCTTTTCCTGTGCAGATGACTTCATGGCCGTTGGTTCAACAATGGGGAAGTTATACCGATGCTCAGACAGGAGCTACTCCGCTGGCTCTAATGAAAATGGCAGTCAAAGGTGATGTAAATGCATTGGGACAGTTGCCCGATACCATGAGCCTGTTCTTGGGTAACAATCCGGGTTCTTTGGGTGAGGTCAGCGCTTTAGCGCTGTTGCTCGGTTTGGGCTATATGTTGTGGAAAAAGATAATCTCCTGGCATATTCCTGTATCAATATTGGTGACAGTGTTTGTATTTGCCGGTTTGATGCATTGGGTTGATCCGGTTGCTTACGCTTCTCCGTTGGCACATTTGTTTACAGGTGGTTTGATGTTGGGTGCTATCTTTATGGCAACCGACTATGTTACTTCGCCTATGACTCATAAAGGTATGATTATTTACGGTGTGGCTATCGGTTTCCTGACTGTGGTTATCCGTTTGTTCGGTGCATATCCCGAAGGTATGTCTTTCGCTATATTCATTATGAACGCATTCACTCCGTTAATCAATACTTATTGCAAACCTAAAAGATTCGGGGAGGTAGTGAAGAAATGAAAAAACTAGAATCATCTTTGAAAAACATGGTTATCGTGCTGACAGGCGTAACCGTGGTAGCCGGAGCATTGCTGGGTTATGTGAATGAGTTGACAAAGGAACCCATTGCGCAGGCTAATGCCAAGGCTTTGAGTGATGCCATTGCTATCGTAGTTCCGGGATTCGATAACAATCCTGCCGAAGCCCCTGAGACAATAGAACTGGAAGGTGCTACCTATAAAATATATAAAGCAACCAAAGGCGGAGAATTTATCGGTGCAGCCGTAGAATCTTCTGCTAATGGTTTCGGTGGTGCACTGAATGTGTTGGTTGGTTTCGATAAAGACGGCAATATTATTGATTATTCTTTGTTGAGCCATGCGGAAACTCCGGGATTGGGCTCAAAAGCAGCCGATTGGTTTAAGAAAGGCGGTAAAGGTGATATTACCGGCATGAATCCGGGACAGAAAGCCTTGACAGTGAGCAAGGATGGCGGACAGGTGGATGCCATTACTGCTTCTACCATTACTTCGCGTGCATTCCTGCAGGCAGTGAATAATGCATACGCTGCTTACAGCGGTCAGCAGGTAGACGGAGCCAGTGGAGCTACTCAGCAAGTATCGGCAACAGTGGAAAAGGATACAACAGCTTGTAGCGGAACTCTCTGTAAGGAAGGACAGACTTGTGATGCAAAATGTGATTCATGCAAGGTTGCTTGTGGTGAAAAATGCGATTCTGTCAACTGCAAGAAAGCCAACTGTGCCAACGTTGACTGCAAGAAAGCTGAATGTCCTAACAAAGATTGTAAAAACAAAAAATAAGGAAGGAGCAGACTATGAATAATTTTAAAGTATTGATGAACGGGATTGTCAAAGAGAATCCTACGTTTGTACTCCTTTTGGGTATGTGTCCTACATTGGGAACCACTTCTTCGGCCATCAATGGTATGGGTATGGGATTGGCAACCATGTTTGTGTTGATTTGTTCGAATGTAGTAATTTCGTCTATCAAGAATCTGATTCCTGATATGGTGCGTATTCCTGCATTTATTGTGGTTATTGCGTCATTTGTAACCTTGTTGCAGATGATTATGCAGGCATACGTGCCGGCACTTTATGCTACATTGGGATTGTTCATCCCGCTGATTGTAGTAAACTGTATCCTGCTGGGACGTGCCGAAGCATTTGCCGCAAAGAACGGCCCTGTTCCTTCATTCTTCGACGGACTGGGTATGGGACTCGGATTTACTCTTGCATTGACTATCCTTGGTGGTGTACGTGAGTTTCTCGGTACAGGCAAACTGTTTGATATTGCCATCATGCCGGAGCAATACGGAATGTTGATTTTCGTTCTCGCACCGGGAGCCTTCATTGCATTGGGTTACCTCATTGCGATTGTGAATAAACTGAAGAAAGCATAACCCGTAAAAAGTAAGAATATGGAATATATATTGATATTTATCACCGCTATATTTGTGAACAACATTGTGTTGTCACAATTCCTGGGTATCTGCCCGTTTCTCGGTGTATCCAAGAAAGTTGAGACAGCTACGGGTATGGGAGCGGCTGTTGCATTCGTGCTTACCATCGCTACCATTGTTACCTACCTTATCCAGAAGTTTGTGCTTGATGCTTTCGGACTGGAGTATTTGCAGACCATTGCTTTTATCCTTGTCATTGCAGCATTGGTGCAGATGGTAGAAATCATTCTGAAGAAAGTTTCTCCTGCCCTTTATCAGGCATTGGGAGTATTCCTTCCGCTGATTACCACCAACTGTTGTATTCTGGGTGTGGCTATATTGGTAATCCAAAAAGACTTTGATTTGTTGACTGGGGTAGTTTACGCCTTTTCGACAGCTCTTGGTTTTGCCTTGGCTATGGTGTTGTTTGCCGGTATCCGTGAACAACTGAGCCTGGTAAATATTCCGAAAGGAATGCAGGGAATGGCTATTGCACTGGTTACTGCCGGTCTGCTGGCTATGGCATTTATGGGATTCTCCGGTGTTGACAAAGGTTTGGCTGTATTGTTTGGAGTAGAGTAATTCATCCTTTAAATAAGGTAATTCAGAAGTCCGGAGCAGTGCTTCGGACTTTTTTGTACAAAGAATTTCGTTTTTCGTACTGTTTAATTCAATTATTATGCTTATTTTTGCAATAGAATTAATAGAGAGACCAAATGGCTATGACATTGATTGTACTTGCGGCCACTATGGGGAATAAGTATGGCGGATTAAAACAGCTGGAAGGGATTGGTCCCAATGGCGAAACGATATTAGACTTTTCCGTATATGATGCCGTAAGAGTGGGATTTGATAAAATAGTATTTGTCATAAGTAGACATTTTGAACAAGAATTCAAAAAACTGGTTTCAGGCAAATACGAGCACGTGGTGGATGTGGAATATGTTTATCAGGATGTAGAAACCATTCCCGAAGAAAAACGTAATCCGAAGCGAACAGCACTTTATGGTTCGGTAAGAGCTGTATTGATGGGAGAAGAATTAATAGATGCCCCATTTGGAGTGATAAATGCAGTTAATTTCTATCAGCGTGAGAGTTTTGAATTATTGTATAATAATTTAGTGGCATTGAAAGATGCCGGTTATCATAGTTTCAATGTCTGCTATAGATTGAAAAACGTTTTAGCGGAGAGCGGTGGAGTAACCCGGGGAATTTGTGAAGTGGATGAAAACGGATATTTAATTTCTGTAACAGACCGTACAGGAGTGGAGCGGATCAGTGGTAATCCCATGTATCCTAATGAGGTGCATAAATGGGTGGCACTGGATGATAATAGTTTGGTTTCAATGAATATGTGGGGCTTCAGGCCGGATATATTTAATGAAATGCAAGCTGCATTTGATAAGTTTATTGATGAAAACGGAATGGATTTGAAAGCTCATTATTCTATACCTGCTTTTATGAATAAACGGATAAGAGAAGGAGTCAGAGTGAAGGTGATTGAAACACCTGCCCGATGGATGGGATTGGTTTCGCACGATGATAAGATTCAGGTAGTTCTTCGTATCAACGACATGATTCGTAAGGGTATCTATCCTTCTAAGTTGTTTTGAACCTATTAAAAACGACAGAATAATAAGTCTTATGAAAAAGAGAATTTTAGTGACAGGAGGAACCGGATATATCGGTTCTCATACCGTAGTTGAACTGCAACAAAGCGGTTACGACGTAGTGATTGTAGATAATCTCTCAAACTCTAACGCCGATGTGGTTGACAATATTGAAAAAGTAACAGGTATCCGTCCGGCATTTGAGAAGTTGGACTGTCTGGATTATGAAGGTATGGACAAACTGTTTACTAAATATGCCGGTATTGAAGGTATTATTCACTTTGCAGCCAGCAAAGCAGTAGGTGAGTCTTGCCAAAAACCGTTGTTGTATTATCGTAACAATCTGGTTTCGTTAATCAACTTGTTGGAGTTGATGCCTAAGCATAATGTAAAAGGCATTATCTTCTCTTCATCATGTACGGTATACGGTCAGCCGGATACATTGCCTGTAACTGAAGCTGCTCCTATCAAGAAGGCAGAATCACCATACGGCAATACAAAGCAAATTAATGAAGAAATTATCCGCGATACTGTGGCATCAGGTTCTCCTGTTCACGCTATCATGTTGCGTTACTTTAACCCTATTGGTGCACATCCGTCTGCATTGATTGGCGAGTTGCCTAATGGTGTACCTCAAAACTTGTTGCCGTATGTCACTCAAACTGCAATGGGTATCCGTGAGCAATTGAGCGTATTTGGTGATGACTATGACACTCCTGACGGCTCTTGTATCCGTGACTACATCTATGTAGTAGATTTGGCTAAGGCTCACGTGATTGCTATGGATCGTATCTTGAACGATAAGCAGAAAGAAAGTGTGGAAGTATTCAATATCGGTACAGGTCGCGGCTTGTCTGTATTGGAACTGCTGAATAAGTTTGAAGCTGCTACAGGCGTGAAGGTGAACTATAAGATTGTAGGCCGTCGTCAGGGAGATATTGTTAAGGTATGGGCTGACCCAACTTTCGCTAACGAAGAGTTAGGATGGCAGGCAAAGGCTACTATCGAAGAGACACTGAAATCTGCATGGAATTGGCAGGTTAAGTTAAGAGAAAGAGGAATTCAATAAAGAATTAAGATATTTTTAGAAAGACCGATGAACAAAGGACGCTAGTGTGGCGTTTTTATAGTGCAAATAACCTGAAACCCCTCTTGGATATGTGAATACCTGACCGGTGGTAAGTTATGTTACTCAAAACATAGAGCAGGCTAAAAAATTGCATAGTAGTTTTGTCGTGTTTTATTTTGTGTTTGTGTTGTGGCTGTTCCTCGACGTGAGTCGGGGGACAGTTTTTTTTATGCTTGTGTGTTGCATTCTAAGTTTGATGACATAAAAAACTCTTCAAACAGCATGAACCGGCTGTTTGAAGAGTTTTCTGAACAAGTTAGAAGAATGGTTAATCCTTACTCCAACTCACGCTGTCTGCAGAAACACTGGCAGAACTTATCTTCTACGTTCTCTATAGGTTCTTTGAATATACCATATACGCACGAACCGGAACCACTCATGGAAGCGTATACGGCTCCCAAATCATATAATTCATCTTTGATGGCAGCTATTTCGGGGAATTTCAAGAATACACTGTCTTCAAAATCATTTTGCATGTTGTCTTTCCATGTATCTACCGGCTGCTTGATTACTTCTTTTAAGGAAACGGCAGGACGTTGTGGCTTTATGGCAGCGAAAGCATCACGGGTAGAAACAAAAATATCCGGTTTGACCAATACAATGTGATATCCTTTCAAAGACAAATCGATCGGTTCGAAGATATTCCCTATGCCGGTTGCAAATACCGGTTTGTTTTGAATGAAAAATGCACAGTCGGCACCGAGGCGTGCCGCGTATTCTTCCATTTTCGTATGGTTGATGTTCAAAGCAAACTTTTCATTTAATAATTTAATCATGTATGCTGCATCTGACGATCCGCCTCCCAATCCTGCTCCTGCAGGAATATGTTTGTACATATGAATTTCGATGGCCGCCATTTGTGGAAAATCTTCTTTCAGTAACTTATAAGCCTTAACAACTAAATTATCTTCCGGTTCGCCGTCCAAAGCACTTCCGCTTACATGGAGATTGTACTCTTTGTCACTGTTTGTGGAGCGTGTGACTTCCAACGCATCTTGAAGATTGATAGGATAAAAAATTGTTTCTAGGTTGTGATAACCATCCGGGCATTTTTCTATAATATTCAGGCCCAGATTGATTTTAGCATTCGGAAATGTTATCATATTCTTTTATTTAGATTAATTTCTAGTGTGTCTTTATTACGGCTCCTGAGCACGTGACACGGCTCAAATATAAGGTAAACTTTTCATTTAACCATATAAAAAACCATTTTGTGTATGGATTGTTCATGTTTTATAGAAAAAGTCTTCGTATTTCTTTTATTATTTTTGCTCCCGGCTGGATGTTCAACTCGTCAAAAAGTTCTATCTTTGCCCTACTTTAAACGAAAGGAAATGGCAGAAGTAAGAAAAACGACACGTACTCCTAAAACTGTAAAGGCAAAGCCTGTTGATGAATATGGGCATTTGCAGCCACAGGCACCTGAATTGGAAGAGGCAGTATTAGGAGCATTAATGATAGAAAAAGACGCATATTCACTGGTGAGTGAAATTCTTCGTCCCGAGTCTTTTTACGAGCATCGTCATCAGTTGATATATCAGGCTATTACGGCGTTGGCACTACGCCAGCAGCCGGTGGATATTCTGACCGTTGCCGAGCAGTTGCGCAGCACCGGTGATTTGGATGAAGTGGGAGGTCCTTTTTATATCACTCAGTTGAGTGGGAAGGTAGCATCGTCTGCCCATATTGAATATCATGCGCGAATTATAGCCCAAAAGTTCTTGGCACGCGAACTGATTTCTTTTACCAGTAATATTCAGACGAAAGCCTTCGATGAGACACAGGATGTGGATGATTTGATGCAAGAAGCTGAAGGGAAGCTGTTCGAGATTTCGCAGCAGAATATGAAGAAAGATTATACGCAGATTAATCCGGTTATTCAGGAGGCGTATGAGATGCTTCAGAAGGCGGCGGCTCGGACGGATGGTTTAAGTGGTTTGGAGAGTGGTTTTCATGCACTGGACAAGATGACTTCGGGCTGGCAGAACTCCGACCTTGTGATTATTGCTGCTCGTCCCGCCATGGGTAAAACAGCATTCGTGCTTTCAATGGCTAAGAATATGGCAGTCAATGCAAAAATTCCGGTAGCATTGTTCTCGCTTGAAATGGCGAACGTGCAGTTGGTCAATCGTTTGATTGTCAATGTGTGCGAAATACCGGGCGAGAAAATTAAGAGTGGGCAGTTGGCTCCATACGAATGGGGGCAGTTGGACTATAAGATTAAGGAATTGTATGACGCTCCGTTGTATGTCGATGATACCCCTTCTCTTTCGGTTTTCGAATTGAGAACGAAGGCAAGGCGCTTGGTACGTGAACATGGAGTAAAAATAATTATCATTGACTACTTGCAGTTGATGAATGCGAGCGGTATGTCGTTTGGCAGCCGTCAGGAAGAGGTTAGTACTATTTCACGTTCGTTGAAAGGCTTGGCAAAGGAGCTGAACATTCCGATTATTGCCCTGAGTCAGTTGAATCGTGGTGTGGAGAGCCGTGAAGGTATTGACGGAAAGCGTCCGCAGTTGAGTGACTTGCGTGAATCCGGGGCCATCGAGCAGGATGCCGATATGGTGTGCTTTATCCATCGCCCCGAATATTATAAGATATTTCAGGATGAAAAAGGAAACGACCTGCATGGTATGGCTGAAATCATTATTGCCAAGCATCGTAACGGTGCTGTGGGCGATGTGTTGTTGCGTTTCCGCGGTGAGTTCGCCCGTTTCCAGAATCCGGATGATGAAATGATTATACCGTTGCCGGGAGAAGAACCGGGAATTATCCGTTCCAAAATGAATGGCGGTGGAAGCAGTGTACCGCCTCCGCCTCCTGATGCTGCACCTGCCGATAATAATCCGTTCGGAGCACCCATTCCCGAAGGACCTTTACCGTTTTAATCCTTATTCTGTCATTCTTCACTTTGTTCAGAATGACGAGGTTGATGAAAATTAAACGGGTTCTCATAACAGGATAAAAGAAAATAATTACTAAATTTGCAAGTCATTTTGAAATACATAAAATATATCATATATGAATATCTCTTATAATTGGCTGAAAGAATACGTCAACTTCGATTTGACCCCTGATGAAGTGGCAGCAGCGCTGACTTCTATCGGTCTGGAAACAGGAGGCGTAGAAGAAGTCCAAACAATTAAAGGCGGTCTGGAAGGTATCGTTATCGGTGAAGTGCTGACTTGCGAACCTCATCCCAACTCTGACCACATGCATGTAACTACGGTTAACTTGGGACAGGGAGAACCTGTGCAGATTGTTTGCGGTGCTCCTAATGTAGCTGCCGGACAAAAAGTTGTGGTTGCCACTTTGGGCACAAAGCTATATGACGGTGAAGAATGCTTTACCATAAAAAAATCAAAACTTCGCGGTATTGAGTCAATCGGCATGATTTGTGCCGAAGATGAGATTGGTATCGGAACCGGTCATGACGGTATCATTGTTCTGCCGGACGATGCTGTGCCCGGAACTCCTGCCAAAGATTATTATAACATCAAGAGCGACTATGTACTTGAAGTGGATATTACTCCGAACCGGGCGGATGCTTGCTCTCACTATGGCGTGGCACGTGACTTGTATGCTTATTTGATTCAAAACGGCAGACAGGCTACGTTAACCCGTCCTTCGGTAGAAGGCTTCAAGGTAGACAATCACGATATGGATATCACTGTAGAAGTAGAAAATACCGAAGCATGTCCCCGTTATGCCGGAGTTTCCATCAAAGGTGTTACCGTGAAAGAGAGTCCCGACTGGCTGCAAAACAAGCTGCGTTTGATAGGTCTTCGTCCAATCAACAATATTGTGGATATCACTAACTACATTCTTCATGCTTACGGCCAACCGCTGCATTGCTTTGATGCCGATAAGATTAAGGGTGGAAAGATTGTTGTAAAGACTGTTGCCGAAGGTACTAAGTTTACCACTTTGGATGAAGTGGAACGAACTTTGTCCGATAGAGACTTGATGATATGTAATACTGAAGAGCCGATGTGTATTGCCGGTGTATTTGGTGGCTTGGATTCAGGTACTACGGAACAAACAGTGGATGTATTCCTCGAAAGTGCGTATTTCAATCCGACTTGGGTGCGTAAAACGGCGCGTCGTCATGGTTTGAGTACCGACTCTTCTTTCCGTTTCGAGCGTGGCATTGATCCCAACGGAACTATTTATGCCTTGAAAGAAGCTGCCTTGCTGGTAAAAGAACTGGCAGGCGGAACTATCGCTTCTGAAATTAAAGACAATTATCCTCATCCGGTTGCTGATTTCATGGTAGAATTAAACTATGAAAAAGCTCATTCTCTGATTGGGAAAGTAATTCCGGCAGAGACGATAAAGAGTATCGTTACCAGTCTTGAGATGAAGATTGTAAACGAGACTCCCGAAGGAGTGACTTTACAAGTTCCTGCTTACCGTGTAGACGTTCAGCGTGACTGTGACGTGGTAGAAGATATTCTCCGTATCTATGGATATAATAATGTGGAAATTCCCACAACATTAAAGTCAAGCCTGACCACGAAGGGGGAAGTAGATAAATCCCAACAGCTTCAGAACTTGATTTCCGAACAGTTGATAGGTTGCGGATTCAATGAAATTCTGAATAACTCACTGACTGCTGCCGGATATTATGAAGGTTTGGAAACCTACAAGCCCGAAAACCTTGTCAACTTAATGAATCCGTTAAGCAATGACCTGAATGTAATGCGTCAGACGCTGTTGTTCGGCGGCTTGGAAAGCATCCAGCACAATGCCAACCGTAAGAATGCCGATTTGAAGTTCTTTGAGTTCGGTAACTGCTATTTCTTTAATGCGGAAAAGAAGAACCCTGAAAAGGTATTGGCTGCATACAAAGAAGAATATCATCTGGGATTGTGGGTAACAGGTAAGCGTGTGAGCAACTCATGGGCACATCCTGATGAAAACACCAGCGTTTATGAACTGAAAGCTTATGTGATGAATATCTTCACTCGTTTGGGCTTGAACTTCGGTAACGTGGTATTCGGTAATTTGAGTAATGATATCTATTCTGTAGCTGTCAGCGTACACACCCGTGGCGGCAAGTTATTGGCTACGTTTGGTGTCATCAGCAAGAAGATTCAGAAAGCATTCGATATCGACAACGAAGTGTATTATGCCGAAATCAATTGGAATGAGCTGATGAAAGCCATCAAGACTTCCAAGGTCAACTTTAAGGAACTTTCCAAGTTCCCGGCTGTAAGACGTGACTTGGCATTGCTACTCGACAAGAATATCCAATTTGCCGAAATCGAAAAGATAGCTTACGAAACAGAAAAGAAGTTGCTGAAAGAAGTAGAACTGTTTGATGTATACGAAGGCAAGAATTTGGAGCCGGGTAAGAAGAGCTATGCTGTCAGCTTCTTGTTGCAGGATGAAAATGCAACACTGAACGACAAGCAAATCGACAAAATCATGTCTAAGCTGATTGCCAATCTGGAAAGCAAATTGAATGCGAAACTAAGATAATTGATAAAATAACCATTTATAAAAATATAATCCAATGGGAAGAGCATTTGAATATAGAAAAGCTACAAAGCTGAAAAGATGGGGCCACATGGCCAAGACTTTTACAAGACTGGGTAAACAAATTGCTATTGCTGTAAAAGCAGGCGGACCGGAACCGGAAAACAACCCGACCTTGCGTGGTGTTATCGCTACTTGTAAGCGCGAAAACATGCCGAAGGATAACATCGAGCGTGCTATTAAAAATGCAATGGGTAAGGATACCAGCGATTACAAAGGTATGACTTACGAAGGATACGGCCCTCACGGGGTAGCAGTATTCGTTGATACTTTGACCGATAATACCACTCGTACTGTAGCAGATGTCCGTTCTGTATTCAACAAATTTGGTGGCAACATGGGAACTACCGGTTCATTGGCTTTCTTGTTCGATCATAAATGTGTCTTTACTTTTAAGCGTAAAGAAGGTCTTGATATGGAAGAACTGATTCTTGATTTGATAGATTACAATGTAGAAGATGAATTCGATATCGATGAAGAAGAAGGAACAATCACTATTTACGGTGACCCGAAGAGCTATGCCGCTATTCAGAAACACTTGGAAGAATGCGGTTTTGAGGAAGTCGGTGGTGACTTTACTTATATTCCTAACGACCTGAAGGATGTAACTCCCGAACAGCGCGAAACAATTGATAAGATGGTAGAGCGTTTGGAAGAATTTGATGATGTCCAGACGGTTTATACAAACATGAAACCTGCTGAGGAAGAGTAAAAATGAAGATTACTTATAAAACGCAAGGTACTTGCAGCAGCCACATTGAGGTAGAAGTGGAAGACAATGTGGTTCAACAGGTATTCTTTTGGGGCGGATGCAATGGAAATCTTCAGGGCATCAGCCGTTTGGTAAAGGGAATGAAAGTTGAAGATGTAATATCGAAGTTGGAAGGAGTGAAGTGCGGAAATCGTTCCACTTCCTGTCCCGACCAATTATGCAAGGCATTGCGTGAGATGAAATAAAAGAAGAAAGAGGTTACTCGTAAGGGAGTGACCTCTTTTTTCTTTTTCGGATAAACGCCTTTATCCTTAAGTGTACTGACTTTCACAAGCAAATACTAACTATTAATCTTAAATCTATTACTATGAAAAACACAAATATATAACACGGCATTCATTCATTTAGTTCACTCTCCCACAGAAATAAATTCGTTAAAATTAAATAAAGACATATCTTCGGGCAGACTAAGCATTTTCTTCCTTCAGACTAAGCGGTTTCATATAGTGGATTATTACGTCCCATTACAGTAGGACGTATGTCCCATTATGGCAGGACGTACGTTCCATTGCAGTGGGACGTACATCCCATTGCTGCAGGACGTAATAATCTGTCGTTCAAAAAACCTTAGTCTGCTATATGAAATGGCTTAATCTTCCCTTTGTATACGGTAGGTCTGTTTATATATAAAAAACGTGCTCCCTGACCGTTCGCTTACGGAGGGAGCACTTACAACACAAAAACTAAACTAGACTTAACTAAACTATTCTATTAAGAAGTTTCACAACTTCCCTTGTCTATGCTGCAAATATAGGTAATTTATTTGTTTTTAGCAAAAAGATATCGACGAATTTGATTTATTATTCTATTGATAATAAGATTTTTTATACAGAATGACTATTCAAATAAGTTTGTATCTCTTGCTTGTAACTATCGGAAATAGGAATGTATTCTTTGCCGAAAACAATGCGTCCCCGGTCAATCACCTTTATTTTGCTTTTTTGCACTATGAATGAGCGATGTACACGTACAAAATGCTTTGACGGAAGCTTTTCTTCCATAGCCTTCATGCTGATAAGTGACAAGATGGCTTTGGGTTCGTTTTCTATATGTATTTTTATGTAATCTTTCAGTCCTTCGATGTATAGAATCTTGTCAAGGGCTATCTGTACTAGTTTGTAATCGCTTTTAACATAAATATATTCGTTATTAACTTCTTCTTCCGGTCTGTTTCCGGCTTTTTGTTTCAGTTCGAACCATTGCATCGCTTTGTTCACCGATTGTAGGAAATCGGCATAACTGATCGGTTTCAGCAGATAGTCCAGCGCATTGACCTTGTAGCTGTCTAATGCGTATTGGCCGAAAGCGGTAGTGAAGATGATGCGTGTTTCGGGGTTCACCATGTGTGAAAACTCTAATCCGTTCAGTTCCGGCATTTGTATGTCGAGAAAAAGTATATGAATTTCTTCGTGTGCGGGTATCTCATTCATTGCCTGCACTGCACTGGAGTATTTGCCTGCCAACCGTAGGAAAGCGGTTTTTTCCACATAGCTTTGCAACAATTCCAGAGCCAAAGGTTCGTCATCTACTATGGCGCAATTCAGTATCATAAGTTTTTGGTTTGAATGGTTAATATAGAAGAATAAACCTGACCGTTTGCACTGATGCCTTTTTCCCATTCATAATGTTTGGGATAAATCAGTTCCAATCGTTTGCTTACCTGTTCCAGTCCGATGCCGCTGCCGCTTTTGTCCTGTCCGGTTTTGGGGTAGTTGCTGTTCTGTATTTCGCAGCGTACCGTGCCATCTGTATTCCCGGTGATGGCGATGCTGATAAAGCTGTGAGCTGTAGGACTGATGCCGTGTTTAAAGGCATTTTCTATCAAAGAAATAAAGAGTAAGGGGGCAATGAGTAACGAACTGCCCGGATCGGTTTCCAGATGCAGGCTTATTTCTACTTGCTGAGGCAGTCGGATGCGCATCAGTGCCACGTAATTACGGATAAAGTCAAGCTCTTTCTCCAATGGAACAAAGGTTTGCTGATTGTCGTAAAGTACGTGTCGGAGCAATTTGCTCAGTTCTTGAACCGCTTCTTGCGCCTTGTCACAGTTGAATGCTATCAGTGCATAGATATTATTCAGTGTGTTGAGCAGGAAATGGGGGTTCAATTGGTTCTTGAGATTCTTCAATTCCGCTTCCGTCTTTTGCCGTTCGGCTTCCAGAAGCATTTCTTGCGCTTGTCTCCATCGCAGGCTGGTGCGGATGGCAGCTCCCAGTCCGGCAACGAATATCATCAGCACGATGTCGCGTATGTAGAATATCCAGCGTGGAGGCATCCGCCGGGTAAATTCCTCGGGTGGAGGAGTGCTGAAGGCTTCCAGCAGCAAGTGAAGCATCAATGAGGAGAAAAATATGAGGATGGCATTGGCGATGATGTATTTTCGCATCTCGTCATTGAAGAGATAGCATGGTACCAACCATAAGTAGTTGATGTAGAATATCAGAAAATAGCAGAGGGGGACGCAACTGTGGCGTAGGAACTGATGCCAGTCCATGCTGTTTCCTCTGTCTGCAAAAACAAGTGGAAAGCCGAATATCAGCAACCAGCTGACGATATGTATGGCCGGCTCCAGCGGGCGACGTTGAGAGAATATTTGTTTCATAATAGGCAAAGATAAAAAGTTCAGGGTTAAAATAGGATGCAGAAGGTATTAAATTTATCTTATCGTAGCGATAAATTTCTCGTTTCAAGTCTGTGGGCTACTTTCCCACAGTCATGAAACGAGAAGAATGGTGTGGCGCTAAATTGTTTTATTCATAACGTATGGCATCAATCGGGTCAAGATCTGCCGCTTTCTTAGCCGGATACCATCCGAAGAAAACTCCCGTAATGGTACAGACTGCGAAAGACAGCAGTACGCTCCAAGGTTGGATGAATACGGGCCAGTGGGCTATTGATTTAATCATGAAGCTGGCACCGCAACCGATAATCACGCCTATCACACCGCCGGTGATACTAATCAGAATGGCTTCGATGAGGAACTGTGAAAGGATATCGACACCGCGTGCTCCGACTGACATTCGCAGGCCGATTTCGCGTGTACGCTCGGTAACGGAAACATACATGATGTTCATGATTCCGATACCTCCTACCACGAGCGAGATGCCGGCAATGCAGGCGAGCAGTGTGGTCATCAGGTCGGTGGTGGTATTCAGCATGCTGCTCAGCTCCTGCTGGGTGCGAATGGTGAAATCGTCATCATCGGTGGCTTTCAGCTTATGCTCTCGCCGCAGGATAGAAGTGATTTCTTCCACCGCTTCTTCGGTCATGTCTTCGGTCAGGGCGGAGGCAAAGATACCGCCCAGATAGGTTTGTGCAAGCAATCGTTTCATTACGGTAGTGTATGGGGCGAGTACCACATCGTCTTGATCCTGTCCCATGGAGTTGTAACCTTTGGACTTCAATACGCCCACAACACGCATGGGTATTTGGTTGCAACGGATGACTTTTCCTATAGGGTCGGAGCCGTCGGGAAAAAGATTGTCGACAATGGTCTTGCCGATGACGCAGACTTTGGCGGCGGTGCGGATATCGTTTTCGGAAAACATTTCGCCTTGTTCCACACTGAGCTGGCGGATGTTAAGGTAATCAATGCTTACTCCGCTTACCGAGGAGGGATAGTTGTTTGACCCTGCCACCAATTGCCCGGAGGAAGATACATTGGGACTGATGCCGGAGAGGTAAGTGCACTCTTCGCTGAGTTTCTCATAATTTTCCAGTTTCAATGTCTGCATTGCCGAAGGGTCTTGGCGAACTCCGCCGCGCATCTCGGCTCCAGGATGAATCATAATCATGTTCGAACCCATTTCCGAGATTTGTTGCTGGATACTTCTCTTCGAGCCTTGGCCGATGGCAAGCATGGCGATAACGGATGCTACGCCGATGATGATACCCAGCATGGTGAGGAAGGCGCGCAATTTGTTGTTGGCTAGAGCCCGGAGAGCTATTTTGAATAGGTTTGTTCCATTCATAATTGGCTATTGTTTTAATTAGTTTCTTATTGCTGATGAAGGTCAGTCTTCATCGTTCTTAGGCAGGGCGGCCAGTGCTTCGGCGGCGGACAGGATGTGTGTGTTGACCGTGTCTTCTATCACATGACCGTCGCGCAGGCGGATATTACGGCTACTGTATTGTGCCAGTTCGGGATTATGGGTAACGAAGATAATCGTGCGTCCTTCGGCATGTAACTTCTGGAAGAGTACAAGAATCTCGAAAGAGGTGCGGGTATCAAGGTTACCGGTTGCTTCATCGGCAAGGATAACAGCCGGGTTGTTGACCAAAGCACGGGCGATGGCCACGCGTTGCATCTGTCCTCCCGACATTTGGTTGGACTTGTGTTCCAGGCGGTCACCCAATCCGACGGATATCAGGGCGTCAATGGCTCTTTTCCGTCTTTCGGTTGCCGAAACGGAAGAGTTATACATCAGTGGGAGTTCCACATTTTCCACTGCCGTAGTTTTAGGCAGCAGGTTATAATTTTGGAACACGAAACCGATTTTGCGGTTGCGCAGTATGGCACGCTGGGGTTTGCTCATGGTGCGGACGGATACGCCGTCCAGCAGGTATTCTCCGCTGGTGGGGGTATCAAGGCACCCCAGTGTATTCAGCAGGGTGGATTTGCCCGAACCGGAAGTACCCATGATGGTGACAAACTCTCCTTCGCAGATGGTGAAGGAAATGCCGCGCAAGGCGTGCACGGTTTCTTCACCCACCCGGAAGTTTCGTTTGATATTTTGAAGTTCGATAATCTTTTTCATCTGTCTTTTTTGCATATAGGTTTTGATGTGCAAGTTTATTTATTGTTTTTTTTCTTGCTTCCCGGAGGGCCGGGCATGAAGGGACTTCTTTCTCCATTTTCACCGACTCCTTCCATTTGAGGGGCATTGCTATTGACCACGGCTTCCGTGACGACAGGCATATTCTCGGTGATGCCGCTTAGAATCTCGGTCAATGTACCGTTTGATATACCGATTTTAACCGGATGTGCGGTAAAAGTATTGCCTTCCAGTGTCCACACTTTGTGTTCTCCTTGGCAGTCATTGATTTTATATCCTTTGGCAATGTCTTTATTCGGTGTGAACCGCAGTGCTTTGCCGGGCACAGTCAATACATTGTTTTTGTTTAATGTATAGATAGTGGCATTGGCTGTGAGACGGGGTTTCAGCTTCAAGTCGGGATTATCGGCAGTAATGACTACTTCATAAGTGACAACTGTAGTAGTGCCGGTAGTGGAACTGCTGCTACTGCTGTTGGTGCTTCCCAAACGTACTTGTCTTACATAACCTTCAAATACATCATCGGGATAGGCATCCACGGTGAATGTGACGCGGGCACTGTCTTCCACTCCGGCAATATCGGCTTCATCCACATCTGCCACTACCTGCATTTTGGTCAGGTCGGCAGCAATGGTGAAGAGAGTCGGAGTTTCGAAACCGGAGGCAACTGTCTGTCCTTCTTCTACATCGCGGCTGGTTACCACTCCGTCAATGGGAGAGGTGATGGTGGCATACGAAAGGTTGCGCTCGGCTTTGGCAAGGGCGGCTTTGCTGGCATCGAAAGAGCTTTTTGCACGTTCGTAGTTATATACATATTGTTCGTAATCGGTATCACTGATGAGCTGCTTGTCGTGTAACTTCTTGTTGCGTTCGTACAGTTTCTTTTGATAGTCGTATTCGGCCTTGTTGCCATCGTAAGTAGCCCGGGCAGATTGAAGTTCGCTTTGGAGTGTGATTTTATCCATTTCTGCTATCAGTTCACCTTTGGTTACCACAGAATTATAATCAACGTAAATCTTGTCGATAATGCCTGATACCTGAGTACCGACTTCGACTTCCGTCACAGGTTCGATGGTTCCTGTAGCAGTGATTGAATTGCTGATATTGCTTTTTTTTACGTTTTCTGTTGCAAAGCTCACTGTGCTTTTTGCTTCAGAGCTTCCAAGCATCCAAAAACCGCCGACTGCAACCATGACGATTGCGGCACTGAGAAGGATCGTTTTCTTCTTTTCCATACTGTATTACTATGTATAACGTTTATATTTTCGGTATTATAACTTTATTTCTTGTCCTGCATAGAAGTTCAGCAAGGTGCGGTCCAAGATAGCCATATACTTGGCTTGGATGCGTTGTTGCTGTGCACTGAGCAGGTTGTTCTTCTCGGTCAGGAGTTCTACGGTATTCTTCATGCCCAGATTGAACTGTTCGTTTACCATATCAAAGCTGATTCGGCTGCTTTTCAGTTTGCTCTCGGCTGCATCATATTGCTGTTGGGCGTTTGTGGCATCCAGCCAGAGGCTTTCTATATTTTTGTAAAGCTCCTTTTGCTTATTGATTAAGTCGAGCTGACTGCTGCTGTATTGCAGACGTGCTTTCTGAACAGCACTTTTGTTTTGGCGGTTATCAAAGATAGGAATACTGAGATTAATTCCTATCATGTTGTTCCAACCATACTTCATTTGTTTTCCCCAACCGTTTTCGCTGGCACTATTGGTGGTACTGCCTGCAGAGGCACTTAAACTGATGGTGGGATAGTAGCCTGCTTTGGCAACGGAAATATCCAACTTTGAGCTTTCGATATTGAGTTTGCTGCTTTGTATTTCGAGACGCGAAGCCAGTGCCTGCTGATATATATCCGTTTGGCCGGGTAAAGGTTGCAACACGTGTTCGTCTGTCAAAGTGGGGAGAACAAGATTCATTTCCTCGGTTCCGTCCAGTTCGAGCAGTTGTTTGAGTTGTAACTTATAATCCCGGAGCGAACTTTCGGCTGTAACCAGTTGATATTGGTCATTACCAACCTGAGCTTCCAATTGTGCAAGGTCGGCCTTGGAGATGCTTCCTTCGTTGAAGAGTTCTACACCGCGTTCATAAGTGGCGCGACTCACTTGCAAGGTATTCTCATTAATCTTCACCGATTCATCGGCATACAGAATTTGGATAAACACTTGTGCGATTTGTTCTTGCAATGAATTTTCCGTTTGTGCTACGGTAAGTCCCGCTATTTCGCGGCTCATCTTTTTTTGCTTGATTGTGTTTATGCGTTTGTTCCCATTCCAAACCGTCCATTGAGCATTCAGTCCGTAGTTGCCGCTATAAGTCGTTTTGCTGTTGCTGCTGATAATTTCAGTGCCGTTTACAGTACTGCTGTTTTCCTGATACGGACGGTTTGTTACGTTGTGTCCGGTATTGAACGATAGACTGGGGAAGAGGGTTGCTTTCGCAGTCTTTACATCCACATCACTTTCTTCCAATGAAATTTTATCCTGTTGCAACTGGATATTCTTTTCCAAAGCGTATTCAATGCAGTCGTTCAGAGTCCATTTCTTTGCTTCCTGAGCGGTCAATGAAGAGGTCGCTAATAAGCTAATTGCTAAATATACTACTCGTTGTTTCATCCTTTTTGCGGTTTAATTTGTTACTGCAAATGTAGGGGACATTGCTTTTATCGGCAATAAATATAGATTCCCCGCACATTTCTATGGACAAAAACTTGTTTTTTACCGATAAAGTATTTTTCTTTGTAATAATTACAAGTTTAAGATAAGTTTCTATGAGTAATACTTTGTTAGTTCGTATATGGACGTTCTATCGGGACGGTTTCCGTGAGATGACCCTTGGCCGGACGCTTTGGGCCATTATTCTTATTAAACTGTTTATTATGTTTTTTATTTTGAAACTCTTTTTCTTTCCTTCTTTTTTAAAGGAGAAGACCCCTCAGGAGAAGCAGCAATATGTAGGGGAAGAATTGATTAAACGCGCAAATCCATAAATATTTTAATATCAAAACGGTATGTTTGAAAACATTGACACTTCGCTAATCGACTGGTCGCGGGCGCAATTTGCACTGACGGCCATGTATCACTGGCTTTTTGTTCCTCTTACATTAGGACTGGCTATGATTATGGGGCTCATGGAGACTTTCTATGTAGTCACAGGTAAGGAATTCTGGAAACGCACGGCAAAGTTCTGGATGAAGCTTTTCGGTATTAACTTCGCCGTAGGTGTTGCTACGGGATTGATTCTGGAGTTTGAGTTCGGTACGAACTGGAGTAATTACTCTTGGTTTGTAGGTGATATTTTCGGTGCTCCGCTGGCCATCGAGGGTATTCTGGCTTTCTTTATGGAGGCAACGTTCATTGCCGTTATGTTCTTTGGCTGGAACAAAGTAAGTAAACGTTTCCACCTGGCATCTACATGGCTGACAGGTATCGGTGCAACACTTTCTGCATGGTGGATTCTGGTTGCCAACGCTTGGATGCAATATCCGGTGGGCATGGCATTCAATCCTGAGACAGTGCGTAATGAGATGGTGGATTTTGCAGCGGTGGCACTCTCGCCGATGGCTGTGGCTAAGTTTTTCCATACCGTGCTGAGCGGTTGGGTACTTGGTGCAGTGTTTGTAGTGGGTGTCAGTTGCTGGTATCTGCTTCGCAAGCGCGAGATTGAATTTGCGAAAGCAAGCATCAAAGTGGCTGCCGTCTTTGGGTTGGCAGCTTCGCTGATAGTGGCATGGACAGGAGATATCTCCGGCGTTCAGGTGGCCAAAGTGCAGCCGATGAAAATGGCTGCGGCCGAAGGACTTCAAGAGGGTGGCAATGGGATGCCGTTTACGGTGGTAGGCGACATAAAGATTCCAAAAATGCTTTCTATTCTGGCCACTCATGACATAGACGGATATGTGCCGGGCATCAATAATTTACTGGAAGGCGGTTACCAAACTCCGGAGGGAACCATCGCTCTTTCTGCACAAGAGAAAATAGAGCGCGGTCAAAAGGCGATTGCTGCTTTGGATGCTTTCCGCAAAGCGCAGAAGGAGGGTAATAAAGAGGCTGCAAATATAGCACGCCGGACATTGGATGAGAATGTGGCTTATTTCGGATACGGATATATCAAAGATCCTGCTCATTTGATTCCTCCTGTCGGATTGACATTCTGGTCGTTCCGCATCATGGTAGGGTTGGGAGGATATTTCATCTTATTCTTTATTGTGGTACTTGTCCTGTCTCGGAAAGACAAACTGAAAGATGCAGGGTGGTTACAGAAACTTGCACTTTGGACTATCCCGTTGGGGTATATTGCCGGACAAGCCGGTTGGGTGGTAGCCGAAGTAGGTCGTCAGCCGTGGGCTATTCAGGATATGTTGCCGGTGGGAGCCGCTATTTCCAAGTTGCAGACGAGCTCCGTGCAGATAACTTTCTTTATTTTCCTGATATTGTTTACTATTATGCTGATTGCTGAAATTAATATTATGGTTAAGGCCATAAAGAAAGGACCGGAGGCAATAAAAGGTGAATAACTTTTGTATGCGGTAATTCCATTATTTATCATTTAAATAAAATTCTATGGACTATATATTTCTACAAAATTATTGGTGGTTCCTGGTTTCATTGCTGGGTGCCCTGTTGGTGTTTCTGCTTTTTGTGCAGGGTGGCAATTCTTTACTGTTCACTTTGGGCCGCACTCACGAAGAGCGTACCATGCTGGTGAATTCCACAGGACGTAAGTGGGAGTTTACTTTTACTACGTTGGTTACTTTCGGAGGAGCTTTTTTCGCTTCATTCCCTTTGTTTTATAGCACCAGCTTCGGTGGTGCATATTGGCTGTGGATGATTATCTTGTTCACTTTCGTGTTGCAGGCTGTTTCTTATGAATTTCAGTCTAAATTGGGTAATATTTTGGGTAAGCGTACCTATCAATGGTTCCTGGTAATCAACGGAGTTGTAGGGCCGTTATTGCTGGGAGGAGCAGTGGCTACATTCTTTACGGGCTCTAATTTCTTGGTGAATAAAGGAAATATGGGTAATGAACTGATGCCTGTCATCAGCAGTTGGGCCAATGGATGGCATGGGTTGGATGCACTGACTAATCCATGGAATCTTGTTTTGGGCTTTGCTGTTTTGTTCTTGGCACGTATATTGGGCAACTTGTATTTTATCAATAATATCCGTGATAAAGAATTGATTCCTCATTGCCGTCGCCAATTGATTACAGATACGATTCCTTTCCTGATTCTTTTCCTGGCATTTGTGATACATACATTATTGAGTGATGGTTTTGCTGTCAGTCCTGATACGCAGGAAGTATATATGGAACCTTACAAGTATTTTATGAATTTCATTGATATGCCTGTCTTGTTGGTTTTATTCCTGATAGGAGTGGTCGGTGTATTGTTCGGCATCGGCAAATCTGTTTTCAGCAAGACATCTACCAACGGTATCTGGTTTGCGGGCATCGGTACTGTGCTGACGGTTTTGGCGCTGCTCCTTTGCGTGGGTTATAATAACACGGCATATTATCCCTCCACTGCTGACCTGCAAAGTTCATTAACATTGGCCAACAGTTGTTCCAGTGAATTTACTTTGCGCGTCATGGCTTATGTATCTGTTTTGGTACCTTTTGTTTTGGCATACATTGTTTATGCTTGGCGTGCAATAGACCGAAAGCCTATTACAGCACAAGAATTGGAAAAAGACGGCCATACTTATTAATCAAGTTTTTAATGAAATTAAAATTGGTATCCCGGTTTTGCAAACAGCTGTAAACGGGATACCGATTTATGTTAAATAACATTGTTTTGCTGCATAAAATACAGATAAACTATTGCAGAATTCCCGAAAGTCCGTATATTTGCACTGTGTTTTTCATAGTATTAGATTTAAGGTTAACAAAGGTTGGAGCAAGGCGTTGCTCCTTTTTTTATGCCCATATACCTCGTTCTTCCCTTATTTGGACAAATTTATGAGATAAAACCGACAAAAGTTATAGTTGACGGTAGTGATACTATTCTATCTTTGTATAACAAAGCCTTTGTAGAGGTAATGGTATTGTTGAATTTAGATTACATGGATATTAAAAGGTAAGAACATGAAACACCTTCGACTGACTTTCTCTGCATTATTTGCCATGGCAGTAAGTATGCAGACTCTTGCGCAAAGAGAAAATATACTCATCAATCAGGATTGGAACTTCCGATTCTCCCATCAAGTGGATAAGAATTCAAGTCGCCGGGTAGATTTGCCTCATACTTGGAATGCACAAGATGCTTTGAGTGGCAAACCCGACTATAAACGAGGAATCGGTAATTATGACAAGAAACTATTTATCCGTTCCGAGTGGAAAGGCAAACGACTGTTTCTCCGTTTTGAAGGAGCAAACTGTGTAAGCAATGTTTTCATCAACGGCAAACAGATAGGAGAGCATCGGGGTGGCTATGGGGCATTTATTTTTGAAATCACCGATAAGGTGAATTATGGGAAAGATAATACCGTGCTGGTTCGTGTGAATAATGGTGAACAGCTTGATGTCATGCCTTTGGTAGGTGACTTTAATTTCTATGGGGGGATTTATAGGGATGTGCATTTACTTGTTACGGAAGATATTTGTATCTCTCCTTTGGATTATGCTTCTCCGGGAGTATATCTTTTTCAGCAGCATGTGGGTGAGAAACAAGCCGCTGTTTTGGCTCGTATTAACCTGTCGAACGGAACGGAACATCCCCGGCAGGCAACTCTTAGGCTCCAAGTAAAAGAAGGAGATAAAGTGGTTTATCAGGCGGATAAAAAGGTGACTGTTGCACCTCATACCAGCGTACAACCCGAAGAAATGAGTTTTACCTTGCTGAATCCTCGTTTATGGAATGGCAGGGAAGATCCTTTTATGTATCAGACAGTGATAACCTTGGTGAAGGATGGAAAAGAGATAGACAAAGTGGAACAGCCGTTGGGACTTCGTTATTATGCGACAGATGCCGATCGGGGTTTCTTTCTTAATGGAAAACATTTGCCTTTGCATGGGGTGTGTCGTCATCAGGAGTGGGCAGAGGTGGGAAATGCACTTCGTCCGATGCATCATGAAGAAGATACTCGGTTGATGCTTGAAATGGGGGTAAATGCCATTCGTCTGGCTCATTATCCACAAGCTACTTATATGTATGATTTAATGGATAGGAATGGAATTGTGACTTGGGCAGAGATACCGTTTGTCGGTCCCGGAGGTTATGCTGATAAAGGTTTTGTCGACCAGCCTTCTTTTCGTGAAAATGGTAAGGAGCAGTTGAAGGAGATGATCCGTCAACATTTTAATCATCCGAGTATATGTTTTTGGGGGTTATTTAATGAACTGAAAGAAAATGGAGATAATCCGTTGGAGTACATTAAAGAACTGAATGTGCTGGCACATCAGGAAGATCCTACACGTCCCACCACATCAGCCAGTAACCAAGGCGGTGCCATTAATTTCATAACAGATAATATTGCGTGGAACAGATATGACGGTTGGTATGGAGCAACTCCGGCGACATTGGCTTCATGGCTGGACAAGACACATCAGGCACACCCTGAAATAAAGATTGCTATCAGTGAGTATGGGGCAGGAGCAAGTATTTATCATCAGCAGGATTCATTGGTACAAACCAGCCCGGGAAGTTGGTGGCATCCGGAAAACTGGCAGACGGAATATCATATTCAGAATTGGAAGATTATTAGTGAACGTCCATACGTTTGGGGCAGTTTTGTTTGGAATATGTTTGATTTCGGAGCAGCTCATCGTACAGAAGGGGATCGTCCGGGTATCAATGATAAAGGATTGGTGACGCACGACCGTAAAGTTAAAAAGGATGCATTTTATTTTTATAAAGCAAACTGGAATCCTGAACCGATGGTTTATATTGCCGGTCACCGTAGCGTGAACCGCGTAAAACCAGTGACAGAGGTACAGATATTTTCTAATTGTGCAGAAGTAACTCTGAAGGTAAACGGACAAATAATAAAAAAAATGCAGCCGGATGGTGTAAAAGTGTGTATCTTTAAAGATATTCGGCTGAAAAAAGGGGAGAACAACATAGAAGTATCGGCGAAAAATGGTAAAAGGGTGATAACTGATGCTTGTTGCTGGATATTGTAACAAGAAAAACATGGAAGTGTGTCAAAATTAAACCGGCCTATCCCATCGTCAGCTGTAGGGACAGGGTTTGCCTGCCCGAAGACGCAAAGTAAACTGTTTTCGGGCGAGCGAATCTCGCCCCTACGGATTAAACGACAGCATTATCCCTGTTTTGACCCCATGAATATATATTAAATAATTTCTATTCCATGCTTTTGGCATAACTCCAGTCCTATATCTTTTAACTTGAATTTCTGAATCTTTCCGCTGCCGGTCATTGGAAATTCATCTACAAAGAAGATATATTTGGGTATTTTGTATCGTGCAATTTTGCCTGTGCAGAATTCACGAACGTCAAATTCATTCATTTCTATTCCTTTGTGCAGGATAATGAAGGCGCCTACTGCCTCACCGTATTTTTTAGAAGGAATACCGGCTACTTGTACATCTTTGATTCCTTCCATCTGATAGAGAAATTTCTCAATTTCACGTGGATATATATTCTCTCCACCACGGATAATCATATCTTTGATACGCCCTGTGATTCGGTAATTTCCATCTTTATCTTTGACTCCCAAATCTCCCGAATGCAGGAAGCCGTTCCGGTCTATCACTTCGGCAGTGGCTTCCGGGTTCTTATAATAGCCTTTCATGGTATTGTATCCTCGGTTGCACATTTCTCCTTGTACGCCTATCGGACATTCTTCGCCGGTTTCGGGGTCGATTACCCGGACTTCTGTAAACTCAAAATCGCGTCCTACTGTGTTGCAACGCACATCGAATGGGTCGTCCAAACGAGTGGCTGTCATGCCGGGAGCTGCTTCTGTCAGTCCGTATACGCTGGTCACTTTCATAAACATCTTTTCTTCCACTTTCTTCATCAGTTCCACCGGGCAGAGAGATCCGGCCATGATACCTGTGCGAAGGCTTGACAAATCAAACATATCGAACATCGGATGGTTCAGCTCGGCAATGAACATTGTCGGAACTCCGTAAAGGGCTGTACATCGTTCTTTATGGATAGACGCAAGTACCAATAACGGGTCAAAGCGTTCGACCATTACTTGTGTACATCCATGTGTCAGACAGTTCATGGTGGCAAGTACTACGCCGAAACAATGGAAAAGAGGGACACAAACACACAACTTGTCATCAGAAGTGAATTTCATGTGTTCTCCGGTGAGGAAGCCATTGTTGCTTATATTATAATGTGTAAGCATGACTCCCTTTGGGAATCCTGTCGTGCCGGAAGTGTACTGCATATTCACCGTGTCGTGGCAGTCCACCTGTTTCTTGGCTTCAGTGAGTTCGTCATCCTCTACATTACTTCCCAATAGGAGGATTTCAGAAGTGTTATACATTCCTCTGTATTTTTCCTGACCGATGTAGATGACATTCTTCATGCAAGGAAAACGCTTGCTTTTCAGATACCCACGTTGTGAACTTTTCAGTTCGGGCAGCATGGCATAAACCATGTTGACGTAGTCATCCGAGCCACGATCACCGTTGACGATACATAACGTATGCATATCTGAATTCTGACAAAGATATTCCAGTTCGGCTTGCTTATAGTTGGTGTTTACGGTTACAGCTACAGCACCGATTTTGGCGCAAGCATACAGGAAAGTGAGCCAGTCGGGTACATTGCCTGCCCAAATTCCTACATGAGTATTTCGTTTGACGCCGATGGCAAGCAATCCTTTTGCCATATTATCAACACGCTCATTGAATTGCCTCCAGGTAAAACGCAGGTTACGATCTGAATAGACGATATATTCTTTATCGGGAGTGGCTTCGGCCCAATGTTCGAGCCAGTCTCCGAGAGTTCGGGTATATAATTCCATGTCAAAATCCGATTTAGATGGGTGTATAGATTACCGCCAATATCTTGGCTGCCTGTCCGCAAAGTCCGTGCACATGATGGGGGACAATAGAGTCATAATAAATACTGTCTCCGGCTTCTATCACATAGCATTTTTTGCCGTGACACACTTCAATGACACCTTCCATTACATAAATGAACTCTTCTCCTTCGTGCGACGAAAGGGTAAACTCAACATTGTCATTCGAAGCTACATCAACAATGAAAGGTTCCATATGGCGGTCGGCTTTCGATTTTGACAGAGAATGGTAGCGCATGTGAGTGCGTAAGTCCATTGCATTATTTGAAAAGCTGATTGTATCTTCGGCACTCTCTTTGCGACAAACGACTGCTCCCTGCTCTTCTTGGTCATCCAAAAAAGTGCCTAGGCGTACTCCCAATGCACGTGCTATTTTGATAAGAGGAGCCAGTGAAGGAAGGTCTACATTATTTTCTATGCGGTTGATTTGCTCTTCGGCAAGCCCTGAACGTTCTGCTAATTCTGCTACACTGATTTCTTTTGTTTCACGCAGCGATTTAATCTTTTCGCCAACGATTCTTGTGCTATCCATATTTGTTAGTATTAGTAATGTTTGCAAAGTAATTTGTGCAAAAATACATAAATCTTTTATTTAAGACGGCTTTTTCTCTTTATCTTTGCACTTTAACTATTAAATTAATGAATTATGTTCTCAGGAATTGTAGAAGAATATGCAGAAGTAGTGCGTTTGGAAAAAGAACAAACTAACCTGCACCTTACATTGAAATGTTCGTTTGTAGACGAACTGAAGATAGATCAGAGTATTGCTCACAATGGTGTTTGTCTGACAGTGGTAAGCATTCAGGATGGTACATATACAGTAACTGCCATTGAAGAAACATTGGAGCGTTCCAACCTTGGATTGTTGAAGGTAGGGGATAAAGTGAACGTGGAGCGTAGTATGATAATGAACGGACGTTTGGACGGACACATCGTGCAGGGGCATGTAGATCAGACTGCGGAATGTATCAGCATCCAGGACGTGGATGGTAGCCGTTATTATACCTTTAAGTATAAGTTTGACAAGGAGATGGCAAAGCGTGGTTATATGACGGTTGATAAAGGTTCGGTTACCGTAAATGGTGTTAGTCTGACTGTGTGCAATCCGACAGATGATACTTTTCAGGTTGCTATTATTCCTTATACTTACGAACATACCAATTTCCACACTTTCCAGTCGGGAAGCATTGTGAATATAGAATTCGATATCATCGGCAAATATTTGAGCCGTATGATGCAATTCAATAACTAAAGGTCTTTCAACAGTATCTTGCTGGTGCTTTGATAATATTCTTCGCGAGCTCGCATCAGTGCTTCCCACGGAGCACTGTATCGCTCACGGTCAATCTTGAATGCTTCTGAACCGGCTACATCCAGTCTGTTCAGGAGCATTGCCACATTCATCCGGTTTATATCCACAGATGGGAGATATGCAAAGGATTCATCGTCATCATCTACAGGAGTTTCATAAATCATGTGCATATCTTGCAGTTCATATAATATGTTTTTGGTTAGCCGGATGGGAATCTTATGTTCATCACTCAATGTGACGGCGGTATAAGGAGGTTCTTCCGTTTCGAAGCGTTTACAGATGAGCGACATGATAAGGATGCAAAGAAAGTCATGATACCGACGACTGATATGAGCTGTCTCTTTACTGAAACTGTAATTTTTCAAATTTTGGGCTACATAGCACAGTTCCGCACCATACAAACAGATGCTCCACGATATTTGTGTCCACAGCAAGAACATTGGGATGGCGGCAAAACTACCATAAATGGCATTGTAACGTGAAACCCATATCTGACTTCCGATATATAGATATTGGAATGCTTGGAACGCAGTACCGGCTATGATACCGGGTATGATAGCGTATTTGATTTTTACCTTTGTGTTGGGCATAAACACATACAGTCCTGTAAACATACCCCATGTGAGTATGAAAGGGATAAGTCTGACCATAAATTTCATTAGCGGTGCCAGCAATACGAAATCTTCCATGTTCTTCAGCATCGTTGTCATGAAGATGGATATACCGCTTGACAATACGATTAATAGCGGAAGAAGTAAAAGGATGGAAAAGTAATCTGTCATTTTACGGTAAAGAGTGCGTGGTTTCTTCACCTGCCAAATGTAATTGAAAGTACGTTCTATGTTATATGTCAGGCTGAGAATAGTCCAAAACAGCATGATTAAACCGATACCGATAAATATACCGCTTTTGGCATGAATCAGATAAGAGTCAATCAATCCGAGAACTGTTTCTGCGGCCGCACTCTGTCCTTCCAGTCCGCTGCGAAACTGAGTCTCCAATAAATTGGAGAAGCCAAAACCACGCGCAATGGCAAATAAGATGGCTAATATAGGAATACTGGAAAGCAGCGTGCTGTATGTCAGTGCCGAAGCTTTATTAATAATACGTCCTTGGGTAAACTCACGGATGGAGAGGGTTGCTATCTTTATTGCATTATAAAATATTCCACGGGATTTACTAACCTCGTCTTCCGTCACTCGCCATATATCATCTTTGAGAAACGATTGCAGGCCTTTCAGCTTTTCCTTGTTCATGGTACTCATTTAGGCTCTTTATATAAAAAAAGCAGTCGGTCTGTAAGCCGGGTTCTGTTCCTTATCTAGCGGTAAGGCGTCTGTCATTTATCTACGCCTGTTGTCACCAACAGGCTCTAGCGGTCTACCCTCCGACGTGGGGCGAGCAACCCTCATAATGCCGGTTTACATGACCTTACAACTCCTAAGATACACAGCCCAACATGTCACCATGCGGCTGGTGGGCTCTTACCCCGCCTTCTCACCCTTACCTTATTCCCGAAAGAACAAGGCGGTTTTTTTCTTCTGCATTACTCTACCTTCGCAGATAGCTTTCTGTTAGGAAGTAGGATGCTCTGTGTTGCCCGGACTTTCCTCTTCTGCCTTGCGGCATCAGCGACAGACCGACCGACTGCTTTGAGAAGACAAAGATAATGCTTTTAGCTCGAAAAGCTGCAAAAGGATGAGAAAAAGTATCGAAATGAATGTGAAATGTTGAATTAATACCTCTGACAGGTCTGTTGTCAGCTATTGATAACGAATGCAAATTTGGCAGATATTGCGGTTAACCCCTGTTAAGTGCCTGTATGCCTCTGTTAAAAGAGGGAAAATTTATCTGACAATGCATACAACCGTACATATTTTGTCATTACTTTAGCGGTATAAAAGTTAAACTAAAAAATGAAATTAACAAACTAATAGATATTAAGTTATGAAACAAGCAACTAAAATGGTACTAGGGGCAACGGCGATTGTAGCTGTTAGCGCAGGTGTAGCGGGAGTAACGACTTATACTATGTTGAAGCCTGAACAGAATAAAAGTCTGGCTTTTAATGATGTGTTCCAACAAAGTCAAAATACAAGATTGGCTGCTTTGGATGCGGTTAATATGCAACCGGTCGATCTGACTCAGGCAGCCGAGAATTCTGTACATGCAGTTGTTCATATAAAGTCTACTCAGGAGTCTAAAACTCAGACGGTAACGGTTCGTGATCCATTCTCTGAATTCTTCGGTGATATTTTTGGAAACGGCAGAGGAGGCGGTCAACAACGTCAGGTGCATACCCCGGAAAGAGTTGGATTCGGTTCGGGAGTGATAATCTCCAGAGATGGCTATATTGTTACTAATAACCATGTGATTGATAATGCAGATGTAATTAGTGTCAAACTGAATGACGGACGTGAATTTAAGGGACGTGTGATAGGTGCAGACCCCAGCACGGATTTAGCTTTAGTTAAAATTGAAGCAGATGATCTTCCTACAGTTCCCGTAGGTGATTCGGATGCATTGAAGGTAGGAGAGTGGGTACTGGCGGTAGGTAATCCGTTTAATATGACATCTACCGTTACTGCCGGTATTGTTAGTGCAAAGGCTCGTACATTGGGTGTATACAATCAAGGTGTAGAATCATTCATTCAAACAGATGCCGCCATCAATCAAGGTAATAGTGGTGGTGCATTGGTTAATGCAAGAGGTGAATTGGTTGGTATTAACTCAGTATTGTATTCACCGACAGGAGCTTATTCGGGATATGGATTTGCTATTCCTGCCAGCATTATGAAGAAGGTTGTGGCAGATTTAAAAGAATATGGAACCGTACAGCGTGCTATTTTAGGTATCAAAGGTACACCGATTAATGATGAACAGCAGTTGATGGATGAGGCGATGAAGAAACAAATAAAAGACTTGGGCGCAGTAGATGGTGTATGGGTTCGTGAAATTATTGAAGGCGGTTCTGCTGCAGGTAAATTGCAGGAAAATGATGTCATCATCGGAATAGATGGCAAGAGAGTGAAGAACTTTGCAGAGCTGCAGGAGGGATTGGCTAAGCATCGTCCGGGTGACAAGGTTACGGTAAAAGTTTTACGTGACAAGAAGGAAAAGGATATTGAACTGACCTTAAAGAACGAACAAGGTACTACAAAAGTTGTTAAGAATGCAGGCATGGAAATATTGGGTGCTGCATTCCGCGAAGTTCCTCAAGAACTGAAGAAGCAACTCAATCTTGGTTCGGGTGTTGAAATAACAGGAGTAACGGAAGGTAAGATGAAAGCTGCCGGTGTTCGCAAAGGGTTCATTATTCTGAAAGCCAATGGACAGGTGATTAGAACGGTTAATGATTTGGAAGATGTGTTGAAGGCCGCAACTTTGTCACCTGATCAGGTATTGTTCTTAAGCGGTATGTTCCCATCGGGTAAACGTGCCAATTATGCCGTGGACTTGACTCAGGAATGATTCAAAAAAGATAGAAATACATAAGGTAATAAGATTTTTTTCAATAGGTGTGTGTTTGGTGGATGCACGGCTGTATTATACTAGTCGTGCATCCTGTTATATTTAAAAGAAGTGTCCTTAATAAAAATAATTAGGACTATATGTTTTGGAATAATCCAATAATTTTAGGAACTAGCTCGATATAAGTCCTTTTTTGATTTATTGGCAAAAATATTTCAAACAAAATGGATGTTATTCCATTTTAATATTGTAAATTTGCATCCCAAATTTGTTTTATAGAGAATGAGACAATTAAAGATTACTAAAAGTATCACTAACCGAGAGAGCGCATCTCTTGATAAGTATCTACAGGAAATTGGCCGCGAAGACTTGATTACTGTAGAAGAAGAGGTAGAGCTCGCTCAACGTATCCGTAAAGGCGACCGGGTGGCATTGGAAAAACTGACACGTGCAAACTTGCGCTTTGTTGTATCTGTTGCCAAGCAGTATCAAAATCAGGGATTAAGTCTTCCTGACTTGATTAATGAGGGAAACCTGGGACTGATTAAGGCAGCCGAGAAGTTTGATGAAACTCGAGGCTTTAAATTTATCAGTTACGCTGTATGGTGGATTCGTCAGTCTATCCTTCAAGCATTGGCAGAACAGTCACGTATCGTCCGTTTGCCGTTGAACCAGGTAGGTTCGCTGAATAAAATCAGCAAAGCTTTCTCTAAGTTCGAACAGGAAAACGAGCGTCGTCCTTCTCCGGAAGAATTAGCCGATGAATTGGAAATTCCGGTAGACAAGATTTCGGATACGTTGAAAGTTTCAGGCCGCCACATTTCTGTAGACGCTCCTTTTGTGGAAGGGGAAGATAACAGCTTGTTGGATGTGTTGGTAAACGACGACTCTCCTATGGCAGACCGTTCTTTGGTTAATGAGTCACTTTCGAAGGAAATCGATAGAGCGCTCTCTACGTTAACTGAAAGAGAAAAGGATATTATCCAGATGTTTTTCGGTATTAACACGCAGGAAATGACGTTGGAAGAAATCGGCGATAAATTCGGACTCACTCGTGAGCGCGTACGTCAGATTAAAGAGAAAGCCATTAGAAGATTAAGAGCAAATTCACGTAGCAAGCTGCTCAAGGCCTATTTGGGATAAGACCAAATTCGGTTTCCAAAACAAAAAGAAAACAAAGCATGAGTTGAAAGTTTGCTCTTTCATCTTGTGCTTTTGTTCGTTTATAGAGGAATAATGTTAATTTATCTATTACCTTTTCATATTTAGCGGTAAATAACTACTTTTGTCCCTAATAAAATAATAAAAAACAAATTATGAGATTCATCAAGATTTTCTGCTCTTTATTTGTCGTGCTGATTTTATGTTCGGCATTTTCTTTAAAAGGAAATAAAACCAAAGCTGTATATATAGTAGGCGTGTCTGCTTCGTTTACAGATTCATTGATTTATTTTACAGATATCCAGTTGTTGGATAGTGTAAAACTGGATAATAATAAATTGTTGCCGCAACGTTCTCATTATAGTTATCAACTAAAGAATTATTTGGAAGGTCAGGAAGGGCTGGTGAACCGCACTTGTTTTGTATATTTTGATACTAATAAATCGAAATTGGAAAAAACGGTTGCCAAACTGAAAGCGAAGTTTCAAAAAGGACAGAATGTATTGATTCGTCCGGTAGATCCGACCCTGTTTCGCTTTACAAAACCAGAAGAAGAATAACGCGTTAGTACGCATGGATTTGCACGTACTAACGTGTAGGCTTATACATACGTTCGTGTGAACTTACACATATATATGTGTGAGCTCATGCGTTAGTACGTGTGGGGTGGCAGTGCCGGAACCATTTAGAAAACGAATTCCGCCAGTTTTTTCTTATTGCTTCCCGAGTAATAAATATATTTGATTTTACTTCCAAATTTTCGATACTCTTCCATCTCTACCGAGTTGTCAATAGCTTCTTGTAAGGCTTTCTTGTAAGTGGCATAATTGTTATCCATGAATTGAGGGTCATCCAGTTCCCCTGTCACGGTATAATAGTAACTCACAGTGTTGTCTTTTTCATTATAATGAGTACTATCAATGGTGATGGTTTCATTCAAGCGGATGGGGTAGGTTTGATTCAGCCTTTCAGCCGTCTCTTTAAATTTGCGGGCAGGTCCTTTGCCTGTACAGGCAGCCAATGTAGCTATGAGCAATGCGGATAGTAAGATTTCCTTTTTCATTATTATTGGGTATTTTAGAGCGAAAATAGAATATATATGTAAACAAAGCAAGTGTTTATTTGTTTTTTATTCGTATGTTTGTGCAAGCAAAAAAAGTAAAGCATGTCTAATTTTATAGATGAACTAAAACGGAAAGATCATAAACGCTATTTGGGTGGTCTTGATTTCTTTAAATATATTGGTCCGGGATTATTGGTTACAGTCGGATTTATCGATCCGGGGAACTGGGCGTCCAATTTTGCAGCCGGTTCGGAGTTTGGTTACGCTCTGTTATGGGTTGTCACACTTTCTACGATAATGTTGATTGTCTTACAGCATAATGTCGCGCATTTGGGTATTGTTACCGGTTTGTGTCTGAGTGAAGCTGCTACACAATATTGTCCTAAATGGATAGCACGTCCGGTTTTGGGCAGTGCTGTTTTGGCGTCTATATCTACTTCACTGGCAGAGATTTTGGGAGGGGCTATTGCGTTACAGATGCTATTGGATATTCCTATTGTATGGGGTTCCATACTGACAACTCTTTTTGTCATTATCATGCTGTTCTCCAATTCGTATAAGAAGATAGAACGAGCTATTATTGCATTTGTATCCGTCATCGGCTTATCTTTTTTATACGAACTCTTTTTGGTAGATATAGATTGGCCGATGGCAGTACGTGCATGGGTTGTGCCGAGTATTCCGCAGGGAAGTATGCTAATTATAATGAGTGTTCTCGGTGCAGTAGTAATGCCCCATAATTTATTCTTGCATTCGGAGGTGATACAGAGCCATGAATATAACAAGCAGGATGAGGGCTCGATTCGTAAAGTTTTGAAATATGAGTTTTATGATACATTGTTTTCCATGATTGTGGGATGGGCGATAAATAGTGCGATGATATTGTTGGCTGCTGCCACTTTCTTTAAAACAAATACGCAGGTGGAGGAGCTACAACAAGCAAAGTCGTTGCTTGATCCGTTATTGGGGAATAATGCCGGATTGATTTTTGCACTGGCTTTATTGATGGCAGGTATTTCTTCTACCATAACCAGTGGCATGGCGGCAGGTTCTATCTTTGCCGGTATCTTTGGAGAATCATATCATATTAAGGATATTCACTCACGTATAGGGGTGCTCCTGTCGTTGGGAGTGGCTTTGGTGATTATTTTTTTCATTGATAATCCGTTTTATGGATTAATTATTTCTCAAATGATTTTAAGTATTCAGCTTCCATTCACAGTGTTTTTGCAGGTAGGGCTTACTTCTTCAAAAAGAGTGATGGGCAAGTATGCCAACTCCTGTTGGAGTAGTTTTGTGCTCTACACCATTGCTATTATCGTTTCAGTACTTAATATCATGTTATTGTTCGGTTTCTGACCTGCTCCCCTCTTTAATTGAGAGGGGGAGGTGTACCTTCTTTGTTCTCTGAAATAATCAGTAATTTGTCTCCTGCATGTAATTGCAGTGAACCATTGGGAATCATAAACTCGTTTCCTCGTTTTATCAACATTACCAATGTTCCTTTAGGCAGGTTCATGTCCATCAAACGGTTGCCTTTTGCCAGCATTTCTTCAGTCAGGATAATATCTCTTAAATCGGTATTGATTTCTTCAGGGATTTCTACCCCGAAATCATTGCCGGTCTTTTCGAGAGGAGTAGCCAAATGGAGTAATTTAGCCATCCATGAAATGGTTGTTCCCTGAATCACTAAAGATAAGATAGTGATAAAGAATACGATATTAAATATTTGATTGGAATCCGGTATATTGGCTACCACGGGATAAGTAGCAAATATGATAGGTACTGCTCCTCTCAAGCCTACCCATGAGACGAATATCCGTGAACTGAAATTCATTTTCTTAAATGGCAGCAGACAGATCAGAACACTCAGCGGGCGTGCAAAAACAATCATGAATATACCAATGAGGAGGGCGGGAACAGCAATATTCAGCATTTCATGAGGATTAACTAAAAGTCCCAATGTCAGGAACATAATAATCTGGAATAACCATGTCATACCATTCATAAAGGTTGAAATCTCTTTCCGGTTCGTTATGCGGTTGTTGCCCACCATGATACCGGCAATGTAAACAGCCAGATAACCATTTCCTTTACATAAATCAGTGACTGTGAAAATAAAGAAAATAAAACTTAATAATAGAATAGGGTAGAGGGACTGGTTATTAAGGTTTATTTTGTTTAAGATGAGAATAGCTAACTTGCCCAATAAAAATCCCGAAGCTCCACCTACTATAAACTGAATGCAGAATGAGCCCAGAATATCCATAAATCCCATACCCGAAGAATTTATAAACTGGATTAAAACAATTGTCAGCATATATGCCATAGGGTCATTGCTACCACTTTCCAGTTCAAGCATAGGACGCAGATTATGCTTTAAATTCATGCTTTGCGAACGCAGAATATTGAAAACGGAGGCTGAATCTGTGGAAGACATAGTGGCTGCCAACAGCATGGCCGTAATAAGTGACATGGTGATGCTCACGTGTTTAAATCCCGAAATCCAATATATAAAAAGACCGGTAAAGAGTGTAGTCAGTAATACCCCCACAGTGGAGAGCAGTATTCCCTGTGGCAGTACCGGGCGAATTTCTGCAAATTTGGTGTCCATGCCGCCTGAGAATAGAATAATGCTTAATGCCACCATGCCAATGAATTGCGCTTCACCGGCATTGTGGAACTGCAGTCCCAGTCCGTCACTGCCGAAAAACATTCCGACTAATAAAAACACCAGTAATGTAGGAACGCCGAAGCGATAGCCTGTTTTACTAACTACGATACTTACAAAAAGTAATACGGACCCAATTAATAGGATATTTTCTGCATTGAACAACATGTCTTGTTTTTTATATTATTAAATTATAACAATGAAATCATTTCTAAGGTTCATATTCAATTTTATGATTTTTAAGCAATGCAAAGTTAAGAATGTGGCGAATTATTCAGACCTTTACCACGTTAAATCAATCTAAATTAATATATGGATACAACAAAAAACATTGCAGCTTTATTTGATTTTGATGGTGTAGTGATGGATACAGAAACTCAATATAGCGTTTTCTGGGATGAGCTGGGACGTCGATACCATCCTGAAATAAAAGATTTTGGGCGTGTGATTAAAGGTCAGACCCTTACGCAGATTTATGATAAATATTTTGCAGGAATGGACAATATTCAGAAAAAAATCACGGCTGACTTGAACAATTTTGAGAAAGGTATGTTATATGAATATATACCCGGCGTAGAGAATTTTATGAAAGAATTACGTGCCAATGGAATAAAGATAGCTATAGTAACAAGTTCGAATGAACAAAAAATGAGTAACGCTTATCGTGTACATCCTGAGTTGAAAGCAAATGTAGATTTTATTCTTACAGCTGAAATGTTTACCCATTCAAAACCCGACCCTGAATGTTTTTTATTAGGAGCCAAGGTCTGTGACACAGTTCCTGAAAACTGTATTGTGTTTGAAGATTCATTTCATGGACTGGAAGCAGGGAATCGTGCGAAGATGACGGTAGTAGGACTGGCAACCACCAACTCTGCAGAGGCAATACGTGATAAGGCGGATGTTGTTATTCAGGACTTTAAAGAGTTTGGTTTTGAAAAAATGAAAGAGATAATGAGGTAATGTCATATAAAACCTCTACCTTTGCAGCCGTTTTATAAAATTTAAAGTAAATATGGCAGGATATATTTCTGGTGATACGCGTAAAGTGACCACCCATCGTTTGGTGGAAATGAAACAGAGAGGTGAAAGAATTTCTATGTTGACTTCTTATGACTATACTACTGCACAGATTGTGGATGAAGCTGGTATTGATGTTATCTTAGTGGGTGACTCCGCTTCTAATGTAATGGCGGGAAATGTAACTACGCTTCCAATAACACTCGATCAAATGATTTATCATGGAAAATCAGTGGTACGTGGAGTAAAACGTGCTTTAGTGGTGGTCGATATGCCTTTCGGTACTTATCAAACATCTGAGTATGAAGCTGTGACCAATGCTATTAAGATAATGAAAATAACTCATGCCGATGCATTAAAGCTAGAAGGCGGGGAAGAGATTATCGATGCAGTGAAGAAGATTATTTCGGCAGGTATTCCAATCATGGGACATTTGGGTCTCATGCCTCAATCCATTAATAAATACGGAACTTACACTGTGCGTGCAAAGGATGATGCAGAGGCGGAAAAGTTGGTTCGTGATGCTCATCTGTTGGAAGATGCCGGATGCTTTGGACTAGTACTCGAAAAAATTCCGGCAGCATTGGCCGAAAGGGTGGCAAAAGAACTGACTATACCTGTGATTGGCATTGGTGCCGGTGGTAATGTTGATGGTCAGGTACTTGTCGTTGCTGATATGCTTGGAATGACTGATGGTTTCCGTCCGCGTTTCCTTCGTCGTTATGCAGACTTGCATACTGTGATGAAAGGTGCAATCGGACAATATGTAGAAGATGTGAAAAGCGGGGATTTTCCTAACGAGAACGAACAATATTAATAAAAGGTTCCGATATGTTTGATGACTTCTTCTTTCCGTATGAAAGGGCGAAATTATGGACAAGAGACATGGTAATCTTGTCTCTTTCAAACTTTTTTCTTTATATTTCGCTTTATATCATGTTGCCCGTACTTCCTTTGTGGATGGTGCAACATTGGTATTGCAGCTATGCGGAAGCAGGGGGAGCCGTTGCCGTCTTCGGATTGACAATGTTTCTGCCCGGTCCTTGTAACAGCTATATAATAGACACCTTTAAACGAAAAAGTGTATGTGTGATTACTTTGGCTTTATTAGCCGGAGTAAGTTTATTATATCCCTATGTTGCCACCGTCGGATTAGTGGCTTTGTTGCGTATGGTGCAAGGAGCATTGTTTAGTGTGGTGACAATGACTACCGGAAGTACCTTGGTGATTGATGTTACAGCTTCACGCCGACGTACAGACGCTAACGTTGCTTTTACTTGGTTTGGAAGATTCGGCATGGCATTGGGGCTGGCGTTGGGGGTTTATATATATCCTTATTGGAGTTTTACTTGTGTGGTCTATGTGTGTGCGGTATTTGGAATAGGTGCATTGCTACTGATTCCGCTGCTTCATATCCCTTTCCGTGCTCCTTTATGTCCTCCTCTTTTTTCTTTAGACCGTTTTTTATTGCCTCGTACACTTCTTCCCGGAATAAATATGTTGTTGGTTTCTTTTATATTCGGAGTCATTATTGCACATATTTATAATGAAATATTCTATATTTGTATTTTGATAGGCTTTGCCGTTTCACTACTTATTTCCAAATATGCGCTTTCACATACTTCGTGTCGTGCAGAGATGGAGTTCGGTCAAGCGGCTTTGGTTGCAGGAATATTGTTGATGGCATTTTCAAACAGTTTAATGAGTAGTTACATTGCGGCTCTTTTGTTGGGTATCGGCATTGGAATTACTGCATCTCGCTTTTTTGTGATAATGATAAGCCTGCCGTTACATTGTGAGAGAGGTACGGGGAATAATACTTATCAGTTGTTATGGGAAGTAGGCTTGTTGGGGGGCTTGTTTTTCGAGAATATATGGACAGGAAATTATCCCGACACGATATATTGGATATGTTTGGGCATCTGTGTGGTTTCATTAGTTCTTTATGAAACGGTGACACATAATTGGTATTATAAGAGAATGGAAGAAAAACAATTATAAAAATTAAGATATAAGATATGGCAGACGACAAGAAAATCATCTTTTCGATGGTAGGCGTGAGTAAAGCTTTCCAGGCGAATAAACAGGTATTAAAAGACATCTACCTATCCTTTTTTTATGGTGCCAAGATTGGTATTATCGGTTTGAACGGTTCAGGTAAGTCTACATTACTTAAGATTATAGCCGGTTTAGAGAAGAGCTATCAAGGTGAGGTAGTCTTTTCTCCGGGCTATTCAGTAGGTTATCTGGCGCAGGAACCGCATTTGGATAATGATAAGACAGTAAAAGAAGTTGTAATGGAAGGCGTACAGAATGTAGTTGATACGCTTGCCGAATATGAAGAAATAAACAATAAGTTCGGTCTTCCCGAGTACTACGAAGACCCGGAGAAAATGGATGCGCTTTTTGCTCGTCAAGCAGAATTGCAAGATATTATCGATTCGACGGATGCATGGAACTTAGACAGTAAACTGGAACGTGCGATGGACGCTTTGCGTTGTCCACCTGAAGACCAGCTGGTGAAGAATCTTTCGGGAGGTGAACGTCGTCGTGTGGCATTGTGCCGTTTATTGTTGCAAAAGCCGGATATTTTATTGTTGGATGAGCCGACTAACCATTTGGATGCCGAGAGTATCGATTGGCTGGAACAGCATTTGCAACAATACGAAGGAACTGTTATCTGTATTACTCACGACCGTTATTTCCTTGACCATGTGGCCGGGTGGATTCTTGAACTCGACCGTGGTGAAGGTATTCCTTGGAAGGGTAATTATTCCAGTTGGTTGGAGCAGAAGACCAAGCGTATGGAGATGGAAGAGAAGACGGCCAGCAAACGTCGTAAAACCTTGGAACGCGAGTTGGAATGGGTACGTATGGCACCGAAGGCTCGTCAAGCGAAAGGTAAAGCTCGTTTAAATTCGTATGATAAATTATTGAATGAAGATCAGAAAGAAAAAGAAGAAAAACTGGAGATCTTTATTCCGAATGGTCCTCGTTTGGGAAATAAAGTAATTGAAGCCAAAGGAGTTGCAAAGGCGTATGGTGATAAACTATTGTTTGACAATCTAAACTTTATGTTACCTCCTAATGGTATTGTGGGAGTGATTGGACCGAATGGTGCCGGTAAAACCACTTTGTTCCGTTTGATAATGGGACTGGAGACGGTAGATAAAGGTACTTTTGAAGTGGGTGAAACAGTGAAGCTGGCTTATGTGGATCAGCAACATAAAGATATTGACGCTAATAAAACAGTGTATCAGGTAATCAGTGGAGGTAATGAACTTATCCGAATGGGAGGGCGTGATATTAATGCACGTGCGTATCTGAGCCGTTTCAATTTTTCGGGAGCCGACCAGGAGAAACTTTGTGGAATGCTTTCGGGTGGTGAACGAAATCGTTTACATTTGGCTATGGCATTGAAAGAAGAAGGCAATGTGTTGTTGCTTGACGAGCCTACCAATGATATCGACGTAAATACTCTTCGTGCATTGGAAGAGGGTTTGGACGATTTTGCCGGATGTGCTGTAGTTATCAGCCATGACCGTTGGTTCCTGGATCGTATCTGCACTCATATCCTTGCCTTTGAAGGAAACAGTGAGGTGTTCTTCTTTGAGGGCTCTTATTCTGAATATGAAGAAAATAAGATGAAGCGTTTAGGTAATGAAGAGCCTAAGCGGGTTCGTTATCGCAAATTGATGGAAGATTGATTGATAATTTGATGTTTTATGTTATATCCCCCCCTTAAGAGATTTTATCCCTTAAGGGGGATTTTTATTAATAAAGGTTCGGTGGAAGATAGTAAACTGTGCGAATGGAAGTTTTGTTTTTGGACTTGGATTAATATGCATTAAAAGGGAAAATATTGTAGAATTTAGGAAATGTAATATAATCTTAATAATCTTCGGAAAAATTCCTGTTGCTTCTTTAATTATTGCAATATTAATGCAATTAATATGAATATAATTCCTATCTTTGTTGTCTATTTAGTGTTTCTAACTAACTATTAACTATTAATCAAAAACAAAATTATGAGAAATCATCTAAAGCATTTCCTTATGTTGGCAGTCTTTACACTATGTTTTGCTGCTACAGCTGGTGCGCAGGCAACAGTAAAAGGGACAGTAGTAGATGCCGATAGCAATGAGCCATTGATTGGCGCAACTGTTACGGTAGGCGGTACTAGTTTAGGTACTGTTACAGACTATGAAGGTAATTTCACATTGAAAGTTACTTCAGCTAAAGCAACAATTGAAATTAAGTATTTAGGTTACTTGGATAAGTCTATTAAACTGACTCAGCAAGGTGAGGTAAATTGGGGAGTAGTCAAAATGAATTTGGATACCCATACATTGGGGGATGTGGTAGTAACCTCATCTATTGCTGTAGCTCGTAAAACTCCGGTAGCAGTATCTACTGTGGCTCCGGAATTTATTGAGGAAAAACTTGGAACTATGGAATTTCCTGAAATTCTAAAATCAACTCCGGGAGTTTATGCTACTAAACAAGGTGGCGGTTATGGAGATTCGGATATTAATTTGCGTGGTTTTAAAACCGAAAATATTGCGGTAATGGTAAATGGCGTTCCTGTAAACGATATGGAATGGGGTGGTGTTTATTTTAGCAATTGGGCAGGTTTGAGCGATGTTACTCGTAGCACACAGGTACAGCGTGGATTGGGTGCTTCTAAGGTATCAGTTCCTTCTGTCGGTGGCTCCTTGAATATTGTAACTCGTTCTACAGATGCTCAGAAAGGCGGTTCTATTTCTTACGGTATGGGTAATGATGGCATGAATAGTATTTTGTTCTCTGTTTCTACCGGTTTGATGAAAGGAGGATGGGCTGTCAGTTTATTAGGCGGCAAGAAATGGGGTGACGGTTATATTCAGGGTACAGATTTTGAAGGTTATAATTATTTTCTTAATGTCTCTAAAAAGTTAAATGATGCCCATCAATTGTCATTTACTGCCTTTGGTGCTCCTCAAAGTCATTATCAACGTAGTAGTAGTTACGATGGCTTAACCATTCAAGGTTGGCAGGAAGTAAAGAAATATATGAAAGGTAAAAGTGCATACCGTTATAATCCGTCTTATGGTTTTGGAAAAAACGGTGAGCGTAAATCTTCCAACTATAATGAGTATCACAAACCTCAGATTTCATTGAATCACCAATGGCAAATAGATGATAAATCTACTTTGAGTACTGTCGCTTATGTTTCTATTGGCCGTGGTAATGGTTATAACGGACAAGGTAATTCGGAATTTGGTTACTCTTATACAGACTGGCGTGGCGCTTCTTATGGTAAGTTGACAACAAAATTCCGTAATGCAGATGGTACTTTTGCCTATGATAAGATCCAAGAAATCAATGAGCAAAGTGAAAATGGTTCTATGTTGGCCATGTCGAAATCTAAAAACTATCACAACTGGTATGGTTTGTTGTCGACTTTCACTACTAAATTGGGAGAAAATATTGATTTTTATGGAGGAGTAGATTTCCGTTATTATAAAGGTACTCATACAAATGAATTGAGCGATCTTTATGGCGGTGAATATTATGTGGATTATGATTCACGTAAGAATGTGAAGGCTGTCAATAATGCAGCGGCTGCAGATCCTAATTGGAAATATGAAAAATTGACTGTCGGTGATGTGGTTTATCGTGATTATGACGGATATGTTATGCAGGAAGGAGTTTTTGCACAAGCAGAATATAATAAAGATAAGTTAAGTGCTTTCTTGGCAGGTTCTGTCTCCAATACCGGTTATTGGCGTTATGACCGTCTCTATTACGACAAACAGCATGCTGAATCAGAAACAGTAAACTTTATTGGATGGACAGCTAAAGGTGGTGCAAACTTTAATATTAGTGATCATCATAACGTCTTTGCTAACATTGGTTATATCAGTCGTGCTCCATTTTTCTCTTATGGTGCTTTCTTGTCGGCAGCTGTAAGTAATGCAACCAATCCTAATGCTGTGAATGAAAAAGTATTCTCTGCAGAATTAGGTTATGGATATCGTTCTTCTTGGTTGAATGTTAATCTGAATGCTTATTATACCCGTTGGATGGATAAGACTATGACAAAGGGTGGTGATATTTTGGATGAAAATAGTAATCCGGTAGACCGTTATAGCATTAATATGCAAGGTGTTGACGCACGTCATATGGGTGTAGAACTAGACTTTGTTGCAGAACCGACTCGTTGGTTGACTATTAACGGTATGCTTTCTGTTGGTGATTGGCAGTGGGATAGTAATGCTACCGGATATTATTACAATGGACAAGGACAACCTTTGGCAGATTTGAAAGGTACCATAGCTTCTGATATTTATGCTCCGGATCATGCTAAATCTGAAGTTCAGTTGAAGGGTGTAAAAGTAGGTGACTCTGCACAGTTGACAGGTGCATTGGGTGCTACTGTGAAATTCCTTGATGGTTTTCGGGCTGGATTGGACTATAATTTCTATGCAAATAACTATGCAGACTTCGCCTTGAACGGAAGCAGTTTGGTTGTTGGTGGTGTGAAGACATTTAAAGATCCTTGGAAGATTCCTTCTGGAGGTCAGTTTGATTTTAATGCAAGCTATCGTTTCAAAATTGGTAGTTGCAAAGCTACCTTGTATGGTAACATTAATAACGTGTTCAACCAAGAATATATTGTAAATGCAACAGATGCCGATGGTACATGGCAGAACGCTTATGGTGTATTCTATGCTTTTGGACGTACATATTCATTGCGATTGAAGATTAATTTCTAATTCTAAAAGCGATAAAATGATGAAAAAATATACATTATTATATAGTGCAGTTGTAGCCTTGGCTCTTGTGAGTTGTGACTATAATGAGGATAATTTTGATGGCTTTGAAGATTTTGGTAAGCCGACTGATATAAAGAAGGGGAATATAACATTCACAGATTGGGCTTCTTTGAAAGGTAATCCAAAAACTAATCAGTATTTTTCTGCTGCGGATGAAGCGCAGGATTATTTGCCGAATTGGTTGGCCGGACAGTATCCTTCTGCCGATGAAGGCTCCAGTTTTAAAATCACATTTGATTATAAAGAGGAAAAATCGGAGAAACATGATAAATACTATAATATCGATTATTATAAATTGAAGGATGATGATTATAAGATTATTCATGGAAAGGGATATTATGGTGCATATCTTAATAAGTCTACAACTTCAAAATTATATAAGGTTTTAAATGAGGTCTTTCCGGACGCCAAAGAGGGAAGTCATGTGTTTGCAGAATATAATTATAATGCTGACGCTATACCCCAAAAGATGGATGACCCTGTATTTTCATATGACTTCGAATCATTGGAAACAGGTGATGTGACTTCTATTAAAGATTGGTATATTAGTGCGACCGGAGGAGCTAAATGGTCGTTGAAAAGTTATAATGATAATCAGTATATCAGCTATTCTGCCAATGGAAAGGGAGCATGTGAAGCATGGCTGGTCACTCCTTCTGTTGAAATTGAAGATGAAAATAATAAATTTGCTTTTGAAGTTTGTGTGGGTTATTGGAATGCAGATTGTTTGTCAGTTCTTATTTCGACTGATTTTGACGGGAAAGATGTGTCAAAGGCTAAATGGACCGATATAACATCATCATTTGATATTCCTCAAGAACCATCGAAAGGATATGGTACATTGGCTTTGGCGGGGACTTTTAACTTGACAGATTATGTCGGAAAAAATGTTAATATAGCATTTAAATATGTAGGTAATGGGGATGATAAGAAATCAACTACTTACCAACTTGATAATATTATCATAGGAAATGATATTCCGGTTTTGGTTAAGTCCGAACCTCAATATGCTTTCTATGAAAAGTCAGCAAAGGGTTGGAATGTGGTAAATGATGAAGATGTATTTGTATTGACTCCCGATGATTATACAGCAATGGGTGAACCGGGTAAGAACTTTAATTTTAGCTCTAGCGTTTTGGCTGAGGACTATTTGCCTGCGTATTTGGCTAAGAAGGTGGCTTATCCTTTGAATGATGCTGAAAAGATTATTGTGTATAAGTACTATAGTGGTTCTGTTAAGGCTTATAGTGATTCGTATATTTATTCTACTGCAAATGCCCGTTGGGGAAAGAATACTTATATGACAACTAAAACTGAACAATATGTAAAAACGAGTGGTAAATGGAACTATGATCCTAGCGTTGTGGTCAATCTGCCGAATGGTAAAGATCAAGCTGATATATCTGTATATTATCAGGCTATAGTAGATTGGGTGTGGGAAAATATCGATCAGAAAGAACTTGGCATTTCTAAGAAAGGTGATGGATATACCACAACTTATGCTTCTCCTACAGGAAGTGAGTATTATTTTGGAGCTACTGCATATCAAAATAATATTGATTTACGTCCGGCTAAATTCCGTGAACAGTATGCTAAAGGTTATGAAGGAATGGATGATGCCAAGATTACAGAAACTGTAATGGCACGTTTGCCTAAAGCATTTATTCCGGCATTGGAAAAAAATCATGCTGATGCTGTTCCTGTAGAAGGTATTGATGTTACCTATACTGTAAACTTTGTAATTTATGATGGCAGCTCTAATGTTAATTGGACAGCTGTTTATAAAGTGATTGGTAATGGTAAGTTTGAATATGTAGAAGATTCAATGAAAAAGGTTGAATGATAGAAAATTGAATTGATTAAATAGAGGGTGTATACTGAATGGTATACATCCTCTGTTTTTATTTAAAGAAAGTTTATATGAATAGCTTGAATATTAGAAATATCATGTGGATTGCAGGATTACTCTTTGTAGGGGCTTGCAGTGGTGGAAAAGATCCTTTGGAATCAGATTCCGATTCCGTAGTAAAAACTTATATCTTTCCCGATGATTTTACGAATGATTTGGTAGGAAAGGAAGTAACGCTAAAAAATGCAATGTTTGTCTCTTCTACCTATAAAGGGTCGGCAACAGGCAATATCACTCTTTCTTCTCAAGTCTTACGTACTCCAACTGATAAAGTAATGCCGGGTACTTCGGATTATAAAAAAGCTTTGGAAGAGAATATGAGAAATAAGTTGGTGCTGATTCCGGGTGAGATTGTATTGACAGATGAGGATCATACATTGCGCGTGGGAACTAGGATGGAGAATTTAAAAGGAAAGGTATCTGTTTCGGGAGATAACTATGCTTTGACTATCACTGATCGGCCGGTAATTAAAGAGAATAGACGTCCCCAAGTTCCTGAGGTGGGAAAATATAATATGAAAGTAGCCAGTATGAATCTTGAATATTATATGGCAAGCCCTTCTATGTGGGGACATAGTAATGGAGCCAAGGATGAGGCCGCTTTTCAGAGGCAACGGAAGAAAGTTTTGGCAGCGATGAAAGAAATAGATGCTGACGTGTATGCTATTTGTGAAATCGAAGAAGGAGATTATTCGGTCAATGAATTGGTACAGGCACTGAATGAGGAATATGGTGTGACCGGTAAATATAAAGGCATAGACAGTGGAGATAAGAAAATAACAAGTTATACAAAGAATGCTTTTATTTATGATACAGAAAGAGTTTCTCCTTATATGGATTTTAAAACTTATGAAGGCACATATCTGGTTCTTCGTCATGTGGCACAATGCTTTGAGTTGAAAGAAAATGGCAGCAGAGTAATTTTGACTATGAACCATTTTAAATCAAAATCGGGCAATAATGCTACCGGAGGTGATAAAGATCAGCAGGATGGCCAGTCTCAGTTCAATTCGCGAAGGGTGCAAGAGGCTAAGGATTGCCTGCTTACGTACGAAAATCTGAAAAAATATTATGGTGATACTGACGTGTTGGTATTAGGAGACCTGAACAGTTATTCTAATGAGGATCCGGTACGTATATTTACGGAGGCTGGCTATACTAATGAATTGCAAAAGTATACTCCTGACAGTTGGAGTTATATTTATCAGGGTGAGGTAGGTTACTTGGATCATTCTCTTAGCTCTTCCACATTGACCGGGCAGGTGACCGGGGCGGCACCTTGGGACATAAATGCTAGTGAACCGGCCTATTTTGAGTATCAATATACTTCCTTCTTCCAGCCCAATCCTTATCGTTATTCAGACCATAATCCTATTATTACGGGACTAAAATTAACAGATTAAATAGATTGTTTTAGAGTCTTAGAAAATTAGCATAAAGAAATTCTAAAAAGCTTTTGTATAGTATTACATGAATGACTATGTGTTTTTTGGGGAGAAGATGAAATTATGTCGGTGAGAGGAATCCCGTCCGTCAGGAAAGTTGGTACGATTTCCTTTCACACATAACGGCTATCGAAACCTCCTATTCATGGGAGTTCTGTGTGAAAGCTATCTTTCTTGTAGTTTGAACTGAGCCATAAATGGACTTGTATATAAAAAAACTCCCCCGATTTTTCGGAGGAGTTAACTCTTTTGAAGTAAAGGTTGAATTATGCTTCAGCAGGAGCCTCGGTTGCTTCAGCAGCAGGAGCCTCTTCAGTAGCAGCAGCTTCTGTTTCAGCCTTAGCAGCAGCTTCAGCAGCTTTCTTTTCAGCTACTTTCTTTGCAATTTCTTCGTTTACCTTCTTTTCGGCTTCCAAACGAGCTTTAGCTTCAGCTTTCTTAGCTTCTTCTTGCTTAGCTTTCAAAGCAGCCAAACCTGACTGTTTGTTGTTTTTCCAAGCTTCGAATTTAGCTTCAGCTTCTGCTTCGGTGAATGCACCTTTAGCAACACCGCCCAATAAGTGTTTCTTCATGTAAACACCTTCTTTAGAAAGGATGTTGCGTACTGTGTCGGTAGGTTGTGCACCACACATTACCCAATGAAGTGCGCGCTCAAAATTCAAATCTACTGTGGCAGGGTCGGTATTAGGATTGTAAGTACCGATTTTTTCAGTAAATTTACCATCACGTGGAGCTCTTACGTCAGCGATAACGATTGAGTAAAACGCATAGCTTTTGCGTCCGTTTCTTTGCAATCTGATTTTAGTTGCCATTTTCTAAATAACGTTTTTATAATTAATGATTTGAATTTATGCTAATATCTCGTATTAGCGGGTGCAAAGATAAATCTTTTCTTTTGAATGACAAAGCTTTAAGTGGCGTTATTCAAAAAAAATAAGAAAAAAACTCTTGTATCGGTATAAAGTATTAAATTTAATTTTATATTTGCCACTATAATTTATGATAAATGACTAACTAAAAAACTAAGATTATGATTTCGCAGAAATTACAAGATGCTATTAATGCGCAGATTGTGGCTGAGATGTGGTCAGCTAACCTTTATCTTTCTATGTCTTATTTTTTTGCAGCAAAAGGATATGAGGGTTTTGCTGCATGGATGAAAGCTCAATCTCGTGAAGAAAATGATCATGCCGATATGTTGGCTCAGTACGTCTTTAAACGTGGTGGTGTGGCAAAAGTGGGTGCTATTGATACTGTTCCCCAAGAGTGGGAATCACCATTGGCTGTCTTTGAACATGTTTATAAGCATGAATGTCATGTTTCTGAGTTGATTGACAAGTTGGTAGATGTTGCTGCTGATGAAAAAGACAAAGCTTCTCAGGACTTCTTGTGGGGATTTGTTCGTGAGCAAGTAGAAGAAGAAGCCACAGTACAAGGGATTGTTGATAAAATCAAATTGGGTGGTGAGGCCGGTTTGTTCTATTTAGATGCACAGTTGGGAGCAAGAAAATAAGAGATAAACATTTGTTTTTAAAGGACTGAAAATAGGGTGTGTCAAAGCGTAGAATGACAGATCAAGTTGATGATACTGTCAATTTTCGACACACCCTGTTTTTTTATTGTATTTCTTCTTTGAGCCATTGTTCCAGTTCTTCGGTCCATTGGCGTTTGTATGGGAAACTGTCATGAAACCCCCAGCCGTGTCCACCGATGGGATAGGTGTGAAGTGAGGCGGGAATCTTGTTCTTAATTAGTTCCATATAATAGTTTATACTGTTAGCTACTGGCACGGCTTCATCATTGCTACTGTGTATAATGAAAGCGGGGGGAGTATCTGCTTTTACTTGCAGTTCGTTGGAGTAGAGTGCTTCTGATTCTTTGGAAGGATTTTTGCCCAATAGATTGTCATGCGAACCTTTATGGGTAAGGGTCGGATTCATACTGACTACAGGGTAGAGAAGAATTTGAAAATCAGGGCGTGTTTCGGCTGTATAGTGTGTGGCTGCAGTGCTTGCCAGATGTCCGCCGGCAGATGCTCCCATGATTCCCAGTTTGGTAAAGTTCCATTCTTTGGCATGCTCGCGCATCAGGCGAATTGCTTGGTGAGCGTCACTTAAAGGAATATCGCTGTGTCCATTGGGCATGCGATATTTTAATACTGCATAAGTAATACCTTGTGTATTGAACCATTGTGCCATGTCATGTCCTTCATGATCCATTGCCAGACGAGTGTATCCGCCACCGGGACACATGATGATTGCCAGACCGTTTGGTTGGGTAGCCGGATAAATAGTGAGGGTAGGGACTGTGACATTTGAGATACGGTTCTTTTCTGGTTCTTGCTCGTCGGTAGTGATACCGTTTGTATTAGGAGCACCGTTGGGCCATAATTTTAATTCTGTCGATTGTTGTGCGGACAAAACAGTAGAGACTGCAAGCAAGCTCATCATGAACAGTCGCTTCATTGTATTTAAGTTTTTCATATTTGTTAGTTTTGAAGGCAATTAGTTAATGAGGGTATGCCAAAGTGACATGGCATACCCTCATACATGGGCCTAAGTATATATACCTGCTGTTTTATTTCTTGATATGCATACTTGCCTTTACCAGCCAGATAATCAGTAGTATGTAAGCACCTAATGAAGCTATTTCGCTCCACGGATTGTTTAACCATTCCTCGTTGACCAGATTGATGCCGCCAAAACGCATTGCTGCGCTGACTACTCCCATCAATGCACCGCCTGCAATGAAGCCCGATGCCAACAATGTACCTTTCTCGCCTCGTTCCGTGTTGACGGCTTCGTCTTTGCTGCGGGAAGTCACATACCAGTTGACGGCTCCACCCACCAGCAACGGCAAGTTAAGCTCTAAAGGAATAAACATGCCGAGCGCGAAAGCTAATGCGGGAACTTTGAAGTAAGTGAGCACAAGTGCCAATACAGCACCGACACCATAGAGCAACCAGGGTGCGCCTACTCCGTTCATCAGCGGGTCGATGACAGCTGCCATTGCATTAGCTTGAGGAGCCGCTAAAGCACCGCTTGAAAAACCGTAAGTCTTATTCAGAATCATAATTACCCCACCTACGGTAGCAGCAGAAACCAGAGTTCCGAGGAACTTCCATGTTTCTTGTTTGGCGGGCGTACTTCCCAGCCAATAGCCGATTTTCAGGTCGGTAATAAATCCGCCTGCCATAGAAAGTGCGGTACAAACAACCCCTCCCATTACTAAGGCGGCTACCATACCGGTCGCACCTTTCAGACCGACCGCTACCATTACAACAGATGCCAGAATCAAAGTCATCAGTGTCATTCCCGATACAGGGTTGGTTCCGACAATAGCGATGGCATTGGCAGCAACGGTAGTAAACAGGAAAGCAATACCTGCAACCAATAAAATGGCGACAATGCTATGCAATACGTTTCCGTGCATCACATCGAAAAAGAAAAAGACGGAAATCAGCAGGATGGTAAAGATAGAGCCGAAAGCGATAATCTTCATTGAAAGATCCTTTTGTGTGCGGATAACATTGGTCTCTACTTTCTTGCCTCCCATTTCTTTGGATGCTAATCCCACTGCACTTTTGATGATACCCCATGAGCGCACGATACCGATGACACCTGCCATGGCAATACCACCGATACCGATACTTTTGGCGTATTCTTTAAAGATAAGTTCGGGAGACATTTCGCTGACGGTTTGTGTCAAAGCCGGATTCCAAGCGTTCAGTATTTGGTCTCCGAACAATATCGACATTCCCGGGACGATAACCAGCCATACGACCAATGAACCGGCACAGATGATGGCTGCATATTTTAGACCGACAATATAGCCCAAACCGAGAACGGCTGCACCTGTATTGATTTTAAGCACTATTTTTGCCTTGTCTGCCATCATTTCACCCCAGCCGCAAACGCGGGTTGTGAAATTCTCGTTCCACCAGCCAAAGGTAGCTACAATGAAGTCATAAAGGCCACCAATCAGCCCGGCAAATAAAAGTGGTTTTGCCTGACTGCCGCCTTTTTCACCCGAGATAAGTACTTGAGTACTGGCTGTTGCTTCGGGAAAAGGGTATTCGCCGTGTTTGTCATTTACAAAATATTTGCGGAAAGGAATCAGAAATAAAATACCTAAAATACCTCCTAGTAATGAACTGACAAACATTTGGAAGAAGTTGACAGTCATCTCTGGATATTTATCTTGTAAGATATAAAGGGCAGGAAGGGTAAAGATGGCACCGGCTACGATAACTCCTGAGCAGGCACCGATAGATTGGATAATTACATTTTCACCCAGTGCATTTTTTCGTTTGGCTGCACCTGACACACCGACGGCAATAATGGCAATAGGTATGGCTGCTTCAAATACCTGACCTACTTTTAATCCCAGATAAGCAGCTGCTGCTGAGAATAATATAGCCATTAAAATACCCCAGGTGACAGACCATGCATTCACTTCCGGGTACTGTCTGTCGGGTGACATGATGGGGTGATACTTTTCTCCCGGTTTCAATGGACGGAAAGCATTTTCGGGCAATCCGACCGGCTTTTCTTGTTCTTGTTTCATGTTTCTCTATTTTATTATTTTTGAAATTTATCACAATAAATGCCCAAAAATAATGAAAAATTAGAGAAACATGCCTATAATCTCATTAGAATATCTGAAATTTCAGTCCAAATGATAACCGAAGGTAATCTAAGGGAGTAAGATAACTATTGGTAAATGCACTCACTAAATAAAAGTCGCATGAGCTGATTTCATAAAAAGCAGTAATGCTTTTCGAGAATTTGCGATACTTCTCGGGTACATCAAAACGGATGCGCTGTCCTAAGAATATATGGGTACGGATACGATTGGAAAAACCATAATATCCATGTGGATAGCGGTCAGGTTCTTCCGTCCAAAAGTCATCGCTGAATACGGTATTAAAATAAAGTCCGCAGGTCAACGGTTCTAATGAAAAGTCCTTTCCTAAGTAGACACTCCAAGGAATAAAATTCTGTTTTAATGTCATTGTCATTTTGAAATGACGAGAAGAATAGCGAGGGATAAAACCTAATAAAAGGTCGGTTTCCCATTGTCCGCGTTTTCCATAGTCCCATCCGATACCCCATGAAAGTAATCCCATACCTCCGGCATATTGTATCTTTGTGTGTGTGGGAATCAAGGCTTCCCACGCACTGCGATAGCGGTGGACACGTTTATCGTATTTACGATAATGCTTGGGAACTTCCGTGAAGATACCCTCTTCCTCTTCTATTGTTGCTTGACTTTTTTGTGGAATAAGGATACTGTCTTGGATTAATGTTCTATATAATAATGTATCTTTTTGTGCAAGTGTCCTGTGGGGACAGACATATATTGTTAGGAATAATAGGACAATCTTAAAATTCAACTGCTTCATAATCATATTCATGAGTTCCCTCTTTAATAGTAAATACCAAATATGTTCGTTTTCCGATGTTAGGACATTGATAGTAGAGAATTCCGTCTCCGAATAAATCGTCTACTGTCAGTTGATGTTCGTGTCCATAAAGGCAAAACTGTACATTGGGGAACTGCTTTACATATTCCTGAAATACTCTAGCTACGTTGTTGTTGAAGATAAACTCGTACGGTTTTACATGCATCAGGAAAACAGTTTTCTCAATACCTTCGGGAAGGTTGGTCAATTCATCTTCCATGAATCCAAAATCGGGTACAGGTTGTGAATAGTCATATTCCATTGCATTGGTATTGAGGCAGATGAAACGAACATTTCCGGCTGTAAAGGCAAAGTTGGGATTGCCGTAGATTGCTTTATAGACATCTTCTCCCGTGCCGAGGCAATCGTGGTTTCCCAAAACACAGACAAAAGGCATTTGGAATCCTTTCATAATATCACGCATCCAAAGAAATTCTTTTGTAGCACCGAAGTCTGATTGGTCTCCACCATGAAGAACAAAGTCGATATCTCCGCGTTCATTGATTTTCTCTACCACTTTTTCTGTCTCGTCATACCATCGCTGCGTGTCGCTAATCATAGCAAAACGAAAAGTTTTCTTGCCTTTCATAGCTTCTTCTATACGCTCACAGTTTTTTGCGTTTATACCTCGTTCGCCTGTAATATGTGCATCATAAGGGTGAGATTCAAGCATTTCGCATGAAGTAAAGCACACTATTAAGAGAAGTAATAATAAGTTTCCTTTTCTCATTTTTTTGATTTTGTTGCAAAGTACGTCATTTTTAGGGAATAAAGAGTGTCTTATTATTTAGGAAAAATGTCCTTTTTTTCTTATATTATAAGGTGCACCGATAAAAAAGAACTCCCTAAATAACTTTTGAGAGCTGTTTAGGGAGTTCTTGAAAGGGAAGTCTCTTATTGTTTTGCATCTTTGGGAAGCATATCACCTTCTATATAAAGACGTGTCATTTCATTTTTCCCATTACTGCGGATAGTGATGGATTTCTTAAAGTGTCCCGGAAATTTGCCGGCACCATTGTAAATGACTGTGATTTGTCCACTCTCTCCCGGTTTAATAGGTTCCTTGGGATACTGAGGAACAGTACATCCACATGATGCAATTGCCTGATGGATAACCAATGGACCATCTCCTGTATTTTTAAATTTGAATGTACATGTTACTTTCGGACTTGATTCAGAGAATGTACCGAAATTATGTGATGTGTTTTCAAAAGTAATTTCTGCCTCTCCACTTTGTATTGCTGCATAAGAAACTAAACTGATAACCAACAATAGAGTTGAAACTAAAATCTTCTTCATAATTTTTATTATTAAAATAATCGCTGCTAATTTAGTGATTTCTATATAAAAGGTAGAAAAAAGTTAGTGAAATAAATGTTTAATTAACACCTTTAAAAATAGGGGATGAAGATTATTGCTCCCACAAGCGCCGCTGTAACGGCACATATCAAAACGGCTCCGGCAGCTATATCTTTTACATCTCCGGCTATGGGATGATAATCGGGAGATACCAGATTAACCAATCGTTCGATGGCTGTATTAAAAGCTTCGGCGGCTAATACCAGCCCGAAACACAGAAGTACCGCAACCCATTCCATTCGACTGATGCCAATGATAAATCCGGTTATGGTTACGATTATAATGGCTATGCAATGAATCCAAGCGTTATGTTCTTTACGCAGGAAACTGCCTATGCCTGTAAAGGCATAGGCAAAACTTTTTATTCTTTTCTGTAATTCGTCCATTGTTTTAGATTCGTTATACAAACACGTTTGTCAGCCTCGATTGACTTGTTTGACTCCTTTTACAGTCTTTATTTTCTTTACCAATAATTCCAATTTGGAGGTATCATCCACCATTACTGTCATCATGCCCGAAAATAATCCGTCGTGTGAGTTGATGCTGATAGAACGTAAAGTGATGCTGTTCTCTTTATTAATAATGGAGGTAATATTGGTTACAATACCTATGTCGTCGTGGCCGACGATGCGCAGGGTTATCGGATATTGTTTGCCCTGACTCTTGCCTGCCCATCGCGCTTTTACTATACGATAAGCAAAACGTGCTCTCATCTCTTTGGCATTGGGGCAGTCGGTACGGTGAATTTTAATGCCTCCGTTGATAGTAACGAAACCAAAAACATCATCTCCGTAAATAGGATTACAACATTTGGCTAGTTTAAAATCCAGTCCTTTTAGGTTTTGGTCTATCACCAATACGTCATCTTTGAACGTTTTGTCATCGGCAGGAGTTTGAATACTATATGTTTCGGCACTGCGATAGGTGATATCTTGCTGTGCTTCCGTTTCTTTCTTTTTCATCTCCACATACTTATCCAGTATATTATTGGCGTCCAGCTTTTCGTCGGCAATATCCTGATAGAATTCTGTAACTGTTTTATAACCCAGTTTCTTGATGAGGCGCATCATGGTTGCTTCATCATATTCCAGTTTGCGGTTTTTGAACTTGCGCTCAATGGTTTCTTTGGCAAACTGTACTTGCCGGGCCTCGATTTCCTTTAATGCCTGACGTATTTTGGTACGTGCCTTGGAGGTGGTCACAATATTCAACCAGTCTCGTTTGGGAGTCTGAGTATTGGATGTCATGATTTCCACTTGATCTCCACTATTCAGAATTTGTCGTAGCTGTGCATTTTTGCCGTTTACTTTGGCACCAATGCATTTGCATCCCAACTTGCTATGGATGGTAAAGGCAAAGTCGAGCACGGTAGCTCCCTTTGCGAGTTTATATAAGTCACCTTTCGGAGTAAAGACAAATACTTCATCTTCATAGAGTTCCAGCTTGAATTGGTCCATCACGTCCAAGTCACTGTCTGCGTTTTCCAATGTTTCACGGATCGTTGTCAGCCATTCGTCCAATCCGGTTTCGCCTTTCACTCCTTTGTAACGCCAATGGGCGGCAAGTCCTCTTTCGGCAATATCGTCCATGCGTTCTGTCCGTATCTGTACTTCTACCCATTTTCCTTCAGGTCCCATAACAGTGGTATGCAAGGATTCGTATCCGTTACTTTTGGGAACAGAAAGCCAGTCACGCAACCGTTTAGGGTTGGGCATATACATATCGGTTACGATAGAATACACTTGCCAGCATTCTTGTTTTTCTTTTTCGATAGGAGAGTCGATGATGATGCGGATGGCAAATAAATCATATACTCCTTCGAAAGGACATTTCTGCTTCTTCATCTTTTGATAGATGGAGTGGATGGATTTAGTGCGTCCTTTCATGTGAAACTTTAGTCCGGCTTGTTCCAGTTTCTTCTGAATCGGCTCGATAAAGGCGGCGATATATTTGTCTCGTGATGCTTTTGTGGCATTCAGCTTATCTTTTATATGATAATAAACATCATGTTCTGTGTATTTCAGCGACAAGTCTTCCAATTCGGACTTTAATTTGTATAATCCCAACTTGTGTGCAAGTGGCGCATAAAGGTAGGCCGCTTCATTGGAAACCTGCTGGCGGGCTTCCTCGTTCTCCGAGTCCTTGATTTGGCGCATCAGGTTGACGCGATCGGCAATCATAATCAGGATAACGCGCATGTCTTCGGCAAAAGAAAGAAGCAAATTGCGGAAATTCTCTGATTCGATAGTTGGACTCTTGGCATATAGCTCATTGATTTTAACCAGTCCGCGAATGATTCCTGCCACATCTTCTCCATATTCTGCCTGTACGGATGCCAGACTGCACAAATGGTTTTTTACCGATTCATGTAACATGATTCCCAAGATAGAAGCTCGCTTCATTCCGATTTCTTCTGCAACAATGACAGCGGTTTGCATATCTTTGATGATGGGGTTCATTCCAAAGTTATTTCGTGGCATACTACCTTCGGCAACTGCCTTGATAAGATGCGTTTTGAGCTTGCGACAGTCGTTTTTTTGTAAGGTGTCTCCCGATAGATGGAGTAACCGTTTGTAAAGAGTGAACAGTTGTTCACGCTCTTTGGCTGTGAAAAACGTTTTTTCTTCCATAACACGTGAAATCTTTTCTTTCGGCGTAAAGGTAGTTTTTTTCTTTCTTTTTTGGATGGCTTTACGGCATTTTTTTGTATTTTTGGGCATTAATGAATAATTAAAATAGATAACGGGTAATTAAACCATTTAAATTCATATACTTATGTTAACACCGGAAGATAAAGATTTATTAGCGAAAAAAGGTATTTCAGAGCAACAGATAATTGAACAATTGGCTTGCTTTGAAAAAGGCTTCCCTTTCTTGAAACTGGACGCTGCCGCTTCTATCGATAAGGGAATTATGGCTCCTGCAGAGAGTGAAATGAAAGAATATCTGGAAGCATGGGATACATATAAACAGGGTGAAAAAACAATTGTGAAGTTTGTACCGGCTTCCGGGGCAGCCAGTCGCATGTTTAAGAATTTGTTTGAATTCCTGGGTGCGGATTATGAGGCTCCCAAAACAGATTTTGAAAAGAAGTTTTTCGACCATATTCATGGTTTCGCTTTTTATAATGATTTGAATGCCGCTTGTTTGGACAATACCGGCAAGAATATTGATGCATTGATTGCTGAAAAGAATTATAAGCCGGTGGTAGCAAACTTGTTGAAAGCTGTCGGACTGAACTATGGTGCTTTGCCGAAAGGTTTGTTGAAATTTCATCGTTATGCCGATGGTGTACGCACTCCATTGGAAGAGCATTTGGTGGAAGGAGCCCTGTATGCAGCCGGAAAGACCGGAAAAGTAAACGTGCATTTCACGGTTTCTACCGAGCATCGTGAACTGTTTAAACGGTTGGTGGATGAAAAGGTAGCAACTTATGCTCAAAAATACGGGGTGGAATTTAACGTTTCGTTCTCGGAGCAGAAACCGAGTACCGATACAATAGCAGCTGATATGGAGAACAAGCCGTTCCGTGATAACGGTAAGTTGCTGTTCCGTCCCGGTGGTCACGGTGCTTTGATTGAAAACTTGAACGACTTGGATGCGGATATTGTATTTATTAAGAATATTGATAATGTGGTGCCCGACCGCTTGAAGGACGAAACCGTTGCTTACAAGAAATTGATTGCCGGGGTATTGGTGACTCTTCAAAAGCAAGCGTTTGAATATTTGGAATTGTTGGATGGCGGCAAATATAATCATGAACAATTGGAAGAAATCATTCGTTTCGTTCAGCAGAAGTTATGCTGTCGCAATAATGAGATTAAAGATTTGGAAGATGCGGAGCTGGTTATCTATTTGCGTAAGAAACTGAATAGACCAATGCGTGTTTGCGGTATGGTGAAGAATGTGGGAGAACCCGGTGGAGGTCCGTTCCTTGCATATAACCCCGACGGAACAGTATCTTTGCAGATTTTGGAAAGTTCTCAGATTGATATGAATGATGCTGAAAAGAAAGCCATGTTTGAAAAGGGTACTCACTTTAATCCGGTAGATTTGGTTTGTGCCGTACGTGACTATAAAGGCCGTAAATTTGATTTGGTGAATTATGTAGATAAGGCAACCGGATTCATTTCGTATAAGTCGAAAAATGGCAAGGACTTGAAAGCATTGGAGCTTCCGGGACTTTGGAATGGTGCAATGAGTGATTGGAGTACTGTCTTTGTAGAGGTTCCTTTGGGTACTTTTAATCCGGTGAAGACGGTGAATGACTTATTGCGCGAACAGCATCAATAAACTGTTGATGATTCGGAGTAAGTTTCCGGTATAATGATGCCTGGTAGGTAAGGGAGCGTGTCAAAACTAAACCAACCTGCCAAATCGTTAACTGTAGGGGCAGGTTTTGCCTGTCCGAATACACAGAGCAGACTGTTTTCGGGCGAGCAAATCTTGCCCCTATTGGCAAATGATAGCATTATCAACATTCTGGCACACTCCCTATTTGGAATGGATATTATTAATCAACCTGATACAGCTATATGAGAAGAAATAATCTACTGACTTTTATTGCGTCTCTTGCATTGGTTACCTCTTTTATTATGCCGGCTAATGCGGCTAAGCATAAGGAGTTGCCTGCCTTGGGAGACACCCAAATTCAAATCTTTGATAAAACGAACATCTGTTTCCGTCCGGATTCATTTGCCAATTACACTCCGGCAAGTGCAGATGGCGTTATCCGTTTGGTGAATGGGCGTATTATTCTTAAAAAGATATCTTTGCCTGATTATAAGCGGAATGTACGTGTGAAACTTCGTCTTACTTTGGCTTCCAATGGCGATCGTTGGGATAAGTCCGGTTCTTGTTTCGCATTGCCCAAAGAGTCGTTTGTCAACTTGATGAGCATTGCGCAAGGAAAGGCAGCTTTTCCGCCGGTAGACAGTCTGAAATATGAAAATATGATTGGCATTGTTCCGGGTAAGGACTATGTGCCTACGTTAGAGCTGATGCGCTTTATGACTCCGTTTGGAGTAGGCTTTTATAGTAAAAAAGACAATGAGATAGGAGCCAAACGCAAGCCGGTTTATATTTCCGAATGGGCGGAGAATGTGGTTTGGGAACAAGACATTACCGACCTTTATCCTGCTTTGGAGAAGGAAGCCTATATCGGTATCTTTATTGATACATGGACAGCCGAAGGATATGTTGTCGGTCTGGATATCGAGGTAAAAGAGAGTAAGATAAGTTGCGATGCGTTACCCAAGCGCCATGTACAGCCTTTGATAAACACTGTTTATTATATCGGTCAGACTTATCCCGATATATTTGCCCGTAAAGATGTGGCAATGGATTTTGAACTGCCTCGTCATGCAAAGAATGTCCGTTTGAAATATATTGTAACCGGTCATGGCGGTCATAGCGGTGGAGATGAATTTGTGAAGAAACGCAATATTGTTTCGGTAGATGGCGAGAATGTGCTCGATTTTATTCCATGGCGGGATGATTGTGCCTCTTTCCGTCGTTTCAATCCGGGGACAGGAGTGTGGCTGATTAAGCGGCTTTCCTCTTATATAGGTGAGAATGGTTATGAAGAAAAAGAAATAGAAGAACCATTGGGCTCATCGGATTTATCGCGCTCCAACTGGTGCCCGGGTTCGGATGTAGTACCGGAAGAAGTGATGCTTGGCGATTTGAAAGCCGGCAAACATACTTTTAAGATTAGTATTCCCGAAGCTCAGGAAGTAGATGGGGATAAACTGAACCATTGGCTGATTTCGGCTTATTTGGTTTGGGATGAATAATTTTGCATTTATATAAAGGTAAATCATTATGAATTATTATCAGTATCAAACCGTATTGGGACTTCTCACCATTTGTGAGGAGAACGATGCTGTTATTGCCATCAATGTGGGACATTATTCCGAGAATAAAGGTGAGAAACGTGAGTCGGAATTGATTCGGAGGACGTATAAGCAATTCGTTGAATACCTGGATGGCAAACGTAAAGTTTTTGATTTACCTTTGTCGCTTAAGGGGACTGATTTTCAAAAGCAGGTGTGGCAGGCTCTCCGTGATATTCCTTATGGAGAGACACGCAGCTATAAACAGATTGCTGTAGCCATTGGCAACCCTAAAGCTGTGCGCGCCGTAGGTATGGCCAATAACAGAAATCCATTATTGATAGTGGTTCCCTGTCATCGTGTGATAGGTACGGACGGAAAAATGGTAGGATATGCGGCCGGAGTGGACAAAAAGGAATTTTTATTAAGGCTGGAAGGAAGTTTGTTATAATCTGAATAAATCGTTATGATGAATGAATATTGTATCAACGGGTTAACCATAAAAGAGAATTTGTTGCGATTGGCGGGAGAAGGTAATAAAAAGTTTACCGAGTCCCTCCATCCGGGCATTGAAAATGTATTGGGTGTCCGTGTCCCGGCCCTTCGGCAATTGGCGGCTCAAATAGCCAAGGATGATTGGCAGGCTTATCTGCAATCGGCCGATACTTTTTATATGGAAGAACGCATGCTTCAAGGCATGGTGATTGGATGCCTGAAAATAAAAGATGTGGAAGAATATCTTTCATTGGTTTCTGGGTTCGTATCCCTTATCAATAGCTGGTCTGTATGTGATACCTTTGACTTTGCGGGTAAGCAACGGTTTGTTGACAGGAATAAGGAGCGTGTATGGCAGTTTCTGGAAGGATGGATGCAGTCGGATAAAGAATATGAAATTCGTTTCGGGGTCGTTATGGCGATGGCGCATTACATTGATGCGGACTATATACAGAACGTATTGCAATGGATGAATCGTATCGACCACGAAGGGTATTATGTGAAGATGGCAGTGGCTTGGGCACTTTCTGTCTGTTATGTGAAATTTCCAAAAGAAACGATGCTGTTGCTGAAAGAAAATAGTTTGGATGACTTCACTTACAACAAAGCGCTCCAAAAAATAACCGAATCTTTTCGGGTAAGTCCGGAAGATAAAGATATCATCCGTGATATGAAGCGTAAAGTAGTGAAATGAGGGACTCAGATAGTGAGTCCCATTATATAATCGTTCATATAATATCCGTTGCCGATAGCAAAATCTCCTTCGTCTACTTTCTTCATCCCCATGTATTCGTAAAATCGGAGCGCTTTATTATTACGGTTTACATTCAGGTGCATTTCGCACGGTGTGGGATGAATCTCCTTGATTGCTTTTACAGCCTGCTCGAACAATAACTTTCCCAAATGTTTGCCTTGAAAAGAAGGGAGTACATAAATCTTCTGCAGATGGAATAAATCTTCTCCTTCGGGTTGAATGGAAACGTAGCCGGCAGGTATGTCTCCTTTAAAGGCAATATAGTAAATATGACCTTCTTCTTCCATCTGTTTATGTAGGTTTGTAATGGAATACATCCATTCCATCATGTAGTCAAGTTGGTCGGGGGAAAGAATGTCTGCGTAGGTAGCAGGAAATACTTCCTGCGCCATCTTGTGAATCAATGGAATATCTTCTGTAGTTGCTTTCCGTATCGTAAACATACTCTTTGTACTTTTATAGGTTTAACGAGGAGCAAATATAAGTCTTTCCTTCCTAATCTTGTTTCTTCCTTTTCCTTTTCTTTGATTTTTCAGTTAAAATACGCAAAATAAAAGTACTATGTAATACAAGGTACTTATATAATACATATATTTGTGTCAAACAAAGTACTATAGGATATGAATGTTGATAATGTAAAATCTCAGATGCGCAAAGGAATGCTTGAATATTGCATCCTATTGCTGTTGCACAAGGAGCCGCTCTATGCTTCGGATATTATTCTGAAATTGAAAGAAGCCCGGCTCATCGTGGTAGAGGGAACGCTTTATCCGTTGCTTACCCGGTTGAAAAACGATGAGCTGCTTTCTTACGAATGGGTGGAATCGACTCAGGGGCCTCCGCGTAAATATTATCGGCTTACGCCACAAGGAGAAACTTTTCTCAGCGGATTGGAAAATGCGTGGGATGAACTTTCGGATACAGTAAACCATTTAAGAAACAATTAAAAACAGGATACAATGAAAAAGACTCTGACTGTAAATTTAGGTGGCACCGTTTATCATATAGATGAAGATGCATATAAATTGCTGGATACTTATTTAAGTAACTTGCGGATACATTTTCGCCGCGAAGAAGGAGCGGAAGAAATAGTGCATGATATGGAATTGCGTATCTCTGAACTGTTTACTGACCGTTTAAGAGATGGGAAACAGGTGATTACGATAGAAGATGTAGAGGAAATCATTGCTCAGATGGGTAAGCCCGAAGACTTGGGTGATGAGGCTGACGGCGGAGGGGAATCTTCGAAGGATGCAAAGGATGGAAGCACTTATTCGCAGATAGCAAAAGGACTTCGCCGGTTGTTCCGTGATTCGGATAATAAAGTATTGGGAGGTGTGGCATCCGGTTTGGCTGCTTACTTTGGTTGGGATCCCACATGGGTGAGAATAATCTTCTTGATATTGGGAATCTTTCTGAAAGGTTTTGTCATAGCATATATTATTGCCTGGATTGCCATTCCTTTGGCTCGAACCATACCTGAAAAACTGGCAATGCGTGGAACGAAAATCAATGTAGAGAATATAGGACGGACGGTGACGGATAACTTTGAGAAAGTAAATGAATACGTTCATTCGGGCAAGCCTCACAGTGTGTTGCGGCGAATAGGTGAGGGGATTGTCGGTGTGGCAGGAGCATTAATCAAATTTATATTGATTGTTCTGGCTATCTGCTGCGCTCCTATAGTATTTGTGATATTTGTGGTATGCTTTGCCATGTTAATGGTGGCAACCGGATTGATTGCTGCCACACCGGCTATTCTTTACGAAGTGCTGCCGGCGGTGGATTGGAATGCTGCCGGAGCATCTCCTACAGCTACTATCGGCTTGGCTGTTTCCGGCATATTGGTTATTGGTATTCCTATCATCGGATTGATACATATCCTGATGCGTCATTTCGGTGGTTGGCAACCCATGTCTACTGTTACCCGGATTATCTTTATCGTGCTGTGGTTTATAGCTTTGTCTGCCGGCTTCGGTTTTTTCTTTCAAATACACCATTTATTGGCTGTTTGATATAACAGTAGTTTAAAAATACATTATCTTTGCAAGCGGAAGGGGGTGTGTCAAAACGTGGATAATGCTGTCGTTTGATTCGTAGGGACGATGTCCGTTCGCCCGAAAACAGTTTGCTTTGTGTCTTCGGGCAGGTAAATCCTGCCCCTGCAGCTGACGATTGGACAGGTGGTTGGGTTCTGACACACTCCTCTCTGCTTGCTGTTTACGGGAAATTCAAAATAAAGAGATAGATAGTTATGACAAAGAAGATTTTATTGCTGGGCTCCGGCGAACTGGGAAAAGAATTCGTCATTGCAGCGAAACGTAAAGGACAGTATGTAGTAGCTTGTGATTCGTATGCAGGGGCACCTGCGATGCAAGTAGCAGACGAGTTTGAAGTATTCAGTATGCTGGACGGTGATGCATTGGATGCAGTTGTGGCTAAGCATAAGCCTGATATTATTGTTCCTGAAATCGAGGCTATTCGTACTGAAAGGCTTTATCATTTGGAGAAGGAAGGCATTCAGGTAGTACCTAGCGCGAAAGCTGTGAATTATACCATGAATCGTAAGGCCATACGTGATTTGGCCGCTAAGGAACTCGGATTAAAGACTGCCAAGTATTTTTATGCCAAGTCTTTGGAAGAATTGAAAGAGGCTGCCGAAGAAATAGGTTTTCCTTGTGTGGTCAAACCGTTGATGTCTTCATCGGGTAAAGGGCAGTCATTGGTGAAGAGTGCGGAAGAGCTGGAACAGGCATGGCACTATGGTTGTGAAGGTAGTCGTGGTGACATTAAGGAGCTGATTATCGAAGAATTTATTAAGTTTGACAGTGAAATCACTTTGTTGACTGTTACTCAGAAAAATGGTCCTACACTGTTCTGTCCTCCTATCGGTCATGTGCAAAAGGGCGGTGATTATCGCGAAAGCTTCCAACCCGCTCATATTGCTCCTGAGCATCTGGAAGAAGCACAGCGCATGGCTGCTAAAGTTACTGAAGCATTGACCGGTGCCGGAATATGGGGTGTTGAATTCTTTTTGAGTCATGACAATGGTGTATACTTCTCTGAATTATCTCCACGTCCGCATGATACCGGTATGGTGACATTGGCAGGAACTCAAAATTTGAATGAATTTGAACTTCATTTACGCGCTGTATTGGGTTTGCCTATTCCTGAAATTACTCAGGAACGTATAGGTGCCAGTGCTGTTATTTTGTCACCGATTGCCGGCAAAGAGCAGCCGCGTTATCGTGGCGAAGAGGAAGTATGCAAGGAAACCAATACTTATTTGCGTATTTTCGGTAAACCTTATACAAAGGTTAACCGCCGCATGGGAGTTGTGGTATGCTATGCTCCGAATGGAAGTGACTTGGATGCACTTCGTGACAAGTGTAAAGCGATTGCTGCTAAAGTTGAAGTATATTAATTGATATCTTATTATATAGTGAAGAGTTGTTCCGGTTATGCCGGAGCAGCTCTTTTTTTGTTTTTGGAAGCACTGGCAAGGAATATGTTAAATTCCCAAGAATAACAAGTGATGGCACAGCACCTTTCATCGGATGTTGTCTCCTCCGGTTTTCAAACTCTGCATACGTTTTGAACTCCCTAAGTCGTTTCATTAGCCGGACTAAGCGTTTTCATCCTTTCGGTTATGCCTGTCTGTAAGGCGGATTACTACAGTCTACGGCAATGGACTATACAGTCTACGGTAACGGACTGTACAGTCCACCGTGGCAGACTGTACGGTCCACTGTCGGAGACTGTAATAATCTTCCGTTTAAAAGGACTAGGCTGACAGTAAGAAACGGCTTAGTCTTTCCTCGTTTATGAGATGAGGCTGCTGTTCTCCGTATAAAATACCTAATAATGGGGATTGCAAGCTTTTGTTCTTTTCCGTAAATTTGCAGCCGTTAAGAGAAACAAATACAGATAACTATGTATAAGACAAATAATTATGTGCCAACAGATAAAATGAGTGACCTGATATGCGGTAATTATACTTTGTTGCAGGTGATGAGCCGTTTCGACCTCTCGTTAGGCTTTGGCGATCAGACTGTGCAGGAAGTATGCCGGGCAAACGGAGTGGATTGCAAGACATTTCTGGCTGTGGTGAATTTTATCACAGAAGAGAATAACCGTATGGCTGATGAGGTGCAAGATCTTTCTATTCATGCTTTGATGAACTACTTAAAGCAGGCGCATCACTATTTTCTTGATTTTCAATTACCCACCATACGCCGCAAACTGATAGAGGCCATTGATTGTTCGGTGCAAAATGAAGTTGCTTTCCTTATATTGAAATTCTTTGATGCGTATGTGGCAGAGGTACGCAAACACATGGATTATGAAGATATGAATGTGTTTACTTATGTAGAGAATCTGGTTGCAGGCAATAGAGAGAGCGGTTTCCGTATCTCACAATTTGCACGTCGGCATGATCAGATAGACGCTAAATTGAAAGAATTAAAAAATATCATTATCAAGTATTATCCCGCCGGTGGGAATGATTATTTACTGAATGCAGTATTGTTTGACATTTTTAGCTGCGAGCAGGATTTGGCGTCACATTGCCGTGTGGAAGATTATTTGTTTGTACCCGCCGTTCTTCGGTTAGAAAAGGAGGTAAAATGAAACGGACAGACCCTATACATGTGGCAGTGGCTGAGACTTCAGTCATTGTGCGTAGCGGACTGATATCAGTTTTGAAGCGATTGCCCGATATTCCGGTTCAGCCAGTGGAAATTACTTCGATGGAAGGGCTGCATAATTGTATGCAAGGACATCGGCCCGAGGTGTTGATTGTGAATCCGGGGTTTGGAGGATGGTTCAATGTCGACGAATTTAAAGCTACATATCCTCAAACGGTTATTAAATGTGTGTCGTTGCTTTGTTCAATGACAGATAGTAATTTGCTAAAAGGATATGATGAAACAGTCGGATTATATGATGACATTGAAACCTTAAATAAGAAATTGGTTGATTTGATGCACATTGGGGCAGAAGATGACAATGAGAATGAACAAGAAACATTAAGTCAAAGAGAAAAAGAAATAATTTGTTGTGTAGTGCGTGGCATGACCAATAAGGAGACAGCAGAGAAACTCTTTCTGTCTATTCATACGGTCATTACCCATCGTCGCAACATAGCGCGCAAGCTACAAATACATTCTCCTGCCGGTCTGACTATTTATGCTATTGTAAATAAATTGGTAGAACTAAGCGAAGTAAAGATGAACTTATGATGAATGATACCTATTAATAGGGAGTAAATGGTGGCAAAATACCTAAATGAAGCGATTGCGGGAGTTGGCCGGAACGTTTATCTTTGCATCATAAGTTAGTCATATAGAAATTACGTAAACCACAAGTTAGTTATTAGTTGAAAAGTACTCCTTGCGAAGTGATTCGCGGGGAGTACTTTTTTATGGGTTATTGATATTGGTGAACTGAATTTATAATAACTATCGAAAATGTTCTACTGGATAATTGTTTTTTTATACTTTTGTGAAACAATTATAACCTCATTTATCTATAATAGAATAATATAAATATATGAAAAAACACTCTATTCTGCTAGGCACATTATTATGCCTTTCTCAATTAATTTCGGCGCAAGTTTATCCCTTGCGCCCGAAATTGAGTCATGAACGTTCCTTTTCCATGGTATTGATTCCCGACCCTCAGAGCTATGTGAAGTTTGATGCTAATCAACCTCTCTTTGAGTTGCAGACTGCATGGATTGCCAATAGCCTGAAGTCGCTGAACATCAAAGGGGTGCTTTGTACCGGTGACTTGGTGGAGCAAAATGAAATCCGTATACCCGACGGGGTAAATGGGAATCAGACTAGTGAAGAGCAGTGGAAGGCAGCTTCACGTGCTTTTGAACGTTTGGACGGCAAGGTTCCTTATGTAATTTGTACAGGTAATCATGACTATGGTTATGAGAAAGCGGAAAACCGTTTGTGTCATTTCCCGGATTACTTTCCGGCGGAACGTAATGCTTGTTGGCGCGAGTCATTGGTGTCCGTAGGATGTAATTATCAGGGAATACCGACCTTGGAAAATGCTGCTTATGAATTTGAAACGGACACATGGGGAAAGTTGCTGGTCGTTTCACTGGAGTTCGCACCACGTGATGAAGCAATAGAGTGGGCCCGCCAACTGACCGGGAAGCCCAAATATAAAAATCATAAGGTGATTTTGCTTACCCATTCTTATATGTCACCGGAGGCGGTACGTCATGTCAAGGAAGATTATAAAGTTTCTCCGGCTAATTACGGACAAGCAATTTGGGACAAACTGGTCTATCCTTCTCAGAATATCTGTATGGTGATATGTGGCCACGAATGTGAGATTGTGGATTATGAGGGACAAGTATCTTTCCGCACGGATAAAAACAAATTCGGAAAACAGGTTTCTCAGATGATGTTTAATGCCCAAACTGCCGACGGACAATGGCATGGCAACGGAGGCGATTGCTGGCTGAGGCTGATGGAGTTCTTGCCTGACGGGAAAACGATTTCGGTGCGTACTTTTTCGCCCTTGTTTGCGCTGTCTCCCACTACCTTCGATAAGGCTTGGCGCACGGCTCCATACGACCAATTCAAGATAACTATTGAGTAAATTTAAAAATAAGAACCATGAAAAAACTATTTCTGACTTTATGCCTGTTGCTGGGGCTTGTATGTGCCGGCAATGCCCAAACATTGAAGTTCAATGCCAATGGGAAGTTCAAAATCGTGCAGTTTACAGATGTGCATTACATTTATAATGATCCTCGGTCTGATGTTTCTATCGAACGAATCAATGAAGTGCTTGATGCCGAGAAACCCGATTTGGTGATTTTTACGGGTGATGTGATTTATGGAAAGCCTGCCGAAGAGGGAATGCGCACTGTATTGAATTTGGTTTCCAAACGTGAAATTCCCTTTGCCGTTACTTTTGGTAATCATGATAATGAGCAAGGTTTGACTCGTGAAGAATTGTTTAAGATTATTCAAAGCATCCCTCACAACCTGACCACTACTACCGAAGGCATTTCGGGTGTTACCAATTTTATTCTTCCCTTGAAATCGTCGGACGGAAGCAAGGATGCTGAGATTCTTTATGTATTCGATTCACATTCTTATTCACAGATAAAGGGGATAGGCGGATATGACTACATAGACTTCGACCAAATTCAGTGGTATCGTGAAAACAGCCGGAAATATACAGAAGCCAACGGTGGAAACCCTGTTCCGTCATTGGCTTTCTTCCATATTGCTTTGCCCGAATACAATCAGGCTGCATCGGATGAAACTGCTGTGCTGTTTGGTATTCGTAAAGAAAGAGCTTGCGCACCCCGCCTCAATTCAGGTCTTTTTACGGCAATGAAAGAGATGGGTGATGTGGAAGGTATTTTTGTGGGACACGACCATGATGATGACTATGCTGTGATGTGGCATGGTGTATTGTTGGCATACGGGCGTTATACGGGTGGTGATACCGTATATAACAATTTACCTAATGGTGCACGAGTCATTGAATTGACCGAAGGCGAAAAGGGCTTCCGTTCGTGGATTCGCTTGAAGGATAATCATATCGAACAGGAGGTAAAATTCCCGGAAAGCTTCTTGAAGCCTAGAAAATAATATGATCATGTGTGTAACTGTTTCATGATATTTACCCTTTCTTTGTAGAAAGATGGCAATCGGTAAAACAGGATGAATGAGCTCTTGGCTGGACTTGTTCATTCTGTTTTTTGGCTTTTATAAATAGAACTTCTATAAGGTGTAACACATTAGTATGCATGGCTTGATACGTATTAACGTGTTTATCGATGCGGATAAACGTTTTGCATGGCAGAGGATAGGGATAAAAAATGGAATATAAAAAGAAAAAACGATTGCCTCCTTAACAATTTTCTTCTAAATTTGTTGTTCTTATAGGACACATATTAACTGATAACAATGAAAGTAGGTTTATTTATTCCCTGTTATATTAATGCGGTTTATCCTCAGGTGGGGGTAGCTTCGTATAAACTCCTGAAAAGTTTGGGGGTAGACGTGGATTATCCGCTGGATCAGACTTGCTGCGGCCAGCCAATGGCAAATGCCGGTTTTGAGAGTGAATCTGTGGAAATGGCTCGTCATTTTGACAGAAAGTTTAAAGATTATGATTACATAGTAGGTCCGTCGGCCAGTTGTGTGGTCTTTGTGCGCGATAATTACGGGCGCTTGTTGAAGGCGGAAGAACATCATTGCGCCAGTGAAGAAAGGATATATGATTTGTGCGAGTTTATCCACGATATCATAAAACCCACCTCACTGCAAGCTAAGTTCCCACATAAAGTTTCTCTTCAAAACAGTTGTCACGGAGTGCGCTTAATGGGACTCTCTTCGCCTAGCGAACTCAATATTCCTTACTTTAATAAATTGCGTGACTTACTTTCTCTGGTAGAAGGCATAGAGATTATGGAGCCCGACCGTCCTGATGAGTGTTGTGGTTTCGGAGGAATGTTTTCCGTGGAGGAAACAGCTGTATCTGTTCAGATGGGGCATGATAAGGTGCATCGTCATATGGCAACAGGTGCCGAATATATCGTAGGGGCCGACAGTTCCTGCCTGATGCATCAGAATGGAATCATTGCCCGAGAGAAACTTCCGATAAAAACATTACATATTGTTGAAATATTAGCAGCTGGATTATGAGTACGAAACATGCAAAAGCAGCAGCCGGGTTTCTGGAAAATAAGAAGCAGGCTGCATGGTATGACGAAACCCTTTGGCTGGTAAGGGCTAAGCGTGACAAACAGAGTAAGGAGGTGCCTGAGTGGGAGGAATTGCGCGAAATGGCATGTGAAACCAAACTGTACAGCAACAGTCATTTGGATGAATTGCTGGTAGAGTTTGAAACTAATGCCCGTGCCAATGGAGCTCATGTATATTGGGCGAAGGATGCAGATGAGTATTGTAATATTGTATATAATATTTTGCATCAGCACGGTGTGAAGCATTTTATAAAAAGCAAATCGATGTTGGCAGAGGAATGTGAGTTAAATCCGTTTCTTGAGCATAAAGGTATTGAGGTGGTGGAAAGTGATTTGGGTGAGCGTATCTTGCAGTTGATGCATCTCAAGCCAAGCCATATCGTGCTGCCGGCTATTCACGTAAAGCGTGAGCAGGTGGGGGAATTGTTTGAGAAAGAATTAGGAACGGAGAAGGGAAATTCTGATCCTACTTATTTGACACATGCCGCTCGTAAAAATCTGCGTGAAAAGTTTCTTCATGCTGAAGCTGCCATGACTGGAGCTAACTTTGCTGTGGCTTCTACCGGTGAGATTGTTGTTTGTACTAATGAAGGAAATGCTGATATGGGGGTATCGCAACCCAAGTTGCAGATAGCTGCTTTTGGCATGGAGAAGATTGTACCTGACCGTGAATCGCTTGCTGTGTTTACGCGTTTGTTGGCACGTTCAGCCACCGGACAGCCTGTCACTACTTATACTTCTCATTTTCGTAAACCGCGGGAAGGCGGGGAGTTTCATATTATTGTAGTAGATAATGGCCGTAGTAAAATATTGGCTGATCGGAAGCACATAAAGACGTTGAATTGCATCCGTTGCGGTGCCTGCATGAATACTTGTCCGGTGTATCGCCGCAGTGGTGGTTATTCTTATACTTATTTTATTCCGGGACCTATTGGTATTAATCTGGGTATGCTGAAGGCTCCGTTGCATTATTATGATAACGTATCTGCTTGTTCGCTTTGTTATTCTTGTTCGGATGTGTGTCCGGTAAAGGTTGATTTGGCAGAACAGATATATTTGTGGCGTCAGGACTTGGATAAGTTGGGTAAAGCGGATACCATGAAAAAGATAATGTCCGGTGGCATGGAGTTTGCAATGAACCGTCCTTGGGCTTTCAATACAGCGATGGATTTGGCTCCGGTCGGTGGAGAGGTGCTGAGAATGATGGGTGTGACATGGGGAAAGGGACGTGATTTGCCTAAATTTGCCAAAGAGAATTTTAACGAGATGTGGAAGAAAGGTAAAGTAAAATAGAATATTATGAGTAGTAGAGAAGATATATTGCAGAGCATCCGCCGTGCTACACACGTGAAATATGAGAAACCTGATCTGAAGCCATTGGAAGAGCATGCATTGACTTATCCTAATGTGGTAGAGCAGTTTTATTTTATGATGAAGCAGGTGGGAGGGGAGGCTGTTTTTTTAGAGGAAGGACAGGATATAAACAAACTGATCAGGGAGTCTTATCCCGATGCCAAACGTATCGCTTCCAATCTGGAAGGTATTACATGTGCTACTTTCAATCCTGATAATGTTGAGGACCCTGCCGAACTGGACAGCACGGATTTGGCAATTATTGACGGGAAGATTGGGGTGGCGGAGAATGGTGCCGTTTGGATAGAACAGGATGTCAAGCAACGTGCTCTTTATTTTATTTCTGAAAAACTGGTGATTCTGCTTGATAAAGGGAGAATTGTGAATAATATGCATGAAGCATATAAGCGTATACATACCGGGGAATATGGCTTTGGTACTTATATATCCGGCCCGTCGAAGACTGCTGATATTGAGCAGGCGTTGGTTATGGGAGCTCACGGTGCGCGGGATGTGATGGTGATAATCAAATAGGATTGGAAGAATAAAGAAAGAGGTGTATTGAAAGTTTGCTTGAAAGGCTGATAACTTCAGGACACCTCTTTTATGGATAAATAGATTCTTCTGCTTTTAGAAGATTCTTCCACTCAAACGGAATTTGAGTACCGGATATATGGTAGGTTTGTTGATTATGTCCGAAAACTCACTGTCTGCATAAACTTTATTAAGTGCATCGTGAAACTGTACATCCAATTCGAGCATGAAATCAATGCGTTTTTATTGTTTTATTGCGGTTTAGTTCAGATATACCGTTTTGAAATATTCTTCAAATAAAGCTTTGGCTGTATCCAACTGTTGGGGAGTATTTTCTTTTACTCCTTTGAGACGGTACTCTTTTTTCATAGCTTCATATTTGTGTACCCCTAGAGTATGGTAGGGTAATATCTCTACTCTTTGAATCATTTGGTAATCTTTAAAATGGTTGCCTAATGCATGGATATCTTCTTCGAAAGAGCTGTATCCGGGTACTAGTACATAGCGTAGCCAAAATGGTTTGTCGTTTTGTTCCAGCCATTGAGCTGTGTGTAGGGTGGGCTCGTTGCTGCGCTCCGTCAGTTGCAAATGGCGGGTATTATTAAATTCTTTAATGTCCAACAATACCAAATCTGTCAATTTCAGCAGTTCTTCCACATCTTCGTTCCAGATGCTTCCATTGGTATCCACGCAAATATGAATGCCTTGCTCCTTTAATCGCCGGAAGAGGGGAATCAGTGCTTTTGCCTGTAAGGTCGGTTCGCCACCGCTAAAGGTGATTCCGCCTTTTTTCCCGAAGAATGCTTTTTGACTGACAGCCATACGGATAATTTCGTCTATCGGCGTTTCGGTACTTTCACCTTTTATATCTATGGTATCGGGATTGGCACAATACAGGCAACGGAAGTTGCATCCTTGCAGGAAAACGACTAAACGCAAGCCGGGCCCATCAAATGTACCCATTGACTCATAGGAGTGTACTCTAATCATAATAATGGTTTGTCTTTAAGCTTATAGGGGCAGGTTTAAAGCCCGCCCCTAGGATAATTGTATTTATAATATGGATGTTACATTCTCTCGTGGAAAGAACGGCTGATAACTTCCAACTGATGTTCACGGCTCAGTTTGATAAAATTAACCGCATATCCTGATACACGGATAGTAAGCTGCGGATATTTTTCAGGGTGTTCCATTGCATCTTCCAGCATTTCGCGGTTCAGGACATTTACATTCAGGTGGTGTGCGCCTTTGGTGAAGTAACCGTCCATCATGGTCACCAGGTTCTCAATACGGGTTTCCATATCTACACCGAGTGATTTCGGAACGATAGAGAATGTGTTGCTGATACCATCTTGGGCATCGCGGTAACGAAGTTTTGCCACAGAACTCAGAGAAGCGATGGCACCATTCTTGTCGCGTCCGTGCATGGGGTTGGCGCCCGGAGCAAAAGCAACACCTTTGGCACGTCCGTCGGGAGTCGCACCGGTTTTCTTGCCATACATCACATTGGAGGTAATAGTCAGCAATGACAAGGTGGGACGGGCATTCTTGTAAACCGGATGTTTCTTCAATTCTTCGCTGAAGAAGTAAACCAGGTCTACGCCTAAATGGTCTACACGATCGTCATCGTTACCGAAACATGGGAATTCACCTTCAATTTCAAAACCTTCGGTCAGACCGATATCATTGCGTTTGGCATGTACACGACCGTATTTGATGGCCGACAGTGAATCGATGGCAATAGACAAACCGGCTACACCGTATGCCAGATTAATGCGCGGGTCGGTATCGATAAACGCCATTTGAGCTTTTTCGTAGTAATACTTGTCATGCATATAATGAATGATGTTCATGGCATCATTATATACACGGGCTACTTGCATTAATACTTTTTTATAGTTAGACCATACTTCTTCAAAGTTCAGAAGGTCTCCTGTCAAGACAGGAATATCTTTGACCATAACTGTACCGGTGTTTTCACAACGTCCTCCGTTGATGGCCAGCAACAGCGCCTTGGCTAAATTACAACGCGCACCGAAGAACTGGATTTGCTTGCCGATAGCTTGGTAAGACACACAGCAGGCGATACCATAATCGTCACAGTTACGAACTTCACGCATCAGGGTATCATTTTCATACTGGATAGAAGAAGTGTCGATAGAAACCTGTGCACAGAATTCTTTGAATCCTTCCGGTAATTCAGGACTCCACAGAACGGTCATATTAGGTTCGGGAGAGGGACCGAGATTGTATAATGTCTGTAAGAAACGGAAAGAAGTCTTGGTGACTTTGGTACGTCCGTCATTGAAACGTCCACCGATGGATTCAGTCACCCATGTCGGATCTCCGGCAAAGATATCATTATATGATTGCATACGCAAATGACGTACCATGCGCAGCTTGATGACGAACTGGTCAATCAGTTCTTGTGCGTAAGTCTCGTCAATATTGCCATTGTCAAGGTCGTATTGAATATAGATATCGAGGAATGAGGATACATTGCCCAGTGACATGGCTGCACCATCTTGTTCTTTTACGGCAGCCAGATAAGCCATATATACCCACTGAACGGCTTCTTGTGCATTTGTTGCGGGGCGACTCAAATCCAGTCCGTAATATTCTCCCATTATTTTGATTTCCTTCAGGGCTTTGATTTGTTCTGCCACTTCCTCGCGCAAACGGATACGGGCATCGGTCATCGGACTGCCGATGTTGTGCAAGTCTTCTTGCTTGGCTTCAATCAGGCGGTCAATGCCATAAAGAGCCAAACGGCGATAATCACCGATGATACGTCCGCGGGCATAGTTGTCCGGCAATCCGGTCAGAAAACCAAGTGAACGGAACGAACGGATTTCTTCGGTATACGCATCAAATACGCCATCGTTGTGGGTCTTGCGGTAATGATAGAAGATATCTTTCACCTTTTCATCCACTTCCACACCGTTTTCACGGCAGGCCTTTTCCACTACTTTGATACCACCGAAAGGTTTGATGGCACGGCGTAGCAGTTCGTCGGTTTGAAGTCCGACAATGAGCTCGTTTTCACGGTCTATATATCCGGCTTTATGAGAAGTGATGGTAGAAACTGTTACGTTATCAAGAGAACGGACACCATTGTTGGTGCGTTCTTCTTCCAACGCTTTAAGGCACTCGTTCCACACTTTCTTTGTTCTCTCTGTAGGGCCGGCCAAAAATGAGGCGTCGCCTTCGTAGGGGGTAATGTTGGTATGTACGAAGTCCGAAACGTTGATTTCCTTACTCCACAATCCATCCTTAAAAACTTTGTTCATTTCCATACTGTTATATCCATTAAAAGATTTAGGGATGCAAAGGTAGTACTTTTTTATGAGGTATACATCACTACTAATAGGTATATTGAGTGTAGAATGACGTATTTTTTGTTATCTTTGCGATATTAAAATGATAAAATATGAATAAGTTCATTGTTTTTTTGCTGTGTGCATTGTTTTTTGGCAGTTGTAACGAGGAAGAAGATTCCATCTATTATCCTTTAGATAATGTTGATATAATTAAAGGTGGCAGCGAGGAACCCACCGGCAATGCGACATTGATTGCAGAGAGTCATAACCTGGAATCGTATGTGCTGGATACGCTTGCCGTGTATCCTTATGACAAGACCATCGGTAAATTGACTTTCAAGTTCGACCCAAAGAATGCTGTATCGGATGTTACCATGGAGGGCTTTAGGGGAGAAGGTAAGTCGGAGATGGGAATGAGTAATTCTTATTATGATGGTAATTTCCCCGAGGAATATCGTCAGCCTATTTTCATGAATGATAATCCGGCTAAGAAATACAGGGTTAAATTCAGATTAAAAGGCGAATTCAGGTACTATACGGAGCATTGGTATACAGACTATATTTATATGATGCTTTCAGCATCTTTCCTGCCTTATCCTCCTACTGTTTCGGAAGATGTGTTCTTATGTAAAAGCAATGAGGCTTTTGCTGAATTGAATACTGCTGAGCGTTTGTATACTTTTGATGTGCAATATGATCGTTGGAATTTGTCTTTTACTGAATTATATCTCAATATTTTTGTGAACCTTATCGGACAGAAGGAGTCAGAGAAGGTTTCTTTGAGTATTGATAAAGAGTCATTTTTTGAGATATATGAGATTAATTGAGTCTTGAAGGTTAGACATTTGAAGCCGAAAACTTTTGTTCATCGTTTTATTTTACGTTGACCCGTAGTCAGAGGTATAAAAAACGTCCGCTAAATCATGATTTAGCGGACGTTTTGCGGAAGCTGGGGGATTCGAACCCCCGGTACGGTTACCCGTACGTCAGTTTAGCAAACTGGTGGTTTCAGCCACTCACCCAAACTTCCTTCCTTTTCAGAGGCGTTATCTCTCAAACGCGGTGCAAAGATAAGCGGATTAATCGAAATGTGCAAATCTTTTGCGCTTTTTTTTAGATATATTTTTTTGTTGGAATAATAAAGTATTGATAGTAAGCGTTTAATATTTAAAATTATTTTCTTTTCCAAAACTCTAAATATTGCATGGCTACCTTTATGGGAGCATGGTGTTTTTTGATTTTCTAATAAACATCTCAATTTTTCGTATATATCATTGCTTTCAAGACGAACATTGATGATAGGACGAAGTTTTGGTTTTTCCTAAAAGGGTGTATTATTCTTCGGGTTTCTATTATTCATGGCCCATGCGCTATGGTCGGGGAACAAAAGTATAATTTGATCGAATATAACATCATATCCGCCCATTCATCTAGGTTGTAGCCGGTATAAGGGCTGTATAAATTCTCCTTATCGGGTTGAATTATTCATTAGATAATCGGCTGTGTGGAGCATAGATCATCGTTTGGCAATATATTTACGTTGTGCTCCAAATTTTTCAGAATTAGTGTCAGCGTCTAATTCTGTTATACGATACATATTCTCAAGCGGCTTATCTATGGAATCGCTTATTTTATAAACAAAAAGATAAGATTTTTAGTTTTTGCTAAAATGAAAAGATTGTTTGTGCTATTCTTTTTCAGAGAAAAATAATTCATATCTTTACAATGAATATAGATGATGGTTAACTGTTTTATGATAAAATAATGATAAAATGAAGAAGATTTTTGTGGTAGTATCAGCCATGATGGGGTTAATGACTTCATGCAATCAAACAGTGGAAAAATCTGTGACCGGTATCGTTTGTGATGCCACTATGAATGGAGTAACTGTGGTTACGGTAGATAATGATACTGTTTTTGTAAGTACGTTAGATGCGAAAGATGCCGGTTACACGGGAAACAGCTTTGCGTTGAATGATACCTTGACTGTTGATTATAAGGTGATGGATGGTATTAATGTAGCGGAAAGTTGGCAGGTAAAACCTGTTGTTGCAGAACTGATAATTGGTGCGTGGACTAAGCCTATTAGCGGTATGGATGGAGAAGATGGCTTTTTGCTGGCGGCAGATGGAAAAGCAGCTTCGATTAATTCTGCGACACTTGTGTATAAGACTTGGAAACGTGAAGGAGATAAATTAATCATGGATATCGAAAGTATAGGCAATGGTCAAACGATTGCTTCTACTGACACGATGAATGTTTTGAAACTTGATAAAGATTCATTGATTTTGAATAATGGGGGAATGATAATGCGTTATCACAGAGTCCGGGAATAATTTAATCATTGCATTCAGATGAAATTTTCTGATGCGGATTACATGGGAATTGCGGTGGGTGCAACCTATTCTTTATGTAATCCGCACTTAAACAGGAAGTTTATGAATCTTGTGTGGCTGATAGGGTGTTTATCGCTCTTTTTGTAAACGAATAATCATTACTCGCTTGGTGGTATTTGTTATCCTGAAGCGATTGTCACTTCTTTCTCCTACCAACCAGATAATCTTTTCGTCTGAGCATACAACATATTGATTCTCTTTTTCGAATAAAGAGAGTTTGCGGTCGGTGAGATAATCACTTACATTTTTTTTTCCTGTCATGCCAAAAGGAACAAATTTATCTCCTTTTTGCCATTTGCGAATAATGAGAGGTCTTATTACCTTGTCTGCATCCAGGCAAGCTACATCTTTTTCTTTAGGAATAATAAAATCATCCGATAAATCCAGTGTCTTGATGCAAAGCTGTGGAGTTGGGTCGGTTGTGCTTTCTATGGTTCTGGTTTGAAGCAACAGATATTCTCTGTCTCGTACAGCTTCCCATTCGGGAGAAATAAATCTTTTTCCCGGCTGTCCTGATAAACTGTGGAAAATATCTTTTATTTGTAAAGGTTTAAATCCTAGTGGATACAATATTTCAAACAGTAATGAGGCGGGGGCAACTTCTGTCAACAAGCGTTCTACATGAATAGCTTTTAGGTTGTTGCCATTTCTTTTTATAACTCTGTTTTTGGCCTCAGCCATTTCTTTGTTGTAAACGAGAGAGGTTTCTGCCAGTCGGTTTGCTGTTTCTGCAATACTCTCACTGACAGATGGATTTAGTTCTCCCAACATTGGAAGAATATTCAAGCGGATTTTGTTCCGCATATATTCATCTTGCAGATTAGTGCTGTCTGTTACGTAATCTTGATGTAAGTGCTCAAGATATTGTAGAATATCCTGTCGACTCACGTTCAGTAGCGGACGGACAATATGACCGTTTAGCGGGGCTATTCCTTTCAGGCCGTTGATGCCTGTTCCCCGAATTAAGTTTAATAAGAATGTTTCTACACTGTCATCTCTATGGTGGGCTACGGCAATAACGGAAGCATCACACTCCTGCCTTAATTTTTCAAACCATTCATATCGCATTTCTCGAGCTGCCATTTCGATGGAAATGCGATGCTTTGTGGCGTACGTTTGAGTATCAAAATGTACCACATGTAATAAAATATTTAGTTCATTACATAAGCCTCGTACAAAGTTTTCGTCTCGGTCTGACTCCTTGCCGCGCAAGTGAAAATTGCAATGGGCAGCTTCGCAGGTATATCCTAAAGCTAATAGCACACGTAATAAAGCGACAGAATCAGCACCGCCGCTTAGTGCCACTAAAATCTTATCTTTTTGAAAAAATAAAGATTTTTCTTCTATAAATCTATTGACGTCTAAATGAAACATATTACAAAGATAATGCTTCTTTGAGATTATAGAAAGCGAATACCTGTTTTCTTTCATCCGCCGGTTTGCATATTGCTATTTTTGTTTATGATGAAATTCTTTATTTAAAAACAGTCTAAACAACTTGCATACCTCTAAGTAATGAACTATATTTGCAGAAAATTTTAAAGAAAATGCGTTTATCTGAATTGAATACAGGAGAAAAAGGCGTAATAGTCAAAGTGTTAGGTCACGGAGGCTTTCGTAAGCGTATCGTAGAGATGGGCTTTATAAAAGGCAAAACCGTGGAAGTGATTTTAAACGCCCCCCTGAAAGACCCGATAAAATACAGACTGCTAGATTACGAGATTTCTCTTCGCCGGCAAGAAGCCGAGATGATAGAGGTGGTGAGTGAACAAGAAGCACGTACCACTCAAAGTCCTTATCACGGCTCCATAACAGAAGAAATAACAGTGCCCGAAGCTGAAATGGTGGCATTGGCCAAAGGAAAACGACGTACCATAAATGTGGCACTGGTAGGTAATCCTAATTGCGGAAAAACTTCGCTGTTTAATATTGCATCCGGTGCTCACGAGCACGTAGGAAATTATAGTGGCGTAACTGTGGATGCCAAAGAAGGTTTTTTTGATTTTCAGGGATACCATTTCCGTATTGTGGATTTGCCCGGTACTTATTCTTTGTCAGCCTATACTCCTGAAGAAATATATGTGCGCAAACATATTATTGATGAGACTCCCGATGTGATTATCAACGTGGTAGATGCTTCGAATCTGGAGCGGAATTTTTATCTCACTACTCAGCTTATTGATATGAACGTGAGAATGGTTATCGCTCTGAATATGTATGATGAACTTGAAGCAAGTGGCAACAAACTGGATTATCTCAAGCTGAGCCAGTTGTTTGGCGTACCTATGGTACCCACTGTCTGTCGTAAAGGAGAAGGTGTCGATAAGCTTTTCCATGTGATTATCGGCATCTATGAGGGCAGTGATTTTCTGACTCAAAAGAAGGCGGAAATCCGTACGGAAGTATTGGAGGATTTGCGTGATTGGCATGAAACTTATGTTCCTGATCATAAATTTGGTAGTCACAGTGAAGAAGAACACATTAGGCCGCGTGGTATTTTCCGTCATATTCATATAAATCATGGGCCTGAATTGGAACGCAGTATTCAAGCTGTGAAGAAATTAATCAGTGTCAACGAGCAAATCCGACACAAATATTCTACTCGTTTCCTGGCCATTAAATTGTTGGAAGACGATAAGGATATCGAACTTTTTGTTGAGACACTTCCCAATGGAGGTGAAATTTTAGCTTTGCGTGACAAAGAAGTTCAGCGTATTTATAATGTGATGAATGAAGATAGTGAACAGGCCATTACTGATGCCAAGTATGGTTTCATAACCGGAGCGTTGAAAGAAACATTTACAGACAATCACATGGAAAAGGAGCAGACCACTCGTGTGATTGATAGTATTGTGACTCATCGTATTTGGGGATATCCTATCTTTTTCCTTTTCCTTTATATCATGTTCGAAGGAACATTCGTATTGGGGGATTACCCTATGCAGGGAATTGAATGGTTGGTAGATCAATTGGGAAATCTGATTCGTAATAATATGGCCGAAGGTCCATTGAAGGATATGCTGGTAGACGGTATCATTGGCGGGGTAGGCGGAGTTATCGTATTCTTGCCCAATATTCTTATTCTGTATTTCTTCATATCTGTTATGGAGGATTCAGGATATATGGCACGTGCTGCATTTATTATGGATAAGATTATGCACCGAATGGGATTACACGGAAAGTCGTTCATACCTCTTATCATGGGATTCGGATGCAATGTGCCGGCTATTATGGCATCACGTACCATTGAAGACCGTAAGTGCAGGCTTATTACGATGCTGGTCAATCCGCTGATGTCATGTAGTGCTCGTTTACCTATTTATTTAGTAATGGTAGGAGCTTTTTTCCCAAATCAGGCTAGTTTTGTATTATTGTGCATTTACGCCACAGGAATTATATTGGCGGTTCTCATGGCACGTCTTTTCAGTAAGTTTCTGGTGAAAGGCGATGATGCGCCTTTTGTGATGGAACTCCCTCCTTATCGTATGCCGACAACGAAAAGTATTTTGCGCCATACTTGGGAAAAGGGGGCTCAATATCTGAAGAAAATGGGGGGTATTATTATGATTGCTTCTATCATTATCTGGTTCTTGGGATATTATCCGCAACATGATGCTTATGAAACAGTGGCAGAACAGCAAGAAAACTCATATATTGGTCAGATAGGTAAAGCAGTGGAGCCGGTAATCGAACCTTTGGGATTTGATTGGAAACTTGGCATCGGACTTATTTCCGGAGTCGGGGCAAAAGAACTGGTGGTTAGCACATTGGGAGTTCTTTATACGAATGAAGAGGATGTGGAAAATGTGAATCTTTCCAATCGTATTCCTATCACGCCACTTGCTGCTTTGGCTTATATGCTTTTTGTGCTAATATATTTTCCGTGTATAGCTACTTTGGCTGCTATAAAACAAGAATCGGGCAGTTGGAAATGGGCATTATTTGCTGCGGGCTATACCACGGTTTTAGCGTGGTGCATTGCTTTTGTTGTTTATCAACTGGGAAATTTGATTATTTAGTGAACTCATTTTTATTCTTATTGTTTTTTAAGCATGGAATTACAACAAATCATAGTTTTAGTCATTGTTTTCTTGTGTATGATATGGGCTGGGCTTCGTATCTTTTTGTATTTCAAGAGGATAAAGAATAACGAGAATCCCTGTGAAGGATGTACTTCGGACTGTTCCATTAAGTCCCTTCGCACCAATCAGAAGTGTAATTGCGAAAAAAATGCAGGAAAATGAAGAAAAAAACATCAAAATAGTTGCAGGTTCAAAAAAAAGTCGTACCTTTGCAACCGCAATCGAGAAACAACGGTTGCAAAGAAAAAGGGTTCCTTGGATGAGTGGCTTAGTCAGCGGTCTGCAAAACCGTGTACGGCGGTTCGAATCCGCCAGGAACCTCTAAAGCCAAAGAAGGATTAGAATGAAAATTTCTAATCCTTCTTTGGCTTTTAGGGGCTCAGCCGATTTTTTGGATTGGTAGGTAGTACCTAGGGTCAGTCATTATTCTTGGGGATTTAACATATCAATCAAATACTTGTCCCCTGATGTTGTCTCCTCCGGTTTTCAATCCCTGCATGCGTTTTTAAGTTTCCCAAGCCGTTTCATTAGCCGGACCAAGCGTTTTCGTCCTTTCGGTTATGCCTGTCTGTCCGTCGGATTACTACAGTCTCCGGCAGCGGACTGTATAGTCCGTTGCAGTGGACCGTACAGTCTGCTACAGTGGACTGTACAGTCCATTGCCGCAGACTGTAATAATCTTCCGTTTAAAAGACCTTGACCGACCCCGGGAAACGGCTTATTCTTCCCTTTGCTTGTGATATGACATTTAAATCCCCGAGAATAATAAGTGACCCGAATTTTCTCAAAATATTATGTCCACACACTTTTTTTGACTTGATCCGAAAAAAGTTTCAAAGCCTCAAAAAAAACTATTTTTATTTTGTAATTTCAAAATAATATTCTAAATTTGCACCGCCTTAAAGAAAAAGAGAAAGGCCTGATTAAAAATGGCGGTATCGTCTAGTGGCCTAGGACGCGGCCCTCTCACGGCTGAAACTCGGGTTCGAGTCCCGGTTCCGCTACTAAAAAGCTAATAAGTTAATAACAAACTTATTAGCTTTTTCTTTTTTTAAAACGTCCTTGTCTTTGGGATGTAACGTGCAAAAATGTGCTCTTTGACGCGGGAGCGATACGGTATCATGGCATTTCCATATCTGATAAGCTTTAGGGGTAATCTGAAGATTGGTTTAACTTAAAAGTATTGAGGGGGGCTTTGATAGCTTTCACACAGAATCCTTACGGATAGAAGGTTTCAATATCTGTTATGTGTGAAAGGAGATTATATTGACTTTACCGATGGGTAGAATTCCTTTCATCGACATAATATTACTTTCTCTTAGAAAGCATGTTGTGTCTTTCGGAAAGCATGTTGTTTTTCGCTGCAATACTATAATAGGAACTTTCGAAGTTTTTGATTTAATTTCCCGGGGAGGATAAACGGAACCGGACAGAAGCTTTGTCGGTCCGGTCCTAAGAGGCTGAATAAAAAAATCCGAGCTTTAGGAAAACTCGGATTTTTAAGCTTTTAGAAAAAAGTCTTTCTATGTGGTGTATAATTTCACAAACATAGATGGATGTGGAGGAACTTTTTTTCTTTTTACTTGCAATATTTCTGAATTAAGCTGTCCACTACAGTGTCTCCTAATTCTTTTGCTTTGGCAAAGTTCGTACAAGCTTCTTTGTTATTCTTTTGCTGCACCTGACAGTATCCCAGCATACGATATGCTGCAGCTGCTTTAGGATCGAGGGAAATTGCTTTCTTTAATGCTTCTACAGCTTCATTAAATTGTCCTACACGCAGATGTACAGAACCTTTTTCTATCCACATTTCTACATTTTCAGGAGACATTTCTACGGCTTTGTTGATGTCGTTGATGGCTTGTTGATACATTTTGCATTGAATTTCGGCTTGTTCGCGTTGTAGATAGAAAGCAGCGGTGACACGCCCTCCGATGGCATCGTAAAATTCATCATAGTCAACCACCGCTTCACGATATTTGCCTGTTTGTGCTTTCATCTCGGCGCGTTCGTAAAAATAAGGAGCAGCTTCGGAAGTGTAAGGAGGAGTGAAACGGGCAATGGCACTATCCATAAGAGCAATCACTTCATTCATCTCGGTTCCTTCTATTAACTGCTTTGTTTTGGCGGCCGAATAGAAAGTGGCGGCAGATGCTAAAGGAGTCTGATTTACTTGCTCATAACTCTTATACGCATCTGTATAGTTGCGCATTGCAAATAAAATATCGCCTTCCAATTGAATATAAACCGGTTGTGCATCTGTTGCGATAGCTTCGCGAATGATATTTAATGCTTTGTCGTAACTCCAGTCTCCGTATGCTTTTTTGCCTTCTTCAAGGTTAATGCAATAAGAGTAGATTATCTTAGCCACATTATATTGTCCTTCTGTTTTGTTGCCTGATACGTCCATAGCCTTTTTCAAATCGGCTTCGGCCAATGCATTATGTTCATCATCTCCGATGTTCATGTAGTAGCCGGCACGGCGTGTATACCCTTCGGTGCTGTTGGGGTATGCTTGTAAAAAATCGTTTAGAGTTGCCAGATAGTTTTTGGCATCCATCTGTGATGAAGACATATAAAGATATACCAAGGCCTGGTCTTCTGTTTCGGGTAATGCCTTTGCAATGCCTATTTTATTCAGATTGATGTCATTGGCAGATAAGGGGGAAATACTTAATGATTCGCCGTAAGATGCACCGATGGCATAGCTTTCTTTATCTTCTTCGGATGCACTTTTCTGAATCAGTCCCAGTACTTCGCCATTTGCATTCATAATGGGGCAGCTTACGGTTTTGTCACTTGTGGTCATTGTCAGTGTGTAGTAGTAAGCTTTGTCGGCAATAGTATCTACTTGGGTCACTTTACCGGTTTGGCAGGTAGCCGCTTTTTGTGTGGAGTAGGGGAGCAGATAAACAGTTTCTCCTACTGCGGCAGGTTGTGTGGCTACTTTCAGAGCGGTTATTTTTTTCTCGGTTTCTGTACGGAATTTAATGACATCATACATTGAATTTGCACCGGCAATGCGTGTTACCGGCAGTTCTTTGCCATCGGCGTTGATAATGACGGCACGTTCTGCGTCTTCAAACAAAGAGTAATCAGACAGGGCTGTACCGTTATTATCGATATAAAAACCGTTACCGGTATTTTTAATTTTGTTTTCTTTATCGTAAGTTACGATAGAAAAAACAGCTTTCTTAGCTTTGTCGGCCCATTTGGGAGTGTCTTGGGCATGAACCGATTGGATGGCCATGCAACACATCAGAATCAAAAGTACTTTCTTCATGATATAGTTTTTATTGTTATTCTTCAGTAGTAAAGCCACGCTGTTTCACGGCTTCGTAAATCAGGATACCGGCGGCAACAGATACGTTCAGTGATTCGATTTTGCCCAGCAATGGAATTTTAATCCATTCGTCACACAATGACAAGTGCTCGTAGGGCACACCCGTATCTTCTGCTCCCATAATAATACAAACAGGGTCTTTGTAGTTTGCCTTGGTATAATCATAGTCGCCTTTTTCGGTAGCTGCGACAATCTTGAAACCGCTGTTCTTCAAGAATTTGATGGTTTCGGTCAGGCTTTGTTCACGGCAGACGGGCAGCGTATGCAAGGCTCCCGCAGAAGTCTTCATGGCATCTGCATTGACACTGACACTGTTTTTGGCAGGAATGATAATCGCATCTATTCCGGCACATTCGCAAGTGCGGGCAATGGCACCAAAGTTGCGTACATCGGTAATGCCGTCCAGCATGATGAGCAACGGATTTTTTCCTTGTTCAAAAAGGTAAGGAACAATATCTTCTGTTTTTTGATAAGTAATGGCTGAAATAAAAGCTATGACTCCCTGATGGTTTTTGCGGGTGATGCGGTTGATGCGTTCCACCGGCACGCGTTGCACAGGAATCATCCGTCCCTTCAATTCGGCAAACAATTCTTTGGAGAGTTCGCTTTGTATGTCTCTTTTTACTAATATCTTGTCTATCTCTTTTCCGGCTTGAATGGCCTCGATAACGGCACGTACACCGAAAATCATTTCATTTTTCTCTGTCATATTCTTTATTTATATCCTAATAAAACTTTTGCATTGTTCAGTGCGGCATCCGTCAAGGTAGCTCCACTCAACATATTTGCTATTTCTTTCACTCGTTCTTCGTTGGTCAGCCGGCGTATGTGGCTGTTGGTTCCTGTATCGGTATCTTCTTTATATACCTTGTAATGTGTGATGCCTTTGGCGGCTATTTGCGGTAGATGGGTAATGCTGATTACCTGTCGGTTTTGATTTCCCATTTTTTCCATGATGAGTGCCATCTTTTCGGCGATGGAGCCCGATACTCCGGTATCTATTTCATCGAAGATGATGGTGGGGAGTTTCACGGCTCCCGCTATCATGGCTTTCAGGGATAGCATGACACGTGCGATTTCACCGCCCGAAGCAACAGAGGCTACATTCTGCAATGTCCCGTTTTTATTGGCCGAGAAAAGGAAAGTAACACAGTCCATTCCTTTGGGATCCGGTTCTTTTCGGGGAGTAAGCTCTACCATGAAACGAACGTTGGGCATGCCCAAAGGGACCAGCAGTGATTGCATTTGTTTTTCAATGTCTTTGCCGGCCTGTACACGCAGTCCGGTCAGGACTTTGGCTTGTTCCAGTACTTTGTTGTACAAGGTGTCCTTTTGCGCAGTCAGCTGCGCAATGCGGTCATCAAATGAAGTAATGGCGTTGAGTTGTTCCCGATAATCGTTTGTCAGGGCGATTAACTCTTCGATGGTCTGCATACGATGTTTTTGCTGCAAAGAATAAATAAGATTCAGCCTTTCGTTCACAAAGTCGAGCCGGTTGGGGTTGAATTCTATTTCTTCCTGTGCACCGGCGATGTCGTGCGACAGGTCTTTCAGTTCTATATAGCAGCTGTCCAGCCTGTTTATCCATTCTTGTGCCGGAGCATATACTTTGGCAATGTTTTGCAAGGTCTGCATGCACTCTTTGGTGGCAGAAAGAAGGCTTCCTTCATCTGAGGACATGATTTGGTCTACCTTATACAAGCCTGCTTTTATATCTTCGGCATGGCTTAATGTCTCAGCTTCCTGTTCCAGTTCCGCTTGTTCTCCTTCCCGTAATTCCGCTTCATTCAGTTGCTCCAATTGGAAACGGATATAATCTTCATTCTGACGGCTTTTTTCAGCCTGAGCGATAAAGTCTGCCAATTGCTTGCAGATACTTTTATACTTTGCATACAGGCTTTTGTAGGAGAGGAGTTCTTGTTCGTCATGTGCCAGTATGTCGAGTACATTCATTTGAAACTCTTCGTGGTTCAGCAGTAAGTTTTGGTGCTGGCTGTGCACGTCTATCAATTTCTCTCCCAGTTCTTTCATTTGTACCAGTGAGGCAGGGGTATCGTTGATAAAGGCGCGGCTCTTCCCCGAAGCATAAAGTTCGCGGCGTATGATGCATTCTTCGGGGTCATACTCCATGTCGTTTTCAACAAAGAAAGGCTCCATTTGATAAGTCGAAATATTGAAACGGGCTTCTACGATACATTTATTGGCACCTTTCTTGATTGCTTTGATATCAGCCCTTTGTCCGAGCAGCAAGCCGATGGCGCCCAAAATGATAGATTTACCTGCGCCTGTCTCTCCGGTGATGACCGAAAAACCGGGGGTAAAACTGATATCGAGCGTATCAATTAATGCATAATTTTGTATATAGATAGATTGCAGCATATTCTTTTTTTAATTCCTTACCAGTTTATCTATAATGTCACACGCCACTTCCCGCTTGCTTTTCAGGGGATAGTCAGTGTATCCTTGGCGGTCGATGATCGTTATTTTGTTCGTGTCACAACGAAAACCGGCACCCTTGTCATTCAGTGAATTGAGCACAATGAAATCAAAGTTCTTGCGTTCCAGCTTTCCTTGTGCGTTCTGCCGTTCGTCGTTTGTTTCCAGTGCGAAACCCACCAGCTTTTGGCCCGGCTTTTTTTGTTTTCCCAGCGAAGCGGCGATGTCTTGTGTCGGTTTCAGTTGTAATACCAAATCGTCTTTTTCTCTCTTAATCTTATGGTCGGCCACACTTTCCGGCGTGAAGTCGGCCACGGCAGCGCATAAAATGCCTGCATCGGCATCGGTAAATTCACGGCTGGCAGCTTCATACATTTCTCCGGCACTTTCCACATCAATGCGGCGGATGTGCGGATGCTGTGTTTTCAGTGTGACAGGACCGCTTATCAAGGTTACATGGGCGCCTCGTGAGGCGCATTCCTCTGCCAGCGCAAATCCCATTTTTCCCGAAGAATAATTGCCAATGAATCGCACCGGGTCTATTTTTTCATAAGTGGGACCGGCTGTGATAATGATTTTCCTGCCCGCCAGATCCTGTTGCTGTTCAAAGAACTTTTCCAGTTCTTCTATGATTTTTTCCGGTTCTTCCATTCGTCCTTTGCCTACCAAATGGCTTGCCAATTCTCCTTCTCCCGGTTCTATGATATGATTTCCATACGAGCGCAATGTCTCCAGATTTCGTTGGGTGGAAGGATGTGCAAACATATCCAAGTCCATGGCCGGAGCCACAAAGACAGGTGCTTTCATTGACAGGTAAGTCGTAATCAGCATATTGTCGGCTATTCCGTTTGCCATCTTTCCGATGGTGGATGCTGTTGCCGGAGCTATCACCATGGCGTCAGCCCATAAGCCTAAGTCCACATGGCTGTTCCAGGTGCCGTCCCGTTGTGCAAAGAATTCACTGATGACGGGTTTGCTTGTCAGTGCCGACAAAGTGATGGGAGTGATGAACTCTTTTCCTGCCGGTGTAATGACTACTTGCACTTCCGCTCCTTTTTTGATAAGTCCTCGAATGAGTATAGCCGCTTTATAGGCGGCTATACTTCCGGTTATACCTAATACGATTTTCTTTCCTTTCATGCTCATTTAGTAGTCAGTCCTGATTCGCGTAGTCTGATTTTAGTCAATACGTTTTTGGTGTTCAGCGTAAAGTCACCGTTTAAAATCCAGCTATAATAGCCGGGGTCTTTTTGCAGCACTTCGCTGACCGACATTCCTTTGTATTTGCCAAAGTTAAATACTTCCACGCCCTTTTCGTCATATACGATGCGGCCGGCAAAGTCTACATTTTTGTTGAAACTGGAGTATTCAGCCAAAAATGCCATATCATTCTGTAATTCTTCGGGATAACGGTCTAATTGTGCTTTCAGTACTTCATATGTAGCACGGGTGTCGGCCTCTGCAGTATGAGCGTCTTCCAGGTTTTTTTGGCAATAAAACTTATAAGCAGCCGATAAAGTCCGTTGTTCCAGTTTGTGATAAATTACCTGCACATCAATAAATTTGCGTTTCATCATATCAATATCCACTCCGGCGCGAAGAAATTCTTCTGCCAAAACAGGTATATCGAAGCGGTTGGAGTTGAACCCGGCCAAATCGCATCCTTCGATATCGCGTGCAATGTCTTTAGCTACTCCCTTGAAAGTAGGACAGTCGGCCACATCCTTATCATAGATACCATGAATGGCCGAAGACTGTTCAGGGATATGCATTTCTGGGTTGATGCGCATGGTCTTGGTCTCTTCATTGCCGTTTGGATACACTTTCAGATAGCAAATTTCTACTATTCTGTCGGTGTTTATATTAGTACCTGTTGTCTCTAAATCAAAGAAGACAATCGGGTTCTTCAAATTCAATTTCATTCTGTTTCGAGTTGTAATTTATTATATTTAGTCATTCAGCATCATAGGCATCAGCAGCATCAGCACGTCTTCCTTCTCTTCCTGTTCGGCAGGAACAATGACACCTGCGCGTGATGGGTCTGCCAATTCTACAATTACCTCTTGGGCAGTCAGGTTATTCAGGATATCTATCAGGAAAGTCGATTTGAAACCGATGCTCATGGCATTGCCTGCATATTGGCAAATCAGTGTTTCTTCTGCTGAGGTTGAGAAGTCGATATCCTGTGCCGAAATCTGTATCTGGTTTTCGCTGAGGCGCAATTTAATCAAACTACTTGCCTGCGAAGAGAAAACAGAAACGCGGCGCAAAGCGCTGATAAGCATCTGCCGGTCGATAGTCACTTTATGCGGATTATCTTGCGGAATGACAGAATTGTAGTTCGGATAGCGCCCTTCAATCAGACGACATACCATTCTGTAGTTCTCCAGAGTAAATATAGCATTGCGGTCATCGAAGTCGATTTGTACATCTCCCTGTTCTTTGGGCAGGAGGTTCTTCAGCAAAGTTGCCGGTTTCTTGGGCAGGATAAATGCGGCCTTTTCATCGCCGTGAGCCACAAAAGTCTTGTTACGTACCAACTTATGGCCATCAGAAGCTACGAAGGTGATATCTTCGGTAGTGATATCAAAATAAATACCATTCATCACCGGGCGAAGCTCATCGTCGGCTGTTGCAAACAGAGCTCGGTTGATGCCTCCCAACATTACAGGTGCTCCTATAGTCACATGGACAGCATTGGCGCCCAGTGCAGGAGCCTGAGGATATTCATCTGCATTTTGTCCCATGAGACTGTATTTACCGTTTTGATATTGTACGGTGATTTCCAGGTTATTTGTATTCACTTCGAATGTCAGTGGCTGTTCCGGAATTTCTTTCAGGGCTTCGAGTATGGTTTTGGAAGAAACAGCAAAGCGTCCGTCACCGTCATTCTCAATCACTTCCAAAGAGGTGGACAGGGTTGTTTCACTGTCGGATGCAGTTAAGAACAGTGTCCCATCCGTCAGCTCCATCAGGAAACAATCAAGGATGGGCAGCGAGTTCTTAGAATTGATAACGCGGCTAATAGCCTGTAAATGACTGAATAATCCAGTACTTGAAACGATGAACTTCATAGTTTTATATTATTATATTTATATTCTATATATAGGTCTCATTTAACTGCCAAAGTTACGAAAAGATTATGGTTTGCACGCAAAAAATAGCGAAAAAATTAGTTTACTCGCCGGGAAAAGCGTAATTTCGTGCCGAAAATTAAATTTTATCATAATGGAATTAGCAGGAAAAGTTATAGCGGTTCTCGAACCGAGAAGCGGAGTCTCAAAAACTGGAAATGAATGGAAAGTGCAGGAATATGTGATTGAGACACACGATCAGTATCCGCGTAAAATGTGTTTTGATGTATTTGGTGCAGACAAAATAGCGCAGTTTAATATTCAGGTGGGTGAAGAATTGAATGTATATTTCGATGTTGATGCACGTGAGTGGAACGGGCGTTGGTTCAACAGTATTCGTGCTTGGAAAGTGGATCGTGTGAGTGCTCAGGCTCCTGTAGCACCTGATGCTCCGTTCCCGCCGATGAATGCAGCCCCGGCAGCTCCGGTAGATTTTGCTTCAACAGACGAGAAAGACGATTTACCATTCTAAATTCTACTAAAATATTAATATACAAATCCGGTTGATCCTTGATGAATTGACCGGATTTTTTATTGTATAATGTTAATGGAGTTTTTATTGGGGATATGATTTTACGAATTTGGAGGTAATAAGTGCTACGGACTAGCACCGAATGTCTAAATCTAATCAAGGTTATATGTATTTTTTTAGCTTTATATTGGAAGGAAGATTGTTTTCGATTATGGATTGTGGGTATGGCTGTTATTTGTAGGAAAAATGTATAGAAAATTAGTATGTATATATCGTTGTTCAAAAAACTATTTGCAAAATAATAGAAAGGTTTGTGTTGGTATTATTATAGATAAATAAAAAGACCACGTGCTCTGCAGGAGGTGCACGCAGTCTTTTTATAGTGTATATGAAACTATGATTTGTTTATGAGTTCATGCTCATTAGGAATTCTTCATTGTCACGCGTATTTTCCAAACGGCTTTTTACAAAATCCATAGCTTCGATAGGATTCATATCTGCCAGATATTTACGCAGAATCCACATGCGGTCGAGTGTAGTCTTATCAAGCAATAAGTCATCACGGCGGGTGCTGGATGCAACGATATTGACAGCAGGGAAGATACGTTTGTTGCTAAGGTTGCGGTCGAGTTGCAACTCCATGTTACCTGTACCCTTGAATTCTTCGAAGATTACTTCATCCATCTTAGAACCGGTATCAATCAATGCGGTAGCGATAATGGTAAGTGAACCGCCGCCTTCGATGTTGCGTGCTGCTCCGAAGAAACGTTTGGGTTTATGCAATGCATTGGCATCTACACCACCCGACAATACTTTACCCGAAGCGGGGGAAACAGTATTGTATGCACGAGCCAATCGGGTGATGGAGTCTAGGAATATCACGACATCGTGACCACATTCTACCATGCGTTTTGCTTTTTCGAGCACGATACCTGCAATCTTGACGTGACGTTCTGCCGGTTCATCAAATGTAGAAGCGATAACTTCGGCATTGACACTGCGGGCCATGTCAGTTACTTCTTCAGGACGTTCGTCAATGAGCAGCATAATCATGTAGACCTCGGGGTGATTGGCAGCGATGGCATTGGCAATATCTTTCATCAAGATGGTCTTACCGGTTTTAGGTTGAGCCACAATCAGTGCACGTTGTCCTTTGCCGATGGGGGCGAACATATCTACCACACGGGCAGAAAGGTTATCACTGTAACCACCTTTGCAAAGTTTGAACTTTTCGTCGGGGAACAGCGGAGTGAGGTGGTCGAATGGAACGCGATCGCGCACTAGCCCGGGGTCTAGACCATTGATTTTTTCTACTTTCACCAGCGGGAAGTATTTTTCTCCTTCTTTGGGTGGACGGATAGAGCCTTCGACTACATCGCCTGTCTTCAGACCAAATAGTTTGATTTGTGACTGTGATACATAAATATCATCTGGCGAAGAAAGGTAGTTGTAATCTGATGAACGAAGGAAACCATAACCGTCAGGCATGATTTCTAAAACACCGGTTCCTGTCAGAATACCTTCAAATTCGTAAGGCTTTTCTACCGGCTTACGCTCGGAAGCCGATTGTTGGGGTTGCTGTGGAGATTCCAGACCTTCTGCGTTGTTATTGTTGGTCGGACGCTGGTTGTTATAATTATTATTGTTGCGTTGATTGGGGTTGTTGTATCTCGGGTTTTGTTCGCGTGGTTGGCGAGGCTGGAATTTAGAAGCTGGAGTGACAGTGGGAACAGGTGCCTCATTTTTGGTTGCTTCAAACTTTCCAAGTAATTCAGTAGGAAGTTCAATCTTTTCCGAAGGGAGATCTTCAATTGGAATGAAGTCGTCTGTATCGCTATCGAAATCCAATTCGGGAAGAATTACCTCTTTTTCTTTCGGAGTATTGGTTGCCGAAACTTTTTGAGGAGTAGTGTTATTGGTTTCTTCTGCTGTTGTAGCAGGTTGTTCTTCTGTCTTGGCAGCAGTTTTATTCTTCGTACCCGGCTTGCGGCCTCTTTTCTTCGGCTCAGACTTTTCAACTGCTTCTGTTACTGCTTTTTCTTGGATGGGTTGAGCTGTCTCAACTGTGGGAACTACTTCTTTTTCAGCCTCTTCTGCGATGTGTGCAGCCGTTGTTGGAGTAGCTGCTTCTAGCTTTTGTGCTTTATCTTTGGTGGCAGTATATACCTTGTCACCTTCTTTTTTAACACTGATACGTGATCTCTTTTTAGGCTGGTTTTCTTTGCGGTCTTCATTTACTTTGGCCGCTGCTACTTTTTTGGTTGCTCCGACTATTGCTTGCTCGTCCAGAATCTTATAAACGAGTTCTTCTTTTTTCAGAGACTCTGTTTTAGTGATACCCAACTCTTTGGCGATTGATTGTAATTCTGACAAGTCTTTGTCGTTTAATTGAATGATGTTATACATATAGTATATGTTATTAGTAAAATATTTTTTTATTGTGTAATCAAAGAACGCAATCGGCACATGAAATGTCTTGAGATCGCAGTTCATAATTTATGATTACGGGATTTAATATGTTATAGATATTATATCGGAACGTAAACGAAACTTGCCAGATTGGCAAATTCTGCGTTTACTGATGCAAATGTAGCTGTTTTTTTTGAAAAACTCTTCAAATAGGAGAAAAAAATACCATATTTTTAAAATTAATAAAAAAAGACGCTTCAAAATATCGGCCTATGTTTCTCTCGGTACCGATGTTAAATGAACGTAAAAAAAAGTCAGATTGTTTAGGCATATCTGTGTTTTATAGCGGAAAAAGTGCTAATTTAGCCCATGAAAATTTGATTTTTATTATTAAAACATTGAATAAACATGAAAAAAGTGATTTTTACAGAAAAGGCTCCTGCAGCTATAGGACCTTATAGTCAGGCGATTGAGGCAAATGGTATGGTATTTCTCTCAGGTCAGTTGCCTGTAGATCCTGCTACCGGTGAATTTGTTCCGGGAGGAGTTGCCGAACAGACTGCTCAGGCTTTTGAAAATATCAAGCATGTATTGGCAGCAGCCGGTTTGACTACTGCAAATATTGTAAAGACTACTGTTTTTTTAGCGGATATGTCCTTATTTGCAGAAATGAATGCTGTTTATGCCAAGTATTTTGAAGGTGATTTTCCTGCCCGTTCTGCAATAGCAGTTAAGGCATTGCCGAAAGGTGCATTGGTGGAAATCGAAAGCATCGCTGCAAAATAACAGCTGTTATTTTGTCTATTGTAGGGGAGGAATATATCCGACCCTATAGTGAATATAAGTTTTAGTCTGGTGACGGTTATAGACTTCGGTTTCATGTCGGGTAAATGGATTAATGAACATGAGGAAAGTAAATTTGAAACAACTCGATAGATGGCAGTGGTCAACTATTGTGCTATCTATCATTTTGGTGATGGCATTTTCTGTATTTGTTTATCGCTATGAACCGTTTCGGAGTGGTTTCGAAATAACAGATCAATTAGGGGGGAATGTGTTTCCGGCTACTATACTTTCTACAGCTACTACGGATGGAGACTTGATTGTTCCTGCCGATTCCGATTATATTGGTAATCCGAAATCAGGTATTGCTATTCGTATAAAAAACAGCTATGCCAATAGTAAATTGCGTATTGAAGTGGCTGAAACTCCTTTCTTTTCTGAATCTGTTTCCGAATTTATTTTGCCTAAGCCCGGTAAGGAATATCTTGTTTTCCCCGACATCATTTGGAACTATCAAGCTTTGCGTGACAATAATCAGGCAGTGCCCGTTAGTATATCTGTCAAGGCGGAACTTAACAGAAAAAAAATGCCTCAGCGATTGAAAACCATTTCTATGCGGAGTATCAATGAGTGTCCGCTTGGTTATGTAGACGATAAAATGAAATTTCACGATACAGGTGAGTTTTTTGCCGCTTATGTGAACGAGGAACATCCGCAGATAGACAAACTTTTGCGTGAAGCATTGGACACGCGCTTAGTCAATCGTTTCCTGGGGTATCAGGGAGATACAAGTCAATCCGAAAATGTGGATAAGCAAGTTTATGCTTTATGGAATGTATTGCAAAAACGTAACTTTAAATATAGTTCCACAACCAATAGCAGTTTGTCGTCGAATGTGGTTTATACTCAGCGTGTGCGTACGTTGGATGATGCATTGGAGTCTTCGCAGATAAACTGTGTAGATGGGAGCGTGTTGCTCGCCTCATTGCTCAAGGCGATAAATATCAATCCTATATTGGTACGTATCCCCGGGCACATGTTTGTGGGTTATTACACAGACAAGACTCACACCGATATGAATTTTCTGGAGACAACAATGATTGGAGATGTGAATTTGGACGATTTCTTTCCTGATGAAAAATTGGATTCTACCATGGTGGGGAAATCGCAGAATCAAATGTCGAAACTTACTTTTGAGAAATCAAAAGAATATGCCAATAAGAAATATAGAGAAAACGAATCGCTTATCCATTCGGGAAAAGTGAATTATATGTTTCTGGAGATAGACAAGAAGACGCGTGCGCAAGTACAACCTATTGGTAAGTAAGTTTGTTATAAAAGGTATGGAATTAGTTTATATTTATCATAGCGGATTTGCCCTGTTGGGCGATGGGTATACTGTTATCATGGATTATTACCGTGACACAGAAGACAAACAGGCGGAAGCTGCTTTGCGCAGGTTGATGAATGAACAGCCTGAAGAACCGGTGGCGGCACCTGAACAGGGAAAGGTGCATGATGAACTTTTGCACCGCCCCGGAAAGTTATATGTGCTGGCCAGCCATTTTCATCCAGATCATTTCAATAAGGAAGTATTGGACTGGAAAACACAGCGACCAGACATTATCTATATCTTTTCGAAGGATATTCTGAAACACAGAAGAGCGCAGAAAGAAGACGCCGTCTGGTTGAAAAAAGGAGAGGAATATGCTGATGAAACCTTATCGGTCAGGGCATTCGGATCTACGGATGTAGGAGTATCTTTTCTGATAGAAGTAGAGAACAAGAAATTTTTCCATGCCGGCGATTTGAATAACTGGCATTGGATGGAAGAAAGTACGGAACAGGAATGGAAGGGATATGAAAAGAATTTCCTTCATGAAGTGGATAACCTGTATGATTATACGCATGAACTGGATGTAGCAATGTTTCCTGTAGATCCGCGTTTGGGACGTGAATATATGAGAGGTCCCGAACAGTTTGTGAAGAGAATAAAAACAAATATTTTTGTACCGATGCATTTCGCGCCCGACTATGGGAAAGCAAATGCTTTCCGTGTTTTGGCAGAAGCCTATGGAACACATTTTATAGAAATAAAATATCCCGGACAGATTATAAAAATTTAAAGAAGTATGAAAGTAAAAGGAAGATTTGATCATTTTAATATTGATGTAACGAATTTGGAACAGAGTATTCGATTCTACGAAACTGCATTGGGGCTGCATGAAGCCAATCGAAAAGTAGCTGCTGATGGTTCTTTTATTTTAGTATATATGGCTGATGATCATAGTAACTTCTTGCTGGAACTGACTTGGTTACGTGATCATCCGCAGCCTTATGAATTGGGCGAAAATGAAAGCCATCTTTGTCTGCGTGTAGAAGGAGATTATGACGAAGTGCGTAAATTCCATAAAGAAATGGGATGTGTATGTTATGAAAATACAGAGATGGGGCTATACTTCATTAATGATCCGGATGATTATTGGATTGAAGTATTACCGGTGAAATAAATAAATATAAAAAATAGGAACTATGAAATACATTGCTCCCGGTGGCTGGTTCTCGCTGGAATATCCTGCGGGTTGGCGTGAGTTTGAAGATACAGAAGAGAGTTTTTTATTTTATGACCCCGACAAATGGAGTGGAAATTTCCGTATCTCGGCTTATAGAGGTGCTGACACAAACTATGGAAAAGAATGTGTCAGTTATGAATTGAAAGAAAATCCGGCTGCTGAATTGACCCTGATAAGAGGTGTGCAATCGGCTTACAGTGTGGATAGCTTTCAGGAAGAAGGCATTTGGTACACCTCTCATTTTTGGGTTATTGATTGTCGTGATATATGCGTGGAATGTTCTTTTACGGTAGCTAAGGGTGGTGATAAAACTGTTGCCGAGAATATTATCGCCAGCATAGAAATACGCCGTGAAAATAAGGCTTATCCTAAAGAGATTATTCCTATTCGAGTGCTTGAGATAGGCGAGGTGAATAGTGCTTATGAATGGGCCTCAAGTACGATAAAGAAACAGCTTACAAAAGACTTCTCTTCGCAGGAAGAGGATATCGAAAAGATTCAGGAAGTAATGGATAGCGGGCGTTTCCAACCTCAACAGCGTATGGCTTGGGAGAACTTCGGTGTGGCTTTTGGCACAATTCTGGTTAATGAGATGGAAGGGATGGAATGGGTGACAGTGATAGACGGAAAGGAAGAATATCCGGCTTTGCAGTTTATGAATTCCGATATGCTGATTGATCCTGCCGCCATAGTATGGAATAAAGCGAAGAAAAACCTTCCTTGTGACCTGAAGGCTGAATTTAAGAAAATTAAGCGCGAAGCGGAAGCTGTGTTGGATGATATTAATTAAAAAAGAGAATGGTTCCATATTTACAGATAGACGGACTTACAAAATCGTTTGGTGATTTGGTTTTATTTAATCAAATTTCTTTGGGGGTAGCCGAAGGACAACGTATCGGTTTGATAGCCAAGAACGGTAGCGGTAAGACTACATTATTGAATATTATAGCCGGAAAAGAAGGTTATGATGAAGGCAGCATTGTGTTTCGTCGTGATTTGTGTGTAGGCTACTTGGAGCAAGATCCTCACTATCCCGAAGAACTGACTGTGCTTGAAGCGTGTTTCCATCACGGTAATACTACCGTGCAACTTATTAAGGAATATGAAAGGTGTATGGAAACCGAAGGTAATCCGGGAATGGAGGACCTGCTGGCACGCATGGAACATGAAAAAGCCTGGGATTATGAACGAAAGGCAAAACAGATTCTTTCGCAACTTAAAATCCGTGATTTCAATCAGCAGGTGAAGCATCTCTCGGGAGGACAGCTCAAACGTGTTGCTTTGGCGAATGTGCTTATCACGGAGCCTGATTTCCTGATTTTGGATGAGCCTACCAATCACCTCGACCTTGATATGACGGAGTGGTTGGAAGATTATTTGAGACGTGGCAATATCAGTCTTTTGATGGTGACTCACGATCGCTATTTCCTTGATCGTGTCTGCTCTGAAATTATCGAAATAGACAATAAGCAGGTTTACTCTTATAAAGGTAATTACAGTTATTATTTAGAAAAACGCCAAGAACGCATAGAGGCGACAAATGCCGAAATAGCCCGTGCCAATAATTTATATCGTACGGAATTGGAATGGATGCGCCGTATGCCACAGGCACGCGGACATAAAGCGCGTTATCGTGAGGAGGCTTTTTATGAGCTGGAAAAGGTGGCAAAACAACGTTTCAATGACGGTAATGTGAAGCTGGAAATGAAGGCGTCATATATCGGCTCGAAAATTTTTGAAGCAGACCATCTTTACAAGAGTTTCGGTGACTTGAAGATTTTGGACGATTTCTCTTATATCTTTGCCCGATACGAGAAGATGGGAATTGTGGGAAACAACGGTACGGGAAAATCCACCTTTATCAAGATTCTGATGGGCGAGCAGAAGCCGGACAGCGGTACGATAGATATTGGCGAGACGGTGCGTTTCGGATATTATTCGCAGGATGGCTTACGGTTTGATGAACAGATGAAAGTGATAGATGTGGTGCAGGATATTGCCGAAGTAATTGAACTGGGCAATGGTAAGCGCCTTACAGCTTCGCAGTTTCTTCAGCATTTTCTTTTTACACCTGAAACGCAGCACAGTTATGTGTATAAGTTGAGTGGGGGAGAGCGGCGCCGGCTTTATCTCTGTACGGTGTTAATGCGTAATCCAAACTTTTTGGTACTGGACGAACCAACCAATGATTTGGATATTATTACTTTACAGGTGTTGGAAGAATATCTTCAGAACTTTAAGGGTTGTGTGATTGTGGTGAGTCATGACCGTTACTTTATGGATAAGGTGGTAGACCACTTATTGGTATTCAAAGGACAAGGTGATATTCGTGATTTTCCCGGCAACTATTCTGATTATAGAGATTGGCGCGAAGTGAAAGAGCAACGTGAGAAGGAAGCCGAGAAGCCGAAAGAGGAGAAAACGGCACGTGTACGGTTGAATGATAAACGCCGTATGACTTTCAAGGAAAGGAAGGAGTACGAGCGGTTGGAAAAGGAAATAGGAGAACTGGAACAGGAGAAAGCAGATATAGAATCTGCCCTTTGTAGTGGAACTTTGAGTGTAGAAGAGCTGACCGAGAAATCGAAGCGATTACCGGAACTGAATGATTTGATTGATGAAAAATCAATGCGTTGGTTGGAACTGAGTGAAATAGAAGGGTAATGAGGTATTGTTTAGTTTGTAGGGGCAGGGTTTGCCTGCCCCTACAGCTGACGATGGGATAGACCGGTTTGGTTTTGACACACTCCTACAGTTTATGATATAAGTGTAAGGAACTGTTGTAACTGTCTGCCTGAATATATCTTATACTTATTTTTTATCCTCTTTCCCATACTTACTGGGACTTACATTGAAGTGCTTTTTAAATACCTCTCTGAAATATTTGCTGTCGCAAAATCCTGTCATTTCTGCTACTTCTGTAATTGAGTACTTTTTTTTCTGCAACAATTGTGCAGCCGTATTCAGACGGAAGTCTCTGATATAATCGGCGGGAGACTGTCCTGTCAATGCTTTCAGTTTGTTATAGAAACTAGTGCGGCTCATGTTATGTAATGAGCATAAAGAGTCTACGGTAAAATCTGTATTATCAATATTATTTTTTATATTGTTTTTTACGTCGGTTATGAACTTCCAGTCCAGTGTGTTGGCTTCAGCAGGCAACAATCCCGGCTTTTCTGAATCCATTTTAGTGGCCATCGCATATCTTTGCCGTAATAAATCTCTGTTGGACAGTATATTGGATATTCTTGCCTTTAGCATTTTGATGCTGAATGGTTTGGTGATATAACCATCTGCACCGGTTGCCAATCCATTTAGAATATTCTTCTCATCGTTTAACGCAGTGAGTAATACGATAGGAATATGTGATGTTTCAATATTTGTTTTAATAGCTGTACATAGTTCATCTCCGCGCATTTCGGGCATCATAATGTCAGAGAGGATCAAGTCAGGCCAAAATTCTTTAACGATAATCAATGCTTCTTTTCCGTTGCTGCAAGCTTGTATGGTATAAGCTCCTGCAAGTGATGTGGCGAGATAACTGCGCAATTCATCATTGTCTTCTACGATGAGAATGCGTTGTAATAATGCGGCTTCAATCATTTCCTGTAGCTTTTCGGGCGTTTCTGTAACTTTCGCTTGTTCGACAACTTCTTTGGCCGGCAGTTCTTGATTCGGCTCTACGATGCTGTAATGACGCAGATGCTCATAACCTTTATAGAAAATAAGTCTGATGTCTGTTCCCTCATGTTCGGTACTGTCGATATTGATTTTTCCTCCATGAAGCTTTACCAATTTCCATACCAACATTAGTCCGATTCCGCTACCGGTTATTTTAGAATTGATGGCATTGCTGCCACGGAAGTGCAGTTTGAATATTTTCTTTTTTTCTTTGGCAGGAATGCCAATTCCTGTATCAGATACCTTGACTTTCCAAGAGTCTTTGGTCTCGGTGACGCAGACGTTTACGTGACCATAATCAGGAGTGTATTTCAAGGCATTGGATATGATATTCTTTAAGATGGAGTCCATCTTTTCTTTGTCAAACCATACTTTTGTTTCCTTGAAATTACTTTCGTAAGTAAAATCTATATTCTTTGTGGCTGAATAAGAATGAAAACCATTGCATAGGTTTTGCATATAAGTATTCAGCTCAAATTCAGCTATGTATAGCTTAGGGGAATAGACTTCGGTATGTTCGAAGTTGATAAGATTGGTGGTCAAACGTAACAAAGCGTCCACATTTTTCAGAGCAGTTTTCATACAGTTGAGTCCGCTTGCCGTCAACTGTGCTTTTTCACTCAACTCTTCTAATGGAGCTTTGATCAGGGTTAGCGGCGTGCGCAAGTCATGTGCGGTATTGATGAAAAATTGAGTTTTTTCATCGGAAATCTTTTTCTGTTTTTTAAAATAGATAATTCTGGTAATGATAAAAAGCAAGAGTATCCCTAGCACTATATAGCATAATATAGCCCAAAAACTGAGCCATGCCGGATGTGCGATTATGACATCGATGGTGCGTTCTTCGAATATGACATTCTGTTCCTCTTTGGACACAGCACGAATATACAGTTTGTATTTTCCGGGTTTCAGATTGGCGAAATGGATTATGTTTTCTGCTCTCGGGGGACTCCAGGTAGTATAAAAGCCTTCCAGTTTCCAGCTGTAAAGCACATTGGATGGAAAGTCGTAGTTGATGGTCGATACTTTTAGTGAGAAAGTATTTTGATTGTGAGACAGTTTCAATACTTTTATATCATCGATATCTTCCGTCAATGGAGAATTTTCTTCACCGGAGAATACAGGCTGATAGGATAGTCGGAAATCACTTAGAATAATTTTGGAAAATTGATAATGAGGAAATTTAATATCCTTGGGAAACTCGATGGCACCGTCTATGCTGCCGAATATAAATCCTTTATCTTTGAGTAATACACCGGCAGAAGCATTGAAGTTGGCAGACATAAGCCCTTGCTCTTTAGTCCAGTTATAGAATAATTTATCTTTGCTGGAAAAGCAGGTGATACCGTTTTCTGTACTCATTATGATATTTCCGTTCACTTCGGGCAGTATGGTAAAGATGCTGTTGGTGAGTAGTGCACAATTATCTGTGTGGAATTGTTTGAAGGTATTTTTGCCGGGGTTATAAATTATTAGACCGGAACCACTGGTACCGACGTACAATAATCCGTTGGGAGCTTGATAAAGAGTATTGATGTAAGTAGACTCTCCGGGAATCTCTATATATTTATATTGGCTTGTGTTCTTATTTAGCAGATACAAACCGGTAGCAGTGCCAATCCACATGTGGTCACTGTCTTTTTCTCTGATAGATGTAATTGAATTTACCCCGGGGTATAATTTTACCTTATTATTTTTTAAGTCAAAGCATTTTAGATTGTAATATCCTCCGGACCAGATATTTCCTTCGGAATCTTTTATCATATCTCGGATGTATTTGTCAGGGCGCATATTGATGGGCGTCAGCAATGAAGGAGAGAAGTACTCCACAGAAAGTGCTTTCTTGTTAATTTTGTAAATACCGGAAGTATATCCACCTGCCCAAATAATTCCGGGAGTAACTTCGCACAAAGCAATGAATATATGGTTCTTATCTTTGAGTTGTTTGTCAAAAGAACTCAGGAACGAATGCCATTGACGTGTTTTAGTATTGTAAAGACTGATACCGTTGCCGGTACCAAACCATAAGTCTCCTTCGCTATCTTCGATGATGGTATGCACATGATCATTAATCAGAGATTGCTTGTTGCCGATGGAATGTTTTATCCAGTGGTAGTTTTGATATCGGTTGTCGACTATGGTGATTCCCGTAGGATAATTGGCAAGCCATATTCTCTTTTCCTCATCCACATAGATATCATTGATGATATTTCCCATCATCTCGTTATTGCTTTCGTAGTTGGTGGTGAGATAAGGATGTATCACGCCACTGTTAGCCTGAATTTTGTAAATCCCCATACCTTCGGTAGCAATTAAAAGTTCATTCTCGTTCAGGGCACTGATTTGGGTAATATTGACATCGCTTAAATCTGTTTCGGAATGAAGAATTTGGCGCGTGGGCAAATCATAGGCAAAGATGCCCTTTTCGAATGTTCCGATAAACAGTCGTTTCAATACTCTGTGATAATAGAGTTCGCTGATTTGCCCTTTGATTTCATCCAATGGAGGAATGGGAATTGGCTGTAACTCATTGTCATTTATACAGCAATAGCGTATTCCCTTTTCTGTCGCAATAAAGAAATGGGAGTTGTCTGATTGTACCATAGAGGTAATGTTGCTGCTCAGTGGGTTGTAAATACGTGAAATTTGATCACTCTGCGTATTATATAGTATAATCGAATCTTTGTCGCACAGCCATATATTGCCTCGATTGTCTAAATAGCTGTATGAAATAGACAAGGATAAGTTGGCAGGTTTATAGGTGGGTATAAATCTGTCAAACTGATGATGATATTCAAATATTTTTCCGGTTTTACCTACAATCCATAAGTTTTCTTTCTCTCGAAACAGCCATGTAAGATGATTTTGGGCATTTCTTTTATTTTCTTCGTCAGCTAATTTATAGTGTTTTATTTCTTTGCCATTATAGCGGTCCATTCCCTCATTGGTAAGAAACCACATATATCCTTTTGAGTCTTTTTGAATGTTGAATATTCTTCGGTTGCTCAGTCCGTCTTCTATCCCTATATATTTGTACGTTTGCCCCATAGCGATAAAAGGCAGTAAAAAGAACATGAATAATATATTCCTTTTCATGCTAATTTTGGTTTTCAAATATGTAAACGCGATAATACTGATATGTTAGTTTTACAAAGTAAGAGAAAAAGAATAGAAGATACAACTAAAATGTATTCTAAATTAAGAAACAGTTTTGATTTTCTTATTTCTTTACTCAGTGACGAAAGTATGTGGCAAGTATTGGATATGTTTTTTTACTTCGAAATCAAAAATAGGCTTTTCCTTTAAAGAAAAACTGGGTGTAAGCCACATTCTAAAAGATAGAGAATAAGCCGAGAAATAGGTTGAAAATATAATTCTTTGGCAGAAAAAAGTGTAATTCTGATTGTTAATGAATTACACTTTTATTATTTTTGTATACATATTATTTCATAATAAAATGCAACTACAGAGTTATGAAAAAGATTATTTTATTATACTTCATATGTTCTTTTTCTATATATGCGCAAGGACGGAATTTTCTTGCAAATGAAAAAACGAATGGAACAAGTACTATAGATAGTTTGTTCTCTTCGGTTAACAAACAATTGTCTGGTTATCCTTCAGAGTGTATATATCTGCAAACAAGCAAAGGAATTTATGAAGCCGGTGAAGACCTTTGGTTCAAAGCTTATCAGCTGGATGTACAAACCTTCGGCTTATCGGATAAAACTAAGACTCTTTATCTGCAAATGATTAATCCGAAAGACAGCGTAGTCTGGCAAGAAAAGTATCCGATAGAGAATGGTATCGTATCCGGTCATGTTTACATCGACGAAAAACTTTCGGAAGGCGATTATTTTCTGGAAGGCTATACAAAGCACTCTTTTTACAAGAATGATACTATCGGAATAACTCCTACCCGCAAAATAAGGATAGTAAAGAATATAGCCCGTTCGGAAGTAACGGAGAGCCTTAAAGATACAGTCTTTCGTTTTGAAACATTTCCCGAAGGAGGGAATCTTGTGTCCGGCCTTTTCTCCAAGTTAGCTTTTAAAGCAACCGATGGTAAAGGGAATCCGGTAGCTGTGGAAGGAGCCATCTATGAAGACGATAAGTTCCTGTGCGGAATAAAAAGCGTGCACGATGGAATGGGGGCTGTTTCCTTCACTCCCTTAGTGAATAAAAAATATAGGATTGAATTGAAGAATGGAAAAAGCTATCCGTTACCCGAGATTCATTCACAAGGAATGGTTCTGAACCTTCGCGGGCAAGATAAAGAGCACCTGGATTTTGTCCTTTCACAAACCGAAGGCTTTCCACACCGGCAAATTTATCTCTTGGGGCAAATGCGCGGAATGATTTGCTGTATGGCGAAAGGGATATTAAAGGACAGTCTTAAAATCTCCATCCCGCTCGATAATTTCCTGTATCAGGGCATAGCGGAGTTTACGCTTTTCGACAGTTCCATGCAACCCGTTGCAGAACGATTGGTCTATGTTCATCCTCAAAAGAGACTGTATATAACGGCCGAACCCGCAAAGACAAGTTTTGCCATTCGGGAAAAAGCGTCAATCAAAATAAAAGCGACAGACGAAGAAGGCAAACCGGTAAGGGCAAATCTAGGCATTAGCGTATACGACCAAGCATATAACAATCCTGCTGACCCTGTGAATATCTTAGCTTATTGTTATCTTTCATCCCAGATACGAGGCAGAATCTGTAACCCCACTTATTATTTTGATGAAAAGAACAGTGACAGAAAAGAAGCATTGGATCTGTTGTTGCTTACTCAGGGCTGGAGGCGATATGTATGGAATGCAGTAGAACCTGATTATCAAGGACAGCCTTTTTTGACGGACGAAATCAATGGCATACAAACTCTTAAGAGTAAGAAAAAGGCCAAACAAAATGAAGGGGCAGAACAGCTTATTCAGATTTTCGGTGCAAAGGGAAACTCTCAGTTTATTTGGACAGATTCCACCGGACATTTTATGGTTGACCCGGACAAGATGAAAGCACTTCAGGGAGGATATGTGTATTTGAAGCCCATGTTGTCGAAAGAGTTTAAACCAACACTGGAATTGGTGGATTACTTTTCTTTAATTGATAGTATAAAGAAGAAGAGGCCTCATTATTATCCGATAGCGGAACTGTCACGCTATAAAAGGGAACAGCTTCTAGATTTGCCTGTGATAGGCAGTGACAGTACTATACTACTGAGTGAGGTGACTATAACAGCAAAAGGACATAAACCGTTTAGAGATAAAATGATGGGACGACTGGATAGCTTAGCAAAAGTAGATTTGAATAAAGCATGGGTATGTGATTGTAACAGTAGAACACCTAATGGTTATCTGAATGACTATATGGGGTATTCACACCACCCGACAGGTTGCTCTTCGTGCTATCCGGTCCGTAAGAAATCTAAACCTATTAACGGAAAAGATTATGAACTTATTAAATATGAACCCATAGGGAAAAATGGCGCATGGATAGTCACTGATATAAAAACAATTACCTACAATGGACCAGAGTTCACAGAAGAGGAATTGTTACGGATGAACAACCTCTGGCGTACCAAAGGATATTACACCTCTCGTGAATTTTACCAACCGGACGAAATAGACATGCAGCTCTCCACCCCTGATGCTCGCAATACTTTATTATGGGCTCCGTCAGTTATTACAGATGAAAAAGGAGAAGCGGAAGTTCATTTCTATTGTTCTGACATCAATACCGGATTTATCGGAGTCGTAGAAGGCGTTGATGGTGATAGATTGGTGGGAACTACAAAATGTGAATTTAGAGTATTAAGAAAATAAGAATTGTATATGAAAGAAATAAGCATATACAGAACAATTATTTTCCTGTATAGGAATATACCTAAGGGCTCCTATGACCTATTCTCAACAATCCATAGATTCCGTAATCTGTAAGATGAGAGAAGATATTTCTTCCCGTCCTTCTGAATTAATCTATCTTCAAACCGGTAAAGATATCTATGAAGCTGGTGAAGACCTTTGGTTCAAAGCCTATCAGCTGGATGTACAAACCTTCGGCTTATCGGATAAAAGTAAGACTCTTTATCTGCAAATGATTAATTCGAAAGACAGCGTAGTCTGGCAAGAAAAATATCAAGACGGTATCGCCAATGGTATCAAAGGCGGTATCATAATAGGTGAAAATATCGGTAAATACTAGTAAGATTTTGGTAAATATATACTTAATTGGGATTAAGTCAAAAAGTGTGTGAGCATAATATTTTGAGAAAATTCGGGTCACTTATTATTCTTTGGGGGGTAAATGTCATACCACAAGCAAAGGGAAGAATAAGCCGTTTCCCATGGTCGGCCAAGGTCTTTTAAACGGAAGATTATTACAGTCTGCGACGGCAGACTGTACAGTCTACTGCAATGGACTGTACGGTCTACAGTAGCGGACTATACAGTCCGCTGCCGAAGACTATAGTAATCTGACGGACAGACAGGCATAATAGAAAGGATGAAAACGCTTAGTCCGGCTAATGAAACAACGTAGGGAGGGCGCCTATTTATGTAGATATCTTCGGCTTAACGAAAAAAGGAACCCGTTTTTAGCGGATTCCTTTTTAGCGGTGCGTACGGGACTCGAACCCGTGACCCCATGCGTGACAGGCATGTATTCTAACCAACTGAACTAACGCACCAATATATTTGTTATCGAAAAAAAAAGTTGCGGTGCGTACGGGACTCGAACCCGTGACCCCATGCGTGACAGGCATGTATTCTAACCAACTGAACTAACGCACCAATATATTTGTTATCGAAAAAAAAAGTTGCGGTGCGTACGGGACTCGAACCCGTGACCCCATGCGTGACAGGCATGTATTCTAACCAACTGAACTAACGCACCAATATTTCAACTTGTATTTCTTTCAATGCTTTCTCTCTCGATTGCGGGTGCAAAGGTACGCAATAATTTGAATTCTGCAAATGTTTGGACGTTTTTTTTCTGAACTTTTTTCTATTGGTCTTGATAGTGAATCATTTACATTTCAAGGAAAATAATTTTTCAAAAAAAGGAGAGGAGATGTTTTTTAAATTTGATTTTATTCCGTATATTGGTATTACAATTAAAAAAGAGAAGAAGTTAACTATGGATATGCGTGTTTTTCAGATAGAGTCTGGTAGGGTATTACCTATGAAAGGGGATATACTTATTTCATCTCCTTTTTTTCGTGGTCATGATTTAACCCGGTCGGTAGTGTTGTTGCTAGAACATAATGAAGAAGGTAGTATGGGAATAATTTTGAATAAAGAATTTCGTAACCATATCTTGTTGAATGAACTGTTGCCTCCATTGGAATTTGCACAGCGTGTGCCTATATATAAAGGAGGTCCGGTAAGTAGAGAAACTATTTTCTTTTTGCACACGTTAGAAGATTTGAAGGGAGCAATACCTTTGGCTAATGGATTATATGTGAATGGCAATTTTGGCGAGGTGCAAAAATATATTCTTGATGGTAAACCGGTAGAAGGGGTATTTCGGTTCTTTTCGGGATATGTCGGATGGGAGAAAGGGCAATTGATTAAGGAGATAGAAGAGAAATCATGGTTGATAGTGGATAGTAATAAAGAGATGTTGCAGGATTTGAATTTCTGTGATTTATGGCATACCATGCTTGCTAAATTAGGAGGTAGATATGCTATTTGGGCACGTTATCCTCAATATCCGATGCTTAACTAGAAATTTATTTTTTGGAGCATTATCACATCCCGATAGCCTTTGCCGGTATGCATCCAATCTTTTAATAGTGCACACTCTTGATAACCGCAAGTAGTAAATAGCTTGCGGCAGGGTTTGTTTGCGGTGTCTACATATGCAAACAGCTGATGGATACCCAAGTAATGGAAACAGTGGCTTTCAAGGAGAGATAGCGCCTGTCTGCCTATTCCTTTCCTCCGTTGTGCTTCGTCTATGACGATGCCTACCTCTGCCCGACTGTGCAGAGGGTCAAAATTGCAGATATCTACAATCCCTACCACCTGTCTGTCGCTATTTTCAATCATTAATCGGAGTTGGCGGTCTGTAAATAAATCATTTTGCGTTTGCTCAATGTATTGTTTCAGATGGAAACGGGAGTAAGGTCCTGTGGTATTACTGATATCCCATAAATCAACAATGTTTTCGAATCGGAACATGCAGTCTAAATCTTCCGGCTCGGGAGCACGAAGCTTAATTCCGTTTTCTTCTAATTGTCGTGCCATTATTCTTCCTCCTTTTCTTCCTTTAATAAGTCGAGTTCGTTCCATATACGTTTGCGGGTAGGGACACAAAACAGGGAAGCAATGAGAGACATGGCAGCACAAAAGAGACCGGTAGTATTGAGTGTGAGGTAGTAAAACGACAAGTTTGTCAATACAGGCACTACCAATAGTCCCAATCTGATTTCGCTCCAACGGCGATAGCTGCTCAGGGCATCGGGGAGTGAAAGTAGTTTGACACATTTTACCAGTGACAGGCTGAATAGTCGGAGGGATAAAGGTATTAATCCTACTGTCAGCAGTATACCGATTGTCTGTAGTATATAGTCCATGCGGGCATCACCGGCATAGTCTCCTTCCGTCATTATTCCCGTTTCGTAGAGGATGACTAACACTATAGGCAAGATCCATATCATGATATATTCTGCCTGGAGATATTTCACTGTTTTATTTATTCTTTCTTCCATTGTATCTTTTTTAATTCAATAATTATACTGTTCCTGTAAATAATGTGCGGTTTGCAATGGAGCGTCCTAAAGTAACTTCGTCTGTATATTCCAACTCATCGCCAATGGAAATTCCTCGCGCGATGACACTGAGTTTGACATTGGTGTCAGCTAACTTGCGGAAAATGTAGAAGTTGGTTGTATCTCCTTCCATAGTAGAACTAAGTGCCAGAATAACTTCTTTCACTTCATTGTTTTTGACACGTTCCACCAAACTTTCTATTTGCAGGTCGGAAGGCCCTATACCGTCCATTGGCGAAATCACTCCGCCCAGTACATGATACAGTCCTTTGTATTGCTGTGTAGCTTCCACGGCCATTACGTCACGGATGGTTTCAACCACGCAAATGGTGGAGGCGTCACGTACCGGGTTTGAACAAATACAGCATGTTTCGGTATCTGAGATATTGTGGCAGATCTTGCAATATTTCACTTCGTGTTTTAATGTAATAATGGCATTGCCAAATGCTTCTACAGTAGCCGTATCCTGTCTCAGAAGATGAAGAACGAGGCGCATGGCAGTCTTTCGTCCCACCCCCGGCAGTTTGGCAAATTCTCCTACTGCTTTTTCTAATAATATGGAAGGGTATTGTTGGTTCATCGATTAAATTCCTATATAATGGCTGCAAACTTACGGAATTTAAGTGATTTTGCGTACATTTGCAGTCAAAAAAATAACATGAACGGAATTTATATTCTGCTGACCATATTTCTTTATTTCGGAATGTTGTTGCTTGTGGCTCGTTTCACCGGCAAGAATTCCGATAACGATGCTTTCTTTCGTGGTAACCGCCGTTCTCCCTGGTATGTTGTTTCTTTCGGCATGATTGGAGCTTCGTTGTCGGGAGTTACTTTTGTCTCTGTTCCGGGCATGGTGCGTAGCATCGATATGACTTATATGCAGACTTGTATGGGCTTTTTTGTAGGCTATCTTATTATAGCCCATGTGTTGCTGCCGCTTTACTATAAACTGAATCTCACCTCCATTTATTCCTATTTGGATGATAGGATAGGGAGATGTTCCTATAAAACGGGAGCTTCTTTTTTTCTTCTTTCAAAGATTATAGGGGCGGCAGCGCGTCTTTATCTGGTCTGCCTGATACTTCAGCATTATGTGTTCGATGTATTCGAGGTTCCGTTTGTCGTGACGGTGATAGGGATTGTATTGCTGATTTGGCTGTACACGCGCAGAAGCGGCATTCGCACGATTGTGTGGACCGACAGCTTGCAGACCTTGTGCCTTTTGCTGGCATTGGGATTTATAATATATAATGTGGCGGGACAACTCGAACTCGATTTTTCGGGAGTGGTGCAGACCGTGAAGGACAATGAGCATAGTCGCATTTTCGTTTTCGATGACTGGCATTCCAAACAGAACTTTTATAAGCAGTTTTTCAGCGGCATCTTTATCACGATTGTAATGACAGGACTTGATCAGGATATGATGCAGAAAAACTTGTCATGCAAGAACTTGCGTGAAGCACAAAAGAATATGTATTGCTACGGCATTTCTTTTGTCCCGGTCAATTTCCTGTTTCTGTCTTTGGGAGTTTTGTTGCTGTTGCTGGCAAGTCGGACAGGGATGGCATTGCCGGCGGGAGGCGATGATATTCTTCCTCTGTTTGCGGCAGAGGGGCATTTAGGATATGCAGTGTTGATTTTCTTTACAATCGGGATTATCGCGGCTGCCTTTTCGAGTGCCGATTCTGCATTGACTGCCCTGACCACTAGCTTTTGCATCGATATTATGGGTATCAGTCATTTGCCCGAACAAGAAGCGGAAAAACGTAGGAAGATAGTTCATTTCTGCATTTCGGCAATTTTTATTGGGTTCATTCTGCTATTTAAAGTGGTGAATAATAAGAGTGTGATAGATGCGATATATGTTATAGCCTCCTATACTTACGGACCCTTGCTGGGGCTGTTTGTATTCGGACTGTTCACCAAGTTGCACCCGCGTGACCGCTTTGTGCCTTATGTGGCGATAGCATCTCCGCTGGTGTGCTATGCCATAGACAGGGTGGTGTTTAATTACACCGGTTATCAGTTTGGCTACGAGATGCTGATGTTCAATGGATTCTTAACTTTTATGGGGTTAACTTGTTTAAGTATTAAAAATAAAAAAATATATGGAAATACTCAGTGCTGAATTTGTAATAAGTAATACAAAGGTAGATAAGTGTCCGCAAGGTAATTTGCCGGAATATGCTTTTATAGGCCGTTCCAATGTGGGCAAGTCCAGTTTGATAAATATGCTGACCAAACGTCCTAAGCTGGCAATGACTTCATCCACTCCGGGAAAAACGTTGCTTATTAATCATTTTTTAGTGAATAACGAATGGTATTTGGTGGATTTACCGGGGTATGGCTTTGCTTTGAGAGGTAAGAAGCAGGTAGATAAAATTCAGAAAATTATAGAAGATTATATCTTGGGGCGCGAGCAAATGACAAATTTGTTTGTGCTGATAGATTGTCGCTTGGAGCCACAGAAAATCGATTTGGAATTTATGGAGTGGTTGGGAGAAAATGGAGTCCCTTTCGCTATCATATTTACTAAAGCAGATAAATTGTCGGGAGGGAAGGCAAAAGATAATGTGAACAAATATCTGAAGAAACTGAGTGAACAGTGGGAAGAATTGCCTCCTTATTTCTTGTCTTCTTCTGAGAAAAAACTAGGGCGCAAAGAAATATTGGATTATATAGAAAGTATTAATCAGAGTGTGAAGGGATAGTTGCTTTCTATTTGAACTATATTCTCATTTACCGTAGGGGAATCTTGCGTATATTTTCGTGGAAAAGGGAATATTGTGTGATTATATTTGAGTTTACGAAGAAATTTATATCTATAACTTTTGCTGAAAATACGTTAAATAGTAAAAGGGTATATGCAGTAATCCATCATTTTCATTCTTTAATGAATAGAATATAAAAAACAGAGAGATTATGAAAAAGTTAGCTCATTTTTGTGGAATCATGCTGGCTGCTACTTCTTTTATGTTTCAGTCATGTGACGATAGTGATGGATATTCAATAGGTGATATTGCTGTTGATTGGGCTACTGTGGAAGCTAAAGACAGCCACACTTATTCACTGACAGGTGATACATGGGGGACTCTGTGGCCTGCTGCATCGGCTTTTCCTTGGTCGCCGGAGGATGGAGAGCGTGTTGTTATCGTATTCAATCCGTTGTATGATGATTTTCAAGGATATGATTGCGCTATCAAGATAGAGGGTATTCGCTCCATTCTGACTAAAGATGTTGAGGAGCTTACGGAAGAAAACGATGCAGAATTGGGGAATGATCCTATTTATATTGAAAAGAGGAATATGTGGATAGGTGGCGGATATATGAATATTGTTTTTAGGCAGAATCTGCCTGCACAGGAAAAGCATCGCATCAGTTTGGTACATACAACTCCCTTAGCTTTGGATTCTGAAGGTTATCTTACATTGGAGTTGCGTTATAATACCTATGATGATATGACCGGTCTTTATGGAAATGGAGCTGTTTCATTTAACCTTAATTCTATTGAGGCTCTTCCCGGAATGAAAGGTGTTAAGATAAAATTGAATTCGGCTGTTAACGGTGAAGTGACAGTTCCTTTTGAACTGATGGACGAGCCGACTCCGAATGAAGTGAAACAGATGGATTTTTCAAAAATGGAAATCGAATAATTAGGGTTTAAAGAGAGAGTTTGTGACCGTGTGTCAAGAGCGAAATGACGTTGGAATACGAGGGATATTTCGAGCTCTTGGCACACTTTTTTTTAAGAAATGTCCACATTCCCAATTATTTTTTCTCTATTTCAGTATTATTTCAGAATTATCTTATTTCTTTGCTTGTCATAAATATCAAAGGTTATGAAGATATTATTAGTAGAAGATGATGTTAATTTACGTGAAGTAGTTCAACGTTCATTAGAAAAAGAACGCTATATAGTAGAAGTAGCTCCTGATTTTCGGACAGGTATCCAAAAAATAGAGGATTATACTTACGATTGCATTTTGCTGGATATAATGTTGCCTGATGGTAATGGATTGGAGTTGCTTGAACAGCTCAAAGAGATGCGTAAACGTGAGAACGTGATTATTATTTCGGCAAAAGATTCTTTGGAAGATAAGGTCTTGGGATTGGAGTTGGGGGCAGATGATTATTTACCAAAACCTTTTCATTTGGCAGAACTCAATGCACGTATCAAGAGTGTTATCCGACGGAATCAGCAGAATGGTGAAATTACCATAAAATATGGAAACATTGAAGTTTTTCCTGATAAATACCGTGTACAGGTAGATGGTAAGGAACTGGACTTGAATCGTAAGGAGTATGATATTCTGGTCTATTTCATGAATCGTCCGGGGCGTTTGGTCAATAAGAATACGATGGCCGAATCTGTTTGGGGTGATCACATAGATCAAGTAGATAATTTTGATTTTATCTATGCTCAAATAAAGAATTTAAGAAAGCATTTGAAGGAGGCCGGTGCGACTCCTGAGGTGAAAGCCGTTTATGGGTTGGGTTATAAAATGACTATGGACTGATGAAGCTGATTTATTACATACTGGTTCGTATATCGCTTGCCCTGACAGTTATTCTGACCGGATGGGCTATCTTTTTTTATATCGCTGTCATGGATGAAGTTAACGACGAGGTGGATGATGCACTTGAAGACTACTCGGAAATTATTATTATCCGTGCATTGGCAGGCGAAGAATTGCCATCCAGGAATACAGCTTCCAATAATCAATATTTCTTAAAAGAGGTAACAGAAGAATATGCTGTCAGTCGTGAAAATATACTCTATAAAGATTCAATGGTGTATATTCCCGAAAAAGGAGAAACAGAACCGGCACGTATCCTGACTACGCTCTTTAAAGATGACGGAGACCGTTTTTTTGAGCTGACGGTTGCAACACCTTCTATTGAAAAGGAGGACTTGAAAGAAGCCATTACGGGATGGATTATATTTCTGTATGTTATTATGTTGCTTATTACCATTTTGATAAATGTGTGGGTGGTTTATCAAAATATGCGTCCGCTTTATGTGTTGTTGAATTGGTTGGATAAATATAGAATCGGAACAAAGAATGAACCTTTACATAATCCTACTCAGGTTTCGGAATTTAAAAAGTTGAATGAGGCGGCCATTCGTTATGCGGAGCGTAGCGAAAAGATGTTTGAACAGCAAAAGCAATTTATTGGTAATGCTTCTCACGAGATGCAAACTCCACTTTCTATCTGCCTCAATCGTGTGGAAATGTTAATGGAGGATGAGGCTCTTTCCGAAGCTCAACTGACAGACTTGATGAAGACTCACCAGACCTTGGAACATATCACAAAATTGAATAAAACTTTATTGTTGCTTTCCAAGATTGAAAATGGACAGTTCTCGGAGACCTCTCAGATAGAAGTTAATCGCTTGATTAAGCAATATCTCACTGATTATAAAGAAGTATATGCTTATCGTCATATCGAAGTACAGGTGGAGGAAGAAGGGACGTTTTTCATTACTATGAATGAAATGTTGGCAGTGGTGTTATTTACCAACCTGTTGAAAAATGCTTTTGTTCATAATGTAGAGGGGGGCTATATTCGGATTATCATTACGGAATGTACTATCACTTTTTGCAATCGGGGGACAGAAGCAGAACTGGACAGTCGTCATATATTTGAACGTTTTTATCAGGGAAAGAAGAAAGAAGGGTCTACCGGTTTGGGACTTGCACTTGCCGATTCTATTTGTAAAATGCAAGGTATATATCTACATTATTATTATCGGGAAGGGGAGCATTGTTTTGAGGTAAGATTATGACTTGGTGTCGTAAATCGATGATAAGCGTTGTTTGTGCCAACAATTTAAGAGGGAAAGTTTGGTCAACTTTTTAAATTCATGAAAAAAAGTTCGTAAAAAAGGCGTTTCCTGTGCTTCTTTTCAAATTCTTTTCAGAATCTCTTTTAATCTTTGCATCAGAGAAAAGACAATGATGTATAACTTATAAAACAATCAGATTATGAAAAAGGTATTTTTATTTTTAGTGTGTTTATTCGCGTTGCAAACTGTAGTTATGGCCGATGATGACAAGCCTATACAAGTTAACCAATTACCGCAACCGGCTCAAACTTTCATCAAACAGTACTTTTCGGCTGCTAAAGTAGCTATGGCTAAAATGGAAACCGATCTCTTTGATAAAAGTTATGATGTAATTTTTACGAATGGCGATAAGTTGGAATTTGATAAGCGGGGAGCATGGACAGAAGTGAATTGTAAATATAGCTCTGTTCCGGGTAATGTGATTCCTGCTCAAATTCAGAAGTATGTGTCAACCAATTATCCAGACGCTAAAGTCCTGAGGATTGAAAAGGATAAAAAAGACTATGAAATAAAGCTCTCCAATGGATGGGAAATCAAGTTTGACTTAAAATTTAATGTGATTGATATTGATAATTAATACGACTTGGGGTTGTGTTAAAACGTGGATAATGCTGTCGTTTGGTTCGTAGGGGCGAGGTCCGCTCGCCCGAAAACAGTTTGCTTTGTGTCTTCGGACAGGCAAACCCTGCCTCTACAGCTGACGATGGGATAGGCCGGTTTAGTTTTGACACACTCCCAATGTTTAAATTAACCATATAGTAACTCCCTTGACATTATCTTGTAATGAACAACATGGATATTTGCATAGTTTTTAAAAGATAACCGGAATGAATGTGAAACTTTTAATATATGCTGCTTCATGAAATTTTTATTTATTGTTCAAGGAGAGGGAAGGGGACATCTTACCCAGGCAATCACTTTGGAAGAGATTTTGCTTCGTAACGGCCACGAGGTTGTGGAAGTGTTGGTGGGAAAGAGCAGTTCGCGGCGTTTGCCGGGATTTTTTAACCGTAGCATTCATGCACCCGTAAAACGTTTTGTCAGTCCGAACTTTACGCCTACGCCAGCCAACAAACGGGTGAGTTTGATACGCAGTGTTGCTTGTAATTTGGTAAAACTGCCTGTCTACATGAACAGTATTCGTTATATTTTCCAACGTATCGAAGCCAGTGAAGCCGACATGGTTATTAATTTTTATGAATTGCTCACAGGTTTCACTTACTTATTGTTTCGCCCTTCGGTGCCTCAGGTGTGTATCGGACATCAATATTTGTTTCTTCATAAAGATTTTGAATTCCCTCGTGTCGGAAAGTTGAATGTGGCATTACTGAAATTCTTTACCAGGTTGACTGCTATCGGAGCACGCGAACGATTGGCTCTTTCTTTTCGTGTCATGAAAGATGATGATAAGTGTCACATTCGTGTTGTTCCTCCATTACTCCGTCGGGAAGTTTTATTATATGAGTCTTGTAAGGGGGATTATGTGCACGGATATATGGTGAATTCAGGTTTTGGTGAGAACATAATGGAATGGCATAAAAAGCATCCCGATATTCCGCTTCATTTCTTTTGGGATAAATGGGAGGAAGAACCGGTGAAGAAAGTAGATGATACTTTGACTTTTTATCAGTTGGATGATGTGGAATTTTTGCGTCAGATGGCAGGTTGTAAAGCCTATGCCAGCACTGCCGGGTTTGAATCCATCTGCGAAGCTATGTATTTGGGAAAACCCATTATGATGGTTCCTGCACACATCGAACAGGACTGTAATGCTTACGATGCGTCTTTGAGTGGTGCGGGTATTGTTTCTAATGATTTTGAACTGGAGCGGTTACTGGAGTTTGCCGAGACTTACGAACCCCGGCGTGAGTTTGTGTATTGGGTTCGCAGAGGAGAATACTTGTTGCTTGATTTATTGCAAAAAAACGCTGCCGATTACTCGCAAACACTTTTCAATGAGATGTATTTGGTCGAAGAATTCATTTGATTGCAATTACTTTATATAAATTCATAAAACTCTCTTTTAAAGTTATGGCTGCGTGATGCAGACATAGCTTTTTATGTAGGTGTGAATTACATTATCATTCAGGGGAAATGGAAATTTATAGAGCTTGAAATGGATAAGGTTTCATGAAAGGTTTTATATTTGCAGTCATTAATCATTGATAAAGCGAAACTGTTATGATGAAAAACCTTTGTGCCGTGTCTTTTTTGGTGGCCTCTTTGTATGCCGGAAATGTATATGCTCAACCTGCCGCCGTGAAGAAAATAATAGAAATAGGAATGACCGATAATCGTGTAATGCATCAGCTGGATGTCCTGACTAATCGTTTTGGAGGTCGTCCCATTGGCTCTGATGCCTATGATAATGCTGCCGAATGGATGCTCCGCGAATTTAGGAGTTGGGGTATCGAAGCTCATTTGGAAGAAGCCGGTGAGTTGCCTGTAGGTTTTAACCGTGGTCCATGGTTCGGACGCCTTATCGGGGGCGACCAACCGATGAATCTGCATTTTGTCACTCCTTCTTATACTTCGGGAACCAAAGGGCTGCAACGTGGCCATGTGCTGATAGAACCCGCAACGGAAGCTGAGCTGAAACGTATGAGACATCAGTTGAAAGGGGCGTGGGTGTTGGTCTCGGGAAAAAATGTGGGCTGGCCTGTCGATCATTCTGCCAAAGCTGATTCAATTCGCAATGCGATAAAAGCGGAAAACGTGAAGATTGAACAAATGAATGATTCATTGATGAAAGAGAATTGGACAAAGGGTGCACATCACAAGACGATTCCTTTGCGTCGTATGCCGGGGTTATTCTATAAAGAGATGTGCGAAGCCGGTGTGCTGGGTTTCATACAGTCTGCTTCCGTACCCTTGCGTGCACTCTATGACCGGCCGTTGGTGAACGACAAGAATACCACTTTTGATAATTTACCCGAAGTATGTGATATTAAATTGGATGAGCATCAGTATGCCGTTATAGAACAGATGGCAAAAGAACGCCGGGAGTTTTGGTTGGAGTTTGATATTCGTAACCATTTCAAGCTTGGCCCGGTGAAATACCATAATGTAGTAGCTTCCATAAAGGGTACAAAATATCCGGATGAATATGTGATAATCAGTGGTCATCTCGATGCGTTTGATGTGGCAACGGGAGGAATTGACTGCGGTACGGGAATCGGTCCTATGATGGAAGCTGCCCGACTTATCGCCCTTTCGGGAGCGAAGCCCAAACGTACCATTCTATTCATTGCTTTTGCCGGAGAGGAATTCGGTTTGCTGGGTGCAAAAGCATATGCCCGCACACATCAGAATGAGTTGGGAAAGATTGCGAATCTGTTCAACCGGGATGGCGGACCTACTCCTCCGATTGGTATTTCCGTTCCACAAGCTATGTATGATGATTTTGTAGAAATCTGTAAACCGGTGAAGAATATCAATCCTGATTTTCCGTTCGAGGTGAAAGTTGCCAAACCCCGTAAACGCCCCACTTCAACGGGAGGAACCGATGCCAGTGTGTTTGCCGTAGAGGGTGTTCCTACTTATGGTTTCACGACAGATGATATCAAAGGATATAATTTTTCTTACGGAGAAATCTGGCATACCGAACGTGATCTTTACACAAAGAATATTCCCGAATACCAGGAGCATACGGCAGTTGTGACTGCAATAGTGGCACTCGGAGTTGCTAATCTGGACAAGCAATTATCCAGAGAAGGTATGTATAAGGAGTAGTATGCATACTTTTTAATGTTTTTCTCTCCGGAGCTATGTATCAAACGGTTACTTATACATATTGCTTCGGGGAGAATAATTATAATCTTTCACTTCTTTCTATCAAAATTGTTCTGTTTTTCCCCTTTTAATGGATATATGTCGTTTTAAAGTGTAAAAAATGTTAGTCGGGGAATAATGATTGAAGATAATTTCTACCTTTGCCACGCACGTTGGTGCATAACCGACCTAAACAATTCGGTAAAAAGATTGTTTATATAGCAAAGATAAATTATAAAATAAAACTAAACAGAAGCTTATGTCACAAATCGTTGGACATATATCACAAGTAATCGGACCGGTAGTCGATGTGTATTTCGAAGGCAAAGATATCGATACCGACCTTCTTCTTCCTAGTATTCACGACGCTTTGACCATTAAACGACCGGACGGCAGAACGCTGGTTGTCGAAGTGCAGCAACACATCGGTGAGGACACGGTGCGTACCGTAGCCATGGACAGTACGGACGGACTGCAACGCGGCATGGAAGTAATACCGACAGGACATCCCATCACCATGCCGGTGGGCAATCAGATTAAAGGACGTTTGATGAACGTAGTGGGCGATGCCGTGGACGGAATGAAGCCGTTAAGTAAAGAAGGTGCATACCCTATTCATCGTGAACCTCCCAAGTTTGAGGATTTGTCTACTACACAGGAAGTGTTGTTTACCGGAATCAAGGTAATCGACCTGTTGGAGCCCTATTCAAAAGGGGGCAAAATCGGGTTGTTCGGTGGTGCCGGTGTAGGAAAAACCGTACTTATCATGGAGTTGATCAACAACATTGCCAAGAAGCACAACGGTTTTTCCGTGTTTGCAGGAGTGGGCGAACGTACCCGTGAAGGTAACGACCTGTTGCGTGAAATGATTGAATCAGGCGTTATCCGCTATGGAGAAGAGTTTAAAAAAAGCATGGAAGAGGGAAATTGGGATCTCTCTAAAGTAGACTACAACGAAGTAGAGAAATCACAGGCCACCTTGGTGTACGGACAGATGAACGAACCTCCCGGCGCACGTTCTTCCATCGCCCTTTCCGGGTTGACTGTTGCCGAATCGTTCCGCGACCGTAAGGGTGGGGATGCCAACGGACCGCGTGATATTCTGTTTTTCATTGATAATATTTTCCGTTTCACACAAGCCGGTTCAGAAGTATCTGCCTTGTTGGGACGTATGCCGTCTGCTGTGGGGTATCAGCCGACACTGGCTACCGAAATGGGACAGATGCAGGAGCGAATCACTTCCACCAAGAATGGTTCTATCACCTCCGTACAGGCGGTATATGTGCCTGCCGACGACTTGACAGACCCGGCACCTGCCACTACATTCAGCCACTTGGATGCTACAACGGTATTGAGCCGTAAGATTACCGAGTTGGGTATTTATCCTGCGGTAGACCCGTTGGAATCCACTTCGCGTATTCTTGACCCGAATGTCGTGGGACAGGAACATTACGACACCGCGCAACGCGTGAAACAAATCCTTCAGCGCAACAAAGAGTTGCAGGATATCATCTCTATTCTGGGTATGGATGAGCTTTCGGACGAAGACCGCCGGACGGTAAACCGTGCACGTCGTGTACAGCGTTTCCTGTCACAGCCCTTTGCCGTGGCCGAACAGTTCACCGGTGTGCCGGGGGTGATGGTTTCCATCGAAGATACCATTAAAGGATTCAATATGATTATGGACGGGGAAGTGGATTACCTGCCCGAACAAGCGTTCCTGAACGTAGGAACAATAGAAGAAGCAATAGAAAAAGGTAAGAAATTGCTGGAAACAGCCAATAAAAAGAATTAGTGCTTTATGAAACGGTTTCTGAATATGACAATCGCCACTCCCGAAGGAGTTATTTTCGAAGGAGAGGTTGAGAGTGCAGAGTTTCCCGGTACGTTGGGTGCATTTACTCTTCTGCCGTTACACGCAGCTCTGATTTCTTCCCTGACCGAGGGACAAATCGTTTATGTGAAAGATGGGAAACCGGAAAAAGTCGCTATCAAGGGTGGTTTTGTTGAGGTAAAACAGGATATAGTATCGGTTTGCGTAGAACAATAACATTTAAAGAGTCAAAACTATGGGATTTACACTGACAAAAAAGCGATTTTTAATCTGGAAGACCGTTATGATGGTGGTCGCCGGACTGGTAGTAGGAGGAGCAATCAAGTTATTTTGGCCGGAGCATTATTTTGCCTGGTTTCCTTTTATTCCTCTGTATTTTTATATCTTCGGATGGTATTACATTTTTATGTTCGACTACTGTCGGAAGTATACACCGCATAAGTTGCTTTCTGTCTATATGGGAATGAAGTTTGTAAAAATGGTATTCTCGATGATAATCCTGTTGTTCTATGTGTTGCACGTCAAAGTGCATAAGGAGGATTTCGTATTGACTTTCTTTTTGTTTTACCTTTTCAGCATGCTGTATGAAAGTATATTCTTCTTCGTGTTTGAAAGCAATTTGAAGATTAAACTAAAAGACAAAAAAGAAAAAAATGGATAAGGTAAGGTATTTGATAGGTATTGTTTTTTGTTTGCTGATGATGGGTGTCGGTACGGTGAAAGCCGAAGATATCAATGTGAGTCAGCAGCAGGAAAATGTGGATGCGAAGGATATCGTGTTCGGCCATATTCAGGATTCTTACGAATGGCATATCACTAAGTGGGGTGATAAGGATATTGTGATTCCTCTTCCGGTGATTGTATACAGTAAGGAGACGGGATGGCATACCTTTCTTTCTTCCCGTATCGCACATGAAGGCAGTGAGTACGAAGGGTTGCGCATCGCTACCGATGGAGACCATAAAGGAAAGATTGTAGAAGTGAATGCTGCCGGACAGGAGATTCGCCCGTTCGATATTTCTATTACAAAAACAGTACTTGCTCTGCTAATCAACAGTGTGTTGCTGGTTGCCATTATTCTGGGTACTGCCCGTTGGTATAAGAAGCGCACGCCTGATTCTCCCGCACCGAAAGGTTTTGTCGGTTTCATGGAAATGTTTGTGATGATGATAGAAGATGATGTAATCAAGGGCTGTGTGGGAAAAGATTACAAGCGTTATTCCCCCTTTCTGTTGACGGCATTTTTCTTCGTGTTCATCAACAACCTCATGGGGTTGATTCCTATCTTTCCCGGTGGAGCAAATGTGACGGGGAATATTGCCATTACACTGGTATTGGCATTGTGTACGTTCATTGCTGTCAACGTGTGGGGCAACAAGGCATATTGGAAAGAAATCCTTTGGCCGGATGTGCCTACATGGTTAAAGTGCCCTGTGCCGTTGATGCCGGTAGTAGAGTTGTTCGGTATCTTCACAAAGCCTTTCGCCTTGATGATACGTTTGTTTGCCAATATCATGGCAGGTCACTCGGTTATCTTGGCGCTCACCAGCCTGATATTCGTAACAGTCGGCATGGGACCTGCCATAAACGGCACGATGACAGTGGTATCCGTTCTGTTCTGCATCTTTATGAACTTTGTGGAACTGCTGGTAGCCTTTATTCAGGCGTATGTGTTCACCATGCTGTCGGCAGTGTTTATCGGACTGTCCCGTGTAGAAGAAACAGAGAAAGAAAAAGCATAAAATAAATCATTAAAAAATAGAAAAGTTATGTTACTATCAACAGTATTATTACAAGCAGCAGCCGGAGTCGGCTTGAGTAAAGTAGGTGCAGCACTGGGTGCAGGTTTAGCAGTAATCGGTGCAGGTTTGGGTATTGGTAAGATTGGTGGCTCGGCTATGGAAGCTATTGCACGCCAGCCGGAAGTTTCAGGTGATATCCGTATGAATATGATTATCATCGCCGCCTTGGTAGAAGGTGTAGCCTTGTTCGCCATTGTGGTTTGTTTCCTTGCATTATAAAAATAAAAAGAAGTTATGTCATTATTAGTGCCCGATAGTGGTTTGTTGTTTTGGATGTTGCTTTCCTTCGGCATCGTGTTCTTTGTGCTCGCCAAATACGGCTTTCCCGTCATTGTCAAGATGGTGAATGAGCGTAAGGAGTACATCGACCGTTCGTTGGTGGTGGCAAAAGAAGCAAACGAACAGTTGGCTAACCTGAAAGCCGAAGGTGAAACCATCATGGCTAAAGCTCATGAGGAACAGGCACGCATACTGAACGAAGCAGCGGCGACACGAGACCGTATTATCAAGGAAGCCAAAGAACAGGCACGGATAGAAGGAGATAAAATGATGGAAGAGGTGAAGCGCCAAATCCAGGCAGAAAAAGAAGATGCTATCCGTGACATACGCCGTCAGGTAGCGGTTCTGTCCGTTGATATTGCCGAGAAAGTGTTGCGTAAGAACCTCGACGACGAGAACAAGCAGACGGCAATGATTGACCGGCTGCTGGATGAATTGACTGTTTCTAAAAACTGATTTGCCATGTATATAGGAGTAGTTTCTATGCGATATGCCAAGGCATTGCTGGCGTATGCCGATGATGCGAAGGTGGAAGATGCTGTTTACCGGGAAGCGTTGTTGCTGAAAGACAGTTATGCGCAAGTTCCCGAGTTGCGGCAGGCTATGGACAATCCTGTACTGGCGCCCGATGTAAAGCTGAAGCTGGTAGTGGAAGCTGCCGGAGGGAAAGTGACAAAGGAGCTGGAACGCTTTGTACAACTGGTGTTGAAGGAAAAGCGTGAAAAGTTTCTTCAGTTTATGATAAATTCATATATCGACCTGTACAGGAAACAGAAAAATATCAGCATAGGCAAGTTGACCACGGCTTATCCGGTAGCTCCCGAAGTAGTGGAGCGTATCCGTAAGATAGTAGTCAGCCGCACGAAAGGAACTGCTGAATTTGCTACAAAAGTAGACGCCTCGTTGGAAGGTGGTTTCATATTCGAAATCGGTACCTACCGCTTGGATGCAAGCGTTGCCAGCCAGATGCGCAGAGTGAAACAGCAGTTTATAGAGAAGAACAGAAGAATAGTATAAAAAAGAAAAGTAAAGACTATGTCTGAAAATATAAGACCCAGCGAAGTATCCGAAGTATTGCTTCGACAACTCAAGGATATCGATACCTCACTTCAGTTTGATGAGGTGGGTACGGTGCTTCAGGTGAGCGATGGCGTGGTTCGTATCTACGGCTTGCTCAATGCCGAGGCGAATGAGTTGCTGGAGTTTGAGAATGGCATCAAAGCCATTGTGATGAATTTGGAAGAGGACAATGTGGGTGCGGTGTTATTAGGACCTACCGATCAGATTAAGGAAGGTATGATTGTAAAACGCACCAAACGAATCGCTTCCATCAAGGTGGGCGAAAGTATGTTGGGACGCGTTATTGACCCATTGGGCGAACCCCTTGACGGACGCGGACAGATAGGCGGTGAGCTTTGTGAGATGCCGTTGGAGCGCAAGGCTCCGGGGGTGATTTTCCGCCAGCCGGTCAATCAGCCGTTACAAACCGGTTTGAAGTCTGTCGATGCCATGATTCCTATCGGTCGCGGACAGCGTGAATTGATTATCGGCGACCGTCAGACGGGAAAGACCGCCATTGCCATCGATACCATCTTGAATCAGAAAGCGAATTACGAAGCAGGCAAACCTGTTTACTGTATTTATGTAGCCGTGGGACAGAAAGGTTCTACTGTTGCCAATATCGTGAACGTGCTGAAGGAGCGTGGAGCATTGGACTACACTATCGTAGTTGCCGCTACTGCTGCCGACCCTGCCGCCTTGCAATATTTTGCTCCGTTTGCAGGAGCTGCCATCGGAGAGTATTTCCGCGATACCGGTCGGGATGCGTTGGTCGTTTACGATGACTTGTCCAAGCAGGCTGTTGCCTACCGTGAGGTATCGTTGATTCTCCGCCGTCCTTCGGGGCGTGAAGCTTATCCGGGAGATATCTTTTATTTGCATTCCCGTTTGTTGGAGCGTGCCGCGAAGATAATCAACCAGCAGGAAGTGGCAGAACAGATGAACGATCTTCCGGCAAGCCTGAAGGGAAAGGTGAAAGGTGGCGGCTCGTTGACAGCCCTGCCCATCATCGAGACGCAGGCGGGAGACGTTTCGGCCTATATCCCGACAAATGTGATTTCCATTACCGATGGTCAGATATTCCTCGAAACGGACCTCTTCAACCAGGGATTCCGTCCTGCCATCAATGTAGGTATTTCTGTATCCCGTGTAGGTGGTAGCGCACAGATAAAGAGTATGAAGAAGGTAGCGGGTACATTGAAGATAGACCAGGCACAGTATCGTGAACTGGAAGCATTCTCCAAGTTCAGCAGTGATATGGATGCCGTGACTGCCATGGCCATCGACCGTGGACGTAAGAACAACCGGTTATTGATTCAGCCCCAGTACAGCCCGATGCCGGTGGGCGAGCAGATTGCCATCCTTTATTGCGGGGTACATAGCTTGCTGCATGATGTGCCTTTGGATAAAGTGATTGAATTCCAGAATACTTTTTTGGAAACGATGCGCGCCAATCATCAGCAGGATGTAATTGATGTGCTGGCAAGTGGCATTATCAATGAGGAAGTAACCGGAATCATAGAAAAAGTGGCTGCGGAAACAGCTCAATCTTATAAAGAACAATAATTATCATGGCATCACTGAAAGAAGTAAAAGGAAGAATAGCCTCGGTAAACAGTACCCGAAAGATTACTTCGGCTATGAAAATGGTGGCTTCAGCCAAACTGCATAAGGCTCAGGCTGCCATAGAAAGTATGCTTCCTTACGAACGCAGGCTGCACCATATACTGACCGATTTTATGAGCAACTGTACCGAGGTGACGTCTCCTTTCATTGTGAAGCGTGAAGTAAAAAAGGTGGCTGTCGTGGTGTTTGCTTCCAATACCAGTCTGTGCGGCGGGTTTAATGCCAATGTCATCAGGCACCTGGTCGATTTGCTGGCAGAATACAAGCCGTTGGGATTGGAGAATATTCTGGTTTTCCCGGTAGGAAAGAAGGTGGCGGATGCTGTCAGGAAGCTGGGATTCCGCATTGAAGGCGACTTCCAGCACATGGCAGACAAACCTTCTTATCAGGAGGCTGCCGACCTGGCTGCCGATTTGATGAAACGCTTCCTGCATGGCGATGTGGATAAAGTGGAATTGCTCTATAATCATTTCAAGTCCACCGCTTCGCAGATATTGACTCGCGAGACGTATCTTCCCATTGATTTAAATAATGAAAAGAAGGAGGAAGAGAGGACGATAGACTATATTCTTGAGCCTTCTGCCGAGGAACTGATGCAGGAAATGCTACCCAAGGTGTTGCGTATGAAGATGTTCACCGTATTGCTGGATTCGAATGCTGCCGAACATGCGGCACGGACCATGGCCATGCAGATTGCAACAGACAATGCCAATGAGTTGTTGCAGGAGCTGACGGTGATGTATAACAAAAGCCGCCAGCAGTCAATTACCAATGAATTGCTTGATATTGTGGGCGGCTCGATGGCTTAATGAGGGAACCGCGAATATTCGGAATTCGATTTCGGACATTCGCGGTTTTATTTCATCCGCAGACAAGCCAGGTAATCATAGTGTTTTCCTTCTTTTATCAGCTCTGCTTCAAAGCCATACTCGGCAGCATAGAGACTGAGTGTTTGAAAATCCACATAGAGCCAGTTGAAACGGTCTCCTTTGATATTCTTATATTGCATCCGGAAATCAATTTCGCCATAGTAATCTCCTGCAAGGTCTATCAGGAAGCTGCCGTCTTCATCCTCGAAAAGATAGCGCAGGTCGCTCGAATCCATTAAGATACATCCTCCCGGACGAAGCAATTGTTTCATTCTCAGAAAGAAATCGGGCATATTTCCTAACTTCCCGATGATGCCCGAACCATTCATCAGCATCAGGATGGTATCAAATGTTTCAAGAAATCCTACATCAAAAAGGTTGATTTGACGGACATCACGTACACCGCGTTCTGCCATAACCTTGACTGAAAGCGGGGAGATGTCAATGGCGCAAACTTCCTTTCCCATTTCTTGCAATGCCAGGGTATGGCAACCGCTTCCGGCACCGGCATCCAGAATCTTTCCGCTTGCCATTTGCAAAGCTGTCTTCTCCGGTTCGGACATTTCGTCGAACGAACGGAAAAGCTGGTTAATGGGAATTTCATCTTCTTCAAACTGAGATGAGAATACACGTAGTTTTCCTGCCTTCTGATGGTGAAAATAGTCGGTAATAGCTGCCCCCATCGGGTCTTTATCGGGAGAGAGAAGGTTTGCTTTCATTTGCTGTGTCATTTTTATCGGTTGGTATTTACAAATTTCTCGTATTGTTTTTTTGCCTTTTCCAAACACGCTGCATCCGGCTTATCATTTTCAAAAAAAGTAACGCTTAATTCTTTCCTTGACCAGTTGCCGGCTATCCGATGCTCATGCAGAACCACCGGATAGAAAATGCCGAACGTATTGTAGGCTTTCCTTTCGTGCTCCTTGGAGAGTACGGCGGAACGGTCTTTGTAGCCGATGAGCAATTCATCGTAGGGAGGCAAAAGTGTAATGCTGTCCTTTTGCATTTTGCCATATCGATTACTCTCGTGCAGGAAATATTCCGTACCGTTTATCATTTTTACGGTCAGCGCAGAGGATATCTGTTCCATTCCTATACGGCATTCTTTCACCGGTAATCCGCTCCACCATACAAAATCGGCGAGTGTGGCGGGGGCGTGGCTTTGGAAATACTTTGTTGCCAAGCGTGCCAATGCTTCTTCTTTCGGCAGGCAACCGAACTTGTTTTCATCTTTTCCGTAAAGCCGGTAGGTTATCTTCCTGCCGTCGGTGCAACCGTTATGGATGATGCCTTCCGCCTCTGCCACTGCCAACAGGTGGCGGACGGTGTGAGCATTGTCGATGTCTATTTCCTGATAGAAAGGTATGATATCTTCTCGTGTCAGATGCTTCTTTCCACCTAATATATTAGTCAGAAGCTCACGGCTGTTGTCCATCATTTTGTCGGAAATCGGGTTGCCCGACTGTTTGGCAAATGCACACCACGAACGGATGGAACGCTCCCGATGGAGTGGCATCATCCAATGATAGTCTTCTTTAGTGACCAGTTGCCAGGTGGAACGGTTCAAGTGTGAGCGGATGATGTCGCCCTTGTTGAGTGCCTCGATAACGCCGGCCTCCGAGGGCTTCCGCATCCTTACTCCGACGGCCCACCGGCACATGGAGAAATCCTGTGCCTGCATTGCTCCCATCCACGACACTACCTCTTGTGGGGCAGTGAATAGCGGGCGAAGCAGATGTTGGTTCAGCAACCTTGCCGTTGCAATATCTTTTAATGTTTTCATGGTTTGTCAATGTTGGGCGCAAAGATAGATAATTCGGCGTGAGAAACAAGATAAGAGCCGGATTTTATCTTTTATCTGAATAAATGCACTACTTTTGTGACTGCAAAAAGAGACAGAGCACATGAGAAAGATGTTATTATGCATGGGGGTTGCCCTTGCAACAACCATTTCTATCGGCCATGCACAAACCTTGCAGAGTTTGAAAGATAGTTGTTACCATTATCTTGCCATTCAAGATATTGCTTCGTTTAATGCTACCTATATTCAATTGCCCGATGCGTTGGAAAAGGAGATGAATCCTGAAGTCTATTCTTTGGTAAAAGAGCTGAAACAGATGCGGAACGAAGATCAGGGTATCCGCTTGTTGTTGATAGATGCGTCAAAGAGATACGGTGATAGAGATAAACGTACTGTGGAGATACGCCGGATGATGAAAAGGATTGATTCTAAGAATGCGCTGCGGGTACAACAGATTATTGATCTTTATGGATGGTTGGGCAGTGACGAACTAGGTGAAGATGCCAATGAAACGCTTTTTCTGTGCATTCAGCATGCAGATGATTTAATTATACAGACCAAGTATCTTCCCATCTTGAAGAAAGCAATGGAAGAAGGAAATGCGGATGGATGGCAGTATGCTTTTCTGACTGACAGGATAAAAATGAACAGGGGAGAGAAGCAGGTTTATGGAACTCAGACATTGCGGATGAATGGAAAGCAGTTTCCTGTGCCCATTGAAAATCCTGATAAGGTGGATACTCTGCGTAAAGAAATAGGTTTGGAGCCGATGAAAGAATATATGGAAGATACCGGCTTTGACTGGTCATTGGAAAATTATCGGAAAGAACTGCCCGAAATGGAGAAGTCTTATCGGTTATGGTTTGAAAAGAATCGGCAACAGCACAATGAAACTTCAAAGGAAAAAGTAAAATGAATGAATTAAAGCTTCGTATAGAATCCCTGTTACAACAACTTAACGAACGTGTTTTCGAGAAAGAGCATGTGGTGGCACTCTCCCTGCTGTCGGCAGTGGCAGGAGAGAGTATCTTCCTGCTCGGCCCTCCGGGAGTTGCCAAGAGTATGGTGGCGCGCCGCCTGAAACTGGCTTTTCGGGATGCCTACGCTTTCGAGTATCTCATGTCCCGTTTTAGTACGCCCGATGAAATATTCGGGCCGGTATCCATCTCCAAACTGAAGGATGCGGATACCTATGAACGCATTGTCGATGGTTATCTGCCTTCGGCTACCATTGCCTTTCTGGATGAAATATGGAAAGCCGGACCTGCCATTCAGAATGCTTTGCTGACCATTATCAATGAAAAGATTTATCGTAACGGACAGTTTTCTATTCGGGTTCCTCTGAAAGGTCTGATTGCAGCATCCAATGAACTTCTGGCACAAGGGCAGGGACTTGAAGCTCTATGGGACCGATTCCTGCTTCGTTGTCTGGTGGGAGGAATAGAAGATATGGGTGAGTTTGACCGCATGATTTCGTCTACCGACGAAACGGAACCGGTGGTGGATGAACAACTTCAAATAACCGGTGAAGAATATGTCCGTTGGGAAAAGGAAATAGCTGCCATAAAGATTCATTACTCCATTTTTGAAGTGATTCATGCACTGAAAGACGGCATTGAGCAATATAACCGGCAAGTGCAGAACGAGGGTGGTATTTCAGCTCCTCTCTATGTGTCCGACCGTCGCTGGAAGAAGATGGTAAAGCTGCTCAAGACGTCCGCTTTCCTGAACGGTTCGGATACCATCCGCCTGTCGGACTGTACGCTTTTATCTTATTGCTTGTGGAGCGAAACGGAGCACATGGAAGCCATTGAAGAAATGGTTGCCGCCGCCATACGGAAGAGTGCCGAGGGCTATCTGCTCAACATAAAAGGGCTGGAACAAGATATCGAGGAACTGAAAGACTGTCAATCTTCGGAACACAGTTTGCGCGAGCTTAATGATCCCGGCATTCAGGTGGTGGATACCTATTACTATCAGGTGGAGGGAGTCCGCATGAGAGAGCGTTTGCTGATTTTTGCTTCCGATTACCGGCATCTTGACAAAACAGGGAAACTGTTCTATTTGCACAAAGACAAGTACAAAGCAAATTGTTGTATTCTGAAAAAATATGATTCGGTGCTTCATGCCAAAGTTCCCCGTAGCAAGATATATACGTTGAAGCGGGGAACTCGCTCCGTTTATATAAACAATTATGAATATCACCTGATGTGCTATGAGAACTGTCCGCCTCCGCCTTCCGAACCGGAACCGGAGGACCTGGGCATGAAATACCGTTCGGTGACCGAAGCTTTGAAGAGAATGGAGAAAGACTGGAACGAGTTGCTTGCTGCCGAAACGGAGTATTACGAAAATCATCTTTTCCTGAGTGCAAGGCAACGCCTCCTGATGCGGAGGATGCTCACCCATCAAAAGAACAATATAGAACGATATAAGAACGAATTGAACGAAATGGCTGATGCGTACCGAAAAGAGAACCAGGAATATAAGGTTGAGAGACCTGAAGATGATTTATTCACAGGAGCTTAAAGACAGAACGTTTAAAGCATACGGGGATGATATCGGCAGCGGAGTGGTGCGCCGACACGAATTGGAGGAAAAAGTGCTTGCCTACTATCGCCGCACAACGCCTTCCCTGCAGGAATATTATTCGCGCTACACTCCCGAATGGGATGCTTTTTATGCTTCGGAGTCGTTGTCGGACATGGCATTCCTGCAATTCCTGAAACAGATGCGCAGTGCATTCAAGAAGCGTTATGAGCTTTCCGAACTCAATATTGATTACTATATCTCACAAATGGAAGGTTGCTCTCTGCTAAAAGGGGAAGCAACGCAGACAAAGGAGTTTTTTCTGGATAAATGGCATCAGTTGCTCACCCGCAAGGAGTACGACTATCAGTATATGCACATCGACAGCCTTTGCGAGAGTTTCGACCTGTTGGTAAAGAAACATGGGCAACAGTCGGGCAATCACCTGCTCGGGTCGCGCATGGAGTGGCTGCTTCACAACTACCCGGATTTGTATCGCAAGATGCTCCCCTTTGAGCAAGTGATGAAACGCAATCCTGCCATCCGGCAACTGGCGCAGCTTTTGGGGAGAAAGCAGCGGGAACCATTGAAATATGATTCTCTTTCGGGAGTGGATAAGAAGATGCTGATTCGCCATTCTCCGCACAGCGATATAACGGGCGTCACTTTGGGCAATGACCTGAACAGTCTGTTGCCGATAGAATATTGTTATCTGGCGGACGATTCGCTGCGTGCCGTGTTCATGGAACGGTATGCCGAGAAGCGGTTGCAACTGTTTGATTATAAATCGAAAGAAGCAGACCCGGTGAAGAATGACAAGCAGAAAGTTTCGGGACAAGGACCTTATATCATCTGTGTGGATACGTCCGGCTCCATGCAGGGCGACCGGGAAATCCTGTCCAAGTCTGCGATTCTTGCCATTGCTCAGTTGACGGAAAAGACTCACCGCAAATGTTATGTCATCAACTTCTCCGATGAGGCTGTAGCTCTGTTGGTGGAAGATTTGTCGCGCGACATGCCCAAACTGGCCGAATTTCTCAATAAATCCTTCAACGGAGGAACGGATGTAGAACCCGCCCTTCGCGAAGCGGCGCATATCATTAACGGAAACGATTTCAGAGAGTCGGATATTGTCCTGATTTCAGACTTCGAGATGCCTCCGTTATCCAAAGATTTAAAAGAACAAATAAGAGTGATGAAACGTCGGAAGACTTCTTTTTTTGCACTCTCTTTTGGCAATCAACCCGAAATGGAATATCTGAATCTTTGCGATAGATATTGGGAGATGTGACGGAGACGAAAAGAAAACCGCATTTTTTAATTCCAAGGTTCTTGGAAAAACTCTTTCAGCTTTTTGCAAAACTCCACTGTCTTTTCGCAAAAGACTTAGAGGTTTTGCAAAAAGACAGTGGAGTTTTTCGGGAGTCCTTTTTCATGTTTTATTTTTCGCTTTTATCTCTTTATAAAACGGACTGCGGATTTGTGATGCGGATTATAATTAAATAATTGATTATCAAAGGATTAGTGATTTGTTTGGGACCACTGGGACTAGGGCCCGTCTTTATGAGATTCCGGCCCCGGATTTCTGCTGATATGAATATATATATTGTTGTTTATCAGTATGTTCTTAATTTGTAAAACGGACAAGCTCTTTTTATGAAATATGAATTATTATTACATGAATAATATCTGTTGGCAATGAGTTTATTGTTTCGCTGAATAGGTGCTTGAATGATTTATAATCTCATTGATTACAGTGCCGAATTTCATTTAATAGGCTTGTCCGCTTTATCGGTTTGATTATCAATTTATTAATGGTCTTTTATTGGGGCCGGATTCTCATAAAGACGGGCCCTGGTCCAAGTGGTCCCAAATAAATTATTAATCATTTGATAATCAACTGTTTCACTCTTTTGGTATAGCGAGAAACAATTACCATTTTTATGCGAGAAGACTTTATGCCTTTATTGTGCTTTTTATGGCATCAATCAGTCGGCTGAAATCTTCAGGAAATACATCGCCGATATTTCCGATACGGAATGTATCTGCCTGTGAAATTTTACCCGGATAAATCACGAATCCCTTTGTTTTCAGTTGCTTATAGAATTCTTTGAAATCAAATGCCGCATCGGGGTACAGGAAAGAAGTGATAATGGGAGATTGTATGGTGTCATCCAATAAGGTTTTGAAGCCCAGGGAGCGCATTCCTGCCACCAATACCTCGTGATTGCGACAGTAGCGTTCGTGACGTGCCTGCACGCCGCCTTCGGCCTCTAATTCGTCCATGGCCTGCTTAAAAGCGCGTACCACGTGAGTGGGAGAGGTGAAGCGCCATTTGCCGTGTCCCTTCTCCATTGTTTCCCATTGGTCGTAAATGTCAAGAGAGAGGCTGCGTGATACGCCCTTGCAGTGTGCCAGTTCGGATTTGCGGGCTATGATGAAGCCGAATCCCGGTACACCCTGAATGCACTTGTTGGCGCTGCTGATCATAAAGTCGATACCCAGTTCCTCTACATCCAAGGGTACGCCTCCGAAACTACTCATTGCATCCACAATCAACTTCTTGCCGTGCATCTTTACCATGTGGGCAATTTCCTTCAACGGGTTCAGAATGCCGGTCGTTGTTTCGCAATGCACCACTGCCACGTGTGTGATTTCTGCGTTATGTGCCAGGTAGTCGTCCACATATTCCACGGATACTTGTTCGGTTTCATCAAAAGCAAGCATGTCATAGTTCATGCCGTGGTATTCGGCAATGTTTCCCATACGGTCACCGTATGCGCCGTTGCTCAGAATGAGTAATTTGTGTTTCGGGGTGATGACGCTTCCCAATGTTGCTTCTACGCAGTAAGTACCGCTTCCCTGTAACAGAACGGCTGTGTATTCATCGGTTTTATGGGTAGCGAGTTTCACCAGTCCTTTGCGGATTTCTTCAACGATTGCACATTGTAATCCTCATCCCATGTGCACCAGTCGGTCATCATGGCTGTTTTTACTGTTTCTGATGTTGTTAAAGGGCCGGGAGTCAAAAGTAAATATGGTCTCATTGTGTTAGTTTATTTTATGGTTGATAATTTCAATAATTTCGGGGAGTTCGGCAATGCTGTTTACCACATAATGGGCACCTGCCATATACATGCGTTTTCTGACGGCAGCCATGCGTTTGTTCAGTTCATCTGATGGAAGTTTCTCGGTTTCTTCTTGGGTAAGTCCCATTTCGTTGCTGCCCAGAATGACACCGACAGTCCATACGCCTGCATTCACTCCTTCTTTGATGTCGGCAATGGTATCCCCATATTTCACAACACTTGTTACGGAAGGTACATTCAAATCTGTCATGTTTTTGTAAATCATAAAAGGCTGAGGACGTCCGGCAGGAAGACCGTCGGGGGTGACACAATTGTCTGTGGTATAACCTTTGGCGGCAGCTCCCGGCAGGACCACATCCATCATGGCGCGTGTATAACCTGTGGTGGAGCCGATTTTAATGCCTGTCTTTTTCAGTTCGCCAATGGTTTCAATGACTCCGGGGATAGGAGTGGTATATTCCTGAAGAGAAGCGAAGAGATATTTCTCAAATTCACGGTTCATGGCAACCACATCTTCTTCCGTCCAAAGTCTGTTGTATAGTTTTTGGAATTGCTCTGTCACTCCGGGCAACTTGAACAGTTCACGGATATGGTCTATTTTTGCCATTCCCATAGGGCGGCGTGCTTCTTCCATGGTTACAGTGATACCTACTTCACCAAAGGCCTTCAAGAAGGCGGCAACAGGTGCAAAACATCCGTAATCGACTGCTGTTCCTGCCCAGTCCATAATTACACATTCTATTTTTTTCATCTTGTTGTTATTTAGTTATTTGTTTATTTATTCATTTCCTGTAGGAGTGGATTGGATTTGCGGGAAAGCATTCGTGGCGTTGTCCGTCGGGTGATAACATTCCGTGGGCAAGTTCTGTTTTTCCATTTTGTATCGTTGCATCAGATAGATTGCCGAACCGATGAATGCAATACCGGCAACGATGCCTACCCATCCCGAAAATTGGTTGTAGAATTGCATCCAGTCGATATTCGGGCTGCAATATTCTTTGAAAAGAAGCACACAAACCGTTCCTGTGTATCCGATAAAGTCGATGGATGCGATGAAAAATCCCACATTCCCTTTAATCTTGAAGCAGGCGATAAACCGTTCGAAGAATAAGGTTTGAAAACTCAGGTAGACAATATACAGGCTCAAACTCTGTATAAAGAGCCAGTAAAGGGTGGGCAATTGCAGTGTGTCATAATTGAATGCCAGATAACTGATGGTTACGGCTCCGCCTATCACCATGGAAAGGAGCACTATCAGCACCCTGTAATTGCTGTTTATCAGTGACATCATGGCAAATATTCCCAGAATAATCAGTGTTACCATGCCGTCTACTTGTGCAAACAACCATGAAGAGATAGTGCTTACGTCAATAATGTTGACCAGAAAATCTTCCTTGATATCACGCAGGATGGTGATGAACAGATTGGCAAAAAACAACATTATCAGCAGGGGCATATAGCTTTTGAACAGTTGCCGGCGCTGTTCTCCGTTCAGTGCTACGCGTTCCGAACGCAGGGCGCGGTCTTCGTCAGTGGGGGATGGCAGTTTGTTGAGCGACCATCCCATCAGGACAAGTAGCGGAAAAGCCAGACCGCCTATCAGGGCAGGCATCCAGAATTCTGTGACACCGAATGTGTTGACGACAAATAGCCCGAGTGATTTTGCCATTCCGGAACTCACAGCCATGCTTACTCCCAGCAAACTGGCTAATATGTCGGTCACTTTGCGCCCCTCAATGAAACTGAAGATAACTCCCCACATACACCCCAGTGCCAGTCCGTTGAAGAACAATGCAAATACATTGAAAGGAGTGGGGAGCAGTCCGAAAAAGACCAATGCAAGTTCGGCAAGAGCCACGGAGAATATCATGAATTTCAACCGGTTCTCCCGTTTCAATTCGGAGACAATTTTAATGGCAAAAAACTTGGAGATGAGGTAGCCGAAGATTTGCATGATAGTAGTGGCTACTTTGTAATCCATTCCGAAAAAGTCCATTCCGTCAAAAGTGGCAGCCGTAAAAGGTTTACGCAGTGCATATACCAATGAATAGGAAAGTAAGGCTGTTCCTCCTGCCCATAAGATAAACAGGAAATTGGATATTGGTTTGTTCGTTTCGCTTTTTGCTTCCATTATTGTTTTACTTGTTTTTGCAAATCATGTTTTTATCATCGTAAAAGCGGAGTCTTGCATCCCGTTCCGATGATTTCCGGCAGCAAAAGTATGCTCATCCGGTCGGAGAAAAAATGAATATTTATGATTAATATTTTTCATATAGCGAGGAGTTGATGATGTAATATTAATGTAATGTGTATGTCATTGTAAGTTCACACGGAAACTTGTATTTTGCAAGTTCAATATAGAAGATAATATCCATGGATGATTTAATAGAAATTTATAGAAGAATAGAATATCTCCGTAATAACGGGTTGAAAATGAAAGAAATAGCAGATTTTATCGATATGGCTCCCAGTGTATTGTCTGCGCTTTATTCCAGTGTTCTGCCCACTTATGTAACCTCATTGAAACAAGGACATTCTGAAGAAAATTCATTGGATTTGGCTTTGGGACAGGTCAATAACATTTCAAAGAAACGCTTGATGGGTAATTTGTCAAGCATCAAAGAATTGCTTTTCAGTCTGGAACCTGCCAATGGCGAGACAAAGGCGAATCCGTTTATGGAAATGATGACTGCCGAGATGCAGCGTTCTGTTCAGGAAGTTTATAATTATAGTGGCAGCTATTTGAGTTACAGTCTTTCTTCGTCATGCAACTGCCTGAAAGTGGAACCTTACCTGATAGAGTCTTCCGAAGATAACACGTATGTGAAGGTGACTCACATGAGTGCTTATAACACGACTCACCGGGGGGTAGGGTTGTTTAATAACCATCAGAACGGATATATTTTTTTCAACGAACGGGAAGCTCCCCAAATGGCTTTGTTCAGCATTTACCTGCAATTGCCCATGTATGATTTCCCTCCTTTTCTGAAAGGGTTATATCTCAGCCTGGATTATAACAGGAATCCGATATCACGCCGTATTCTCTTTGTAAAGCAAAGTGACAGTACGGACATGGAGGAGTTCCTGGAATTGAAAGGGGAGCTTGTGGCACTTGCAAACTTGACGGAGCTGCAAAAGAAATATTACGATTATACTTGTCGGGAGGGAGACTGTATCCGTACTTGCATGATACCGTCTCCCCAACTGAATGAAAATGATTTGGAAATAGAAAAAAGGATTCTTGCTTTATGAAATTTTCATATTTTTACTTCTTATTGTCCGGGTTAAACTGTTTGTCGTAATTCAGGAGGAATTTTACGAGTTCGGGATTACAGTGCGACCAACGGAAGTCGTCGGGTTTGTCGAGCGGACGGATGCTTTCCATATCTTCCGGTGTGAGGGCAAAGTCGAATACATCCAGATTTTGTTTCATACGTTCGGTGTGAGTACTCTTCGGAATGGCGATGATGTCGCGTTGTATCAAGTAACGCAGAGCCACCTGCTGCACTGTTTTATTGTATCGCTCAGCTAGAGCAGTCAGTACGGGATTGGTCAGAAGTTCGGGATTACCTTGCGCCAGCGGTGCCCAAGCCATGATGTGTGTATCATAGAGATTCATTTCGGCTTCGGCCTCCCACTGCTGGCTGAACACATTCGTCTTTAACTGGTTCACGGCAGGTTTGATTTCGGCATATTCCGCCATATCCACAAAGCGGTCGGGGTAGAAGTTGGAAAGGCCGATGGCACGGACTTTTCCATCTTTTACGGCCTTCTCCATGGCCCGCCATGTTCCCGGGTAGTCGCTGAAAGGCTGATGGATGAGTAGCAAGTCGATGTAGTCGGTGTGCAGTTTACGGAGAGATTCATCAATGCTGCGGGCGGCGTTTGTCTCTCCGGCATTGCTTATCCATATTTTGGTGGTAAGGAAAAGCTCGTTACGGGGCACACCGCAGCGGGCGACGGCATTGCCCACGCCCTCTTCGTTATAGTAAGCCTGCGCCGTGTCTATCAGCCGGTAACCTGTGCTGATGGCATCGAGCACGCAACGCTCGCACTCTTCGGGAGATACCTGGAACACTCCGTATCCCAATACCGGCATTTCGATGCCGTTGTTCAATTTGATAGTCTGCATAAGATTCTGTTTTTAAGGGTTCATATTCTATTTTCTCTTTTCTTTCTAAAATCATTCATGGATTTTGTGCAATCCGATTCCCTTCACAGTTGCTAAGTCCATGTCGTCATAGATAGGGCTTTTCCCCGTTTCCAGTAGGGAGATAGCGGCCATTTCTTCTTCAGAAAGTATGAAATCAAGGATGTTGAAGTTTTCTACCATTCGTTCCTTGTGTACGGATTTAGGAATAACCACGATAGTTTCCGTATGGTTTGTGCATCAGGTAGAGGTCCAGATAATCCAGCCCGAGCTTTTTCATCGATAAATCGAAAGCGTGCAGGGCATCATCGTATTCGTAGTCTTGCACCCACAATTTGGTGGTAATGAAGAACTCCTCACGTTTCATGCCGCTATGTCGGATGGCGTTGCCTAACTGCTCCTCATTGAAATAAGAGGCGGCTGTATCAAACTTCCTGTAGCCGGTCTCAATCGCATCATTCACAATCCGTTCCGTTTCGTTCTCAGGAATTTGGAAGATGCCGAACCCGATGGCAGGCATCATTACTCCGTTGTTCAATCTTACATTTTTCATATTCTTTATGGTTTTAGCTTCTGATGCAAAATTACAACGCACTTCTCGCTTCTTTGTTACATAATTCGAGGTAGTATTTTCACTATTCGTGGTTTTTGGTTACTTTTGCAAGGAAATGAATAAGGGAAATGGAGCATACAGACTTTGATGGGATTATTTTCGCTGATACATTGCAGGACTTCAATGCCCTGCGGCATACGGGAAGAGTCATTCATATTCTTTGCAGCGGAGGTAATATGGGCTTTACGTTTCAAGACACCCGTTATCACATTGCGGCAGGAGATTATGTGATTCTGCCCAATGCAACACTTGGGTCGGACTTTTCGGACTCCGGGGACTTCCAAGGCATTTTTATGAGCCTTTCGGATTTGTTTATTACCTCAATAGCCATTCGCAGCAATTACGGCATCATCGGACATTTGTCACTTTTGCAGAATCCGGTCATGAAACTTTCATTTCATGACTTCCGGGTGTGCAAACAGGCCATGCTGTGTATCCGGGAGCGTATGGAGGATAAAGGTCATCTTTTCCGGGAAGAATTACTAGGCAGTCTGCTTACCGCCCATATTCTCGATCTCTACGACATCCATGCACGCAGACGGGAGGCGGTCCGACTGTCGGAACATATCACTTTTCTGCTGCGGAAGTTCATCGAATTGTTATATAATGGCGAATATATCCGTCACCGTAGTCTTGACTTTTATGCTTCCCGACTTTGCATTACTCCTCATTACCTGTCGGAGATATGTAAAGAGGTGAGTGGCAGACCTGCTACTTACTGGATAGATCGTTTTACTCTTTTGGAAATCACTCGTCTGCTATGGCAGAAGGAACTCTCCTTGACAGAGATTGCCGAAAAGCTGAATTTTTCCTCAGTATCCTATTTCAGCCGATATGTGCAGAAAAAAATAGGAATATCACCGTCAGAGTATCGGAAGATGACATTTCGGGTATGAAAATGGTTGCTGATAGAAATTCTTCAGTATATTTGCAACTATTTAAAAACACAAAATAATACTTATGAAAAATACTATTTCTAAAGGATGGCTTTCCTTGTTGATTGTGATGGGAATCTTAATTCTTGACCAAATCATAAAAAATAGCGGTAAAAACGAATATGTATTATAATGAAAGTATTCGCATTACCGATTGGTTCTATATTCATTTTGTTGAGAACCCGGGGATGGCTTTTGGTATGCAAGTTATTCCCAAAGCAGTACAGACAATAGGCCGTATCTTATTTGTATTTCCCTGATATTGGCAGGTGCAATTGGAAATATTATTGATAGTATTTTTTATGGAGTCATATTCAGTCAAAGTACCTTATCTGAAGTGGCAACTTTTGTACCGATAGGACATGGATACACTGATTGGTTATACGGAAAAGTTGTCGATATGTTCTATTTTCCTCTTTTTGAATTTAACCGGCCCGGTTGGGTGCCATTTATAGGAGGAGATAATTTTATATTCTTTAGTCCGATCTTTAATTTTGCAGATGCAGCTATCAGTTGCGGAGTCATTATTTTGTTATTGTTCTATAAGAAATACTCCAGTGACAGTATTCACATGATTAAAAATGATTTAAAAAGTAAGTTAGCATCTTAAACTTGTTTCAGTATAATAGAAAGAAGAGAAAGTTAGTCTGTATATTTTTTATATTCTTTTGAATTAAAGATTTCTTGTTCTAATCCCTTATGTTCTTTATCGATAATTTTCATTAGTTCTTGAATGCCTGGTTCATCTGAAATGATGGAATTTCTGTAACTCAATTGTTTATCGTAAAGTTCTGCATCACCGAATCGATGCATTAACTTATCAATAAATTTAGGAACAAAGAATTTTTTAGGACCTTTGATATGTTTTTTATAAATATCCTGATAAATATAAACTCCGGCAATATCAAAGTCACCATAATGAATGTATGCATTAGGCAATGTTTCTAACCAATTCACTAAACTTCGATGTGTATCTCTGGGATAATAAGTTGTAAATAAAGGTCGCATTCCTTCAAAGAACTCCTTTTGTTCTTCTATAAAGATAAAGTTTTCAGGATTTTCTACCATAACAATGGTGACATCCGAGGGAATTGTGAACTCTTCATGATTTGAAACGAAACAGACAGGCCACACTTCGGGAGAAAGCACCAGTTTTCTTTTGGAGAGAGAAACTTCAATCGGTTCAATGCTTTTCACCAGAAAACCATTCATGGGATGCGTTTCATTGCTCTTTGAGTTCCCTCTCATCAATATATTGTCTACTTTCCTTAGCTCATTTATTTCCATCTTTTCGATGTAATCATCTAGGGAACATTTTATATATTTATTACTTAAATGGTTTAGTAAGGCAATGGGAGAGTGAGCATAGATTATAAAACCATTTCCTTGTGGAAACTTTGATAAGACATGCTCATCCAATAACTGTTGAAAGATTTTTCCTTTTAAATTGCTTAAAGGAAATCTCTCCCCTAAAGAGAGAGATTTCAACAATCGCACTTGGTTTAATGTAATATTTATCATTATATGTTGGTGTCTGAAATTAACCGTGCAATACGTGTTTTACTCTGTGAATCTTTTGTTAATAAATACACATGCTTGTATGCTTCTCGGTTGAGCTCGGTAGGAGAGCCGTTGATAAGGATAATATTCCGGTCGTTGGCAAATTTCAAGATACCTGCCACATTGTTCGGATGGAGTTTTCCAATTTCATCCATCATGCAGTGCAACTTGAAATCTTTGAACTTTCGTGAAGCGGCTTCTTTAAATACATTGATTAGCATGATATTAATCATAGCTTTTACCAGAATATCCGTACCTTCCGAACCTACACTTGAAATTTTCTCTACAAATCCTGTGTCATTACCATTTTCTACAATGCGGAAACGTAGTTCGAAGGAGTCATACAGCCGGATATTGTCATAACGGTAGGCATGAATTTCTTTGATAAAGTCGCGCAGCAGCTTGATGGCTTCTTCTTTTATCAAAGGCTCTTTTTCGGAAGAGAACAAGTTTGTTTCGGGGGTAAGGTCATAACCATATTCTTTGTAATATTTTTGAATATCATGCAGTACATTTACCACTCGGTTACTGCTTTCTTCCATTTTCATCTCGATGCGCTGAATGACACCTACAAAATTGCAGGTAGCGAATCCTTTATTTATCTTGCCAATAATTGTTTGTATATCTTTTTCGGAAGAAGAAAGTGAAGTGACATCCATGCTGATACGTTTAAATGTATCCCAATGTTCATTATTGATACGGCGTACATATTCGTCAATTCTATCTTCCTCTATAAAATCGTGCAACTCATCAGCAAAGCGTATGTATTCCCAGTCTTCATTAAATTTGGTTTTAAACTTGAAAGTATTGTTTTCGTCAAAGTGTCCTGTGAAGAGGTTTACAGCTTTACGCAGTTTGGTTTGCATCTGCATGAATTGCATGTAATATTGATTCAACAGGTCAATTAACTCCATGCAACTTTTTTGTGTAATAGTTGTCATAGAAGGGCCATTCTTGAAAATATCCTGATGAGATTTATACCAATCAAAGCTTTCTATATTGGCGTAAGCATCCAGATTCTGTTGTAAATGACGAATATTACCTTCGGCTTCTTGTAAAATTATCTTTATTCTTTCTATCTCTTTCTGCAAGGTATCAACTTCTGCTCTCAGGGTATCCCGTTCTTTCTTTAATTGCTTTCTCAGGTCTTCTTCCTGATATTTCCATGTAGGGATATGTTCAATCAGGTCTCGTTTGTCTTTTTGATATTCGATAATCAGTGTTGCGTGTTTTTTGATGAAAGACAACTCCTGCTCAATTTGTCCCAGTTGGTTGGCGATATTTTGTAAACGTTCGGTATCGGCACCTTGGGAATGCAATTCTTTTTGCATCTCTGCCTCATGCTGTGCTTTGCCGGCATTGATACGCTTTTGTTCCTCTTTTTCTTCTTTGCGTATATTTTCTTGTTGGATGTTCTTTTCTTCAAAGAGTTGGTTTTGCAAGTGTGCCCATGCTTCTTTCAAGGCATTGAGCTTGTTTGCTTTCTCTTGTCCCAAGTTATCCAGCTTTTCATTGACGGAAGCCAGTTCTAAAGCAATTTTGCTTTTTTCCTCATCCAGCCGGGTTAACTTTTCATTACGGGCAGCTTCTGCTTTTTTCTTCCAGTCTTCAAGGTCGAGCATGTCTTGCTGGTATTGGCGTTCCAGTTTTTCCAATTCATATTCTAACTGGTTGATACGGCTTTTCTGTTCTTTTATCAACGGCTGGTATTTTCGCTTTATTTGCTCTTGTCCCTCTGCTTTTTCGGCTTGCAAACGTTGCATGCGCATAGAGATTTCTGCCGAACGTTGTTCCTTCTCCTCTTTTTCTTTATTATAATCATCAATAGATTTGATGTGACGGTCTATGACATTCAAATCAATTTGGATTCCATAAAAAGAATTGCCTTCTGCTTTTTGCGGTGAGAGGTTGGTTTGCCACAATATAGCTTCATCGCATAGTTTACCGATTGTTTCTTCCCATCCTTTATGGTTTTCTTTCAGCCAGCCTTGTAAGGTACTCTTACTATGGGTAAGAAACTGCTGCAATTCCTGTATGCGGACATGTAACTGTTGCAGTTCCATCTGTGACTTCGACAGTTCATCATCTATCCCTTTTTCCAATTTTTGAACTTCATGCTCCCATTTCATCATCAAGTCTTTGATAATGATTTGAGCCTCATTGATACGTGTTTTTCGTTCCAAGTGAGTAGAGGTGTACGACTGAATGCGCACCTTTAATTCCTCTTGTTCCTTTTCGAAGAAGATTTCTTTGCGGCATGAACGAATACGATAATCCATTTCGTTCAGCTTTGTCTGTTTTTCGGCTTTTAGCGGATGCAGTTTTTGTGACAGGTTCTCATACTCCTGATACAAAGCTTCTGTTTGGTTTTGGTTTTCTTTACGAGCTTCTTCCAAACGGGCATTGTAAACAGTATTTAATGTATCCAATTGATGAATTTTCTCTTCGTGTATTTTATTCCACTGGTTATCCAGGTTCTGGATAAGCAATTTGTATTTAGAAGAGATTTCCGTGTATTGCGAAGTCAATATGCGTTGTTCTTCCTGTAAACCGAGACGTTTGTTTTTCCATTCCATTTCTTTGGCAGAACGTTCCATCACTTCCTGTATATGATGTTCTTCATATTCCTTTTCCTTCAGAACGGCTTTCTTCAAATCATTGCTGACGATGGTCAGTTCTTCCTGTATTTTTTCGCAACGCTGCCGTGATTCATTTTGTAATTCTGCCTTCAGCTTTTCCTGTATTTGTATGTCATTGCCAGCCTTGTCGCGTTTTTCTTTCCATTCGGGCAGCAGTTCGGATGCTTTTCGACCGGCAATTACCAGTTCGCGGCAATTTTGCATGATATCACTTTGCAGACGGGTTGTTTGCTGTGATAGTTGGGTAATCTCCGTTGCCTGCTTCTGTGTCTCTTTCTTTTGAAATTCACTAATGTCTCTCAGGCGCGTTTCAAAATCTTTCAAATGCTCTTTGTAACTATTCAGATCGATGGATATTTCTTCTTCATTTAAAGAAGAGATAATAGTCCTTTTGATAAATTCGGCATCAAGTTTTGAGTTCAGCAATACATTCTGGATGGTACGCGGAATGTTTTGATATTGTTTGCTTTCCATCAAGGAATAACGTCGGAATTCAGTACTCGTTGCATTGCCATATAGGATATTACGATACTCGTCGTAGGTATAAATGATGCGCGAATACTCCACTTCATGTTGGTCGAGCATGGCACGGATACGGTCTGTGCCGCTGTAGGCGGTGCGATTCTCGTCAATAAAGAATTCTTTGCGATAAGGTGAATCTATGAAACGATAACATACCCGGTTCATGGCTTTAAAGCTCAGGATACAGAATGCTCCATGCTCCGTTGTTACTTCGTAAATGATATATGAGTTGGCAAAAGGAAAATAGTAGTCCGTGTAATTTTGTTTTTCAACGGGAATGCCCAGTTTCTGCGTGTCCGCATTATAGAAAAATAAGATAGCACGCAGAATGGTACTTTTTCCTACTCCTTGTGTGCCGATAAAGTGGATATTTCCATCCAGATATATATTGTCCGAATAAGGAATATTCGCACTATTGATAAAAATTATTCTACTCAGGTTTCTCATCTTCAATGTCTTCAAAAATGTTGATACTATCGACTAATTTTTCCAGATAATGCCATGAAGTCAGTACCTTATAAGTATTAGTCTTCTCATTTTCCAATTCGATAAACGATTCTTTGGCCAGCAAACGTATCATATTGTCGAGCACGTCTTTGCGGATATCCTTGTCCGAGAAATGTTTGCGGATACCGTCTAATTTATTTTGCAGCAAAACATTGATATTGGCCTCTACCAAAATTTGTTCCGGCTGGAAGCGGAAGCCTGCACCGAATGTTTCATCGTAAGTTTTGAAGAAATCAAGTACATCTATCCAATAATAGGCACGGAGTATCTTTTGTTCCAATGTGGTTTTTGATTCCGTGCGCGAGAAGTAGAAATACTCGTTTCCCCTTTCTAATGTATAGTTTATTTGTGAAAAGTATTGGTATAAAGATTCGTAGTTCTCATCAATCATATTATACATGTCGCGCAAGTCGATATCTGTGCTGTTGGAACAGATAAATTGCCCTTTTTGCATATATTCGAAGATTAATGCTGTATTGTCCGGTATTTGTATATTCAAATTCATAGTTTATAAAGGGTATATTTTGGCATATTCATATTGTTTGTATCGTCCGAAATCATCGCTTATTTCTAATTTGTCTTCGTAGAGCGACACTATTTGGCAAAACAGTGTGGTGCATTCTTCCTCGTTTACTTCACGTTGAAAAGAATAATGGAGCAGAAAGGTAAACAAGTCTTTAGGTTGCTCGTTTTTCCATTGTGCTTCTGCACCCGATTGTAGAAAACTTTTAACCACTTCTTCCAAGTTTACCACTTCCTCATACATGGCTTGCGCTTTCATGTCTTCCTCACTAAAAGCACCCGCTTCATTCTTGCGGATATGCTCCCGGGTTTTCCGGTTGCTCAGGATTCTAAGGATAATGGGGCGTGCTTCGTCACTTGCCAGATATTCGGGCGATAGCTTGAATGAAGTCTGTGTACAGCCTTCCAACAAGACGGAATGTTCATTCTCCATTACTTCTGCCAGGTTGCTTCGGGCACGCAGTTCAAACTGGTCTTGCAGATACTTTACTTTTCGGATTTTCTCTACCAATATTACTTGATTCTTTATTTGGTTCAGATAGTTGATTATATCCTGTTGCGCCCGTATGAGGCTGTGAGCAGACAATTGCAACTCCTGACGCAGTTCCAGCAAGATGCGTCCTAATTCCTCATCGGTGGCTTGTTGGAAAAAAAGTCGCTCTTCATGTAGAATCAGGTGCTCGGTGGAGTCAATGAGATTCTGTATATTGATGCGCTTCTTGTCCAGATTCTTCAGCTTGGCTATTTTGATTTGGTATGTTGGTTCATGTTTGAAAGTGTTGTCGATACTGTTTTGCAAATTCATGATATTACGTATTGTTACGCGAGCTATTTTCTGGAACGTCAGTTTGATGTTCCTCACATAGCTCTCTTTGCGTGATTGTATCTTTTCTTTCAGATAATAATCCATCAGCTCGTGCAGGTATTCGATGTTTTCGTCAATTGTGGCTGTGTCGATTTCTTCGTTGGCTTCAAGTAGCGTTTCAAAGAAATCGAGAAAACGCACGTCCAGCTCCAAGAAGTTGCCATTTTGGTGAATCACTTCTTTTTCAATTAATATTTTAAGGCGATTTTCATCGTCTTTTAATAATTCTAAGGCATCGATGTATCTGAAACTGATGGTTTTTCTCTTTTCGAACATTTCCGTCAGCAATGTTTTTGCCGTGGATATGGTATTTATGATTTCGTAAATAGAACGGAATATATACATAAGTTTTCTCCAAAAAAGTGCACGAAGTTATGACAAAAGGATGGAAAAACCTAACTTTTTATGCTAAAACCCATATTTTTCTATGCTCTGACGAATGTTTTCCGGGCAAGAAAAATATAGGGATGGGGTAAGTGCTCTATTAAATTTTATCTACCTTTGTATTCTGTTTAAGACTAAAATGAGATATTGAAATGCAGAATATTATTGCTATTGAGAACGGGGTTGTCCGTCATCCGCTTTATCGGATGAAAAAGCCGATAAACATGACGCTTGCCGAAGGTGAACATATTGCTATTGTAGGTCCGAACGGAGCAGGAAAAAGCATATTGGTGGATACTATTATCGGGCGTTGGCCGCTATTAATGAACGAAGTGAAGTATGATTTCTCGCCTTCTCCCTCAAAGATGGTGTATGATAATATAAAATATATTGCTTTCAGGGACTCTTATGGGGATGCAGACGGTAATTATTATTATCAACAGCGCTGGAATACCCATGATTTGGATGAAACGCCTGTCGTTCGTGACCTTTTGCCGAAAGCTACGAATCCCGAACTGAAAAAAACGTTGTATGACTTGTTCGACATAGAAACGATGCTGGATAAACATATTATTCTGCTATCGAGTGGAGAGTTACGTAAATTTCAGTTGACCAAGACTTTGTTGAGTAACCCTCGTGTGCTGATAATGGATAATCCTTTTATCGGACTTGACGCCAAGACACGTGACCAACTTCATGCATTGCTTTGCGAACTTATACGGATGACTTGTCTGCAAATAATTCTGGTACTTTCAAAGACAGATGATATACCTTCGTTGATTACGCACGTAATTCCTGTAGAAAATCGTATGTGCGGTGATAAAATTACGTTGAAAGCTTATCTTGCCGGTTGCAAGCCTGTCCCCGAACGTGTGCTCTCAAAGGAGAAAGAAGAACGTATCTTGGCTCTTCCTTATGGTGATGGCTTTTATCATACCGACCATGTGGTAGATTTGAATAAAGTGAGTATCCGTTACGGTGAAAGGACTATCCTGAAAGAGTTGGATTGGAGTGTGAAATGTGGTGAGAAGTGGGCTCTTAGCGGAGATAATGGTTCTGGAAAATCTACATTGCTGAGTTTGGTTTGTGCTGATAATCCGCAGAGCTATGCCTGTGATATAACCTTGTTCGGGCGTAAGCGCGGATCAGGAGAGAGCATTTGGGAAATAAAGAAGCATATCGGGTATGTCAGCCCGGAGATGCATCGTGCCTATTTAAAGAATTTACCGGCCATTGATATTGTGGCAAGCGGATTGCATGATTCGGTGGGGCTTTATAAACGTCCGCGTCCCGAACAGATGGAAACTTGTGAGTGGTGGATGGATATTTTTGGTATTGCAGACTTGAAGGAGCGTAGTTTCTTACAGCTTTCCAGCGGAGAACAACGTTTGGTTTTGTTGGCACGTGCCTTTGTTAAAGACCCGGAATTACTGATATTGGATGAACCGTTGCATGGACTCGATTTGATAAACCGCCGTTTGGTGAAAGATATTATTGAGACTTTCTGCCGGCGCAGGGATAAAACAATGATAATGGTGACACATTATAAAGATGAATTGCCGATGTGTATTACCGGCTCATTGCACCTGAAAAGAAATGAATAGCTATTGAAAAAACACATCGCGTTTTCATGGATATATCCGGGCATATAGATAAGTCTGCCCGGATATAATAAATATAAATCGATGCAAGTTATTAATTATAGGATAAAAGAAGGTATTTCTTTTGTACGTTTTAATGCTGCATTAAAATCGTTTATCAATTCCTTGATTACTTCCTCTGCTGTTTTGAGACTATGTACAGAAGACGCTATTTGTCCTATTTCCACTTCACCTTCGTAAATGTCTCCTTCAAAAATACCTTTCTTGGCACGTCCCTTGCCCAATAATTCTCTTAATTCTTCTACAGATGCACCGCGTGTTTCTGCTTCTTCCACTTGCTTGAAGAATTCATTTTTTACGAGTCTGACAGGCGAAAGCTGTTTTAATGTGAGTTGGGTATCGCCTTCATTCAGCCGCAGACAACGGTCCTTGAATGTGAAATGTGCCGAACTTTCTTCGGTCAATGCAAAACGTGTACCTATTTGGACTCCATCGGCCCCCAGTGTCATGGCGGCCAAGATACTTTCACCGGAGCCGATGCCTCCTGCTGCCATAACCGGAACGGTTGTAATTTTTTTTATGGCAGGTAGCAGACATAGGGTAGTGGTTTCTTCACGACCGTTGTGACCGCCTGCTTCAAAGCCTTCGGCAACAATGGCATCTACACCTGCTTCTTCACATTTGGCAGCAAACTTACTGCTTGCCACGACATGGGCTACTGTTATACCATGCTGATGGAGATGTTCTGTCCATGTTTTCGGATTTCCGGCAGAAGTAAAGACAATCTTTACTCCTTCGTCGATTACGATTTGGATGATTGTATCTATCTCGGGGTACATCAGCGGGATATTCACTCCGAAAGGTTTTTCTGTGGCTGCTTTACATTTCCGAATATGTTCGCGGAGTGTTTCGGGGTGCATGGAGCCGGCGCCAATCAGACCGAGTCCTCCTGCATTGCTCACGGCGGAGGCCAGCCGCCATCCGCTACACCATACCATACCCCCTTGGATAATAGGATATGTAATACCAAAAAGATTGCAGATTCTGTTCATTACTTTATTATTATATAACTATTTTATGTTAAACAATTAAGCCGGAAAAATGTTTGGCTGACTACTTGCAAAACTACGCCTTTTCTTCTTATGGTAGTGAAAAAAAAGAAAAATCTCCGCTTTTTTACGGTTTATAGAACAGAATTGGTCTATCTTTGTTATGAGAATTAAAAATGTATTTTTATAACGATAAAAACGAATCATGTTATTACAACTACTATTTGTACTTGCCGCTATTATTGTAGGTGCCCGTTTAGGAGGTATCGGCCTTGGAGTGATGGGAGGTGTGGGCCTCGCTATTTTGACTTTTGTCTTCGGACTTCAGCCTACTGCGCCTCCCATTGATGTGATGTTGATGATTGCTGCCGTTATATCTGCCGCATCCTGTATGCAAGCGGCAGGCGGACTGGACTTTATGGTAAAGCTGGCGGAACGTTTGCTGCGCCGTAACCCGGCACATGTTACTATTCTGAGTCCGTTGGTGACTTATTTGTTTACTTTTGTTGCCGGAACAGGACACGTAGCTTATTCTGTACTTCCCGTGATTGCCGAAGTTGCCGCTGAAACAAAAATCCGTCCCGAACGTCCTTTGGGTATTGCGGTAATCGCATCTCAACAGGCTATTACGGCAAGCCCTATTTCTGCTGCTACCGTGGCACTTCTCGGGTTGCTTACCGGTTTTGACATTACCCTGTTTGATATATTGAAAATAACTATTCCTGCTACCTTGATAGGTGTGTTGGTAGGCGCTTTCGCTTCGATGAGAGTAGGTAAGGAACTGATGGAAGACCCTGAGTATCTGCGTCGTATGGAAGAAGGTCTGTTGGAGGATAAGCACGTGGAGCTGAATGACGTCAAGAATATGTTTCAGGCACGTCTTTCTGTGATTATCTTCATTGTGGCCACTCTGCTGATTGTGCTGTTCGGTTCTATTCCCGGTCTTCGTCCTTCGTTTGACGGAAAAGTAATGGACATGCCTTCACTGATTGAAATTCTGATGTTATCGGCTGCCGCACTCATTTTGATTATCTCGCGCACGGACGGTATCAAGGCAACTCAGGGAAGTGTATTTCCGGCAGGGATGCAGGCAGTGATTGCTATTTTCGGTATCGCATGGATGGGGGATACCTTCATTAATGGTAATATAACAGAATTGACAGGTTCTATTGAAGGAATTGTCCGTCAGATGCCGTGGCTTTTCGGTGTGGCATTGTTTGTAATGTCTATTCTGCTTTACAGTCAGGCGGCGACCGTGCGCGCTATTGTGCCTCTGGGCATTGCTTTGGGCATTTCGCCAATGATGCTGATAGCCTTGTTCCCGGCCGTAAACGGTTATTTCTTTATTCCCAACTATCCGACTGTGATTGCCGCCATAAACTTTGACCGTACAGGAACTACCGGTATCGGGAAATGGGTGTTGAACCATTCTTTTATGATGCCCGGTCTTGTAGCCACAATTGTATCGATTGTTATCGGACTGTTGCTCATACAAATATTATAGTCTCAATATATTAACTACCTAAACTAGAAAAAATTATGAATGGATTAAGAAAACTCAGTTTGCTGGCTGTGACGTTGTTATTCGGCGCCTTTGCAGCAGTTGCCCAAAAGCCTAATATTCATATTTTGGCAACAGGAGGAACAATTGCCGGAACCGGTGCTTCGGCTACCAATACGAATTATACAGCCGGACAAGTGGCTATCGGCACATTGCTGGATGCAGTGCCCGAAGTGAATAAGATTGCCAATGTGACCGGTGAACAGATTGTAAAGATTGGTTCTCAGGATATGAATGATGCCGTTTGGCTGACATTGGCAAAACGTATCAATGAACTGCTCAAGCGTGATGATGTAGATGGTATCGTGATAACTCATGGGACAGATACGATGGAAGAAACGGCATTTTTCCTGAATCTCACCGTGAAGAGTGATAAACCGGTGGTATTGGTCGGGGCGATGCGTCCTTCTACGGCAATGAGTGCCGATGGTCCTTTGAACCTTTATAATGCAGTAGTTACTGCTGCCGCCAAAGAATCGAAAGGAAAAGGAGTGGTGATTGCAATGAACGGATTGATCTTGGGCGCTCAGGGAGCAACCAAGATGAATACGGTAGATGTGCAGACTTTCCAGTCTCCTAATTCGGGTGCGCTGGGATATGTTCTTAATGGAAAAGTGTCGTATAATATGGAGTCTTTGAAACGCCATACTACCAAGTCAGAGTTTGATGTGACAAATCTAGATAAATTGCCTAAAGTGGGTATTGTCTATAGCTATTCCAATGTAGATGCCGATGTGATGACTCCGTTCCTCAACGGGGGGTATCAGGGTATTGTGCATGCCGGTGTGGGAAACGGCAACATTCATCAGAACCTGTTCCCTATGTTGGAAAAAGCGCGTAAACAGGGGATTCTGGTCGTTCGCTCCAGCCGTGTTCCGACAGGTCCTATCACTCTTGATGCAGAAGTGGATGACAATAAATATCAGTTTGTTGCTTCTCAAGAACTGAATCCGCAGAAAGCACGTGTATTGTTGATGCTTGCGTTGACAAAGACAAATGACTGGAAGAAGATTCAGCAATACTTCAACGAGTATTAATTGATTTACATAGGGCAGGTGCCCGGTGTTTGGGGTTGTGTCAGAACGCGGATAATGCTGTCGTTTAGTTCGTAGGGGCAAGATTCGCTTGCCCGAAAACAGTTTGCTTTGTGTCTTCGGGCAGGCAAACCCTGCCCTTACAGCTGACGGTTGGATAGACCATTTTAGTTTTGAAACACTCCCGTTTTCATTTATTTCCAATAACCCAAACCATACTTAATTATGAAAAGGATAATGTTATTATGCCTGACGGCCATTGCCATGTCAGGCTCACACTCGCTATATGCACAATCTTCAAAAAGTGATTTCATGTCGGACGATAAAAGCCTCTTTGAAGAGGTGACCGGTATAAAAAAGAAAACCGATAAGTTCAATCTCTATCTCAACATGCATGGTGATTTCAATATGAAATGGAATGAGTCCGGTTTCGATCAAGGGGCATTCGAGATGAAACAGCTCCGCATCGAAATGAAGGGTAATATCAACGATTGGCTGAGCTATCGTTATCGGCAGCGTCTTAATCGTGGTAATGATGGATCGGGTAATATTGACAATGTTCCTACCAGTATTGACTATGCAGGTATAGGTGTCAAACTTGATAAGTTTTCGTTCTTTGCCGGCAAGCAATGCACTGCTTACGGAGGAATTGAGTTTGATGTCAACCCGATTGACATTTACGAATACAGCGACATGATAGAGAACATGAACAACTTCATGACCGGATTGAATGTGGCCTATAATTATAATCCTTACCAGCAAATACAGTTTCAAGTATTGAACAGCCTGAATGGACCTTCCAAAGAGATGTATGGTGACTTGGAACGGACAAAGCTTCCGTTGGTTTACACCTTGAACTGGAATGGTAACTTCCTGGATGTATTCAAGACCCGGTGGTCTGCCTCTGTTATGAACGAAACAAAAGGCGAGAAAATGTATTATTATGCTTTGGGTAATGAGTTCAATTTCAATCCTCAGTGGCATGCTTATTTTGACTGGATGTATTCTCGTGAAGGAGTAGACCGCAAGGGAATCATAACAAGAATGATAGGTGGTGACCTGAATCATAATGTATTTAACGCCGAATATATGTCATACGTGCTTCATGTCAACTATCGATTTGCTCCGAAATGGAATCTGTTTGCCAAAGGTATGTATGAAACAGCTTCCGTTTATAAAAGCAGTGATGAGGTGGAAAAAGGGAAATACCGTACGGCATGGGGGTATGTAGGCGGTATTGAGTATTATCCGATGGAGACCAATTTGCATTTCTTCCTGGCTTATACCGGTCGTTCTTATCGATTTACCGACCGGGCTAAAGCACTGGGAGAAGATAATTATTCGACTAATCGAGTGTCTGTGGGCTTTATTTGGCAGATGCCGGTGTTTTAAATCATAGTTATTTCTTTCCGAAAAACTTATCGATGATCAGGGCTATCGCTCCATCGCCTGTTACATTACATGCAGTTCCGAAGCTATCCATTGCAATGTAGAGTGCTATCATCAGGGCTTGTTCGCTTTCGCCGAAGCCCAGCATGGAGGAAAGGATGCCCAGTGCAGCCATGATTGCGCCACCCGGAACACCCGGTGCAGCTACCATTGTGATGCCTAGCATGAAGATGAACCCGGCAAACATCGGGAAGTCGAAGGGCATTCCCTGCATCATCATCAGTGCCAGTGCGCATGCCACTATTTTCAGTGTACTACCCGATAAATGAATAGTGGCGCACAGCGGGATTACAAAGCCGGCAATGTCTTCACTCACTCCGTTCTTGATGCTTTGTCGCAGGGTGACAGGAATGGTGGCTGCCGACGACTGTGTGCCCAACGCAGTGAAATAAGCCGGAAGCATTCTCCCCAACAAACGAAACGGATTGCGGCGGACAAACAGAGCCGCAATGGAGTATTGGAAAATGAGCAGGAAAATATGCAGCAGGAAGATAACTCCGATAATCTTGATGAAGACCGATAATACATTCATAACCTGTCCCGAATGCGTCATATTCAAGAAAATGCCGAAGATATAGATTGGTAGTAATGGCAGGATGATGACTTGAATGGTTTTAATGATAATATCCTTAAAGTCATTACATACATCTTTGAGTGCTGTGGTGTTCAAGTGGGCGATGCCCAGTCCCAGTGTAAAAGCAAGAATGAGTGAGGTCATCACATTCATGACAGGTGGAATGGCTACCGTGAAAAAAGGCACGATATCATGGGCTTCGCTTATCTGTTCGATAGAAGCGCCGGGAGTAATCATCGACGGAAAAAATGTGATGCCTGTAAAGTAGGAAAGGAATCCCGAAAACAAGGTTGCTCCATACGCTATGAGTGTGGTGACTACCAGCATTTTTCCCGCTTCTTTCCCGATGTCGGCAATGGCGGGTGTTACTAACCCGAGGATAATCAGCGGGATGATAAAACCGAGGAACTCACTGAAGATTCCGTTGAAGGTCACAAAGATTCTTACCAATCCTCCGGGGAGGATGTTGCCGAATGCGATACCTAATGCAATGGCAAGGATAATACGGGGTAATAACCCTATTTTAATCTTTTTCATCATAATGTAAGATTGATATATTCACAAAGATAGAATTATTGAACAAATAAATCTGCCGTTTGTTAAATATAAAAAGATTAAATTATGGAAAAGGCAGATATCGGATTGATCGGACTGGGAGTGATGGGGCAGAATCTGGCCCTGAACCTGGCAGGTAAAGGATGGAAAGTAGCAGTGTGGAATCGCACAGTTCCCGGCAAAGAAGAACATATAGTTGATAATTTCATAGCTAAGCGTGCGCAAGGCAAAAGCATTGTCGGTACGCAGACTTTGGAGGAATTTGTGGATGCACTGAAGACTCCGAAAGTCGTATTTCTCATGGTGCAGGCAGGGTCTGCAGTAGACGAAATGACAGGCAGATTGCTTCCCTTGTTGCATAAAGGTGATATTATAATCGATGGTGGAAACTCTAATTTTGAGGATACGGAGCGCCGGGTAAAGGAACTGTATGAGAAAGGAATGTATTTTGTAGGTTGCGGCATTTCCGGAGGCGAAGAAGGTGCATTGCATGGCGCATCCGTCATGCCGGGCGGTGCTCAGGAGGCATGGCCCTTCATACAGCCGATGCTGAAGAGTATTGCAGCCCGTGCCGAAGACGGTAGTCCGTGTTGCGAGTGGGTAGGTCCGGGCGGTGCCGGTCATTATGTGAAGATGGTGCACAACGGTATAGAATATGGTGACATGGAATTGATAGCAGAGACCTATTATGCGCTGAAGAATCTGTTGGCTCTGAAGAATGAGCAGATGGCTGACGTGTTCGAGCGTTGGAACCAAGGTCGTCTGAAGAGCTACCTGATTGAGATAACGGCAGCTATTCTCCGTCATAAGGAGTGTGGCGGAGGTTATCTGATAGACAGCATACTGGATGCTGCCGGACAGAAGGGTACAGGGCGTTGGAGCGTTATCAATTCGTTGCAGCTTAATACTCCTCTCGATGTAATTGCCGAGGCTGTGTTTGCACGTAATCTGTCTGCGGAAAAGAGCTTGCGTGTGTTGATGGCCAAACATTATATGCACGTTGAGAATCATCCGGTTTATAATTATCAGGATACTGTTGCTGCGCTGGAGGCCACTCTTTATGCGGCTCGTTTGGTGGGGTATGCACAAGGATTTGCATTGATGCGCACGGCGAGTGACACCTATAAATGGAACTTGAATCTTTCGTCCATCGCTTTGCTGTGGCGTGCCGGCTGCATCATCCGCTCTGCTTTCCTGAACGATATTGCCGAGGCTTATCACCGTGCACCGGGACTGTCGCACATGTTGCTCGACCGGCATTTCGGTTTGGAAGTGGCGGAGGCTCTTCCCGTATGGAAGAAATCGGTGAGTATCATGCTGAAAGAAGGACTGGCCGTGCCCGTACTCTCTGCTGCATTGAATTATTTTCTGGGGCTGACCACCCATCATTCGCAAGCCAACATGATTCAGGCGATGCGCGATTACTTCGGGGCACACACGTTCGAGCGGGTGGATAGTCCGCGAGGCGAGTTTTTCCATGAACAATGGCAGGAGAAGAAATAACAAGAACCGATAAAAAGAATTTGATTTATGAGTTTACCACATAGTTTGTTTTTAGTTATATTCGGCGCATCGGGCGACCTCACCCGGCGCAAGCTGATGCCTGCCTTGGTGAAGATTCACAACGAAGGACGTTTCCCTCCGCACTTCGCCATTGTGGGATGTGCCCGCACTGCCTATTCAGATGAAACCTATCGCAGCTATCTGAAGGAGGAGCTGGCGAAGTCTCCTTCTCTGGATGAAAAGGAGAAAGCGTCATTGGATGATTTTCTTTCCACTGTCTACTATCAGTCGATGGACCCTGCCGATGCTTTTACTTATTCCCGGCTGAACGAGCGGTTGAAAGCTCTGTCGCCTCAATATGAGAATGATGGGAATTACCTGTTCTATCTGGCTACTCCGCCGTTGCTTTACGAACTGATTCCGAAATATCTTCATGACGCCGGCATCCTCAAGAAGCCGGGGCTGAAGCGCATTATTGTTGAGAAGCCTTTCGGCTACGACCTTGCATCGGCGCGTAAGTTGAATAAGATTTACGCTACCTACTTCAAGGAGGAGGATATCTATCGCATCGATCATTTCCTTGGGAAAGAGACGGTGCAGAACATCATGGTGACACGTTTCGGAAGCACCATCTACGAACCTATCTGGAACCGTAACTATATTGACTATGTAGAGATAACCGCTGTCGAGAATATGGGCATCGGAACCCGTGGCGGATATTATGACGGTTCGGGTGCGTTGCGCGACATGGTGCAGAACCACCTGATGCAGTTGCTTGCCATTACCGTCATGGAACCCCCTGCCAAGTTCGATAAGGACGGTTTCCGAAACGAGGTCATTAAGGTGTACCAATCGCTTCATCCGCTGACCGATGAGTACATTCGAGAGAATGTCATCCGTGGTCAATATGTCGCCGGTGAGACTCAGGCAGGTTATCGTGAAGAAAAGAATGTAAATCCCGATTCGCGCACGGATACCTACGTTGCCATGTGCCTCAAGATAGACAACTGGCGTTGGCAAGGTGTGCCTTTTTATATCCGAACCGGCAAGCAGATGCCGACCAAGGTGACTGAGATTGTTGTCCACTTTAAACCTGCTCCCATGCAGATGTTTAAGATGAAGGAAGGGTTCTATCGGGGTGAAGAACTGATTCTTCGTATCCAACCCGATGAGGGTATCTTGCAGCGTATCGCCATGAAAGCGCCGGGTTCGGGGTTTTATATGGGGACAATGGAGATGGATTACAGTTATGACCGGAATGCACAGGAGACGGGTGATGCTTACGTTCGCTTGCTGGAAGACAGCTTGGCGGGCGACCCCACCTTGTTTACCCGTTCGGATGCCGTGGAAGAGAGCTGGACGTATTTTGACAAAATTCTGGATTACTGGAAGAAATATCCGGAGACCCCTCTTTATGGTTATCCCGCCGGAACATGGGGACCGAAAGAGGCGGACGTGCTCATAGAGCGCAGCCATGCCGAATGGACTAATCCTTGTAAGAATCTGACACATTCTAAACTGTATTGTTTGTTATGATACCTGATAAATATTTGTATATATCGCCCCGACAGGCATCACAAACCCTCATTACTCATATATTGGAGGCAATGGAGAAAGAGCCCGAACGTCCTTTTACCATTGCCCTTTCCGGAGGAACGACCCCGGCGGTATTGTTTGAGGTGTGGGAGCGTGAGTTTGCGGCATACACGCCGTGGGCGCGCCTTTATTTTTACTGGGTGGACGAGCGTTGTGTGCCGCCTACCGATGCACAAAGCAACTTCGGTCTTGCCGACCGCCTTTTGTTCAGCAAGATAAATCTGCCGGCTTCACATTATTACCGCATAGTGGGCGAGGGCGCTCCCGGCGAGGAAGCCATACTGTATTCTTCCTTGGTGAAGGCCACCGTGCCGACGGTGGATGATGTGCCTATTTTTGACTTTGTGTTGCTAGGAGTGGGAGAGGACGGGCATACTTCTTCTGTTTTTCCTGACCGGAAAGACTTGTTGACGGCTGCTGAGCCTTATGCTGTATCAGTCAATCCTTATAATAAAACGGTTCGTATCTGCATGACGGGAAAACCGATGATAGAGGCAAAACATACTTGCTTCTTAGTGGCGGGTGAGAATAAATGCAGTATTCTGAAGAAGATACTTGATAAAGAACAGGAAGATATTTATCCTGCTTCTTATATATGGCATCATGCCCGGATGCCGAAACTGTATGCTTCCTTATAGGGAAATAGTATAACGGTTTTTGGTTGAGGGGGGTAATACACAAAGCAAACTGTTTTCGGGCGAGCGAACCTCGCCCCTACGAACCAAACGACAGCATTATCCACGTTTTGACACACTTCCTTTTTTAGTATTGACATCCCCTTATGAAAATTTGCTTTTTACATATTAAAAGTCCTTAAACTCTTCATTTTTATCGGACTTTACAGCAATACATTCCATTTCTATCAGCCATTTGGGACGGCATACCGGCGCATGTACCATGACGTGGGGCAGATGGGGGAATTTATTGTCAAACAATTCTTTAACGATAGTATAGTCTGCTGGGTCGCGCAAATAGATGATGGCTTGTGATACATCATCAAAGCTACATTCGGCTTCTTTAAGCAGTGCTTCCACATTTTCCCACATTCGGTTGGTTTGCTTACGCACATCACCCGGGTACACCACTTCACCTTTATTGTTTATGCTGGCAGTTCCCGAAATGAATACCTGTCTGCGGTCGCCATATTTCACACACGTCCCGCGTTCAAAACTCACTCCGTATTCATATGTGGGATTCAGATGGGTAGTGGCATACAGGAATTGTATCTGGGCAGGTTGTATTCCGTTGATGGCATACGCATCCATCTGCACTGTCACTTGCGGGTCGGGATGCCGTCCGCCGATGCCGGTGCTGGCTATGTAGTGTGTCTTTTCCGTAAGGTCTTGTGTGAGGAACACTTCATTTCGTGCCTTTACCATTCCTGCATAATTGACATCTATATTTTGTACGAAAAACCATGTGCGGATACAGTTGTCTGCCAGTTTGCAATTCTGCTCACTGAGCTGCATCACATAGTTATTCAGCAACAGCCGCGTCTGGTATTCCGAAGTAGAGGCACGGTTGAAATCTCTTCCTTTCCAAAGGTGACGATAGCCGTTGTGTGCCACCTCGAAGAGTCCTTCAGGAAGTGCCTTGGTACTTACTTCTGTTTGCAGAAAAGCCCATAGTGCAATCTTGGTACCATTGCAGGGCGCCTGTTCTATGATGGATAAGGCACAATCCGAGTGTTCCGTTTCCGCTGCCAAAAGCAGGTCGGTCTGATTGGCGGCATCGCTCAGAAAGTATCGCTTGAAAATAGTAGTACCCTTTTTGAATTCATTTTCTTTCAAATCGGAATAGGTATCCAACAGCAATTTCAGTTGTTCTTCATAAGATTGTCCGGGTTTTGTCAGTTGAATCATGACCTGATATTCGGTAACGCCTTTTGGGGGAGTAAATTCAGAATAGCAGACCATTACGTTCTCGTTCTTATTTATGGTTTTATAGTTTATCATAGTTGATGCTTTAAATATTGCAAATTTATAATTTTATGGCATTGTGGCAATGCTTCTTTTCATTCTTTTTATCCATTGGCATAACTGTGCATGCCTCCGAGCAGAAAATTCACTCCGAAATAGGTGATTAATACAGTGAGGAACGCCACAATGCCAAATACATGAAAGAACATCGGATAGCGGAACCATTTTAGAGAGGCCGGGTGCAGTGCCAGCGCGTAAACCAGCATGGTGATAAGTGCCCACACTTCTTTCGGGTCCCAACCCCAGTAGCGCCCCCATGATACATTGGCCCAGACAGCTCCGATAAAGATGCCTATGGTGAGCAGGAATACGGCCGGGTAAAGAATCAGCCGGCTGATTCTTTGCAAAAAATCTATTGCTGTCTCACAATTTTCTGTTGAGTAATGTAGAACGACTGCCGTTATTCCGTTCAGCATGATGAAAGCCAGTAATGAATAGGCTGTCATAATTGCTACTACATGAATGCTGAGTAGGGGAGATTGGAGGACCGGCATTAATTGGGTGATTCGAGGATTCTGTTCGCCAAACATGGAGACTAATAATGTAAGTCCGCACAACAGGAAACCAAATGGTACTGACAGGGTGAATTTACGCTGTAGAAAAAAAGTAAGCAAGACTGTGCACCAAGCCATGAACTGCATTGTTTCAAAACCGTTGGACAGAGGAAGATGGTTGCTTACATAACCGCGCAGGACAATGGTCATGGATAAATAGATAAAGATGGAGCAGAGCAGCAGATTAAAGATAAATGCTAAACTGCAACAGATGTTTTTCTCTGTTACCGTGCAACGGCAATAGTAAATAAAAGCAAATAAACCGATACAAAGGCAGAGTATGGCAATAGGTTTACTGTAATCGAATTGGTTATATAGTTTTTCTGCTTTGAACCTACTTGCTGAAGGAAGTGCTTCTCCACATTCTTTCTGCTGGTATTGTTTGATTTTATTTAGTAAACGGTTTACTTCATCAAATCTTTTCATGACGATTTGCTCATGGACATAATTCATTGCCTTGCGGGTAAAAGTCCATTGCTCATTTCCCATTTCATGGGGAAGCCGGTCACTTTGCGCATACCATTGCAAGGTGTTTCCTTTTGCATCCCGATAGGGAAATATTTTCATAAGCGCTCCGGTACATACCATGCTGATGATATTGAATTTTTCATTGGCTTCTTCTATGCCTTTCCTGTCTGTTATCTGTCGTCCTAAATGGATTTGCCGCATTGCATCTTCCAACTTATACTCATTGGTGCTACCGGCAAAATCTTTCACTGAGGCATATTGCCCCTTTATGTCTAATAAGCGCCGGGCTTCATTGCTTTTGATGCGGATAACAGGTTCATTCTTCCAACTGTCATAATAGAATAGCCAGCCGGTCAGAACTTGTTCAGAGGTAAGGCCGTGATATGTCGGTTTGCCATATAACTTGATTGTAAAATCTCTTGCGAAAGTTTGCAGGGGGCAGATACGGTCGTTGTACAAGATATAAAGGTCACCGAAGCGTCCGGCTGTTTCGCGTGGGAGAGTTTTCGGCAAGGGATGGTCGGCAGCCATTGCCCGGCTTCCCATCGGAAAGGTGGAGATAAACAACAGGAATAAGATGCTGCATCCCTTTTTTATGCCCTGACTGTTGTTGCGATAGCTTTTCATTAATTGGCGGAATGTGCTTTGAGGATTAAGAAAGAATAGAATGATGGAAACCAGCAGTATGCTATATCCGGTGTAAGTAATCCCTATCCCATAGGGGTCATGGGAGACGCTGAGAACGATCCCTTGTCCGTTTGCATCATACCCGGATTGGTAAAAGCGATAATTCATGAATGAAAATATTTTGTTCATAGATATTTCTCCTTCTAAACTTTCACTGTTATTTTCGGCAGAAACTGTTATCCGGCTGACATAATCCATAGGCGCCCGTGTTCCTTTATAATAAATTATTTCAAAATCTTCCAGTGAGATGCTGAAAGGAAGAGTGCATTTTTCTCCTCCTTTGTTTATGAAGGACATTGTTTTCTCTCCAAGTTTCAGTTGTAAGGTTCCTTGTTCGCCATCTATCCATGTGACAAATGCTCCCACCAATATCAGGATAAAAGAAAGGTGGAGCAGGAATGTGGTCCATTGGCGGTAGAGTTTTCTTTTTATCATATAGAGTAAGGAAGCAAGGGCTGTGCTTCCCCACAGTATGATAAAGGGTACGGAACTGTAGATATGATTGTTCACAAACTCCGTACCGTTTACTTTTTCCAGTATTGTAGCTATGGTGAGGACAAAAAGCAGGATGCCCAATAAGCAGAAAGCAATTCTTTTCAATAGTTTCATGTAGCTTCAGTTTTGATGACGTATCACAAGAGGCTGTCTTTACGATTCGGTCTGTCTGCATGCCGGATTGTGGCACAGCCTCTTGTTGTGATAAAAATTAGATTGCTTCAATGAATTTCACGACAGCTTCACGGTCTTCTTTGCTTAACGTACGGAACTTCTCAATTGTCCACCGGGCATCACTTTGTGCATTTCCATGCCACATGATAGCTTCGATTACATTGCGTGCGCGACAGTCGTGCAGACGGTCACCGGCTCCGGTGCAAATGGCAGATAAGCCACGTCCCCATAACGGGGTGGTGCGGCACCAGCCGGTGCGGATATCATTCTCCATATACAGTCGATGTTGTACAAAATCGCTATACGGCCAAATGGTCTGATCGGGATATCTGGGCAAGCGTGCATCTCCGTCACTGAAGAATCCGCTTGGATCTGTAAAATTGTCCTTGCCGGTTTTCCATGATGGGCGGTGACAGCTGGCACAACCGATTTCGCGGAAGAGCGAACGCCCCTTTTGCACGTCGGGATCATCCAGATTACGTGCCGCAGGTACTGCAAGTCCTCTGTGCCAGATCATAAAGTCCACATAATCATCATCTGTCATTTCGACTGGCAATTCTTGATTCATCAGATAGTTTATGATATCTTCCTTTACATTTCCGGTTTTGTTCCAATCCGGAAAATATTCATAGAATTTGTTTTGCACTTCAGGATCATTTGCCGCTGTATTGGCATAAGTCTGTGTCATATAATGATAACGACGGTTGCTGCGTGTTACATTGGTAATATTCCAAATGGCATTGGCTCCTGCCGCATCTTGCAGCGGACCACGGCTCAGTGCATAAGTATAACGGAACGGGTGAGTGGTGTTGCCATAGGTTTTCACCCATTCGCCATTGGCAAAGAAGCTGGGATTCAGTGAAACACCGGCTTTTTCCTGGCGGATATACTCGGCTTTCAGTGAATCATCGGGAATTGCATCTATCAATCCGGTACCATAAATGCCGATGGTGGACTCCAGACGAACCTTGACATTGGCATAATCTACCGTCTTACCATTCACTTCCAATGGAACATAATAGGCATCTTCAGGGATGGTGACTTCCGGATAAATCAGGCTGTAGGTCTCTCCGTCAGGGAATTTATTACCCCATTCATCTGTGTAATCGAGCCATTCTATATTGATTTTATCTTCATCAATGGGAGCCTTGAATGGAGCTGTTGCTTTGGTTTGGGGCATACCGGTCAGTGAAGAAAGATAAGTATCGGTATGGTCTGTCACTACCAGCAGATAACCGTTTCCCCAATCATCGGCACGATACCGTTCCATACGTTTTCCATGCCCATATCCCGGATGGCAGGACATACAGGAGTTGCGTACATAAAGTGGACCGAGACCGTTGAACGGCTTCGTGTTTTGTGTGTAGGTACGCTCAAAGAAATATTCTCCATACTTGAACTTGTCGGTCATACCGGCATTCTCGACAGCAGGGGTGGGGTCTTCGTAAGCAGAAGCCGAACTGTTGAAGGTAGTACCCAGCAATCCTCCGGCATACCATTCCTCATCCGTAACCGGTTCTATCGGCGGATTAATTTGCCGCGGAGTATCTTCATCGCTGCAAGCGGCGAACGAGAGTACCGCCAGTCCCATCAGGAAATATTTTGAATAAAAAAATCCTTTCATGTTCTTCTTTGTTTGTTCTCAGATATATTGGTGTTGCTATTTTATTTGGCAAGTTCAGCCTTTACTTCCGTTAAGACATCGTCCAAGGCTTTGCAGGCATCCATTGCCTCTTGGCAAGAGTCATCCGTATAGTTTAATACAAACGGTGCTTTCATTGCTTTTATTTTGGTCAATGCACTGGTGATGGCATGGATCGTTTTGGTATCCAGGTCGGCGTTTACAGATGCCATATAGTTGTGCAATGATTTACTTTCATCACGCTGTCCTTCTATACCACCCATATAGGCATTCTGTATGCTGATGATGTTGTCATAAAAGTCGGTGATGGAGTTGTAGCTGTAAGGAGATTCGATGTAGTTTTTGTCTTCACCGGTGTGAGGCTTTCCGATTTTAGAGGTGCCTACTTCGTCGGCAATGGTTTTGCAACCGTCGATGATGGCCTGCATAGCTCCTGTCCAACTGGTGTAAGTACTGCCCACTTGTCCGGCCAGCATCATGTTCTGTGTATACGAGTTTTCACCGCCTGCCACAGTCGTATTCCATTCCAGTTCGTCTACTACTTTGGTTACACGGTTTGCGTCCACATTGTCTGCACCGGCCCATGATATCTGCAATTGATAACATTTGTTGCGCAGGTCGCCTGCCACGGCAATGGCATAAGTCAATTCTTTATCTTTAATTTTCGAGACTGCTTTAGGGCTGCCGGCTTCAAAGATAATATATTCGATACCGTGAAATCCAAGCAATTCCGGACCGAGTTTTACACCTGCCCATACATCGGCATCTTCAGCTTCCATGGCTGTAATGTGAGATGTGTTTTTCATTTCATCCAACAGACCATCCAAGTCAAGCGGCCATGAATCGATGTGCGGATCTATACCAAAGTCGGAAGCTGCTCCAAACAGGAATGCTTCACTCTTTTCCCACCATGCACGTGCGTTGAGGAATGTCTCACACACGGATTTCACATTATCATCCGTTTTATCGGCTTTCAGTGCTTTCAGCTTTTCAACCAAAGCTTCTGTCTGGTCAGCCAGACCGGTGTATGTAACAATCACTGTATTCTTGGTAAACTGATCAGCAATAGCCTGATATCTTTTATCTTTTTCAGATAATTCGGTATCACCGCCGTCCGGGTCGTCATCATCGCTGCATGCACTGAAATTGAATGTCATCATCGCTGCCATGGCAGCATACAGGGGAAATCTTAAAAACTTTTTCATACCTCTTTTAATTAAATATTAAATTATTGTTATTTTATAAAATAGCCTGCATAAGCAATACCTAAAGAAATGGACGGTTCGTTATTATATTGACTTTTCAGGAAGCGTTGTGAATACTCTGCTTTCACAACTATTTCTTTTATCGGATAATAGTTAACGCCTATTGCCATACGTTGGCGGTCTGTCCACGAATATTTTGTAGCTCCTTTGACCGGTACATAAGAATCATAATATTCATAGCGTCCGAACAGATAGAGTTTGTCTCCCGATTCGCGTAACTTTCTGATTTGGGAGAATACATTATATCCGGCTTCAATGCCGCCTGCCACTGCATTCTTTCCTACATGAGTACGCTTATAGGGCGATGTGCCGGACTGTTCGCGGTTATATTTTGATATGGTCGCTGCATCTCCCAAGTGTCCGTAATCTATGTTTCCGCGTACTATCCAGTTGTGTCCCTTATAATCAAAGTCGAATGCAGCAATGCTTACAGCTCCTTTGGTATCTTTGTATTTGCCTTGGTCTGCCTGAAGAGTATTATTGAAGCTATGGCCGTAATAGGCGCTCAGTCCCATGCGCAAGCCGGGAACGGAATAGTTGTCTATACGCATGGCTACTGCATAATTGTTGGCCGGAGTGAACTCAAACGCGGAGCCCGAACCATTTTTTATCCATTGGTCTTTTGAAAAATGCATTGAATTGAGGGCAGGAATCAGCATGGCTTCATATCTCCAGTCACCGGTGCGTCCCCAAATACTTATACCGGTTTCGTGCCATGTGCATGGCATGATTGTGTTCTCTCCCTCGGGGCGGTATACAGTGAAGAATTCGTTAGGAAGGTGATGGGCATTGGTATACCCCACAGGAACTATAATATGTCCGGCACGGATATTGAACTCAGGACAGAATGATTTCTGTATCCAGAACTGTTCCAAGGCAACTTCACCGCCACGTTCTATCTCTTTTTCCCATTCGCCCACTTCTTCCTGTTCCATTTCTACGGCAGACTCTGTTCCACCGTGTTCAAACTCAATTTCGCTTCCCATTGTCCAGCCTTTGCCGAAATCATATCCTATCATGATGACTACATGAGGAAGATCGAACTGTCCATGACTTTTGGCATCTTTATAATCTTCCGCTTTAGAGTAGCGGTTGATATTGTCACTGTAGAAGTTGCGCGTCATTACAGCTTCACCATAGCCTCCCAACGTAAGCCTTGACTTTTGGGGAGCATTCTTTCCCGTTGTTTTTTCTGTGCGGTTGCTTTCTTTGTCTTTGTCAATGCCGTTTTCGGCATATAGACCGGTCATACAGCTTGCAAAGGCTATAGAAAACAATAATACCTTTCTCTTCATTTGCTTTAAATTTTATAATTTTAAGATGCTGCAAAGTTAGAGGGAGTTAAAGGGTGGGGCAATACCCAAAAATGGGTAATGTTCAGTGAAGAATTGGTAATGAGTAGGTACTATTGTAATAACGGGTCACCTTATTTTCTTGGGGATTAATATATTATATCATCAACCAAGGAAAGAGTAAGCCATTTCTTAGAGTCAGCCAAGCCCTTTTAAACGGAAGATTATTACAGTCTGTTACGGCAGACTGTACAGTCCGTTACGGTGGACTGTACGGTTCACTGCAACAGACTATACAGTCCATTGCCGAAGACTGTAGTAATCCGACTTATATACAGGCATAATCGAAAGGATGAAAACGCTTATTCTTATAGAGGCAGATTCAATCTTCCTGAATACAGGCTGTTTTCTTTTCAGGACTCTTTTTCGTTACTTCTGATGCGGCTGAGTGTGGGAAGAGTAATTCCCAGATAGGAAGCGATATATCCCAAGTTGGCACGTTCGCATACGGCAGGAAATTGTATTTTCATCTGTTCATATCGTTCTTTGGCAGGCAAGGTGAGCCGTTCCTTATGAGTGCGGTGCAGGCGTCTGTATTCATCCTGATGGATAACTCTTCCCCAGTTTGCCCATTCGATATTGGTCCGGAACAGATGGGTGAGATGACTGAGTGAGATTTCATAAACCTCCATATCTTCCAGTGACTCTACGAACTCTTCGCTCAGCTTATTGTAATATAGTTCGTCCATGCTGAATACTATATTACCTTCGCATGAAAAAGATGTTGTGATTTCTTCTCCGTCTACCAGCCAATAGGAACGAGTCATTCCTTTTTCTATAAAGTAGGCCACCTTACAATAGATGCCTTCTTTTATCAATTGGTATTTCTTGGGGAAGCGATGAGGCTTCAGGCACGGGACCAGCAAATCTATGCTTTGGTCGGAGACCGGATAGTCCTGCTTTATCTTTTTTATTATATTTTCCATTATCGTATCGTTATGTTTGATATTCAGTGTTCAAAGTTATGTATTTCCCATCACAATGTGGCAAAGGGCAGGACATATTTTTGCTTTCCTTATCTATATATGGTTGCCGGGCGGATTAAAATCCTTATTTTAGGTATTCTTGAATCATATTTATGAATTCCTTTTTTGCAACTTACTTGCATGTTTTTTCGTTTACCTTTGCGTCGGTAACAAATAAGACAATAGATATGAAACAGTATCGTAATGAAATCTTCTCGTTTCTGATGTTGATGGCGGGAGTTCTGTTGGAATATGCACAGACGTCATGGTTTGCACTGCCTTATGTCAGTCTTGTCTGGTTTCTGGCGGCAGTCGCGCCGGTTGGCCTTCCTGTCATGGCGGAAGCATGGGAGCATTTGATGAAGAAAGAGTATTTTAGTGAGTTTATGCTGATGACGATTGCTACTATAGGTGCCTTTTGCATTGGTGAATATCCGGAGGGGGTGGCAGTAATGTTGTTTTATGCTGTAGGCGAGCAGTTGCAGGATAGCGCCGTAGACAAAGCACGCGACAATATTCGTGCCCTGCTTGATATGCGTCCGCGCACAGCTTCTGTCTTTCGTAAAGGCCAATATTCGATTGTTTCGCCCGAAGCGGTAGAGACAGGAGAAACCATCGAAGTAAAAGTGGGCGAGAAAGTCCCTTTGGACGGTGTGTTGCAAAATGAGGTGGGAGTATTCAACACGGCGGCATTGACCGGTGAAAGTCTCCCGCGCTCGGTGAGGCAATCCGGTGAAGTGCTGGCAGGTATGATTCCGGTAAATGAGACCATTCGGCTGAGTGTAACGAAACTTTACAGCCAAAGCACCTTGGCACGTATGCTGGAGATGGTGGAGGAAGCTGCCGAATGCAAGGCACCGACAGAACTGTTCATGCGTAAGGTTGCCCGCTACTATACTCCGGCGGTTATCGGGATTGCATTTCTTATTCCGGTGCTTCCGTTTCTTTATTCATTGGTGCAGCCATCCTTTATCTATCTGTTTGCCAGCTGGCTGTATCGTTCTCTGGTGTTCCTCGTGATATCCTGTCCGTGTGCTTTGGTAGTGAGTATTCCATTGGGTTACTTTGGAGGCATCGGTGCGGCATCACACAAAGGCATTCTTTTCAAGGGGGGCAATTATTTGGACGCCATCACGAAAGCAGACACGTTTGTTTTTGACAAGACCGGTACACTGACTACAGGCAACTTTCGTGTTTGCCGGATAGAGACTGCGGGAATATATTCGGAGGCAGAAGTCCTGAAATATATTGCATCGGCAGAAAGCAAGAGCAACCATCCGATGGCAAAAGCCGTGGTGGAGTATGCAAAACAGCAGCAGGCAGCCCTTTATCCGGTAGGGGCGGTGACGGAGATTGCCGGGTACGGACTGGAAGCATACATCGGTGGCAAACAGATACTGGCAGGCAACTATAGGTTGATGGACAAGTATGGAATAGCTTATCCGGAAGGATTGCATGAAATGCCCGAAAGCCTGATACTGTGTGCCTGCAACGGTATTTATGCAGGTGTGGTTGTTATGGAAGATGAGCTGAAGGATGATGCGGTAGAAGCTATTCGAGGATTGAAGCAACAAGGTATCAGGCATTTTGAAATCCTGTCGGGGGATAAGACCGCATTGGTACAAAACATTGCACACCGTCTGGATATCCGGCATGCTTATGGCGATTTATTACCGGCCGATAAGGTGGCCCGCCTTCAGAAGTTGAAGGACGAGAAACATTGTGTCGCTTTTGTGGGAGACGGAATCAATGATGCACCGGTGTTGGCATTGAGCGATGTTGGCATTGCAATGGGAGGTTTGGGAAGTGATATAGCGATTGAGACAGCAGATGTGATTATTCAGGACGACAGCTTGTCGAAGCTGGTAACGGCTGTCAGGATAGGAAAATACACGCGTCGCATCATTTGGCAGAATATCATATTGGCTTTTTTAGTGAAATTTGCCATCCTTGCATTGGGAACGGTAGGAGTGGCGACACTGTGGGAAGCTGTTTTTGCAGATTCGGGTGTGGCTCTGCTGGCTATTTTCAATGCTATGCGCATTAACAGACTGATAAAACATTCGTAGAAATGGTTGGGGGGATTTTAATTAAATGAAAGAAAATACCCACTGCCGGGATTCTCGAAAGGAAAAAAGCAACACGGATTTCGCAGAAATGAAGCCGAAGCCAATCTGCGGAATCCGTGTTGCAGAAAGAATAGACCGTTATTGTGCCGGCTTATCCGAGCGAGAGAATCAGTAATTGAGCCGTGAGTACCCGCAGAAACATCGTGAGCGGATACACAGTGGCATAACCTACTGCGGGTGCGTCACATGAGGTGAGGTCATTGGAATAAGCCAAAGCGGGCGGATTGGTCGTTGCTCCCGATAATACTCCGATAAGGGTATAATAGTTCAACTTGAAAACATAGCGCCCGATAAATCCCACTATCAGCAGAGGCAGCACGGTGATAATGGCACCATAACCTATCCATATATATCCTCCTTCATTGATAATCGTTTCAATAAATCCTTTACCCGCACCAAGTCCCACGCAGGCAAGAAATAAAGAGATACCTATCTCGCGAACCATCAGGTTCGCACTGATGGTAGTGTAGGTGATTAGTTTGTACTGAGGTCCGAAGCGGCTTATCAGAATAGAGATGATAAGCGGTCCTCCTGCCAGTCCCAACTTAACCGGTTGGGGAATGCCGGGGAACATGAACGGAGTACTGCCCAATATGCATCCCAGTGCGATACCCAGAAAGATAGGAATCAGATTAGGGTGATTCAATCGTTTCATCGAGTTGCCTAGTATTTTTTCGGCTTGCGCCACTCCCAGTTCACTGCCGACAATCTTTACACGGTCACCCATCTGCAATTGCAGGTGGGGAGTGGCGACAAGGTCTACTCCCGAACGGTTTACACGCGTGATACTGACTCCAAAATCATTACGGATTTTAAGTTGTGCCAGAGTCTTTCCGTTCAGCTCAGGCTTGGTAATCAGAATCTTTCTGGAAATCAGGTTCTTATTCTTAAAATCCCATTCCACATTTACCTGTTTGCCAAAGAAAACGGTAATTGCCTCCACGTCTATCGGGTTGGCAATGACAAGAATTTCATCATTCAGATGAAAGATTGTATTTGAGTTGACAAGTTCTGTCTGCTTGTCTCCGTTACAGTAGCGGATACGCGAAATAACGAAGTCACGGTTTACCAGCGGTTTAATGTCTTTAATCGTTTTTCCGTTTACTGCTTCATTTCTGATTTCCAATGAGATGGGGCGTACGGTCAGTTCTTGCAAATGTCCCAAACCGCGTTCTGCTTCTGCCTCTTCCTGCTTCGGCTTAATCTGCAATAAATATTTCAGCGCAAGCAGTGAAAGGATGCAGCCTACCACTCCCAGCGGGTATGAAACGGCATAACCGAGTGCGATTTCGGGTGCATCAATGCCATTCAAGTCGCTGTTGGCCTGCTGTGCGGCTCCCAGTCCGGGGGTATTGGTGACAGCTCCCGACAGGATACCCACCATTGTGGTGATAGGCACTCCGGTGATGAAGTGCAGTGCCACCGTGATGACAACTCCCAGAAATACGACCATCATGGCAAGCATGTTCAGCGTAAATCCTCCCTTCTTGAAAGCCGAGAAGAAGCCCGGTCCTACTTGCAGACCGACAGAGTAGACGAACAGTATCAATCCGAATTCTTTTAGGAAATGGAGCAGATGCTCATCCAGGTTCAGATTGAAATGTCCGAATACGATTCCTACAAAAAGTATCCATGTCACACCTAATGATATGCCTGCCACTTTTATCTTCCCCAGCATGATACCGAAGGCAATGACAAGCGAAAGAATCAATACGGAGTGTGCTACTCCGCCACCCCACAGGTTGGGGTATCCTTCAAATAGATTTCTAAAAAGTTCCATTATTATATAATTAATTAAATGATTATTCTATATCTGTTAATGGGAGTTTTTCATGTGTATCAGGAAGGTAAACAAAGTCAGGAAAGGGATTGTGTTGCTAAAATCGGACACAAAGTTAGATATTTATTTTATATTTGCACCCGATTTGAAATATAGATTGAAAAGATGAAGCCACAATTGCTTATAGGGGCCGCTACTTCGGGAAGCGGAAAAACGACTTTCACGATGGGACTGCTGCGTGCGTTGAAGAAACGAGGCATGCGGGTGCAGCCTTTTAAGTGTGGCCCTGATTATATTGATACTCAGTTTCACACATTGGCAGCCGACCGTGAGTCGGTGAATTTGGACACTTGGATGGCATCGAGGACGCATGTACAGCATATTTATAATAAGTATGGAGAGGGAGCCGATGTATGTGTTGCCGAAGGGGTAATGGGACTGTTTGACGGTTACAGCCGAATGGAAGGAAGCAGTGCAGAGATATCGCAACTGCTGGGCATTCCGGTGATATTGGTTGTCAGTGCACGCTCTGCTGCCTATTCCGTAGCTCCTCTGATTTATGGGTTCAAGCATTTTCATCCGAATGTGAAGATTGCCGGAGTAGTGTTCAATCAGGTGTCTTCATTACCTCACTATAATTATCTGAAAGATGCGTGTGCCGATGCCGGTGTAGAGTGTCTGGGTTATCTCCCTTTTACAGATGGGCTTAAGATTCCATCGCGTCATTTGGGACTTACACTGACTGCCAAACGCGCAATGGACGTACTGATAGAGCAGGCGGCAGCATTGGTAGAAAAGTATGTGGATATTGATAAACTTTTAAATATTTGTCATCGTGGTTTCCCATGTCGGTATATATTGCCATACAGTTCCGAAGTCGGGGTGGAGAGTTTCACTCCCCGTACAAAAAAACTGAAAATAGCAGTGGCACGCGACCCGGCATTCAATTTTATTTATCGTGAGAATATCGCTCGGCTGGCGGAGCTGGGACATATTACTTATTTCAGTCCCGTGTATGGCAGTGATTTGCCGGAAGCAGATTTATTGTATCTTCCCGGGGGATATCCCGAACTTTTTGCCCGCCAGTTACACCGTCGGAAGAAACTGATGGAAGCGATAAAGACTTTTGCCGAGGAAGGAGGGAAGGTATTGGCGGAATGTGGAGGAATGATGTTCCTGACCCGCTCACTTACGGCGCGTCAGGGGGGAACGGCCTATGCTATGGCGGGCGTCTTGCCATTGGACTGTACAATGGTGGGGGCTAGGTTGCATTTGGGGTATCGTCGGTTAGAGTATAACGGACTGGAACTGAAGGGGCATGAGTTCCATTACTCCAACATCATAGAGCCCGACGCACTTCCTTCGGTGGCAAAACAGTTTACCGTCAGAGGAATGGAGGTAAATACTCCTTTGTACAGATATAAGAATGTGATAGCCGGATATACCCATTTGTATTGGGGAGAAGCCGACATATTAAAGCTTTGGGAAGAATGAATAAGAACTTACACCCTATCATGCTGGCAGGGACAGGCAGTGATGTGGGAAAAAGCATCATTACAGCCGCTTTGTGCCGCATATTCAAGCAAGATGGTTACCGTCCGGCTCCCTTTAAGGCACAGAATATGGCATTGAATTCCTACGCCACTCCCGAGGGGCTGGAGATAGGACGGGCACAGGCGGTGCAAGCCGAGGCAGCCGGAGTGCCCTGTCACACAGACATGAATCCGCTCTTGCTGAAACCCAGTTCGGACCATACCGCTCAGGTGGTATTAAACGGCAGGCCGATTGGTAACCGTGATGCGTACGAATACTTCCGCAAGGAGGGACGCGAGGAGCTGAGAAAAGAAGTCAATGCTGCTTTCGATCGTTTGGCTGCCCGTTATAACCCCATTGTTATGGAAGGAGCCGGCAGCATTTCGGAAATAAATCTGCGAGATACGGATTTGGTCAATATGCCGATGGCTTGTTATGCCGGTGCCGATGTGTTATTGGTGGCGGATATTGATCGTGGAGGGGTGTTTGCCAGCGTCTATGGTTCGGTCATGCTGCAAACGCCTGAAGATCGTAAACGTATAAAAGGCATCATTGTCAATAAGTTCAGGGGAGACATACGCCTCTTCGAACCGGGTATAAAAATGATGGAAGAGTTGTGTGGCATTCCTGTCTTGGGAGTGGTTCCTTATTATAAGGATATTCATATCGAGGAGGAAGATTCGGTTGTGCTGGATTATAAACGTATGCAGGCGATAGAAGGAAAGGTGAATGTGGCGGTGGTATTGCTTCGTCATCTGTCTAATTTCACGGATTTCAATATGCTTGAACGCGATGAGCGTGTGCATCTTTACTATACGAATAATACAGAAGAACTGGCAAAAGCGGATATCATATTACTTCCGGGCAGTAAAAGTACATTAGATGATTTATATGAACTTCGCCGTAATGGTGTGGCGCAAGCTATCTTGCGTGCACATCGCAAAGGGGCTTCGGTCATGGGGATTTGTGGCGGATACCAGATGATGGGAATGGAAGTCCGCGATCCCGATGGAGTAGAGGGAGATATCCGTCAACTGCCGGGTTTGGGATTGCTTCCCATGATAACTACCATGCAAGGTGAGAAGGTAACTCGCCGGGTGACTTTCCATTTCCGGGATAATGAAACAGTTTGCCGGGGATACGAAATTCACATGGGAGAGACTGAGCTTGTACCCGGTTCTCCTGTTTCTCCATTGAATAAATTGGAAGACGGAAAAGCGGATGGCTATTTTGTCGATAGGAAATGTATGGGAAGCTATATTCATGGTATCCTTGATAATCAGGTTTTCATAGATTTTCTGCTGGAGCCTTATGCTGACAAGTTGCATCGGCAGAGTCCGGATTATGAAGCCTATAAAGAAGAACAATATGATAAGTTGGCGGCACACGTGCGCAAACACTTAAATCTGCCGTTGTTATACCAAATAATGTGTAAAAATGATTGATGGACACGGAGATGATGCCTATAAATATGGGCAAAAGATAAGGATAAACTTTAGCTCAAATGTATATAATCATGTAAATCATAATGGTTTGCGTGAGCATCTTTATCATCGGATGGAAAGTATTCGAAGTTATCCCGAACCGGAGCCTTATTCTTTAGAACAGGCATTGGCACATTCGCTTCATCTGTCGGACGGGAAGGAGGTTTGTGTGACTAATGGCGCTACGGAAGCCATTTATTTGATAGCCCAAACCTTCAGGGGGAAAAATTCTGCCATCCTGATGCCTACTTTCAGTGAATATGCCGATGCTTGCCGTCTTCACCACCACAAGATACAGGTTATTTACGCATTGGATATGATACCGTCGGGAACAAACCTGATATGGATATGCAATCCTAATAATCCTACAGGAAGTGTATTGGATAAAGACGTTTTGAAAGCATTTATAGAGAAACATACGGAGTGCTGTTTTGTAATAGACCAATCTTATGAATTCTTTACATTAAAACCGCTGCTGTCGGCCGGGGAAGCTGCCGGATATCCTAATGTGATTCTGCTCCATTCCATGACCAAGCGCTTTGCTGTCCCCGGACTCCGTTTGGGTTTTATGACTGCAAATCAAATCTTATTGCGTGAAATCCGTTTGCAGCGTATGCCTTGGTCTGTCAATCAGCTTGCCATTGAAGCAGGACATTATTTGCTTCGGCATGCCGGAGAATATCATGTAGATATATCTTTGTTACTAAAGGAAAAAGACAGATTGGCTGAAGCACTGCTTGCAATAGGAGGAATGGAGGTATGGGCTTCGGATACACACTATATGTTGGTTCAGTTACGAATGGGGCGAGCCGCAGCTTTGAAGGAGTACTTGGCAGGAGAGTGTGGTATCCTTATCCGTGATGCATCCAATTTTGAAGGGCTGAACGAGCATTTTTTTCGCATTGCTACACAAACTCCGGAAGAGAATAATGAATTGATAGAATCTATAAAGAAATGGACATATTTGTATTAATCCTACCATTGTTGGCAGGGTGGTTATTGGATAAGTTGATAGGTGACCCTTCCTGGCTTCCTCATCCCATAGTAGGTTTTGGCAAACTTATTTCCTTTTGCGAAAAACGATGGAACAAAGGGAAACATCGGGTGAAGAAAGGAGCATGTACGGCTGTTGTGCTTATTGTATTCATTTATGGAGCTTCTGCGTTATTGATACACGGATTATATGCTATGAATCTTTGGATAGGCGTGGCGGTTTCGGCCGTTCTTATCTTTTATTGTTTGGCAGGGACTACGCTTATCAATGAGGTACGTATGGTTTTTATGGCTGCCGACCATTCTTTGGAGGAGGGTAGAAGACAGGTATCCCGCATTGTGGGACGGGATACTTCCGGACTGACAGATCAGGAGGTGAGGCTGGCGGCTTTAGAGACTTTGGCAGAGAATCTGAGCGATGGGGTAATTGCTCCTTTGTTTTGGTATTTGTTATTGGGAGTTCCCGGTATGTTGGCATATAAAATGATAAACACGTTGGATTCTATGGTGGGATATAAGAACGAAAGATATTTGCAGTTCGGTCGGTGGGCAGCCCGTATCGATGATATTGCCAATTATATTCCGGCTCGTTTGACAGCTGTTCTGATGATACTTTCTACCGGTCGTCTTTCTTTATTGAAGTTTGTGGGAAGATATGGTAATCAGCATGCAAGTCCTAATTCCGGTTATCCCGAAGCGGCTTTGGCGGGGATATTGAATTGCCGTTTCGGGGGGCCTCATCATTATTTTGGTGAGATGGTTTACAAACCGTTTATAGGCAATAATAATCGGCCGGTTTACTCGTCAGATATGCGTATTGCTGTCCGGGTAAACCGGTTTGCCGAGGGAATAATGGTGATATGGGTTATTCTCTGTCTGATGGAAGCATACCCTTTTCTTCCGTTATAAGAAATGAAACGCAGGGAAATTTATATCTCAATCTTAACTATTCCTCCGTATGGAGTCAGTGCGCCGAAAGCCTCTTCGGGTTTCACTGTTCCGGCATAAATTTGGGCATTGATCAATACGCCTCCATGGGCGAATATGGCTACCTGTTTGTATGGCTTTTGGCGAAGCTCATTCAGGAAGTCGGCTACACGTTGGTATTGGTCCTGAAACGACTCTCCGTTTGTAGCCCTCACATTCCGATAGTCGGCATACCATTTCTGGAGGTTGGCATCGGTTATTTCATCAAAGCGTTGCATTTCCCAGTCACCAAAGTTGATTTCCTTGATACGGTCATCTCGTTCGCCATCCGGGTAACCGCAGAAGGTAGCCAGACGTACACAGCGGGTTAAGGGACTCATATATACTTTATCAAACTGAAGGCCTTTGAGCCGGGCGGAAGTCTGTGCGGCTTCTTCTTCAAAGGTCGGATTCAAAGGGACATCTGTCTGTCCGTAGCACACTCCCTGAGGGACATCTACGGAAGTGTGGCGAATGAGGTATACTACCATAAGTTGGTATAAATTAGGTTTATTATTAAATAGAAAGATAGTTCACACAGCAGGAAAGCGGCTCCGCAACAGTCGCCTGTGTATCCTTGCAAACGCTTGCGCAGCAATTGCCATAAAAGGAAAAAGACGGCAACGGGTGCAAGGGCTGCCCACCAATAAGACCTGTTCAGGAAAAGCCACATCGGGAGTCCGCCGGCTATGAATGCCGGTAGCCATGTCGAAATGCTCATCCGGTCATAAATGACTTTTGCTTTTGATTCTTCTTCTTTGCGTGCATACGGCAAGATGTTGATTATCTGTGCGGAACAGAACTTACTCCATGCGTCTCCGCTCGCTATGGCCATGCATGCCAAGGAAAGCGATAGGGTGGAAAGCAGGTTCCATAGGAGTCCGAAGTAGAACAGAAGTCCCAATACACCGTATGTTCCTATATGGGAATCTTTCATGATGGAAAGGATTTTCTCGCGCGAAGTGCCGCCTCCAAATCCGTCGCAAAAGTCTGCCAAACCGTCTTCGTGCAGTGCACCCGTGACAAGCAGGCGTGCCAGTAAAGCAAGGATGACGGCTGTAGACATAGGAAGGAATTGGGCGGAGAGCCATAGCGTGCCTGCCATTATTCCTCCGGTGAGCCAACCGACAAAAGGCCAATAATCGACCACACGCTTAAAATAAGCGGCGGGAACTTCGGTTATTCTCCAGAATGGCAACCGGGTGAAGAATATGAGTGCGGCAAGGAGTTTCATGGTTAAAAGTATTTTGTGATGGCTGCATGGGCAAAGTTGTCCATCTCATTCATCATGGTCACGGCAGAGACTATGATGGGATAGGCACAGACAGCACCGGTTCCTTCACCCAGCCGGAGTCCCAGATTTAATAAGGGGCGTGCATGCAGGGCTTCAAGTACCAGTTTGTGTCCTGCCTCGTCTCCCTGATGTCCGAAGATGGCGTATGGCAATACCTCCGGGTGGAGCCGGGAAGCGGCAAGGATGCAGTTGGTCATGATAAAGCCATCGACCAATATCAGCATCTTCAGTTCGGCTGCCCGCAACATACCGCCGATAGCCATTACCATTTCGTAGCCTCCAAACCAGGCAATCTTGTCTCTTACCGAGCCGTCGCCTTGATAGTTGTCGACTGCTTGTTTCAATATATTGTATTTATGACGGATGCCTTCCGAATCCAGTCCGCTGCCGGCTCCTACGCATTGTTCCAGAGAAATGCCTGTAAATAAATGCATCCAGACAGAGGAGGGGGAAGTATTGCCTATTCCCATTTCTCCAAAACTGATTACGTTGCAACCGTCGGCGTATGCCTTATCCACCATTTGTGCACCGCGTTCCAGACATAACTCCATCTCTTCATGACTCATGGCCGGGGCATGGAGAAAGCTTCGGGTACCGCGACCTACGCTACAGTTGATAATTCCCTTCTCGTAAGGAAGGTCATAGTCAACTCCGGCATCTACCAGTACGAGCTTGAATCCGTGTTGGCGGCAGAGAAAGTTAACTCCGGCACCACCGTGGAGGAAGTTGCTCAATTGTTGCCAGGTGATTTCTTTAGGCGATTTGCTGACACCTTCTTCCACGATGCCGTGGTCGGCAGCAAACAGGATGTTGTGGGGATGGCGGAGAGTCGGAGAGAGGGTTTGTTGGATGAGGCCGATTTGTAATGCCAACTCTTCCAGTACGCCTAAAGAACCTTTTGGCTTGGTCAGGTTATTGATTTTGTCTATCAATGCTTCCCGTATCTGTAAGTCGGGAAGTTCGATATGGAAAGTTTTCATGGTCTTATTGTTTTATTAATACAGGAATACCCGATACCATTAAGTATACTTGATGGGCTTGGGAGGCAATATATTGATTCATCCAACCTTGCAAATCCGTAAAACGGCGTTGGATGGGATTGTCGGAAACAGCCCCTGAACCTATTTCGTTCGTCACAAAAATAAAAGTGGCGTTTTGTGCTGTGAAGGCATCGAACTCTTGTTTCAGAGCTTGCAGTGACAGATCCACGTCAGAATCCAGATCGAAAAAGTAATTTGTGGCCCATAAAGTCACGCAATCTATCAGCACCACCCGCCCGTCTACCTGATGACGGCTCAGTTCCTTTTCTTCCTCTATGTTGGTCCATTCCGGTCCCCGGCGTTTCTGATGCTTGATGACCCGTTGGCGGAATTCTTCATCCCAAATGCGGGAGGTAGCCATATAAATAGGATTGGACGACAAACTGAGAGCTAATTTTTCTGCATAAGAACTTTTGCCCGACCGTTGGCCGCCTGTGATGAGTATAATACGTTTCATAATTTCTATTTTTCTGCTGTTCGCAGAATAAGAGTAGTAGCACCTATGGTGATGATGGCTCCTTCTTCTATTCTGACTCGGTCCTTGTCTCCCAATATGTCATTTAATAGAAATGTTCCGGTGATGCTCTGATTGTCCCGCAAGGTGTAAATGAGTTCTCCTTGCTTGTTTCGTTTTACATTGATTACGCAATGGCGACGATCCATGCTAGGGTCGGATGTTTCGATAGAAATATCCACATCGGTCCCTTTACTGCGGCGTCCGATCAGGTTATCCCCTTCTTTTAAAGGCAATACTTGTTTATAGCCAAAGACATTTTCCACCACCACGATACTTCCGAAGTCTTCGTTGTTGGCTTGTTCGTCAAGAACCTCCTCTTTGCGGGTAGCTTTTAATTTGGATTTTCCGATGCGGATACTGAATTGCTTTTTGCAGTGCTCGCATATAAAAACCAAAGACTGGCCTTCGGTATATTTTGTTTCGTCAAAGGTAATATAATTGTCACATTTAGGACATAAAACTCTTTTCATGGGAGATAATCTGTTTATTTAGAGCTTAATAACCATGCATTCTTGAATGCTTCGTCTTTTTTCAACTCATTCATTTTCTTATAAGCAGCATTTTTGTCGGCAAACCCATAAAGGGCAAGGCGGTAACGTCCGCTTCCTTCGATGATGCTTGCTTCTTTAAAGCCTTTTTGCTTATATTCGTTTAATGTTTGTTGTGCATCGGCAGCTGTTGCCAAACTAGATACTATAATGAAGTATTTTGGCTTTGCTGTGGTAGCTTCGGCTTTATTTTGTGCCGGAACAGAAGCAGAAGATGCGGTTGCCGTTGCAGGAGTTGTCTTGCGGGCAACAGTTTTTTCCGCTTTAGGGGTTTCTTTACCTGTTTCTTGTTTGGAAGTCTCTGTTTTCGGTGAACCGACTTTTTCTACTTTTACGGCTACAGGTTTTAAACTTTTGTGTCCTGCTTGCTGCCGTGTATTACCCGATGTCTTTTTGGCTTGAACAGTCTTTTGCTGTTGCGGTACAACCAAAGTGGTGGCCAACGATTGTGAGCGGATAGCCTCAAATAATCCGTCTGTTCCCAAGGAAGCATAATTGCCTTTATCCACGTATGTGTTTTCTACAGGTACAGAAAGGAAAAAGAACAGGATAACCGCTACGGCAATGGCAACAGCATTACCCAACCAGCGACGGTTGAAACGGATGGCTGCTTTTTCTTTTTGGGGCTTTAGCACCATATCCTTGGTTGAAGCAATAGTTGAATTATTTTCTGATAAAGGACTGATGGATAAAGAACTGAATCCGTATAAATAAGGAGAAAGAATACCTTCTTCATTGGGACGGAATTCGTAAGAATTATGAATTGTGTAGTGCAAATCGCCTATACCATATAATTGGACATGTCCGTCTTTATATAAAGTATCTTTTAGTTCTTCTACTTCTTGTTCAATCATCCGGGTTGCATCCGGGAAGTCTGTATGATGGACCTGCATGTATGACTGCACCAACAGTCCGTCATTCATTGTCAACTGGGGATTGAAGCCAATGGTACGCATAGGAGGGAAATATATATTATCAGATTCAGCGTAATAAGCTGGTTGATAATGAGCTATAAATCCACCTAACTCGGGAACAATGACGCAATCATTTTCCAGTAATAGAATTTCTATATGTCTAGCCAATTCAATCATAGTGCAAAAATAGCATTTTTATTCCATTTCAGCGCAACTTTTATGAAGGAAAATGTCCTTGCCACATATTTTTATTGTAATTTTGCAGCGTATAAAAAGTTAGACTAACTAATAATAAAATGAATATAGCAATTGTAGGAACCGGATATGTTGGACTCGTAACCGGTACATGTTTTGCCGAAACCGGCGTAAATGTAACTTGTGTGGATGTAAATGCCGAGAAGATAGAGAATCTGCAGAAAGGTATTATTCCCATTTATGAACCGGGACTGGAGGACATGGTGCAACGCAATGTCAATGCCGGCCGTCTTCATTTTACGACTGCATTGGAGAACTGTCTCGATAATGTAGATATTGTGTTTAGTGCTGTAGGTACACCGCCTGATGAAGACGGAAGTGCTGATTTGAGTTACGTGCTGGCAGTTGCCAAAACAATTGGTGCTAACATGAAAAAATATACGTTGGTGGTGACGAAGAGCACCGTACCGGTGGGAACTGCGCATAAAGTGAAAGATACCATTCAGGCTGAACTGGATAAGAGAGGGGTGTCTATAGAGTTTGATGTGGCTTCCAACCCTGAGTTTTTGAAAGAAGGCAATGCCATTGATGACTTTATGAGTCCCGACCGTGTGGTGGTAGGTGTTGAATCCGAACGGGCAAAGAAGCTGATGACCAAACTGTATAAGCCTTTTATGATGCTGAATTCACGTGTTATTTTTATGGATATTCCTTCTGCCGAGATGACTAAATATGCTGCCAATTCAATGCTTGCTACCCGTATCAGTTTTATGAATGACATAGCCAATCTTTGTGAATTGGTGGGAGCGGATGTAAATATGGTACGTGACGGGATAGGTTCTGACAGTCGCATTGGTCGTAAGTTCCTTTATCCGGGATGTGGCTATGGCGGTTCTTGTTTTCCTAAAGACGTAAAGGCGTTAATCAAGACGGCAGAACAAAATGGATATCCGATGCGGGTTTTGAAAGCTGTGGAAGAGGTGAATGAGACCCAGAAAAGCCTTCTTTTTGAGAAATTGGAAAAGATATTCAATGGTGATTTGGAAGGCAAGACCATAGCTTTATGGGGACTGGCATTCAAGCCCGGCACGGATGATATGCGTGAGGCTCCTGCACTGGTATTGATTGAGAAATTGAGGAAGGCAGGTTGTGTGGTTCGGGCTTACGATCCGGCGGCGATGGGGGAATCAAAGAGAAGAATAGGTGATACGATATTCTATGCTTGCGATATGTATGATGCTCTTTTGGACGCTGACGCATTGATGTTGGTGACAGAATGGAAAGAATTCCGTTTGCCGGCATGGGGAGTTGTTAAGAAAACGATGAAACAGCCTGTAATCTTGGATGGACGTAATATCTATGATGTAAAAGAACTTCAGGATTTAGGTTTTGTTTATCACTGCATAGGCAAATAATTACGTTAAAGATGTACAAATCATATTTGATTGTCGTTTTAGCGGCGATGTTTTCTGCTTGCGGAGCTAATCAGGACAAAGAGGCTTTGCAAGAAGAAGATAGAGAGGCGAAAGAAAAGTTGCAAGGCATTTGGCTGGACGACAATACGGAAGCTGCCGTGCTGCAAGTTGCGGGCGATACGATTTATTATGCTGACGCTGCTGTCGCTCCTGTCGCTTTTAAAATTATAGGCGATACATTGACTACTTATGGGGCTCGGGTAAATAATTATAAGATAGAGAAACAGGGAGAATATATTTTCTGGTTTCATTCACTGGTAGGAGATGTCATACGCCTGCATAGGGCAGAGAATAATGCCGATTCTTTATCTTTTATTCATGAACAGGAAGTCCCTGTTTATACGGAAGTTATTAAGAAAGATTCGGTGGTAATGTATGATAATACCCGTTATCGCGGATATGTCTATATCAATCCGTCCAGAATAAAAGTGATGCGTCCGGGGGTGTCGGAAGAGGGGCTGAGTGTGGATAATGTATATTATGACAACATCATTCATATTTGTGTATATGAAGGAAAACGGAGTTTGTTTGCGAAAGATATCACGAGGCAGATGTTCAAGCATGTCATACCCGATGATTTCTTGAAATGGGCAATCCTTTCGGATATGGACTTTATGGGGGTCGATGCAAAAGGTTATCATTATCAGGCTACTGTTTGTATACCGGATGGGGCTTCTTGTTATGTGGTCAATATCACGATAGATATGGACGGTAAATTATCTTATGAACTGGCTCGTTGAATAATAAATAAGAGTGGGGACGTGTTAAAACGTTGATAATGCTGTTATTTTATTAATAGGGGCGAGGTTTGCTCGCCCAAAAAAACAATATTTGCTTTGTGTATTACTCTCAAGGTCGTGACCGTTGGTTCGGGCAGGTGAACCCTGCCCCCGCAGTCGATGATTGGATAGGCCGTTTTAGCTTTGATATCCTTCCCATGACGGATAATACAAAACTTACAGCTTCTGTTATTTTTGCTGTTTTTTACCGTTAGTGTTGTTTCCGGGTTTCCGTGTGGAATTGTTTCTTTTACCTTTGAAGTTCCCTTTTCTTTTTCCACCATTATTACTACGGGGATTATATTCAGGTGCTTCGCCTAATTCTTCCGGAACTGGAATTTTATAAATGTCCTTACCTATAAAGTTTTCGATGGACTTAAATTGTGTCTGCTCTTTTTCGCTGACAAAGGTTATGGCACATCCATCGTTGTTTGCACGTGCTGTTCGACCGATGCGGTGCACATAATCTTCACTGTCATGCGGCACGTCATAATTAATGACCAAGCGTATGTCATCAATGTCAATGCCCCGTGAAACAATATCGGTTGCAATCAAAATATTTATCTTTCCACTCTTGAAATCATGCATAATCTGGTCGCGCTGTGCCTGTTCCAGGTCAGAGTGCATTTCGCCGACGTTGAGTTTCATGCGGCGGAAAGCCTGAGTTACTTCTTTCACTTTCATTTTGGATGATGCGAAGATAATCACGCGTTCAGGTGTCTGGTCTTGAAATAATGACTGTATAATGCCCAGCTTCTGATTTTCATAACAGATATACGCTGTCTGGATAATTTTCTCAGCCGGTTTGGATACCGCCAATTTAATCTCTTCCGGGTTTCTCAGGATGGTTTTGGCCAACTGTTGTATCTTGACAGGCATCGTGGCAGAAAACATAATTGTCTGGCGTTCCTTTGGGAGATATTTCACTATTTGCATAATGTCGTCTGCAAATCCCATATCCAGCATGCGGTCTGCCTCATCCAAAATGAAGAAAGATACTTTGGAAAGGTCTACATATCCTAAGCTGAGGTGGCTGATTAAGCGACCGGGGGTGGCAATAACCACTTCTGCTCCCAAAGTCAGTCCTTTTTTCTCTTGTTCAAAGCGTATTCCATCGTTTCCTCCGTATACAGCTACGCTGGATGCCGGCATAAAATAAGAAAAACCTTCCATTTGTTGGTCTATCTGCTGCGCCAGTTCGCGTGTGGGTGCCATGATAATACAATTGATGGCATCTTCGGGATAACCTCCCTTACTTAATTGATTTAAGATGGGGAGTAGATATGCCGCTGTTTTACCGGTACCGGTTTGTGCTACTCCTATCAAATCCTTTCCTTCAAGGATGATAGGAATTGTATGTTCTTGTACGGGAGTACACTCCTCAAATCTCATGGCTTCCAATGCCTGGAGCACACTCTCTTCTAAATTTAATTCTGAAAATTTCATATATATATTTTATACTATCTTTCTTACAGTTTGCCGCGTTCTTCCAAATAAGAATCTTTAAAGCCAAGGAAATAAAGCACCCCATCCAGCCCGATGGTATTAATGGACTGTTTGGCATTTGCCACCACTTTAGGTTTTGCATGGAATGCAATGCCTAGTCCGGCAGTAGACAACATGGGCAAATCATTGGCACCGTCGCCTACGGCTATTGTTTGTGCAATATCTACTTTCTCTACTTGTGCAATCAGTTTTAATAATTCTGCTTTACGCTTTCCGTCTACTACGTCTCCCAAATAGCGGCCGGTCAATTTACCGTCTACTATTTCCAGTTCATTGGCATAAACATAATCAATGCCGTATTTTTGTTTCAGGTAGTTGCCGAAATAGGTGAATCCACCCGAAAGTATAGCTATTTTATAGCCATATCGTTTTAATACGAACATGAGTCTTTCCACCCCTTCCGTAATGGGCAGGTTTTCGGCAATTTCACGCATTACACTTTCATCCAAGCCTTTCAGCAGAGCTACGCGTTCGGTGAAACTCTCGGTAAAGTCTATTTCACCACGCATGGCGCGTTCGGTTATTTCTCTTACTTTGTCACCCACGCCGGCACGTTCTGCCAGTTCGTCGATACATTCTGTCTGGATAAGTGTAGAATCCATATCAAAACAGATCAGGCGACGCATACGGCGGTACATATTGTCTAATTGGAAAGAAAAATCCATTTCCAACTCGCTGCTGAGTTTCATCAGTTCCCGCTGCATCTCCTCCCGGTCCCGGGGAGTGCCGCGAACAGAAAACTCAATACAGGCACGTACACTTGCTTTTCGTTCATCCAAAGGAACGCGACCTGTTAAGCGTTTGATAGCATCTATATTCAGACCTTGTTCTGCAATGATTCGCGTGACGGCTGCAATTTGTTTTGCAGAAAGTTTACGTCCCAGCAAGGTCAGGATATAACGGTTTTTTCCTTGCATTCCTACCCATTCTTCGTATTCTTCTACCGTAATGGGGTAAAAACGGATGGTGATTCCCAAAGAGGATGCATTAAATAGCAAATCTTTCATGATATTACCCGAATCTTTTTCCCGGCTTTTAAATAAAATGCCCAATGAAAGAGTGCTGTGAATATCTGCTTGGCCTATATCCAAAATGGTAACATCATATTTTGAAAGTATTTCCGTAATGGAAGCTGTCAGTCCCGGCCTGTCCAAACCGGTGATACGAATTAAAATAAGTTCAGTACTTGTATCCATACATAAAATGTTGCTATTTACAGATTGCAAAAGTACGCAATTTAATCCTATCAAGCTATCTTTTGGGGATTCTTTTTTCTCGATGGAATGGATGAATTTATGCTGTATAACATATTTTTTGATGTGATTCCTTGGAGTTGGCATAAAAACTCCTTACCTTTGCCACGGATTTCTAAATATAATGGCTTTGATTATCAGGCCAAAAGACAATGTTCCGGGGAGAAATTACTGTTTAAGGGCAGTCTCGGATAGTATTAACCAAAACCGAATTACATGATTAAAAATGTAAAGTGGATTTTTGTTGTATTAATCATTAGTTCCTTGATTTCGTTCTCATTTGTAGGGAAAGACACGCCGACAGAAGGATTGACGATAGGAGATAAGGCTCCGACTTTTACCATCTGTGGCGAAAAGCAACTGATTGACTTAAAGGATTTGAGAGGTAAATACGTGTTGCTTAGTTTTTGGGCCAGCTATGATGCTCCTTCGAGAGTGCAGAACGCCACCTTGAATCATGCAATAGAGCAGGCTGATAATGTGGAAATGGTTTCTGTTTCGTTTGATGAATTTAAATCAATATTTAACGAAACCATTAAAAAAGACCGGATTTCGACATCTAATTGTTTTGTTGAACTGGCAGGTAATTCTTCCGATTTATTTAAAACTTATCGTTTGAATAAAGGGTTTAAGAATTTTCTTTTGGATAAAAACGGTGTCATTGTAGCGAAGGACATCACTCCATCCCAACTTTCTTCTTATTTAAACTAAGAAGAGAGTTTCCGTAAGGAAAAACAAAAAATACAACAAAAATGATAGGGTGTGTGCCCAAACTAAATGGTCTATCAAACCTCGCCCCTACAGGCAAAATGACAGCATCATCAACGTTTAGGCACAACCCCTTTTTTATTTTTCTGCTATTGTCTTGTTCCGTGTCAGAAACACGCTTTTACACATACGTCTCATGGGGTTATACATACTAACGTGAAATCAGGCACCTCCAAAAAGATAAGGACGTTCTTTAAAAAGAACAAGAGCTTTTTTAAAAACTCCATGGCCTTTTGGGGAAAAGACTTAGTTCTTTTTTGAAAATTCTTTCATCCATTTCCTTTTAGAGTTACTGACGTACTTTTTCAAAGTGCTGGTAGTCTTTCAAACTCTTCCAGGCACCTCCCCAAATGAAGCCGTGTTTAATGAACTCCTTGTAGCATAAATCATTCTTGTCTATTTTGTAAGGAAAGGATTGTTTTCTGTCGGCATATTTTTTCCCTTTTTCGGGAGATATAATGATTTTTCCGTTCTTATTGGTCTTGACATAAGGATTATAAAGCGGGTTGATATCTATTGCCAACCCCTTACTGTGATTGGATAGTTTCCGGGTGCCCGGCACAAGACGGAAATTGAAGCAGGAGGAATTGTTGGCTTCCATGGACCGATTGTCTTCTGCGTTATATTCATCAATTAATACCATTCGTTCAATGGGATATCGTGCTTTATACAAAGCCTGGAATATTTCGATTAAATCATTGCTTATTGCTTTGTTGCAGACCAGTTCGCCAAGGCATATTTCTCCTTTCAGGTTATAATGGAGCACCTTCAGATAGCGTAATTCTTCTTTCGGTACGGTACAGTTCGTTTTATAGGACTTTCCATAGATTCTTTTGAAGAGGGTGTCGTCAATCTTTTGTATTTTAAAACAATTGGCTGCTCCAAATTGTACTATACTCTTCCGACTGACTGTTTCCCCGGCTTTCCATATTCTTAATATTGTTTGTTCCTTGTCGTTTTGTTCTTCTTGAGAGAACCGGCAGGCGGATGGAGAGGGGGTGGGTATAAAGGTTAAAAGACAGAACATACTCCGAATAAGCAGGTTTCTTATTTTCATTTGTTTTTGTTTTTGAGGGTTGATATTTTCTTTGGTAGGTAAAAATAGTGTTTTTTATTGATTTACATCATCCTCTATTCTTTTTCAAATGCTTATCTTTGCAATAATTAATTAAAAAAGTATGAGACAGATAAAGAATGTTGTGTTTGATTTTGGCGGGGTGATTATTGATATCGACCGTGACCGCGCAGTAAAAAAGTTTGTTGAAATAGGAGTGAAGGATGCGGATAATCTGCTTGATAAGTATCACCAGAAGGGTATCTTTCTGGAAATAGAGGACGGACGTATCGATGCAGAATCTTTTCGGCTGAAACTGAGTGAGATCTGTGGTAAGGAATTGACATACAAAGAGGTAGAAATGGGGTGGAGAGGATTTGTCACAGCTGTGGAACAGTACAAGTTGGATTATTTGAATATTCTTCGCCAACGTAAATACAATGTTTATATTCTGAGTAATACCAATCCATATATTATGGGATGGGCACGTAGCAGGGAATTTACATCAGCAGGCCGTCCATTGGATGACTATGTGGACAAGATATATGCTTCTTATGAAGTGAAATGTGTAAAGCCTGATCGGGGCATCTTTGAATATATGATAAAAGATGCTGCGTTGAATCCTTCCGAAACTGTTTTTGTGGATGATGGTGCTTCAAATATCTCCATAGGCAAGGAATTTGGTTTTGTCACATTGCAGCCTGCTAATGGAGAAGATTGGCGTGAAAAACTGGAAAAGCTCCTATAATTATTTAGGAGCTTTTCTGTATAGGTAGATTGCTATTAATGTGTAGAGTATATTAGGTATCCATACCGCCACAATCGGAGGAGTATTTCCATTGATGGCAAAAGTTGCGGAAACCGTTTGGAATAGAATGTAAGAGAAGCTCAAAGCCAAGCCTACACCCAAATTCAGTCCCATTCCTCCCTTAACCTTACGGGAAGACAGTGAAACACCGATGGTGGTCAGAATAAAGGCGGCAAAAGACATGGCGATGCGTTGGTAGTATTCTATTTCAAACTCTTTGATATTGGCAAAACCGCGTTTCTTCTGCTTGTCAATATAGCTCTTCAGGGCAGGGCTGGTCATTGTTTGCTGCTGGTTTTTCATAATAAGGAAGTCTTGCGGCTCCATTTTTATGATACTGTCCATCCGGTCACCTTTGGTAATCTTTTCACGCATACCGTCCATCTCCCGGATCATATAGTTCTTGATAATCCATTTGTGCACACTGGCTGTATCATAGGTGATACTGCGTGCGGTGAGGTGGGATATCAATTTTTTATCCTTAAATTTGTCCAAAGAGAAACGGTAGCCCGTCTTGTTATAATTCTCATAGCGTTCAATATAGGCAATTACACCACTGTCGACTTCCATCTGTACATTGCGTACATACTCCACCTTTTTTTTCTTTTTGTAGCGGTCTTCAAAATTGAGTCGTGTCACATTACCTTTGGGGATGACGTATGCGCCTAATCCATAGGCTACTATGGAAATAATAGCTGCTGAAATCATATACGGACGCATCATTCGTTTGAAACTCATTCCCGTAGAGAACATGGCAATGATTTCTGAGTTTTCCGCCAGTTTGGAAGTAAAGAAGATAACGGCAATAAAGACAAACAGCGGACTGAGCAGATTGGAGAAATAAGGAATAAAGTTCATGTAATAATCAAAGACAATCGCTTTCAGCGGGGCCTTATTATTAATGAACCTGTCGATATTCTCGTTCACGTCAAACACTACTGCAATGGAAATAATCAATGCAATGGCAAAGAAGTAGGTCCCGAGAAACTTCTTGATGATATATATATCCAGTCTCTTGAGCCATCTGCTTTGCAAACGTTTGTTGCCGGTCTGTGACTGCTCTTTGTCTTTCGTGAACTTACCTATGTTCTTCTTGAACCAATTCTTCATTTTATATAAATTATAATCTTGTGGATAAGCGCTTTACCATCATAGGCTTCCATGTCGAGAAATCACCGGCAATGATATGTTTGCGTGCTTCACCCACCAGCCACAGATAGAAAGCCAAATTGTGGATGGAAGCAATTTGCATGGCCAGCAACTCTTGTGCATGGAATAAATGGCGCAGATAAGCGCGGCTGTACATGGTATCTACATACGATGCACCATCGGCTTCAATGGGTGAATAGTCATCTTCCCATTTCTTGTTACGCATATTCATGATTCCGTCTTTGGTAAAAAGCATTCCGTTTCGTCCGTTACGGGTAGGCATCACACAATCAAACATATCTACACCGCGTTCAATTCCTTCCAATATATTTATCGGAGTGCCGACTCCCATCAGATAACGAGGCTTGTCTTTAGGCAGTATTTCATTGACTACCTCAATCATTTCATACATCTTTTCGGTTGGTTCACCTACAGCCAAGCCTCCGATGGCATTGCCGTCGGCCCCCTTTGATGCAATAAATTCTGCCGCTTGCTTGCGGAGGTCGGGATACACACAACCCTGTACGATAGGGAACAATGATTGCTTATATCCGTATTTGGGTTCTGTTTCGTTGAAACGTTTCAAGCAGCGGTCCAGCCAGCGATGGGTGAGTTGCATGGATTTCTTTGCATACTCGTAATCGGCGGTGCCCGGTGTACATTCGTCAAAAGCCATCATAATATCTGCTCCAATGGTTCGTTCTATATCCATTACCTTTTCGGGGGTGAACATGTGCTTGGAGCCATCGATGTGTGAACGAAACTCCACACCTTCCTCACGCATTTTGCGGATGCCCGACAAGGAGAAGACCTGGAAACCGCCACTATCGGTCAGCATGGGACGGTCGAAGCCGTTAAACTTATGCAAGCCGCCGGCGCGTTCAATGATATCCAGTCCCGGTCGCAGATATAAATGGTACGTATTTCCTAATATGATTTGTGCCTTAATATCGTCTTTCAACTCATGTAAATGCACGCCCTTTACTGTTCCCAATGTGCCTACCGGCATGAAAATAGGAGTTTCTATCTGTCCGTGGTCTGTGGTGATGATTCCGGCACGGGCATTAGATTTGGGGTCTGTATATTGTAAGTCAAAAGTCATATTATTTCTTTTCTTCGTTTGTTTGATTAGTAATATTAAAGTCTATGGCACCGTTTACTTTTTCATCAGTCAAAGCAAGCTTCAACACCTCTTTAATGTCATTTACATAGTGGAAAGTTAGTCCTTCCAGGTATATTGCCTGTATTTCTTCAATATTCTTGCGGTTTTCTTCGCATAAGATGATATCTTTGATACCGGCGCGTTTGGCTGCTAGTATTTTTTCTTTGATACCACCTACCGGCAATACTTTTCCGCGCAAAGTGATTTCTCCCGTCATGGCAAGATTTGCTTTCACTTTGCGTTGGGTGAGGGCGGAAGCTAATGAAGTTACCATGGTAATACCGGCGGAGGGGCCGTCTTTAGGGATTGCTCCTTCGGGCACGTGGACGTGTATGTTCCAATTGTCGAAGATATCTTCTTTCAGGTTAAGTAACTGGGTGTGAGCCTTGATATATTCCAAGGCCAGCATAGCAGATTCCTTCATTACGTCACCCAAGTTTCCGGTCAAGGTAAGTTTGCCGCCTTTCCCTTTGCTCAAGCTGGTTTCTACGAATAAAATCTCTCCGCCTACGGCTGTCCATGCCAGTCCGGTTACTACACCTGCATAGTCATTGCCTTGATATTTGTCACGAGTATATTCGGGAGTACCCAGATATTCTCTTACGTCGTCAGGCTTAATTTCATGCACCTTTTCGAAACCATCACGTGCAAACTGCAAGGCAATCTTACGCATGATTTTATTTATCTTTTTCTCCAGCTCCCGTACACCGCTTTCACGTGTGTAATTTTCGATGATATATTCCAAAGCCTGTTTGCTGAACTTCACATATCCTTTCTTTATGCCGTTGGCTTCCAGTTCTTTCGGCACGAGGTGACGACGGGCGATTTCCACCTTTTCCTCTGTGATATATCCGCTCACCTCAATCAACTCCATGCGGTCGAGCAAGGGAGGAGGGATTGTTCCGAGGTTGTTGGCAGTGGCGATAAACATTACCTTGGATAAATCATAATCAACGTCCAGATAATTATCATGGAACGTGTTGTTTTGTTCAGGGTCAAGCACTTCCAGCATAGCCGAGCTGGGATCTCCGCGGTGGTCGCTACCCAGTTTGTCTATCTCGTCCAGGATAATCACCGGATTGGACGATTCGGCTTTTATCAGACTTTTGATGATGCGGCCGGGCATGGCACCGATATAAGTTTTGCGGTGTCCTCGAATTTCGGCTTCATCATGTACGCCACCTAATGACATACGTACATATTTACGTTTCAAGGCAGAAGCTATAGAACGTCCTAAAGATGTTTTACCTACTCCCGGAGGACCGTAAAGACAAATGATAGGCGATTTCATATTACCTCTCAACTTCAGTACAGCCAAGTGTTCCAAGATACGTTCTTTTACTTTCTCCAATCCGTAATGGTCTTTATTCAGGGTCTTTTCTGCGTTGCCGATATTCAGATTGTCTGTGGTGTATGACTCCCAAGGCAAAGCCAGTAATGTCTGCAAATAAGTGAGTTGCACATTAAAATCGGGAGACTGCGAATTGATACGCTCTAGCTTTGACAGCTCTTTTTCAAAAAGTGCTGCCACCTCTTTCCCCCATTTTTTTGATTGGCCTTTCTGACGCAGTTCATCAATCTCATCCTCTTGTCCGCCACCCAGTTCATCCTGAATATTCTTAATTTGCTGTTGCAGGAAGTATTCACGTTGCTGGCGGTCGATATCTTCGCGGGTACGTATCTGGATGTTTTGTTTGATATTGGCCAGTTGCACTTCGCGGTTCAGTATCTGAATAAGGCGATACATACGCTCTTTCAGTACGTCATATTTCAGTAATTCTATTTTTTCTTCAACGGTAAAAGGAAAGTTTGAACTGATAAAGTTGACCAGAATTTCCGGATTGTCCAGATTCTTTATAGCAAATACCGTATCGGGGCTGAGCTTTTCCGAAACGTCAATAAATTTGGCGGTCAAGTCTTTGCAGGTGTCTGTCAGAGCCTTGAATTCATCGCTGTCTTGCTCTTCATTATTCTCATTGATAGCTGTAACCGTTCCTTTTAAATAAGGAATGGTTTTGGTTATATTGTCCAAATGGATTTTGGGGCCGTTTGACTGCATGATAACGGTCGTATTACCGCCCGGCATTTCAAAAATACGGAGAATTTTTGCAATAACTCCCACATGGTATAGGTCGGCAAATCCCGGATCGTCTAAGTCTCCTTGCACTTGGCATACAACGGCTATTGCTTGTTTTTTCTTATATGCAGCATTGACCAGTTTTAAAGTACTGGGGCGTCCGATAGTTACAGGCATGACTACCGATGGAAACATGACCATATTGCGCAAAGGCATTATAGGAATTTCTTTCTCAAATTCGATTGCAGATAAATCATCCGTATCGGTTTGAATTTCAGCCAGCATAGAGATGTCATCAGCATCTGTATTCATCAAAATATCCTCTGTCTTTTTTCTTTTAACCATAATTCTATCTTCCTAGTTGTGTTTTTAAATGTTGGGCTGTTGCCCAAAACGGGGACAAAGTTAATCATTCCTTGGCGAATAAGGAAAATTCATGAGTACTAAATGAGTTTTTTAAATCAAATAATTCCTAATATTTGGCGTATTCAGACTGAATTGACTACTTTTGGCAAAAAAATAATATAACAGCTATGCCAAACCCTTATTTTTCATTCAAACAATTTACTGTTTATCATGACCGTTGTGCCATGAAAGTAGGCACGGATGGGGTATTGCTGGGGGCATGGACAGATGTGTCCGGTGCGCGCGATATTTTGGATATCGGCACCGGGACAGGGTTGATAGCCCTGATGCTTGCCCAGCGCAGTGAAGCGCATATTATGGCTGTCGACATAGATGAAGATGCCGTGAAGCAGGCCAAAGAGAATGTGGAAAAATCACCGTGGCCTGGTAGGATAGAGGTGGAACGTCATGATATTTGTTGCTTTAATTCGGATATCCGATATGATGTTATCGTGTCAAATCCTCCTTATTTTTTCAATTCTCTGAAATGTCCTGACGGACAAAGAAACATAGCTCGTCATACAGTTGGTTTGGACTTTGAATCTCTGATAGATAGTTGTGGAAGATTACTCTCTCCATCAGGGCGTTTCTCTGTCATTATTCCGACAGATGGTATGGATGAGTTTATGAGAATCGCCTCGGAGGGAGGGTTGTGTTTGTCTCGTCGTACATGGATAAAGACAAAACCGGATGCCGCTCCCAAGCGGGTATTGATGGAATTTAAAAAGCAACCGGCGGTAAGTGTGGAGAGCTGTTTGGTTGTGGAACTCTCCCGCCATATATATAGTGAAGAATATATAGCGCTAACCAAAGATTTTTATTTGAAAATGTAATCTATTTTTTGGATAATCGCCTGAGCAGATGACGATTCAATACGAAAAGATGATTGTACTTCTGTTTAATCAACTCTTCATGTTTAGGCTTCAAACCGCTAAAATACTCTACGATTTGTTGCAGGAGGCTAAAAGGTTCCTCCTCTTTTTTTTTATTGGAGATTATCACATTCAGTCCATGAGGAATGAGTTCCACTTCGATGTCTTTACCTCCCATCACCGGATCGCCGTCATAATGCATTACCCCTTCTTTGGTGCGGTGTATCTTTATCTTTTTGGCACGCATGGTTTTAATGCGGCTGTTTTGGTCAATCGTTTTATTGAATAACTGGAAAGACAAGGACGGGACATCAAGGACGGTAAACGGTTCCAGGATGGTGACATCCATCAGTCCGTCGGTCAAAGAAGCCTGAGGAGCAATATAGGCATTATTGCCATACTGCGATGCATTGGCGCAAGCAATCAGGAATGCTTTGTATTTAATTGTTCCCTCTTCATTCTCTATTTCGTAAGTTTCGGGTTCGTAAGTCAGGCTTTCGTGCAAGGTATTTTCCAGATAAGTCAATAAGCCTCTTTTGCCGGAATCGGCAAATTTCAAGCTCACAAAGGCATCGAAGCCCACACCGCATGTGCAGAAAAACGGCATGTCGTTTATCTTACCGTAGTCCACACAAGTGCATTCACCGGTATTCAGCAAATCAATAGCTGCTTTAGCATCCATCGGAATATGTAAATGCCGTGCCAATCCATTGCCTGAGCCACAAGGAATAATGCCTAATGCCGTGTTTGTATGTACCAACGAACGGCCGATTTCGTTAATCGTACCGTCGCCGCCTATGGCTACTACAATGTCTACATTGTCTTTGGCAGCCGCAGCTGCAATTTCAACGGCATGACCGGCGTATTGTGTTTTTACAATAGAATAATCAAAAAGCGCACGATCTATGCGCTCGTCAATCCATTTCAATATGGCCTTTTTCCCTTGTGTTCCTGAGATGGGATTTACAACAAATACAATTCTTTTTTTTGCGGTCATACTTCTTTAGGTCGTTTAGCTTTCAAATGAGATACAAAAGTAATACATTGTTAGTTATAACCATCGAAAATCATAAAAGTTTTGAGGTTACTAAATATTTTTTTTGAAAAAGAGAACAATGCTTTGTAGAAATTACTATCTTTGCAGCCTGTTTTGACGGGAACTCCTTTAAAAACAGAATGTATTAGTGAGTTTATATACATTTATTTTAATGTAAACCGATGAGGTTTACGCCACATATAATAAAATATGGGATTATTACAAGACAAGTTAAGTAAATTCAGATTGCCTCAGTTATACATGGAACAGGGTGTTTATCCTTATTTCCGTGAAATAGACAGCCATCAGGATACGGAAGTTATCATGGACGGAAAAAAAGTCCTGATGTTTGGCTCTAACTCTTATATGGGGCTGACTTACGACAAAAGAATTATTGAAGCAGCAATTGCTGCAACCCGTAAATATGGTACAGGTTGTGCAGGTTCACGCTTCTTGAATGGTACACTCGACCTTCATGTTCAGTTAGAAAAAGAATTGGCAGAATTCGTAGGTAAGGATGATGCGCTGGTTTATTCTACCGGTTTTACGGTAAACGAAGGTGTGGTTTCATGTCTGACAGACCGTAATGATTATATCATTTGCGATGACCGTGACCACGCTTCTATTGTAGACGGACGTCGTCTTTCTTTTTCTACTCAGTTAAAGTACAAGCACAATGATATGGAAGCTCTTGAAAAAGAACTTCAGAAGTGCAAGCCCGAATCGGTGAAACTGATTGTGGTTGACGGTGTATTCTCTATGGAAGGAGACTTGGCAAACTTGCCCGAAATTGTCCGTCTGAAAGAAAAGTATAATGCCAGCATCATGGTAGACGAAGCTCACGGCCTGGGAGTATTCGGTCATCAGGGACGCGGTGTATGTGACCACTTCGGCCTGACTGATCAGGTAGATGTTATTATGGGTACTTTCTCTAAGTCACTTGCCTCTATCGGTGGTTTTGTGGCAGCAGACAAAGACACGATAAATTGGTTGCGTCATAATTCACGTTCTTATATTTTCTCTGCAAGTAACACTCCGGCTGCAACGGCTGCCGCACGCGAAGCACTTCACATCTTGAAGACAGAGCCCGAACGTAAGGCAAACTTGTGGACGATTACCAATTATGCATTAGACAGTTTCCGTCAGGCCGGTTTTGAAATCGGTGATACCGAGAGTCCTATCATTCCGCTTTATGTGCGTGATACTGACAAGACATTCGAGGTGACCAAATTGGCTTTTGATGAAGGAATCTTTATCAATCCGGTTATTCCTCCTGCATGTGCACCCCAAGATACATTGGTTCGTGTTGCTTTGATGGCTACCCATACCAAAGAGCAGGTTGACTATGCAGTAGATAAGCTGACTCAATGCTTTAAGAAATTAGGCATATTGAAATAAAAGAATTTGTTTTAATGGTGCGGCTTGACAATATTTTGTTGAGCCGCATCTGTTTTTCAGCAGACGTCTGATTCGGTATCTGGTCAGCCGGGATATGCATACGTATGCGTGAGCCGATACGTACGTACGCATCGGCCTTCACGTATATACGTATAAGTCTGCACGTACGTACGCATAAGCCTATACGTATATATGTCATTGTGTCAGGTTGACTCATCTGAGAATATTTACGCTCGCGGGCTTTTGTGCATGAGTTGCTTTTCGTATCTTTGTGTCTGTTTCCAGATAGACAGTGACAGAATGAATCAGTTAAAAGGAATTATATATGCAGCAGTGTCGTCGGCAACTTTCGGGCTGGCGCCTTTTTTTTCTATCAGTTTATTGGCTGTCGGTTTTTCTTCTTTTGAAGTGCTGACTTATCGTTGGGGAGTAGCCACGGTGGTATTGCTACTGTTCGGATTCCTTGCAGGATGTAATTTCCGGTTGGGGGCTAAGGAGTTTATGACCGTTTTCGGACTAAGTTTGTTCAGGGCGGTTACCTCATTCAGTCTGGTAATTGCTTATCAGAATATAGCAAGCGGAGTGGCATCCATTATTCATTTCATGTATCCTTTGGCAGTGGCTGTTGTTATGATTGTTTTTTGCAGAGAAAAGAAATCTGTCGTTACATTTACTGCCATACTGCTTTCATTGATAGGAGCTTCATTACTGTCGTCGGGTAATATTGAATTTAGTGGAGGAGATACCGGGGTAGGGTTGGTAGCTGCTTGTATTTCTGTGTTTTCGTATGCAGGCTATATTATAGGAGTGAGGAAAAGCTGTGCTGTACATATTGATTCCACGGCTTTGACTTGCTATGTGATGGGATTGGGTGCTTTGTTTTTCTTCTTGGGAGGTATGTGTTGGGAGGGAGGCATCCGTCTGGAAACCAATGGCATCACTTGGCTGTATATTCTTGGATTGGCACTTCCTGCGACGGCCATATCAAACATTACTCTGGTAAAGGCCATTAAGTTGGCAGGACCTACGCTGACTTCTCTCTTCGGTGCACTGGAACCGTTGACGGCAGTACTGATAGGTGTATTTGTATTCAAAGAGCTATTTACCGTATATAGTGCAATGGGCATTGCATTGATTGTAGTTTCCGTCTCTCTTGTTGTTTTTCAGGAGAAGCGAAAGAGAGTCTGATGCAACGCCCATGGGTGTGGTTATTCGGTTTTGAGACTTTCGGTCGGATTGCTGCGGGCAGCGCGATAGCTATGTATAGTCACTGTAATGCCTGTGACGACAAGAACCAGAGCAAGCGGTAAGACGAAATTCCACCAAGTGGCGGAAGCCCGGTAAGCAAACTGTGCCAGCCAATGTTCCATGAGCCACCACACAAGGGGTATGGCAATGGTGTATGCTATCAGGATTTGCCATAGAAAAGAGCGGTTCAATGCCCATACTATTTGCCGGTTTAAGGCACCATGCACTTTGCGGATGGCTATTTCACGGGTGCGGTGGCGGACAGCATACCATGAAATGCCGAACAGTCCGAAACAGGTAAGTACCATTGCTATGAGTGAGTAGCTTATCAAGATTTTGGACAGAGTCGTAATTATCTTGTTCCGTTGCATAAACTGTTGGTGCATGTCTGTGTACTGAAACTCTCTTCCGTCATACATTTTTTCCCATAACTCCTTGATTTGTGCCAACGTTTCACGACGTGTTTCGGGGTGTAGTCTGGCTTGTATAAACATACCTGCTCCGGTCAGGCTGCTTTCGGGTGCAAAAGAGATTTTTTGTCCTGCGATTTCTTCTTCCAGTGAATTGAAAGGGAAGTTTTCTATGATACCTGCCAATATGCTCAGGCTATCGGAAAATGTATCAAATTCACGGAGGTTATGTCCTATTTTGGAAGCATCAATGTTCAATATGCGGGCATAGCTCTCGTTGATAAATACCGGATGAGAGTATTCCTGATATGCTTTAGCCGGTGATACACCCGCCAGTTGGCGTATGTGCATGGTTGAGAGGAATGCAGTGTCTGTTGGAATTTGTATTGTATAATAATGTTTCACGCTGCCGTCCGGTTGCTGCATGGGAAGCTCGTGCATCCACGCATTCAGTACAGAGCTCATGGATAAGGATATTGATTCTATTCCGTTGATGTTTTTCAGTTCTTTATAGAAGGGACTTTTCCCATTTAGCTCGATGGTATTTTCATAGCGGCAGGCACGGGATTTCAACAAACTCATTTGAGCTTGTGCCATTGCTGTGGCATAAACTAATCCTATAGAAAAAATGAATTGCAGGGTGACTAGTATCCATATCTGTTGCTGCTTTCTTCTTCCGGTGTAATTGTGGCTGTATTCGCTCAGGGTTTGGCGAGAAAGTTTCCGGCTGATATATAAGCCGGGTATCACTGCCATGGCAGAAACAAATGCTAAAAGCAATGGCAAGACTTGCCAGCTGAAAAAGAAAGAAAGGGATAGATGCGCCGACAGTAATTCATTGAACCACGGTAGTAAGTCATTGATAAGCAGCAAGGAAAAGAGAAATGACAATAGTACGGTGAGCGTCGCATCGTAGAATAATTGTCTGCGGATTTCCTTCAGTTGAGCTCCCATCAGTTTTTCGATATGTATCATTTTTATCTGTTGCAGGGTGCGTGACAGGCTCAGGTTGGTATAGTTGAAACAGGCAATGGCAAGTACCAACAGGGCCGAAATCAGGCCGATGTAGAGTAAAGGTACATCGCTTTGCTGGAAATAGGGAAGCTCTTGTTGCTTGCTGTTCTTGTTGGTATTAAAATACAGGTTTTTGAGAGCATCTACATAATATTGTGTACTTCCGGGAGTGAGAGTCGGCATTTTATCCTTTCTTATTTTCTCTTGTAAGAGCGATGCGGAAGCACCGGGGTGTAACTTTAGAAGAGTTGGGCCTCCCCAAAATTCTCCTGTTATGCCGGTTAACAAGTCGAAATGCAGGAATGATTGTGGGCGTTCTTTCAGAATAGCACCTACTTCATATTTTTGTGTCTTACCATCTGCGTCAATAATCTCAATCATTTCTCCTATTCCGCTATGACCGTGAAATAGTTTACGGGCAAAGGTTTCGCTGATGGCGATTTTGTCCGGTGTTGTCAAGACTGTGCTTAGATTACCTTCCAGGGTGGTGTAGTGAAAGAACTTATTTAATGTGGAATCTGCACAGATAAATACCGGGTGCTCATATTTTATTCCGTTGTATTTACAGATGTCCGCGTACATCCCATTCAGGCGTAGCATGTCTGTGATTTCAGCATATTTTCCCTTTATTTGTTCGGCGGTGTTCGCATTGACGTAGGATACTTTTACACCTTCTTCCATCGGAGAGTCTTGTCGCAGTGCGAAGATGAGATGGCGGTCGGGCGTCTGCTGTTCGATGTTATACTCGTGAATAAAGAAAGTGACAAGCAGGTTGGTACATCCAAGTCCCACTGTCAGACTGATGAGGGAGATGAGAATAAACAGTTTATTTCTCCACCAACCGCGGAAGATGATTTTAAAGATGGCAATGGTGTTCATTTCTTTGTATCTTTTAGGTTCAGAACATTTAAGATTAAATCATTGGAGGCTTTCCCTTCTGACAGTGCTTCTTTTCATACACTTTCTTTTGGATACAGAATTGCACGGATACACGGATTCCTTTTTTTTGTTCCGTGAACTCCGTGCCATTCGTTCCTGAAAAATGCGGTCTAGATTTTTACCTCGTTTACTACCTGCCCGTCAAACAGGTTGATGGTTCTTCCCGCATAGCCCGAATCATGTTGGGAGTGTGTAACCATTACGATGGTTGTTCCTTCCTTGTTCAGTTCACTCAACAGTTCCATCACTTCCTTGCCATTCTTTGAATCCAAGTTTCCGGTAGGCTCATCGGCAAGGATTAGTTTGGGATTGGCTACTACGGCACGGGCAATGGCTACACGTTGTTGCTGACCGCCGGAAAGTTGTTGCGGAAAGTGCTTTACACGATGGGCGATTGCCATTCGGTTCATGGCTTCTTCCACCCGTTTCTTACGTTCGGAAGCCGGAATGCCCATGTAAAGCAGGGGCAGCTCGATATTTTCGTAAACGTTTAATTCGTCTATCAGGTTGAAACTCTGAAAAACGAAACCGATGACACCTTTACGAAGGTTGGTACGCTGCGCTTCGGTAAATTTAGACACATCTGTGCCGTTCAGGTAGTATTCGCCTCCCGACGGATTGTCCAATAATCCGAGAATATTCAATAAGGTAGACTTGCCACAACCCGAAGGACCCATAATGGCGACGAACTCGCCTTCTTTAATTTCCAGACTGACATTATTCAATGCCCATGTCTCAACTTCTTCTGTTTTGAAGATTTTCTGTAAGTTTACTGTCTTAATCATCATTGTTCTATTTTAAATGTTATTATATCATTCGTTTTTGATAATTTCTGCCGGATTGATGCGGGCTATCCTGTAAATGCGCCAACTGATGGTCAGCAGGATGACCATGGCGGCAACAAGCATTGGAATACTCCATAGCATCGGATGCCTGTAGTCGAACTTTATCATGCTGTCTGCCATAATCATCAGAAAGAGGCATATCGGTACGGCCAACATCATTGCTACCAGATAAAGCATTACATAGCTTTTGCCAAAGAGCCAATAAATATCGCTGATGTGGGCTCCATTGACTTTTCGGATGGCTACTTCTTTTTGTCGGCGTTCCGTATCTATCTGTATGGAATGGTAGATTCCCAAAATGGTAATTAGCAGTGATATGATGGCACAGACGATGAACAGATTTCGCAAGACATTCAAACCTTCTACCTGATTGTCATAAAGCGTTGTTGCTTCATATGTGGCATTTGCCGGATAATAAGGATTTATTTTCTCTTTTATTTCCTGCAGGGCTTGCTTGCGGTTCGCACCCTCTTTCAACTGTAAGATGATGTTGTACGGTTCATATCCTTTTTCAAAAGGAAGCACTGTCAAATAAGAAGTCCCGTATTGGGGTTGAGGGAATACATGGCACTGTCCCTTGATGGGGTATTCCAATTCTTCTCTGAACCGGATGGTTTGGAAACTGCTGTCACTTCTTATCTCAGTATCGATGGTAGGTGTGATATAAGCAAATTTTTCTCCCGGTTTGTGGTGCTTCTCTATTTTCATCTGGTTCAGATATTCTTCAGTCACTTGATGGACGATGACGTATTTCTTTCCTATATTCATCGTATTAAAACAGAATAAAGATAATGATTCGCACCAACTTTTAGCACGAAAGTAGTCACAAACTTCTGTTAGCTCCTTATTTAATTTGTTGTCATACGAATAGGTGGGAATGATAATGAGGTTTTCCTTTTCGTCATCTGTTAATAGAGGAGTGGTGCTGCTGGAATAGCTTTGCATTTGCATATATATTCCTGCAATTCCGAAAAGGAAAAGAAAGGAAAAGAAGAATTGTGACCCCAGCGAGATATTGCGCAGCAGATGCTTCCCTCTGCCGGCTCGTCCGCTTAGCCCCTTGCGGTGTATATGGCGGATGATTCTGGTGACAGACACATAGCACAGAAGGAATGAGGCTCCCAGGATGAGAACCGTATATTTTAGTTCGCTTGCTAACAGAAAAGGAATGTCGATTTCCAATTCCCGCCGGATGTCATAGCTCAGGCTGTTGATGAAAGCCGGTAACAGGCTTTCGGACAAGGCAAGTGTAAGAATGCAACTGAAAGTCAGAATGATGAATTGCTCAATGAATAACAATCCGAAGATGTTGTTGCTCTTTCCTCCCAGGCATTGTCTGAGGGTTATTTCGCGTGTGCGGTTGACAAAAGAACTGATGCTGAATGAAAAATAATTAGTCAGTGCAACAATCAGGATAATCAATCCGATGATGCTGATATACAATTCCATACCTGCTCTGTGGGGGAGTTGGCTCATCAGATAGCATTGAGGTTCTGCTCGGTAGCCCTCCCAGTCAAGCAATGCCAACCGCTTGTTCACAGTCTCTATATCCGAAGGATTTCTGAGTAACAGTATTTTATCACCGTATGATTCAGGGGACGGGACAAATAAATCATACGAGGTGATGTAGTTATTCATGCCGGCCGGATAAGATTCTATGATGGCTCCTATGGTATAAATTTTTTTATTGATGGTGACGGAAGAACCGATGGTAGTGCCTGCATCGGCATATTTTCGGATGAAGTTTTTGGTCACGACAATGATGTCCGGTCGTTTGTCGAAGTCTTTCAGGCTTCCTTCAATGAGTTTTGGAGGGAAAACCAGAAAATAGTCATGGTTACAGAAAGTGGTAGAAACACGATAGACGGCATCCGATTGTGTTTCAAAATTAGTAGTTCCATTAGTGAAGAATGCCATTCCTAGTATCTCTTCGTTGCCCAATCCTTTTATCTTGTCAGGACTGAATCCTATGTACATGTTGGGATTGTTTTTGCCCCGAATGACTGCCATGCGTTCATAGGTGTCCAAGAATTTATTACCTCGGCTCATGATGGTGCTATAATAATGGCAAACACTGAAACATAGCAGCCCTGCCGTGATGCAAAGTATGGATATGATGCTCCTTACTTTCTGTTTGGTCATGTTGCGGAGGGTAATGGTCAAGAGATGTTTAATCATAAAAGCGGTTTTTTAAGTGTTTGTTCTTTATTGTAATATACAATAACTGTGCCTGAAATGTATTTGGTTGATAATAAGAGCTGTACGGAATGCCTTAGTGTATGTTCATCGTGCGCTTTTGCACTATTCGTGTGCGATAGCGCACGATGAACGTTTCTTTTATTCCTTTTTTACGATATTTGCCGGGTTCAGGTGCATCATCTCATATATTTTGTAAGCCGTTACCAAGAATATCAGCAGGGCGATGGCAAGGAACAGTAGCATGCCTTTGTCCCAGCTATAAATATTCCCAAGAGTAGTGTCTGCGGCCAACTCTGCCAAAGTCAGTCTTAATATGGGATAGACGCAGCAAAAAGTGAGAACATAAATAATTAAGTAGGTTTTGCCGAACAACAGGGCGATGACCTTAGGTGTGGCTCCGTTTATTTTTCGAATGGCTACTTCCTTCTGCCGGCTGACCGTATCCATGGAGATGGCGGAATAAATGCTGAGTATCACCAGCAGCAGGCTGACAATGGCCAGCAACATGAATGCACTCCGCATCAGGTTTACAGTGCCCATGACGGTTTGCTTGGAGTCACTGAAATCGTGAATATCCAGTGGAAGTGTAGCAGGTACATAGCGACGGCATATTTCCGTTATCTCTTTGATTACGTTTGAGGTAGCGTCGGAGCCGGAGGTCTTGAAGTAATAAGCGGAAGGATAGGGGTCTGCTAAAAATACGGAACCGGACAGATTGCGTTGTCCGCCTTCCTTATATAATGCACGGAAAGTACCGGCTATGCGATATTCATCTCCGCTCAGCGTGACGCTGCCTTCTATGCTGTCTTTTTGTAATTGTTCTTTAAACTGCTCGCTGACGTACACCGTTCCCCGGTCATTCTTGTCCACTAGCTTTCCTTCCATCGGAATCTTGAAGAACTCAAAATAGTGCGGATCTCCGGTAGCCATGAGCACTTGTCCTTGGGGTCGGCCGTTTTTGATGTAATTCATATAGGTGAATGCTTGGATGTCGAAGGAGCGGGAAAGGGATATCCGGTCCGTGATATCGGGCAGACGGTCGATATCCGAAAGAATGGCATCCATGTTCTGCCGCATACGAATGCTGTTTACCGACAGAGATACAATCTGTTTCTCTTCCTCAGAAGATAACGGGCTGTACATTTTGTCGAACATATCGTTAAAGATGAGTGTGATTCCGAATACGCCCCCTACAAAGAAAATGGAGATAGCCAATTGTACACTTATCATGATGTTGCGAAACACGTGCCGTTCCCGTTTTTGCACGATATAATGAATGATGCTCAATTGTCGCAACCGGTGAATGGGGTACAGTATGACGGACATACATACCAACAGCAACACCATGTACAGTCCCAGTTGCATGCCGTATATCTTTGGCATAGGCAGGGAAATCATGTCTTCTTGGGGTATATAGACATATGCCAAAGATACTACAACCTCTGTTATGATTAATGAAAGAAGGAAAGCAATGGACAGCATCCAGAATATTTCGGCAAAGAGCAGTGAGAACAGTCCCTTGATATTCGATCCAAGACATTTGCGCAGTGCCAGCTCACGTTGCCGGTTATAAAACATTTGGATGATGAATTTCAGGAAATTGATAAGTCCCGACAACAGGATAAGAGAACCGACAAAGCGGAAAAGCAGCATGGTGATGTTTCTTTGCAAATCATCATTGCGTGCCGCATTCAGGCTGGCGTATGCATATACATTCAGTTCCCCACGCTGCCAAGTTGTTTGTTTCAGTTGCTTGTTCAGGTTTTCTAGAGTGGTTTCTCCCATGAGGAAAGTACCGACACTGAATGATGCATACGGATCCATGGATAAGGGAAAATAGCAATCGAGGTCTTGGTCGGTAACTACACCGACAATCTTGTAATCCTTTATCTGTTCGGGATACTCTTTATACGTTGGCACGAGATGGATGATCATGCCTGTCGGGTCTTCTTTCCCAAACGCTTTGTGGGCGAACTCTTGGGAAATAATGACTTCATCGGGGGCATCGAGTTTTCCTTTTCCACTGACCGGACGGATGACCTTATAGGGGAAGAAGGAAGAGGAAACACATTGGTATTTGATGATGAAAGGCAGTTCCTGCTGGTTCTTGTCGATGACCGTGATTTCTGTATTGCGAGGAAAAGAAGCTGTTACAAGGCTGTCCATGCCTGTTATGGATTGTTCATCCAGATAACGGATGTCATCCAATTTCCAATAGATGTCGGCTGCGGTATCCTCCGAACAGCAGGCCAGGCTGATGCGACGCTCGTAATCCGGCAAATCTGTTTGTGCGGTTACAATATCAATAAAATAATTCGTCAGACAGAAACAGGTGATGCCTATTGCCAGACAGATAGCGGATATAAAGCTGTGAGCTTTGTATTTTAGCAGATTTCTTAAAGCTACTTTTAAATAATGTGTTATCATTGTTGAAGTCGTTTTTATTCGTTTTTAATAACTTCGGCAGGATTAGTCTTTGCAATCTTCAGAATACGGAAAATAATGGTCAGTATCGTAATGGCGGCTACTCCCATAAAGATAGAAGTCCAAAACAGTGGTCCGTCATTGAAGAACACAATATACATATTTTTCCATAGCTGGAACACGACGTAACAGATGGGGAAGGCTATGATGGCGGAAAATGCCAGCAGATAAATGTACATACGGGTAAACAACAGGATAATCTGTTTCAGTCCGGCACCGTTCACCTTGCGGATAGCCACTTCCTTTTGTCTGCGTTCCGTATCCAGAGTAATAGCTGAATAAACGCCCAATAAAGTGATAATCAGGCTGACAAAAGAGAAGAAGAAAATAATGCCTTTCATCTTGTTTTCTATGGCTTGTGTCTGATGTATGTCATCCAGCAAGGTGGAAATCCGGGGTTGTATGCTTGGAGGAAAACTTTCTTTCAATGTCTCTTCTATGAAGCTTTTTACTTCTTCCACACTGCCCGGTTTACACTTCAGATAGCAATGGCCCACATACTCATTGAAGTTGCAGGGCAGAAAGATGAATCCCTGGCTTTGGTTATAGGTATCTGCTATGAAATCGGAACAAGTGCCGCATACGGTATATCCGTCTTCATAGTTGTATAAAGTCATTCCCAATAAATCTTTCTTCATGCGTTCCGTTAGTTTATGGTCTGCCACCATCTGTTCGTTTGTTTCCAAAGTATGTCCGCTCAGGATGGGGATATTCATAAACTCGAAGAAGTTGCTTGATATGTTCATAATGTTGACTTCTATATAGCTGTCCCGGTTTCCTTTTTCAGTATACATACCTGTACCCGAAATGCCACCCAGATAATTTATGTCTGCCGGCAGCTTGTCTGTAATGGAAGGATGGCGGCTGATACGTTCTATCAAGGCCAGTTTTTCGCTATTCTTCATAAAGCGGTAATCCAACGGAAGACTGATGATTTCGGATTTTTCTTTTTCTGTCAGTGTATGAAACAGGGTGCTTCCGGTCTTGTCGGCTTGCAGATAAAGAGCTGTTGTGAACACGACGAACAGCCAACAGATGAAAAACTGAATGCCCAAAAGGATATTACGTATACTGTGGCGGCTTCGTTTGGGGTTGCTGCCGCGAATGCCTGTTTGTATGGAAATATGTTTTATTCGCCATACGGTTATCAGACACAATAATAAACACAGCAGGAGGATACCTGCCATATATTCTGTAGTCTGTGTCAGTAATAAGTTCCGTTCCACCAGCAAGGTGAAATTGAACAATGAAAAAGACAGGAACGGACTGAGCATTTCTATCATACTGAAGGTGAACAGAAAAGCAATCAATGAGATGAATACGGCCTGGGTAAAGAGCAGTCCGAACAATTGTCTGTCACCGCTTCCTGTCGCTTTGCGTATGCCGAACTCATGTGAGCGGTTCAGGTAACTGCCTGTCAGGAATTGGAAGAAGTTGAGCAAACCGGTCAGTAAAATCAGCAGGCCGATGACGGAGGTAATCCCGGCAAAATAAGGGGCGATGGATTTTTCGAGGAAATTCTTTCCAAAGGGAGAGGCTGTCACGTCATTCTCTTTCTTGAACATCGTATGTTTCAGGTTCATTGCCCGAAAGCGTGCCTCCAGCTGGGTAGGCGTTTTCCCCGGGCGGAGAAGGGCGAATCCCAAGCCGCCTGTCCTATTATTATTACTTTCAAACTGCAATATACCTTCACTGTCGTTCAGGATCAGCATATCAATTTGCTGCAGGAAACTCAGACTGGTATTGAGTGGGATATCTTCTATCACGGCTTGTATGGTGTAGGAGATGCCTCCTGTTCGTGGCGTGGTGGAGGGTGAGGTGGACAATCGTTGTGCCAATATCATCCGTTTCCCTATCGGACTCTCATCATTGCCGAATATTTTTCGCGCAAGTGAGCGGGTCAGTATTACGGAATTTGGGGTATTCGAAGCCGTTTCCCATGAACCTTGCACTATTTGGGGAGTGAATACTTTGTTATAGGAAGAATCTACCTCCATGGTGTATAAGTCTTCGTAGGGCAACTCCTTTCCTTCGGGCGTTTCTACATTGTAACTGCGCTGATTGGGATCGGCTACAAAGGTATAAGCTTCTACTTCCTCAATCGGTGTTTGGCGCAGATTCTCTATCAGATTGGCTGGAATGCCCCAATATGTAGTACCGTCCGGCGTATAGAGGTTTACATTGGCAATGCGTTCTTTATTGGTGAAGCATTGGTCGACAGAGTAGATGAACCGGCTGCAATAGAGGCAGATGCTAAAGCATAAAATGCCTACAGATAATCCGATAATGGATATCAGGTTCTGTGTCTTGTATTTTAACAGATGGCGAAAGGCCGTTTTTATATAGTGTTGAAGCATAGTCTTAATTTATGATTGATTATTCTGATTTTATGATTTTTGCAGGGTCTATGTTGGCGGCTTTGTGTATCTGCCATATCAGGGTTCCCAATGAAATAAGGAGGATTACCAATAAAGCAATGAAATAGATGCCGATGCCGACAGGAGCTTTCATGATGAATGTCCTCGTATAAATATGTATGAGATAATAGGAGAGAGGTACAGCTACTATAAATGCACCGCCTATCACCTTGATATATTTACGGAAAAGCAACAGATAAAGATCTTTCATGCCGGCTCCGTTCACTTTGCGGATAGCTATTTCGCGATAACGCTGCCGGATGTCGAACAGGGATAATCCGAACAGGCCTAGACAAGAGATAGCAATGGCTATCAAAGCAAAGACAGAGTAAATATGAGCCGTTTCTCTATCTTCGGAGTATAAGTCGCTGACTTCATCCGTAAGCCAGGAATGGTTGAACTCCTCCGTGTTGTATGCTTCTTTTTCTATTTTTCTAAGGAGCTCCATCACTTCTTTCTCCTTACCGGGCTTGGTGGCTATTATGAAGTCACCGCTGTTGTCTTCCTTTCCGACAACAAATGCCATCGGCTTTACTCCTTGGGTGAGATGTGCGGGATAATAGTCATCTATCACAGCTACCACGGGCATTAGTTTGGTTCCTCCCTTTTCCATTTCTCCCTTTTCGTTGAGTGTTATCCAAAGCGGTGACTCGCTTCGTACAAAAGCATCCTCCATTCGGGCATATCCCATCGCTTTCATCGCCGCTTTATTCAGAATGATTTTATAGTCACTCCAGCTTTCAAACTTTTGCGGAATCTCTCCCTCCAGCACCTTCAAATCATATAAATGGAAAAAATTGGGAGAAGGAAACAGCGTGAGCATATTCTGACGTGTATCTTTATCATTCAGCAATGTGCAGAAGGAACTTCCTCTTAATATGGAAGGATGTGAGTTCATCCACATCTCAATGTAGGGACATTCGTTCAGTTGTTGTTTGATATAACTATATCGGGCAGCACGCTTGTTTCGGTCGGCCTCTTCTTCTCGCACGAGATGATTGTTGTTCTCGTGGAACAATTCGGCTCTGAGGATGCCTTCCGTCCGATATCCGGGAGGGGTGGATAGTAAAAAGTTCAACTGTTTGCCAAAATAGAGCGACAAGACAAGCAGCAATATGGTGATGATGTATTGCAAAAACAGGAATGCCATGCGGATAGTGATGGATTGGCGGTTCGATGCAATCGAACGGATGGACGCAATGGGAGACAGGTAATTGTATTTGATATACGGGTAGACGGACGTAACCAAAGGCAATAAGACCAAGAACCCCAATGATATCTGCCAGTCGAATGCGGAGTAACCGATTCGCTCACCCATCAGTTGGCTGACAGGGACTTGGCTGGCTTCCACCAACAGCCATGCCGTCAGCAATGCGACAACGGCCAGAAGTTGGTTTTCCAACCAGATTTGCAGAAATAGCGGCAAGCGTTGCAAGCCGAATACCTTTTTAACTCCATACTCTTTGGAGCGTTTCATCATGAACACCATATATATATTGATGAAGTTCAATATCCCTACCAGCAACAATAAGATGGCTACGCCCGAAAGAATATACAGATGCGTGTGATTCCCGAATTGCATGATGGAGTCGTAATCGGCATCATGCCCGATGGCATTCTCCCAATAGAAGTCTTCCCAAGGAATGAATTTCCAACGTATGCTGCTTCCTCTTTTGTCTTTCTTAAATACGTTGCTGACTTTGTTTATCTCGTCCAGGTCCACTCCGGGCAGCACACGCTTCAACGATATATCCATTCGCTGCCATTGCTTTATCAAGTTGTATGACACGAGCATGTCAAACCGAAGTAAGGTCTTGCATCCCGGTTCATCTATCACTCCGCGGATAATAACGTCTTTCCCATAATACTCCACGACTTTCCCCACGGGGTTCTCCTTGCCGAACAGCCGGCGGGCATACTGCCGGGTGATGACAGCATCGTCGGGAGCTGTCAGCCGCGCCTCCCCGGTCAATACGGGGTAACGGAAGAAATGAAAGAATGTAGAGTCGACGGCCATTATGTTCATTGCATAATTACTGTTCTCATATTTCACATTGTCCCTTTGCTGTGCCTGCAAGCGGCATTGCTCTACGATTTTATTTTCCGGGATATAGGTTGAATCCGTGTCCGACCAGCCTTGCTCCAGACTTCCGGGGTGAATGTTTCCGTCGATGTCCCGCAACGGGATGATGATGTGTTGCGGGTCGATGCAATGCGAGTCCACGGTCAGTTCCCGGTGGATATACCGCATCAGGACAATGCAGCAGGCCAGGCTGAACGCCAGTCCCAGGAGATTAATGATTGTATATGATTTTGAACGCATCAGAAAGCGTCCGGCATATTTCAGTGTTTTCATTTTGCGTGCTTTTATTTCAATATCAGTTCTTCTGCGTCGCCAAAGGTATCATATCCTGTGACAACTACCAATTCTCCGGGCTGTAATCCTTCTGTTATCTCGTACTGTTGTGGGTTTTGGCGTCCTATAGTCAAAGGCACTTTGATGGCTTTGGTCTTCGAGGCATTTACTTTATAAACCCATTGCCCGCCGGTGACTTGATAGAAATTTCCGCGTGGAATGACGATGGCCTGTTCGGGTTGTCCCAACTCTATCTGTACCCTGAAACTCTTGCCAACACGCACATTGTCAGGCATTTCTCCGGTGAAAATAAGATCTACATCAAACATACGGTCTTTAACTTCGGGTACTACTTTTGTAATTTTTAATGGATAACGTTTCCCTTGGTAATTGATGGTGGCTGGCAGACCGGTAGTGATGCGGTCGATGTAATATTCGCTAAGCGAGGTGTGAATCTTATATTGGTCGAGCACTTTGATTTCGGCTATGCTTTCGCCCGATGCGACCTGTTGCCCCGGAGTTACTTTCACGAAACTGAGTTGTCCTGCAATCGGTGCTGTGACCACCAGATTATTCATCCGTTCCAGTGAACGCGTAAATTTCTTTTGTTCGCGTTCGAGGTCATTCTTCAGCAAATCCTTTCGGATGAGCGTCACAGCCGAATCGTGACGGAGACTTTCCATCTGAAGGGCACTGTTTTGCAGTTTATAATTATATTCGTCTTCCGAAACTTCCAGTTGGGCTTTGCTTTTAATACCCATCTTGTATTCTTCTTTGTCCAAAGCGAAACTTTTGGTTAGGCGGTTCATTTCATATTGCGTCTGCAGAGTCTGTTGTTTCAGCGTGAGGCTTTTTTGCTCCATCTCAATTTCCTTCTCTTTATAAGTGATTCGCTGTTTCTCCCATTCATCGCGTTGGTCCTCGATAGAGCGCAGCAAATCGGGATTGCTGAGCACAAGGATGGAATCTCCTTTCTCCATCATGGTTCCTTCTTCGCCGATGATGCGTTCCACGCTGCCGGCTTCGCGGGTATTTATCTTGATGGTCAGGATAGGTTGGACTAATCCTTCCACATCAACGTATTCCATGAATTTGTCATTCTTCACTTCAGCAATTTGTATATTGTCGGTTTCGATTCGCAATTTGCGGGGTCCGAATGACAGGCTGATGACATAAATCAGGAAGATGACAAAGGCTGTTCCTCCCAGCAGATAATAACGATGGCGTATGTACCACGGTTTCTTTTCAATTTTAATATCCATAGTTTTTATTTATTTGTTCGTTTCCGGTTCTTTCCGTATGCACGGCATGTTGTCTTTCGGGTTTACTTGTATGGCAGGCTTTCCTCTATCGGGCAATGGTTCTGAAAATCGTATCCTGTCATGCTCCTTATTCCATAGTACAGACTCCAATATGTTTTCAGGGCGGTGATATAATCACGCCTTGCCCTGTCTTTTTCGGTAATGGAAGCATTGAGGTCTAGTATGGTGGATTTTCCGAGAATGTACAATCGCTTTGCCACTTCATGTCGCCTTTCGGCTGTCTTGTCGGTCTTGAAAGCGACGGCTACCCGATAGGCTTGCAAGTTGAATTGGCGCACCATCTTGCAGACGTTCAATTCAAAATCCTTTAGAGCCTGTTCTGCCTGTGTGTTTACCAAGTCGACGTTAGACCGGGCCACCCGTACTCGTCCTTTACCCCGTCCCCAGTCCAGAATGGGCAGAGAGATGCCGATGCTGGCATATTGTTGCTTCAATGGGTCGCGGTAAGTATCGGCAAGTTTGTTTCCTGTCTGTGACAAACCGAACTGAACATATAGATCAGCCTTTAGTCCGGCATTGGCTTTGGCAGAAGCCAGTTCGCTGCGGCTTTCCATTTTCAGACGCTCGTATGTTTCAGGTTCGGGACTGTTCTTGAATGCCAGATGCAGTGCCTCCTGCATGGGAATCTCGAAATTGGGAATTTCATCATCGGGGATGACTCTCAAGTTGACTTCGCGGTTTATACCCAGAAAGGAACGTAAGGTTTGCATTTGATCTTCCACTTCGATGCGGGCATTCATTACATTGGTTTCTTCCGTGAGTTTGTTTATCTCGAGTTGGAGCATTTCATTTTCATTAATGGTGCCTATGTTATATCTTCCTTCGGCATATCTATACAGGGTGTCGGCCGATGCATGGTTGGAAGTGGCGATATCGAGATTGGTTTGTGCAGTTGCCAGATTGAAGAACAGGGTGCTGGTTTGGGAAGAGACTAATTCCAAGGCTTCGGAGTATGTCTTGCGTGCTTCACGATAGCGGATGGGTTCTATGCGGCGGTTCCATTTCAGGGAATTATAACCGAAAAGGGACTGCTCATAACCGACAACGATTGGTTGGGTATTGTAAGCCGTGAGGTCATTTTCAAATTCATCAATGCGTTGGGTAGTGGTCTTGATAAAGAAGCTGCCACCGGTGAACCACACATTCTGATTTATTTTCAAACTCAGATCTGTGCTCAGTTGGTTCTGTTTGACAAACTGGTTGGTGCCGTCCGGCTGAGTAATCTTATTGATTTCCCGGTTAAGGTTGGGGGATGAACTCAACGTAACGGACGGCAAATAGTTTGCACGGAAGAAGCGGTAGTTCCAGTAAGCTGCACGATAAGTGTGTCGTGCAGCTTGGGCTTGGGGCGAATGTTCCTGTGCGATTTCAATGGCCTGCTGCAGTGTGAGGCTGATTGTTTCTTCTTGTGCTGTGGCTGTTCCTGCAATAAATAGGATATAAAAAGCTAAAATATAATATCGTTTCATGTTATTTGTTTTATGCTTTCTAATTATCAAAATGCGTGCCATAATGCTATTTATCTGTTTACCAAAGACTTGTATGTAGGATCATGCTTATGGGCGCGTGCGCATTCGCACAAAAATAGTGCGGATACGCACATACAGCGCATCTTAAAAAGCCGTATCTTTGCTCTCGCAGGAAAAGATATTTCCTGCATGATAAAAGAGAGATAATGGAAAACAGAGGAAAAATACTTATCATAGATGATAATGAAGACGTGCTTTTTGCACTGAATCTTTTATTGGAGCCTTATGTGGAGAAGGTGAAAGTCACTACCCAACCGGCCCGTATCGAATTTTTTATGACTACTTTTCAGCCGGATGTCATTCTGCTCGATATGAATTTCCGCCGTGATGCCATCAGTGGGCAGGAAGGATTTGATTGCCTGGAACAGATTTTGAAGTTAGACCCGCAGGCGATTGTATTGTTCATGACGGCTTATGCGGATACAGACAAAGCAGTAAGGGCTATCAAGGCGGGAGCGATTGATTTTATCCCTAAGCCTTGGGAAAAGGAAAAGTTATTGGCTACTTTATCTTCGGCCATTAAGTTGCGGGATTCACGTAAGGAGATAAAGCAACTGAAAGAGCAGGTGGTGGCATTGAGCGGACAAGATGAAACGGTCCCCAATATGATTGGCCATTCGGAGGCAATGCAGAATGTGTTTGACACCATCCGGAAGTTGTCGGATACAGATGCCAATATATTAATATTAGGTGAGAATGGAACGGGAAAGGACTTGGTGGCGCGTTCGCTCCGTCATTATTCTCCCCGCAGGGAGTCTCCTTTTATAACGATTGACTTGGGAAGCATTCCTGAAACCCTTTTTGAGAGCGAACTCTTCGGTTATGAGAAGGGGGCATTTACAGATGCTCGCAAGGCAAAGGCAGGACGCATGGAAGTGGCTTCGGGAGGGACCCTCTTTCTGGATGAAATAGGAAATCTTTCGCTGCCTATGCAATCCAAGCTGCTGACAGCGATAGAGAAGAGGCAGATTTCGCGTTTGGGCACTACAAGCACGATTCCTATTGATGTTCGTTTGATTAGTGCCACCAATGCAAACATTCACCGGATGGTGGAAGAGGGAAACTTCCGTCAGGATTTGCTTTATCGTATCAATACCATTGAGATTCATATACCTCCCTTGCGTGACAGAGGCGAGGATGTCCTTCTTTTGGCAGACTATTTTTTGCAACGTTACATTCATAAATACAAGAAAGAGATAAACGGGCTCAGCCGGGAGGCGAAGCAAAAGCTGATGCGCTATCATTGGCCGGGCAATGTACGCGAATTGCAGCATGCCATTGAACGTGCCGTGATTTTGTCGGATTCTTCTTTGTTGAAACCCGCTAACTTTATGTTGCAGCCACAGCCCGAAAAAAAGGTGGATACTGATGAAATCTTGAACTTGGAACAATTGGAGCGCCATGCCATTGAGCGTGCCATGAAACGCAGTGAGGGTAATTTGAGCCGTGCTGCCGAATATTTGGGTATAACGAGATACGCTCTTTATCGTAAATTAGAAAAGTTAGGGTTATGAATCGATTTCAAACACTCCGTATTGTGTTGCTCATGCTGTTATTGGCGGCAGCATCTGTTGCTGCCTATCTGTTTTTCCGGCATGAACTCTATTTCTGTTTACTATTTTCATTGTTGATTGTTCTAGGCATCATCTTGTATGTATGTCAATGGCAACAGAAAACAACTCTTATGGTAGCCCGCATGATAGAGGGTATCCGATATTCCGATTTTTCTTTGAGCTTTTCAGTCCGGCATAAGTCGCGTTCCGAGCAGTTGCTTGCCGAAGAAATAAACAAGGTAGTGTCTGAGTTTAGGACGAAGTTATCGGAAAAAGAAGAGCGTTATCAATATTACGAAACATTGCTCAACACCGTAGACAGTAGTTTATTGGTAGCAGACAGCAGTGGAATGGTACATTGGATGAACTGTGCGGCAGTTCATGATTTATGCGGTTATCCTATTCACTCATTGAATGAATTGTCTTCTCTAAATTCCTCTTTTCCTGTTATTATTACATCACTTCAACCGGGTGAAGTAAAGGCGGTTCGCATCTGTCGTGGAGATGTCATGCAGGAATTGGCAGTGACAGTCACCGAATATTCTTCTCAAGGAGTGGATTTACGTCTGATAAATCTGAAGAATATTCATTCTGTACTCGAAGAAAATGAGATAGAGGCCTGGCAGAAATTGATTCGTGTCCTGACTCACGAGATAATGAATTCTATTGCACCCATTATTTCATTAAGCGAAACATTGAGTGAGCGGGCTGTGCAGAATGGCATGAACGAGAAAGATTACGGTATTATGCTGCAAGGGATGCAGACCATTTATCGGAGAAGTAAAGGACTGCTCGGATTTGTAGAGAACTATCGGAAACTGTCCCGCTTGTCAATGCCTGTTCTGGCTCCGGTCAGAATGGAAGAATTACTGAATGATTTAAAGAAATTATTTCCCAGCCGGGATATACATTATATATATAGGACAGAGGATGCAGACAAAATATTGATGTTAGACCGTTCTCAAATAGAGCAAGTGCTTATTAACTTATTGAAGAATGCCGGTGAAGCTTGTGCGGAGCAAGAAATTCCGGAGGTGATCATTGCTACTCATTATGAAATGGAAAAGCGAATATTTATGCTTACGGTCACTGATAATGGCAGTGGTATTCTTCCCGATGTACTGGATAAGATATTTGTTCCGTTCTTTACTACTAAACCGACAGGTTCCGGCATCGGGCTTAGCTTATGCAAACAAATAATGAATCTGCATGGAGGAAGTATTTCAGTTTCGAGCGAAATAGGGAAGGGTAGTTGTTTCTCCTTGAAATTTCTGTGTAAATGACAAACATTTTTTTTATCATTAATGATTTAATAATCAGTACTCTAAAAGAAAAGTATAAAAATGGGGAATAAAAAAGATGCGTAAAAGTTTGCAGATATAAAAATAAGTCGTACCTTTGCATCGCTTTTGAGAAACAAAGCAACACTAAAATACAGATTCGGGGTGTAGCGCAGTCCGGTTAGCGCACCTGCTTTGGGAGCAGGGGGTCGTGGGTTCGAATCCCGCTACCCCGACAGATAAGAATCAAGGAGTTACAGTAAAATGTAGCTCCTTTTTTTATTCTCCGAATGGGGCGGTTTACCTTTGGTTTAAACCGAAAGTTCAGTTAAACCGAGAGTTAAACCAAGAATTAGTATCACCTTTGATAGCATCGAAGTTATTAATTACAGGTGTTGAATAGGTGTTATCGGTGGATAAATCGTGGGACTAAAATTTAGTTCAAAAAAGTCCCACGAATTCGCATCTTTCTCGCTGATTCATAATCTTTTGCATAGACTTACTTTGGAAGAGAATACATAGTTTTGTAACTTTAAAAACGATGTAAAAATGGCTCGAAAATCATTTTCTGTATTGTTCTTCATCAAGAAAGGCAAATTATTAAAGAACGGAGAAGCACCCGTGTGCATGAGAATCACCGTAAACGGCTGTATGGCAGATGTTTCTATCAAAAGAAGCTGTCTCGTAAATCTATGGAATCCGGCAAAAGAGAATTCAAAAGGAAAAGATCGTATGTCGGTGGAACTGAACCACTACTTAGAAATCACACGTTCACACATACACCAAATTTATAGAGAATTGGAAACGTCCGGCAAGGTTATTACTGTTGATCTTGTTAGAAAACTGTTTTATGGTGTGGGCGAAGATAACAAAACACTATTGCAGGTATTCCGGCTCTGTTCCTCCGGGCTTTGTTACGGCAGATTTGAGGTTGTCGGGAACTATGGCATTGGGTACACCTCCAAAATAATGGAAGGCATTTTCACATGCCTGGATAAGATATTCTTTCTTTTGCGATGGTACAGCTTCGTAATACGTAATCTGGCTGCAAGGAAGTATAGCGGCAAAGACTTCCACGGGAACCTTATCACCCGTATTCCTGTCTGCAATATAAAGTTTGTCACCGGCAAAATCCACATACATCTGATCACCGGCTATATGATCTATGCGCCCAACCGGAACTTTTACTTCCTTTTCACGTCTGAGATACAGGCAGAATGAACAGTAGCTGTAACCTTGGGGACGATCTCTCAGATATTCCTCATGCAAGGACCTTTTTGTTGTTCCACGGGCTTTAAGTCGTTTTATGTACTCAGATATACGTTCTTGAAGATATTTATACTCTGCAGATCCTGTTGATTCGTTGTCAGTCTCCGTACCGAAAAGCTCATGCAGATGCTGCTCGTCTATTTTTAACAGGCGTTCAAGTTCTATACCCATATCTTCATAATATACGGATATATCGTTTGACTGTATTACGTGAAATCAGAAGAGAAGAGCTGATACTACGGATACTCATTCCTGACTGGTAACACCGCAGTATGTGCTTGATTCTTATTTTCATTCTTTTAGAAATTTTATTCGGTTAATAATACCGGGCTAAAATGCTTTGTAAAGTACAAAAACAAGACTGAAATATGGTAATTCTATAAGGTTAATTTTTATCGTAACCCAAGTGGGTCAGGTGACTTTTATAATAGTGGGTCAACCGACTTTAAATTTTCCATATTTACTCTATAAACATTATTTGCTTCATCCTTAAATCGTCCACTTTGTTATACCGTCTTTCTATGAATTGTTGTTAATTGTTTTCCTCTAATATGAACTTTAACTTTATATGAACTGTTATTTTGTAGTAATTTTAAGCCACCATTAACTATATGAATCTGATTATAGCCATAGTTCCCGTATTATCACTGATAGTACTAATGGCATTTTTTAAAATGTCAGGTGATAAAAGCAGCATTATATCTTTAGTAGTTACCATGCTAATTGCCTTTTTCGGGTTTCATTTCCCTTTGGATGATTTATTATTCTCCTTTCTTTATGGAGCCATGAAAGCAGTTTCACCTATTTTGATTATTATCCTGATGGCCATATTCAGCTACAACGTCTTGCTTAAAACGGAGAAAATGGAGATTATTAAACAGCAATTTTCTTCTATCTCAACTGATAAAAGTATTCAGGTATTATTGCTTACATGGGGATTCGGAGGATTGCTAGAGGCTATGGCCGGATTTGGAACAGCCGTAGCCATTCCTGCTGCCATTCTGATTAGTTTAGGATTTAAACCAATTTTTTCGGCAACAGTCAGTCTGATTGCCAACAGTGTAGCCACAGCTTTGCGGTGCTATTGGTACACCAGTGCTTGTACTTGCCAAAGAAACAAGCCTGAATGTACAAACATTAAGCACAAATGTTGTCCTCCAACTTTCAGTCTTGATGTTTTTAATTCCATTAATATTACTCTTTCTTACAGATCCTAAATTAAAATCACTACCTAAAAACGTATTATTAGCACTATTGGTAGGCAGTGTTTCTTTGGGGAGTCAATATATAGCAGCACGTTATATGGGTGCTGAATCTCCTGCTATCATTGGAAGTATATTGTCCATTATTGTTATTATTTTATATGGTAAACTGACTGCAACAAAAAAAGAAAAGAATCGGAGAAACATTTTGAAAAGTAAGGATATATTCAAGGCGTGGAGCATCTATCTCTTTATTCTTTTATTGATAATTGTGACAAGTCCATTATTTCCGGGACTGAGAAACACATTGGAGAATAATTGGGTAACACACATCAGTCTTCCTATAAATATGTCGACAGTGAATTATACGATTTCGTGGCTGACCCATGCAGGCGTTTTGCTTTTTGCGGGTACATTTGCAGGTGGCCTTATCCAGGGAGCAACTGTCAAGGAACTGTTCGTTGTACTTTGGAAAACGGTGAAACAATTGGAAAAGACATTTATAACAGTGATTTGTCTGGTAGGCCTGTCCACTGTCATGGATACTTCCGGTATGATATCCGTAATAGCTACTGCACTTGCAACTATTACCGGAAATCTTTATCCCTTTTTTGCACCGATAATCGGTTGCTTGGGCACATTTATTACAGGCAGTGATACCTCTTCCAATATCCTATTCGGTAAATTACAAGCTAGTGTTGCCGGACATATTCAGGTAAGTCCCGATTGGTTATCGGCTGCAAATACCGTAGGAGCAACAGGAGGGAAAATAATTTCGCCTCAGAGCATTGCAATCGCTACTTCCGCCGGAAACCAACAAGGGAAAGAAGGAGAAATATTAAAAGCTGCCATTCCTTATGCATTGGTGTATGTGTGTATAACAGGTATCATCGTCTATCTTTTCAGCTAAAAATGTTGAAAAACTGTAAAAAACAAGCATGTTAAAGCGTATTCTAACAAAAAAGGATTTAATTTGAATCCGATTTAATAATTAATAAATAAATAGTAAGATGAACGAATTAGTTGCAAAAATCAAGGAATTAAGCAATGCATTCTTTATGGATGCTGAATTGCAAACAGAAAAAGGTAATAAAGCTGCAGGTACACGTGCACGCAAAGCTTCTTTAGAGCTGGAAAAATTACTGAAAGAGTTTAGAAAGGCTTCTTTGGAAGAAGCTAAAAAGTAATTTCATGATTATTTGAGCACAAAGAAAAGCTGTCCATAACCGGATAGCTTTTTTAGTTTTATGATTTGCCATGAAATTCACAGTCCCCTATTTTTTATCATCTCTATTTCTTGAAAGATTAATCTCTTTTTCATTGATACTTATTCGTTTTTAATTTATGGAATAATCGGAATTTTTGTATTTTTGTTTGCTGCTTATAACCTAGAGAAAAAATATCCAATGAAGAAAATGCGTTTATTGCTTATTTGTGCAAGTATATTGACAGTCACAGGAAGTTTCTTCTCGTGTGAAAACGAAAAAGATGCTTCTTTATACCTTCGGGCCGACTCACTTAATCAAGTTGCTTACAAAGTGCGTTACAAAGATTTGAAGGCTTCTTGCAAAGCTGCCCATGAAGCATATCGTTTTTCTTTGAACAATTCTTCCTTGCGTGCCGAAGCACTGAATAATATAGGATTTTGTGCCTTTATTCACATGGATTTTGAAACGGCTGAAAAGTTCTTTCAACAAGTATACGAAACAACGACAAATGAACTTGAGCGTCTGATAGCTGACATTGGCATGATGAAGATTTGCCAGCGTACCGCCATGAATAAAGAATTTTATGATTACCGTAACAGTGCCTTACGCCGTATGAAGCGTATTAACGATGATCGTTCTGCCATCACCGATCCTACGATATTAGAACGTTTGAACTATGCACATTCCGAGTTCTCGATTGCATCAGCCATCTACTATTATTATTTACAGCAAGAACAGCAGTCTTTGGAGGCCATAAATGAAATTAAAGTAGACGAAGGACTGGAACGCGACACGGCACAACTGCTCTATTATTATTACATGAAAGGTTCGGGAGGTATGTATGAAGCACCTACACAAGAGGAAGTTGTATTGGGCGAGTTTAATTACTTAGTGGATTGTTTGCGCATCAGTCATGATTTAGGATATGTATACTTTGAAGCTAATGCTTCGCAAGCAATGGCGGAATTACTGAAAGAGAGAAAGAATTATGATTTGTTGATGGCACGCCGTCCCAGTGTGATGAGAGGCATTAATACAGAAGATTTACCATGGGAAGAATTGGTGATGTCTTTTGCCGAAAATGCTCTACAATTATTTAAAACCTATGGAGATTTATATCAGATATCTGGAACTTATCGCACTTTGGCCTCCTGTTGTAATGAGCAAGGAAGGTATGAGGAAGCATTAAGTTATCTATCTGAGGCTTTAGGATATGTGAACCGCCATCATGAGAAATTTTATCATTGTACAGATACGACAGATCGTCTTCGCCCTTATGTTCCCATGGCATCCACTTCCATCGAACTTCAATGGATTAATGATGATGGTATCAAAACGGTTCCCGAATGGATTGCCCGCTTTCGTGAACAACTTAGTGTAACTTATGCTGCCCTGGGAATGAAACCGGAATCTGATTATAACAGAAACATTTATCTTGATATACTTGATTATACACGACAAGACAAAGAACTGGAAAGCCGCTATATTGCATTAGAAAAGGAATCCGAGCAATTAACCGGCTTATTGGCTGTTGTCATTATCGGAATTATAGTACTGATTGTGCTGTTCTGGATACTAAACAGACAATGGAAAGTTCGCAATACATTATATATTGCCAAGTTGAAACGTACTCTCGATATTTGCAGAAAGATTACAGCTTCCGTACCTTCGGATGCAAATGAAGTGGATGATGTCATAAGTGCCATGCACACTGCAGTAGGTGAAGATATTCTGCAGTTGATAGGAGCATCGCTATTGCAAATTGTCGTTTACGAAAATGAAACGAAACAACCGATACAGTATGATGGCAGTTGTACTCGGTTTATTCTAAGTGTCCCCAACAAAGAACAACCGTTAGGAGAAATAAACTTGTATTCTTCACAGAAAATGAAAAAGGATGATAAAGCTTTGATGAAGGTTATAATTCCTTATATATCATGGACATTGGAAAACGGACTGGCTTTTATTTCATTGGGAGATGAACGCAAACGGCTGGAAAAAGAACAATATATACACGAACAACATTTGGCAGAAAACAAACGGCAAAATCTGGTAAAGAAAGCATGTCTCTTCATTGTTATGGGTATCATGCCTTATATCGACCGTATTATTAATGAGACGCATAAGCTTACAGTGAATAATTATATTGACAATGAAGACATTAAGAAAAGCAAATATCATTATATAGATGAATTGATAACCCGTATCAACGAGTATAACGACATCCTGGCTTTATGGATAAAGATGAAACAAGGAACACTTAGTTTAAGTATTGAAAATTTTGAATTAAATGACCTGTTTAAGGTCTTAGTCAAAGGAAGAAAGACCTTCGAAATGAAGCAACAGACATTGACGATAATACCTACCGAAGCCATAGTAAAGGCAGATAAGGCACTAACACTCTTTATGATTAACACTCTAATGGAAAATGCCCGTAAGTATACCCAACAAGGAGGGAAAATTTCTGTGTATGCAGAAGAAAACGAAAATTATGTAGAAATATCTATTCAAGATAATGGTTTGGGGCTTTCTGTAGAAGACAAAGAACGAATATTGAGTGAAAAAGTATATGATTCCGGAAAAATTGGTTTACAAAGTACCGAGAATGCAGCAGAACTTCAAAAGAATAAAGGACATGGGTTCGGACTGATGAATTGTAAAGGCATTATCGATAAATATAGAAAAACGAACGACATCTTTCGAATATGCACATTTAATATTGAAAGTGAACCGGGCAGAGGCAGCCGCTTTTATTTTCGCCTCCCCAAAGGAATACGGAAAATACTGATGTTGATTCTTATATCTACTCTATCGCTATTGAGCAGTTGTGGAGAGAATCATTTGGAGCGACAGGAAACAATGACACCGGAAGACTCCGTCCAATGCTATGACAAATGGTTAACGGCAGCAAATAATTATGCTTATGATGTATACAATTGCAATATCGAAGGACTTTATCAACAAGCCTTATCATATGCTGACAGCGCATTATTTTGCCTGAATGCCCACTATAAACAGTATTCTCATCAAACAGCACCTTTATTGAGATTGGAAGGAGAAGGGACGGCAGCCGAACTGGAGTGGTTCAATAATCATTTTGACACGGATTATTATACCCTGCTGGACGTACGTAATGAATCAGCAGTGGCATTTTTGGCGTTAGGCCATTTAGATGCTTATCGATACAATAACAATGCATATACTGCGCTTTATAAACAGATAAGTGAAGATACTTCTCTTGAGGAATATTGCCGGCAGATGCAACTGTCGGCAAATAATAAGATTGTCGCTATTATTCTTTGTATTATCATATTGCTGCTGTTACTGACAGGTTATTATTTGCTTTATTTTCGCCATCGTTTGCTGTACCGGTATAATTTGGAGCAGGTGCTTGAGATTAATAAACAGGTTTTTACAGGATCTTTGCTGAACGAACAGGCCGACAAAGATATTGCGGAAAGTTTGGTTAATGCCATGTTTGAGGGAATAAATGAATTAATTGCCATTGATGTACTTGGCATAGCCGTTTATAGTGAAGACAGTCATAACTTGAAATGCAGTTTTTCTTTATCGGATGAGGGAAATGAGGATATGCGTGAACTTATGACACGTTGTTTTGAGACACAGACTGTATATTGGACAGAAAAAAATCGCATTAAATGCCTTCCTTTGTGGGTGGAAACCGGAGGAGAAAATCGTTGCACCGGTGTACTGGCTTTAAGATGTTCTTTTGATAGCGAGCGCGAAGATGACCGCTTAATGGTAGAGTTAGTAGCCGGATATGTTGCTATAATCGCTTATAATGCGGTGGTGCTGATGGCACAAAAATATCGTGATATAGAGACGGCTCAAGACGATGCTCGCCGGGCTATCCGTGAAGAAAACCAGCTTCATGTACAGAATTTAGTTTTGGACAACTGTTTGTCCACCATTAAGCATGAAACAATTTATTATCTAAAGTTTCCCACCCAAATAAATAGATAGAAAAATAACAGTTTGTCGAATTTTC
>ERZ506877.141-NODE-141-length-47584-cov-5.28155_pt1 | contig 47584 bp, 49 predicted proteins | sample MGYA00512907_ERZ506877 | MGnify/ENA metagenome assembly ERZ506877
GTTCAGACGTGTGCTCTTCCGATCTTGAAGAGATCCAATATTTCCCCTTCCACATCGGACACACGCTGATCCGGCCGATCGATCTTATTAATGACTACAATCGGTTTCAAATGATGTTCCAAAGCTTTTCTGAGAACGTACTTTGTCTGCGGCATCGGTCCTTCGTGAGAATCCACCAGCAAAAGAACACCGTCCACCATATTCAGTATACGTTCCACTTCACCGCCGAAATCGGCATGCCCGGGGGTATCGACAATATTGATTTTCACCCCGTCATGCATCACCGACGTATTCTTTGCAAGAATCGTGATACCGCGTTCCCGTTCCAGAGGGTTGGAGTCCATGACTCGGTCTGCCACCTTTTGATTTTCTCTGAAAATATGGCTCTGTTTGAGCATAGCATCGACAAGGGTCGTCTTCCCATGATCGACATGAGCGATGATCGCAATATTACGAATATCTTCTCTAATCATTTCTTTCTTCTTTCTCCTTACATAAAAACCGTACTTTTTTATTATATCACAGGATCCGTTTCATTCTTCTCTGATAAGAAATACAATTTATTATATCATATATAGGTAATTCAAAAAAGTTTTTACTCCTCTTCTTTATCAAATTTATAACCGCCCCTCCTGTTTTTGCAGCAGTTTTATTTTTCACTTTCTCCCTCTATTTATGTTAAAATAATATTAGAAGGATATTCTTATACATTTTCGGTCATTTCATTCATTCTATAAGAAAGGCGGGATGATTATGTTAGATTTTAAACGAATTTTAGTTCCTTATGACGGTTCCGTCCATGCGAAAAAAGCACTGCAGGCGGCAGCCGACATATACCAATGTAGTGATGACGGTGCAACTCTTTTTATTGCCACCGTTTCTCCTCCCATATCGGTCACCGAAAATATAGCAATGACACATGCTTATGTACTGGAAAGGGAAAATGATACCGAAGGCAGGAGAAAAGGAGAACTTCTTCTTTCCGAGGCAGCATCGCTTCTTCCTAAAGAAACCGTTCATGAACTTCTGTACAGCGAGGGAGATCCGGGAGAAGCTCTTCTCGGTCTGGCAAATGAAAAAGATTGTGATTTGATCGTCATGGGCAGCCGCGGCAGAGGCGCCATAACGAGTCTTTTCCTGGGCTCCGTTTCCGCCTATATTTCTGCCAATGCCTCTTGTCCCGTTTGTATCATCAAATAGAAAAGCTTTATATTCCTGAAAGGGGCGATTACAATGCTGAACTTCAAAAGAATTTTGGTCCCCTACGATGGTTCGGAACATGCCAAAAAGGCAGTCAGGCAGGCCGTTTCCATTGCAGAATGCACAGAAGATGCCGTTTTATATGTCATTTCCATCGACGAAGATATTTCTGCACTTGATATGAATAATCTGGAAAGAGCTTATATGAATGAACAATTGCAGGCCGTCCATTCTTCGCCGGCAAAAACACATATTCAGGATGCAAAAGGGATGATTCCTCCTTCCGTGAAAGCGGAATATACGACCCGGACCGGTGATGCAGGACCGCTCCTTGAATCATTTGCCCGTGAAAAAAACTGTGACCTTGTCGTCATGGGAAGTCGCGGCCTCGGTGCTCTGAGCGGTCTCGTCATGGGTTCCGTTTCAAACTATCTGGCCGCTCACATAGCCTGTCCGATTTTTATTATCCGATAAATTCATGCAGCTTTAAACAGTATTTCTCCGTTACCGATTCCGGCTCTTTCAGTCCCGTCAGATTACGGTTTTTCTGAACTGCCGGCGATCCATATGATTATTTTATTTATAAGAAGGAGCGTAGAAGCTTATGCTGAACTTCAAAAACATTCTGGTTCCCTACGACGGATCCGAACACGCAAAAAGAGCGATCAAGCAGGCTGTTGCCTTTGCGCAATGCTGCGATGAACCGAAAATTTATGTAGCCACCGTTTCCAACAATACCACGCCTTTGGAAATCAGCGCCTTGGCCCATGCTCATATGCAAGACGGCGTAGTAAACAAGGATGTCTCTCCGGGTCAGGTGGATTTGACGGAAGCCAGATCGCTCATTCCCGATTCTATCAAACATCTTTTACTTTTTGAAATCGGAGATCCCGTTTCCATGATCCTTTACATGGCAGGGGAAACAAAAGCAGATCTCATCGTCATGGGAAGCCGTGGCAGAAGTACATGGAAAAGCCTTCTCATGGGTTCGGTTTCTCAAGATGTACTGAGCCGCGCCGAATGTCCCGTTATCATCGTAAAATAAATAGAAAATTTTTATCCGAGAAATAAAATACCCCCTGAATCAGGACTAAAAATCCGGCTTCAGGGGGCGTTTTTTAATTTTCAGTTTTGAGGCGCTTCGACTTTATAGTACCAGCAATACAAGGCAGGAACTACGAGAAGCCCGATGACGGTTGCCACCATGAGTCCTCCGATGAAAGAAACTGCCAAAGGCCGCCAAAACGGACTGGGTATGAGCGGAATAAATCCGAGTACGTCAGTTACACTGGAAAGCATGATCGGCCGGAAGCGAAGTGCTGCCGACTCCACCACTGCATCGTAAGGCGTTTTTCCATCTTCCAGATGACGCTTGATCTGATCCAGCAAAATAATGCTGTTTCTGATGACCATGCCCGACAGGGCAAGCATACCGATGATAGAAACAAATCCCATAGGCTGACGAGTGATAAAAAGAGACAATACGGCGCCGATAACACCCAGTACGCCGGTCACTCCCGCAATCGCCATGAGCGGAATCTTTTCCAATTCAAACATCAAAATCATTAAAATCAAAAAGATCATGATCGGAATGGGCGCTTCCAGATATTTTACGGATTTTTCACTCATTTCCGCCGCTCCGTCTTTTTCAAGCAGGTAGCCGTCGGGCAAATTTTTCCTGAAATCTTTCAAGGTTGTTTCATATAAGTCATTAACTACGGAATCTGCGGTTTTTCCGCTTACCGCTTCGCCCCGGACGGTGATGGAAGGCAGGAGGTTTCTGCGCCAGATGGTACTGATTTCATTTTCATAAGAAATATCCGCCACTTCTCCGAGAGGTACATAATGTCCGCTTCCTACATGAATGGGAATCGAGCTCAGATTGGCAAGACGGGCGGAATTATCTCCTTCGAGGCGGAAATTGACGGGAACAAGCCGATCTCCCTGATAGGATTCCGTTATTTTATATCCCGACAATTTCACATACAAATCCTGGGCAACGGAATAATTATCTCCTCCCAGTTTTCTTATTTTATCTTGATCGATATGAAGACGGACCGTCGGCGTTTCTTCCGGCCAGTCCAGATTGACATTTTTCACATCTCGGTGAGAAGCGACAAGCGCCGCCGCTTCTTTTGCCAATCGTGCCGTTTCTTCTTCATCTTTTCCGGACAGACGGAGCATGATCGGATATTCTGAAGGCGGTCCGGTGGTAATAAGACGGGCATGTACTTTTGCTTCCGGATATTCTTTTTCGACAAATTCCAGCGTATCGTCCCGCAATTCATTTCTCACTTCGCTGTCTTTTGCAACGATGATCATCTGTCCGTGTCCGTCTTCCGGCGCTTTCGGATCGAAAAGAAGAATAAACCGCGGTGCCGTATCTCCTATATAGGTGGAGAAGGAATCTACCCTGTCATCACCGTATAGGTTATCGGCAATCCCTGCCATGACTTCTTTTGTTTCTTTGATGGATGATCCGGAAGGCAAATTAACATCCAGAATGATTTCCGGCCGGACCGAGTCGGGGAAAAACTCCCGATTGACAAAGGGAAGCAGCAAAGCCGTACCGCCCAGTGCGGCAACAGCGGCGATGATCACGGTTTTTCTGAAACGGATACACCATGCAATGGCTTTATAAAAAAGACGGTATGCTTTTTCCGTGAAAGCAGATTTCTTCTTTTCTCTGTTTACTTTGATAAAACGGTATCCCAAGACGGGGCTGACAAAAATGGAAGCGAACCACGACAAAATCAGAGTGGAAGCGATAACCCAGAAGAAAGATCCCACATATTCCGATGTCTGTCCTTCCGCAAATCCGACGGGAATAAAACCGGCCGCCGTGATAAGCGTTCCTGCCAGCATCGGTTTGGCCGAACTTTTATAAGCCGCTTCCGCCGCTTCCATACGGCTCATTCCTTCTTCCAGTTTGACCTGCATCATTTCAATGACGATGATGGCGTCATCCACCAGAAGCCCGAGAGATACGATAAGCGATCCGAGGGATACGAGATGGAGATCGATGCCCTGCCATTTCATGAAAAGGAAGGATGCACAAACGACGACGGGAATGCATAATGCCAAAACAATACCGCTCCACAGTCCGAGGGATAAGAAGCTGGCAGCCATGACAATGACGATGGCTTCCAAAAGAGATTTTGTAAATTCATGAATGGATTCATTCACCACCGACGGCTGATCCGCCACAAGTTCCACATCAAGGCCGGCAGGAAGATTGTCTTTCTCTTTTGCCAGTTCCGCTTCCAAATTTTTGCCGAGGATCAGATTATTTCCGCCCGGTATCATGGAAATGGCAATACCGACCGCCGGTTTCCCGTTGAAATACATGAGCGATGTTTCCGGATCGGCATACATCTGCGTCACCGTCGCTACATCGCCGAGTTTAAAAGACCGTTCCCCTACATGGAGAGGGATCTCTCTTAATGATTCCGTCGTATCGAGCAGGCCGTCTACACGGATAGCCACATTTCTTGAATCCGTGTGGATCGTTCCTGCAGGCATCATCGCCCCCTGCTGTTTCATCATGGCAAATACGTCGGAAGGAGTCATCCCGAGAGAGGCCAGTTTATACTGATCCATTTCTACATAAATCGTCTGTTCCTGCACACCGAGCAATTCTATTTTTTGTACATCCGGCACCTGCATCAGACGACGGCGGATATCTTCCGCATATTTTCTTTTTTCTTCGTAAGAAAAACCGTCTCCGGTCAATGCATAAATTGAACCGTACACATCATCGAAACGATCGTTGACAAAAGGTCCCACTGCCCCCTCAGGCATATCTTTCCATGCATCATTGACGAGATTTCTCACTTCATGCCATCGGGTGCGGATCTCCTCTTTCGGCACGGAATCGGACAAATTGACATAAATGACGGTTTTATTGTCATGCGTAAAAGATTTGATATAATCCAGTCCTTTGGTATCCTGCAGCTTTCTTTCCAAGGGGTCCGTGACCTGCTCCGTGATTTGTTTTGCCGAAGCGCCCGGCCATGCTGCCGTCACCACCGCCTGACGGATAGTGAAATCCGGGTCCTCGCTCCGTCCCAAATTGAAATAGGACCAGAGACCGCCGAGCAAAATGGCACCGATGAAGAAATAGACAATCTGCTTATGTTTAATCGCCCATTCCGCCAGATTGAATTTCATAAGCGTACCTCGTCCCCTTCATTTAATTTCCGTACTCCTGCCGTAACGATCCGGTCTCCTTTTTTCAGTCCGCCGACGATTTCCACCTTGTCGTTTCCATACGAACCGGTTTCTACTTTTTGGAGATATACTTTATTATCTTTTACGACCCAGACTGCCGGTGAAGAAGACTGAGGAGCCATGGCGGAAAGGGGAATCATGATATGTCCCTCTTCTCCGCTTTTTGCAAAAGACACTTCCGCCGTCATCCCCACCACAATGGAAGAGGGAGGATCTTCCAAAGTAATTTTTGCATCATAAGTTCCCGTTGCCGTATTGGGTGCTGCCGCTATTTCCCGTACCCTGCCCTTTACCTTCAGATCGGGAAAAGCCCAGAAAGACACTTCGCAAGGCATTCCCACACCGTATTTCCCATATTGTTTTTCCGTGAAAGAAATATATACATCTTTTCTCGAATCATCAACGATGAGAACGACCGGCGTTCCTGCGCTGACCACCTGTCCCACTTCATAGAGCGTGCTTCCCACCACGCCTGCCCGATCGGCAGTGAGAGATGTAAATCCAAGATTATTCTCCGCCCGCGCCAAAGCGGACTGTGCCTGCGACAATTGAGCTTCTGCCAACTCATATTGATTTTTCGTCTGTTCCATCGCCAGATCGGAAATGGCATTCACTTGATGAAGACTTTCATAACGGGCCATCGTAGACTTTGCAAGGCGATACTGCGCTTCCGCCGCCGTGAGCGCCCCCTGGGCAGCCGCAGCCTGCTCGGAAGCATCTTTTGAATCAACGGTCATCAAAACCTGTCCTTCTTCCACCCTGTCGCCGGAAGACACCAGACGGCGTGTGATGCGGCCTCCCGTCTGAAATGCCAGCGGAGATTCATAAAATCCGTGAACCGTTCCGGAAAAACTGTTTTTTTCTTCTTTCTGCGATTCGCCGATCACTTCCGTTTTCACCAAAGGCGCTTTGGATACGGCCGTACTTTTTCCGCCGCAGCCTGAAAGAAGGATCGTCATACTCATGCAAAGAGCGCCCAAAACTGTCATGTACTTTTTCATGTAAATTCCCCTACTAAAAAATAATTCTCTGAAACAACAGGATATTTTGTTTTAATGAACAATTGTTGATTATCATCCATGTGTATTATATACTACTTATATAGTCAATGACTATCGGCAAAAATGATAAAAATGTATTTTAAAAAACTAACTGCAGGGAAGTGTTCAATAATGACAAAAAAGACAGAGGATTTGCGATTCAAAAAAACAGAAAAAGCCATCAGAGATTCTTTTTTTGAACTGCTTCGGAGCAAGAAGATTTCTGAAATCACCGTAGCGGAAATTTCCCGAACCGCCCTTCTCGGCAGGGGCACTTTTTATCTGCACTACAGAGACATTTATGATTTGCTGAACACCTTGGAAAATGAATATATCGAAGAAATAGGAAAAATACTGGACGAATACCTGCCTCTTCCTCCGGCAGACAAAGTTTCGGAAATGACAAGCAAGATTTTTCTTTATATCCATAAAAACCAAGATCATTTCCGACTTCTTTTCAACCACATTTCTCCCCGTCATTTCGTGGATCGCCTGATTATCCGTCAAAAAGACAATATTGAAACTCTCGCAAAAGAGAAAGGCCTTGCTGAAGACGAAGTGTACAGCACCGTCAAAACTTCTTTCATGATTTCCGGATTTGCCGGGGTGGTTCTCGATTATTGGTTCCGCGGTTCTGAAGAATGGAACGAAAAAGATATCATAAACAGTTTAAACCGCATTATTCTCGCTTTTGTCACCTCCGACAGCAAAAGCAAGGAGGATCTCTCATGAGAAATATTTGGATCACCCTCGCCTATGAAGGCAGTGCTTACGGCGGTTTCCAAAGGCAGGAAAATAATATGACCGTCCAAGAAATCGTGGAAAATGCTCTCTTGGAATTGACAAAAGAAAAAACCACTCTTTATTTTGTCGCCCGCACCGATGCCGGTGTCCATGCTTACGGACAGGAATGCACTTTTTTCACCGATTCTTCCATCCCCGGCGACCGTTTCATTTTTGCTTTAAATATGCTTCTCCCCGCCGATATCCGGATCCTTCGAAGCCGAGAAATGCCTCTTGATTTTTCCGTCCGAAAAGGAAATTACGGAAAAACTTACGGTTATTTATTCACCGAAGACAAAGATATCTCTCCTTTTTTACGTCGTTATGTGTGGAATACGGGAAGAAGAACAGATCCGGAAAAAATGGAGCGCGCCGCCCGTTTTCTGGAAGGAACCCATGATTTCACCTCTTTTCGGGGCAATAATTCCGTACCCGTCAGTCCCGTCCGCCGACTAATCAGGATCGATATCATAAAAAAAGACAATCTGTTTCATTTATTCGTTACCGGCGAAGGTTTTTTATACCATATGGTAAGAAATATTGCAGGCGCCCTCGTCGATGTGGGACGGGGAAAATTGGATCCCTCAGATATTCCGAAAATTTTAGAAGCCAAAGACCGCACCCTGCTGGGAATCACCGCTCCCGCGGAAGGTCTCGCTCTTCTGAAAACATATTTCCGCCCCATAACAAAAGAGGCGATCGACGAAACCATCCGCGGTCCTTATTATCCGTGGAGTCTCTAGTTTTCCGCCCGCGAAAAAAGCGATACCTCCCGTTCCGTCATATCGAAGATAAAATTCGATTGATGAAATTGAGAAGTATCGCTTTTTATTTATGCGCCGAAATAGAAATACATGGCGATCAATATGAATAAAATCAAAAGAACAATAAGAAATGCTATTTTATCATTTCCCGTATACTTCAATTGATGCATTTTCGTCCTGCCCACACCGCCACGATAACAACGGGCTTCCATGGCTGTAGCCAGATCATCGGCACGGCGGAAAGCGGAAATGAAGAGCGGTACCAGAAGAGGCACCATTCCCTTTGCTTTCTGCCACAGATTGCCGCTCGTGAAATCGGCTCCCCTTGAAGCCTGCGCTTTCATGATTCTATCCGTTTCCTCCAAAAGAGTGGGGATAAAACGAAGAGCGATTGTCATCATCATCGCCAGTTCATGGGCAGGTACGCCGAAACGGCGGAAAGACATAAGCAATGCTTCAATGCCGTCGGTCAATACGATAGGGCTTGTGGTATATGTCAAAAGAGAAGAGAAGGCGATCAGAAATACAAGACGAAGAGTCATGTACGTACCGTTTCTAAGCCCTTCTTCCGTGATGTGAAGAGGCCCCAGACTGTATATTTCCGTCCCCGGGGTCGTCAGTACATGGATTCCCAAAGTAAATACCAAAATGAGCCAGAGCGGTTTGATCGCTTTCCATACCATGCTTACGGGAACACCGGAAATAGAAATGCAGATCAGCGTAAAACCCGCCACTATGAGATAGGACCATGGATTATTCGCTAAAAATATAGCACAGATAAAAATGGTGGTGCATAATATTTTTGCCCGAGGATCCATCCTGTGAAGGAAGGAGTCCCCCGGATAATATTGTCCGAGAGTGATATCGGTAAGCATCATTTTCCCCCTTCCAACATAACTGCCATTTTATCTGCCGCTTCTTCCGGAGTCCTTGCATCTTCAGGTACGGGGATTCCTTTTTCTTTTAAGTAAAGCAAAGTCTGTGTCAGCGGCGGTGCATCGACACCGCATTCCTGCAATTCTTTTCTGTGATGAAGAAAAATATCCATCGGATTTCCGTCAAGAACGATACGGCCTTCATGCATGACAATCAGGCGCGTGGCAAGACGGGCAATGTCATCCATGTTATGGGATACGAGAATGACGGAAAACATACCTTTCTTAAACCAGCTCTGAATGCGGCTGAAAATTTCCCGCCTTCCTATGGGATCGAGTCCTGCCGAAGGTTCATCCAAAACAAGAAAATCCGGATGCATGGCAATGACGCCGGCTATCGCCACTCTCCGCTGCTGTCCTCCGGACAGTCGGAACGGTGAGCGCTCTGCAAATTTTTCATAATCGATACCGGCAAATTTCATGGCGCTTTTGACCCTTTTATCCACTTCTTTTTCATCACAGCCTTGATTTGTGGGGCCGAAAGCAATATCTTTTGCCACGGTTTCCTCAAAAAGCTGATGCTCCGGATATTGGAAAACCATTCCCACGGAATGGCGTTTTGCTATCGCTTCTTTCGTCTTTCCTGCCAAATCCACACCGTCTACGGTCACCTTGCCCGTCATCGGATGGATAAGGCCGTTCAAATGCTGAATAAGCGTAGATTTACCGCTTCCCGTGTGTCCGATGATTCCGATGAATTCACCCTTTTCAATGGTCAAATCCACATTATCAAGAGCTGTTTTTTCAAAGGGGGTACCCTTCCCATAGATATAACTTATATTTTCGACACGAATGGACATAATACCTCTCCCAACTCTTCATCGGTCATACAATCTTTTGAAAGGGGAAGCCCCTTTTGACGGAGACGGCGCGCTAAATCGGCAGGGATCGGAATATCCAGTCCGATTTCCGTCAGTTCGTCGGCTCTGGAAAATACTTCCCTTGCTGTCCCTTCCATTTTTAAAACACCCTGATCTATGACAAGAACATGATCTGCCGTCACCGCTTCTTCCATAAAATGGGTGATCAGCACAATAGTAATTCCTTCTTTTCTATTTAATTCATGAATGGTTTCCATGACTTCCGCCCGCCCCTTCGGATCGAGCATCGCCGTCGGTTCATCAAGAACGATGCAGTCCGGATGCATGGCAAGAACGCCTGCAATGGCTATCCTCTGTTTCTGCCCGCCGGAAAGTTTCGACGGCGCTCTGTCTTTAAAAGCGGTCATTCCCACTTTCTTCAAAGCAAGCTCTACCCGCTTTCCGATTTCTTCCGGCGCTATTCCTAAATTTTCGGGACCGAAAGCTACATCTTCTTCCACGACTGCCGCCACAAGCTGGTTGTCCGGATTTTGAAATACCATGCCCACCTTCTGGCGGATTTTCCAAGTACAGCTTTCATCGGAAGTCAGCATTCCTTCTACTTCAAGCTCACCTTCCGTCGGAATCAGAAGTGCATTCAAATGACGGGCCAGTGTAGATTTCCCGCTCCCGTTCGTTCCGATAATGGCAGTAAATTCTCCCTTTCTGATCTGCGCCGTCACATCTTTCAGCGCAGCAAAAGTTTTCCCGTCTTCCGTTTCAAAAGTATGGGAAAGATGGCGGATATCAAAAAGGATTTCCCGCTCCTGCTGATGACTTTCCATTACATCCTCGATTCCATATAAATTGTTGCAATTGCAGATAAGCTGCCACGTTCTAACTTCAGTTAACTTATATTTTAAAAAAACGCCGCCGATTTGTCAATGCAGACGATATATTTTGTTTACAATTTCCTTTAATCAAAAAATCACTGCTTACTTATTTGTCGGAAGCAGTGATCCCATCCTTTGATTTTCTCTTTCTATATCCAGCCGAAACGGCGGCATGCATTATATATACCGTTTTCATCGGCATCATCGGTGATATATTTGGCACGAGCTTTTAGTTCCGGTTTTGCGTTTCCCATGGCAATGGTCATCCACTCTTTTCTGAACATGGTGCAATCATTGAGACCGTCTCCGAAAACAACAATCTGTTCATCTTCCGCATGGTATTTCTCCATGATCGCCATGATCCCCTGCTCTTTGTGGGTCGGCTCGATGATCATGGAATCCCTGCTGAACCACACATGGGGAAGACCATGAAAAGGTATATCCTTTACTTCTTCCTTTGTACAGGCGATGAATATTTTATAAATTTGCTCCGCCGCTCCGTAGTCGTAATCGGGAATGATCGCCGTTTCATAGTAGCGATCTTTTATTTTTTCCAGATAATGTTCCGTTTTGGCAATCCTGTATTTCCTGTTCTCCGGCGCTGCCGCCCAAGGATGTTTTTCCATATCAATATCATTTAAAAGCAGCCTGCACTGCTCCAAAGGCAGCCCCTTGTGATAAAGAATATCTCCGTCGATGGTGAGTCCGTTTCCGCCGTCGGAAACCATAGCGGTTATGCCCAGATCTTCCGCCACCGCACGGGCATCAGCCTGCATGCGCCCTGTTGCGATAGCGACAAAATGGCCGTTTTTCTGTAAAAGCCGTACGGCTTCCCTTGTGCTCGCCGGATAATCCTGTGTAAGCGGCGTCGTCAATGTTCCGTCTATATCAAAGAAAAAATATTTTTTCATGATCCCTCCTTTATGTATGGTACGAAAAAATAAATCTTACTGCAAGATATTTTCAAAAATAAAAATATTTTTATTTACGTGAAATTTACTTTGTAAAACATTATAATAACAAAGATAAAGAAATTTATCTTCCTTTTTTAAATGACTTGCGATATTTTATAATTCATCGCATCTCCGATATCCGGTTCGGTAAGGATCACCGTCATCTTTGCCGTTATATATCTTTTACCAAGCATTTACTTTTATGGAGGTATTATGAAAAAAATCCTAATGCCCGGCCTTCTTCATTTTTTTATAACCGCATCCGCCATTTTTGCCGTTCTTCTGGTCAGCGGAAATTATAAAGCGGAGCAAATCTTTTCAGATCCGCGGATAATGACTTCTTTTGCGGTACTTCTTCTCGTTTCTCTTTGCCTTCCTCTTTTTTTCAAAAGAGAATTTTTGAAGAAATATTTCATTCATGCTTTGATTCTGCCTGTTATATGGTTTGCTACTTTCACATGGGCCTATGCTTTTCTTGAACTTCCCGAGAAAAAACATCTCGGTGATTATTACACCATGATCTTTTTACTTTTTGCCTCCTCATATATCTTTTTTGCAGGAAAAACAAAAATAAAGGACAAAACATCTCTTTTTGCTTCGGCGTACGGCCTCTTTTCTTTCTTTATGATTGTCGTTCCTGCCGTTTATATCGCCTATTATGTCATCTATCACAGCGAAATGGATTTATTTGTCTTGATGGCAATTTTTATGACCAATGCAAGAGAAGCCTTTGAATTTATCGAGACCGTGGTCCCCCTGCCTTACTTGGTAAGCACCGTCGCTTCGGTCATCATCATTTTCCTTTTTTGTTTCTTTTTCTCTCACAAAATTATTTCTTCCGTCATTTATAAAGAACCGGTTTTTCGCGGCGCTTCTTTCAAATTTCGCCTCTTCTTTGCAGTCATCGCCATTTTATTTGTCGGCGGATTTATTCGTCAGATGATGCATGTATTTCCGATTTCTATTTATCGCGCCATGAATAAGGGCGACGGTTCTTATCAAATCTTGAGCACCTTACGTTACAATCTGGAAAGAAATTCGGAAAATATTTCCATTGCAAAAGGAGAGACCGCCACGGAAGGAACCCATATCATCGTCATCGGCGAAAGCGCCAATCGGGATCATATGAAAGTTTTTTCTCCCTCTTACGGAGAAGAAACGACACCTTGGGAATCATCCGTCTCTTCTTCCCCGGATTTTTTCTTTTTTAACAGAGCTTATTCCAATTTTTCCACCACCGTGATGTCCCTGTCCTATGCTCTGACAAGCACCCGCCAGTACACGGATGCGTCTTTAAAAGATGCTGCCAGCCTCGTCGATACCGCCCGGGCTGCCGGCTATCATACCGACTGGATTTCTTTTCAAAACAGGAGTTCTCTTGCCACCGCAGGAATTTCCGCCATCGGAAACCGTGCCGACTCTTCTTATTGGGAAAGCGGCTTGGACGGTGATGCCGTCTCTGTATTGAAAGAATTGCCGCCTGCCGCCAAAAGAATTATTTTCATCCATATCAACGGCAGTCATTATAATTACTCTTCAAGAGTTCCCGTCGGTTTTTCCGATACCGCTTCCATTTCTCCCTCCGATCCGTATCGGGACTATGATGTGACCCTCGTTTATACGGATCAGGTTCTGCGGGATATATTTGAATATGCTTCCCTTTATATGAATTTAAAAAGCATGATTTATTTTTCCGATCACGGAGAAGATATGGCCTATTACCACGGAACTGCTCCCTTTACTTATGATATGACCCATATTCCTCTCTGGATCTATCTTTCTCCCGATTATCAGGCGGCTCATCCCGAACTTCCGTCTGCTTTGCGAAGAAATTCCGGCAGTATATTTACCAATGATCTGATCTATGACACCGCTTCGGGGATCTGGCAGATTCGTTCCAATTATTATGAAAGCCTCTACGATCTGTCCTCCCCCTCGTACGGCCTCGCAGACGACGAAGCCCTGACACTGCACGGAACACGCTTCATAAAAGATGATCCGTCATTCAAATAAAAATGATCATTCTTTCAATCAAAAACCTCGGCCGCTTCTGTAATGGAAACGTACGAGGTTTTTATCATTTCATATTATATTTTTATTTCTCTTACCAGTTGCGGAATTTCGCAGGCGGATTATAAAGGCCGCCGGACCAGTCAACCAGATCTTTCATATTCTTTGCTGCCAGCAGTTCTCTCGTTGCCTTTGATGTATCAATGCCCAAATCTTCCGGCAATTTCACAATTCCTGCTTTTCTGAGTTTCAAAGTTTCTGCCGGATCTTCCAGCTTGCCTACTTCCGTCTTGCCTGCTACGGCACGAATGGCATTCATTCTTTCTTCCATATTGGCACATTTATGGAGATAAGCGATACCTACTTCTGAAACGATATGAGTCAGGTCATCGGAATAAATCATGACCGGTTCCAGATCAAGCCCTGCATTTTTCTTGAGCTGAAGAGCATCCAGTTCTTGAACAAATCCGGGGAAACCTTTTTCGGAGACGGTGGTGATCACCTGAACGACCAATTTCTTGCCGCGGTTGCATTCGCCGGTCAGTTCCATACGGTTGGACACTTCGCTTCCGCACTTGAACCAAGCTTCCGTCACATGACGGCGTCCTTTTGCATCGCAGCCCATATTCGGAGCACCGCCGAAACCTGCCACATTGTTCTTTGTTGCCGTGGAAGAATTGCCGTATCTGTCGATCTGCATGGTGGAGCCGATGAACATATCTGCCGCATAATGGCCTGCCGCCTGTGCGAAAGCACGGTTGGATCTCATGGTGCCGTCAGGGCCGATGGGGAATACATCCGGTCTTGCTTTAATGTACTCTTCCATTCCCACTTCGGAACCGAAAGGATAGAGATTTTCCGCCCAACCTGTTTCGATGGCGGGGATCATGGTCGGATGAGGATTCAGAACCCAGTGTCTGCAGATTTTTCCACGAAGTCCAAGACTTTCACCGAAGGTGGGAAGAATCAGTTCGATGGCGCTCGTATCGTAACCGACACCGTGGTTCAGTACCTGCACGCCGTATTCACCGTAAATTCCTTTGATTGCCATCATGGCTTTCAATACTCTTTCGTCACCGATTTTGGCAGGATCACGGGTGAAGAGAGGATTTAAAAGATAAGGTTTCGGACTTTCAATGACGAAATCCACCCAGCCGGCAGGAATATCCACACGGGATACTTTATCCACCAGTTTATTCACCTGAACGATGACGATCCCCTGATTGAATTTGGTCGCTTCCGCAATGGCAGGAGTATCTTCCGTAGAATAGCCGGTATAAATATTTCCTTCTGCATCAGCCTCATCGGCAGCAAGAAGAGAAACTCTCGGAATCAGATCAATGAAATAACGGCTGTACATTTCCAAATAGGTATGGATGGCTCCCAGTTCGATAGTGCCGTCCTGCACCATTCCTGCCAGTCGTTTCCCCTGACTTCCCGCATAAGCAAAATCCAATTTCTTTGCAATTCCTTTTTCAAATACATCCAGATGTTCCGGAATGGAAAGGGTGGACTGGATCATATGAAGATCATGCACTTTGGAAGGATCGACTTTGCAAAGTTCGGCTGCCAGAAAATCAGCCTGTTTCTGATTGTCTCCTTCAATATTGACATTGTCGCCCGGACGAAGCAGCGCTTCCAAAAGGGCTGCCGTATCTTTGGCATCGACTATTTTACCGCGGGCCAAAGGAGCTGCTGCTTTCAATCTGGCAAGAGTGTCTTCTCCCCGGGTATTCCAGTTTTTATTGTTCGGCTTAATTTCTAACATGTCTTCATCCTTTCTTATAAATATCTATAATATTCAATATATTCTATTATATACCTGTTTAATCAATGAAGTGTATTTTTTATATAAAAAAGCATTTACCGATTTTTCATAAGTAAATGCTTTTTTCTCACCTGTCATTTTAGAAAAACATCTGTGTTGCAAAGTAGAAAACAGAGGGGAATAAGAGGCATCCGAGACCGGTATAGAAGGTAGCCGTCATAGCAGCATAGGGTACGAGTTTCGGGTCGACTGCGGCCATGCCTGCTGCCGTTCCGGAAGTGGTTCCCATGATACCGCCGAAAGTCATGGCAGACTGAGGATTATTGATTCCCAACGGTTTAGCAACAAAAGGAGTAACAATCATAACGAGAACGGATTTGACAACCCCTGCGGCAATACTGATGGCAATAACTTCCGAAGATGCTCCGAGAGCTGCTCCCGTAACGGGGCCTACGACGAAAGTTGCCACACCGGCACCGATGGTGACCAGATCTACCGCACTGGTATATCCCATCGGATAAGCAATGGCGATGCCTGCCACAAGGCAGATAAATTCACCGATCAAGAGAGAAGCCACGCCTCTCCAGCCGATTTTTTTGATTTCTCTTAAATCGGCACCGAATGCGGTCGATACGATGGCGAAATCTCTGAACATCGCACCGCCGACAAGTCCCATGCCGGCAAACAACGGAATATCGGAAATCCCCTTGCTTCCGCCCGTCATGATACCGCCGAAATAAGCAAGTACAAGACCGAGGAATATGGCAATGGCACTGCCGTGGATTCTTCCCTTGGTAAGGCTTCCGATTTTATAAGCAATAAATGTGATGATACCGAGCATCATGAAGGATGCTACCATGCCGTTTTTTGTAAAAAGGCTGACTGCCGTATTTAATATTTCCATCTTATTTCCCTCCTCTTTTCAACAGATTCCCTTTCTTCCGATTACTTGCCGCTGTTCAAAACAAGTCTGGGCTTGGGTGTAACATGTTTTTCTTCCTTTGTCTTCGGTGAAAGGAGAGGAATAATCAAAAATCCGATAGCAACCGCAACGACCCCTCCGAGCAAAGCAACCATACCGCCCGACAAAGCGGCAGCCACATTCTGAATGGAGCTCATGGCTACTACAATCGGTATGTACATAGCAGACCAAAACTTAATTCCCTGTTCTTCCGGCGCTTTCATGATTCCTTTTTGCTGTGCCCATGTGGAAATAATGATCAGAAGAAGCATGGCAAATCCCACACCGCCGATGTTGGCCTGTACGCCCAAAATCTGCCCCAGAATGTCACCGATTAAATTTCCCACCATATAGCATCCTGCCAAAAGTGCAACTCCGTAAATAATCATTTCTCATCATTCCTTTCTTTGAATACTTCCCTCTTCTTATTCCTTCCGGTCCTCTTCGGAAGTCATGTTATAATACAGAAGATATAAACCGTGAATCCATAAAAATTTATATGTTTTTCTTTTCTGGTTTCATTATATCTATATAGATTTGTTTCGAAATAGATTTTACGGTAAGATGCAAAAATAGGCCTGTAAGATGCAATGAATCTTTTTATATATGCATTTAAAATTATGATTTACACCGTTGCATAGAGTGGAGGATACATATGTACAATACTTTTCTCATAGGACTCCAACATATCTGGCTGGGAATCTCTATTTTTCTTTTGCTTTTGCTCCTGATTGCAAGGACTGCCATATTTCGGGATTCCCTGACCACCAAGTATTTCTCCCCGAGACATCTGACCATTTTTACCGTATTATTTTCAATCATGGGCATTTGCGGTACTTACTGGAATGTAGAAGCAGGAGGAGGAATCATCAACTTCCGTGCCGTCGGAATCATGATCGGCGGATTTATCGGCGGTCCTGTTGTAGGAACCGTTACGGGACTGATCGTCGGTCTTCACCGCGCCTTTTTTATCAGTACCGAAGCTTCCTATATCCACGGCGGACTTTCCATTCTTCAGGGCATTGCTGCCGGTTTTCTTGCCAATCGTCTGAAGTCGCATCATAGGCGGATCTGGTTCTGGAGTTTCTTTTATGCCCTGATTTTAGAAATACTCTTCTGGGCTTTCTTCGCCCTCCTCACATGGCCTCACACGGTTGCCGATCCCGGCGGTTTATTCACTCTTTCCATGCCTATTCTGATCACCAACACGATAGCCGCCGCCATATTCATCAGCGTTCTCGACGTATCTTCCCATATCAGAGACTCGGAAAAAACGGAAACCACAAAAAATGCCTTCCATACGGTCAATATGATTTTCGGCACTTTGCGAGACGGTTTCAAAGATTTCACCGTCCCGAGGATTACGGAAATCATCACCTCCGCACTCCCTTCTCTTACATGGACGGCGGTTATCTACAAGGGCCAAGTCTATACGCGCACCGCCTATAAGAAGGACTCCGACAGAACACAGGGCGATGCGGAAATCGCCATCTTAAAACTGCAAAAATCTTTGCCGAATATGCCTCATTTGCTGACTCTTCCCGTCACGGGCAGAAATGAAGTCGTCGGCTACATCATCGCCGCCAAACGCAAAGGTGATACTTTTACCAAGATGGGTATAGAATTTCTCCACGGCGTCTGCCATGTGGTGGAAACGATTTATGAATATGAACAACTGAAAGAAGAAAAAAATCTCCTTGCCGAAGCGGAAATACGAGCTTTGCAGGCACAAATCAATCCTCATTTTTTATATAACACATTAAATACGATCAGTTTCTACATTCGAAGCGATCCGGAAAATGCACGAAAGCTGATCAAATATTTATCCGACTATTTCCGCCACAGCCTGAGCAATCCTTCCAGTCTGATCTCTCTATCGGAAGAAATATATGTCATTGACTGCTATATCCGTCTGGAAAGAGCCCGTTTAAGCGACCGTCTCGATGTAAGTTTTGATTTTCCGAAAGAAATGATGGAGACTCTCCAAATTCCGCCCCTTCTCCTTCAGCCTCTCGTCGAAAACGCGGTCATTCACGGCGTCCTCGGAAAAGCGGAAGGCGGAAAAATACGGGTCGGACTGATCGAGCATAAAGACTATAATAAAATCTATGTCATTGATACGGGGATCGGCATTCCCCGAAGAAAACTTAAAAATCTCCTCGTGGATCACCGAAGAAGAGATCACATCGGCCTGATCAATGTCCATCAGCGTCTGATGTCCATGTTCGGAGAAAAAAGCGGCCTTCATATCCTGAGCAAAGAAGGAAAAGGTACCATCGTTTTTGCGAACATTCCCAAAGTTGAAAAAGAAAAAGCAGATAAGGAGGTTCCATGATTGAAATCAAAGCTCTGGTCGCCGATGATGAATTGCCCGCCCGAGGCGAATTGATATATGAATTGTCCTCTATGAAAGGAGTCCGGGTCGTAGGAGAATGCGCCAACGGCAAAGAAGTCATTTCTTTTTTGCAGACTCATCCTCATGTGGACATCGTATTTTTAGATATTGAAATGCCCGTCATGAACGGTCTGGAAGCGGCAAAAGCCATCCTTTCCATGAACTGTCCCGTCAAAATCGTTTTCGCTACGGGATACAGCCAATTTGCCGTTCAGGCTTTTGAACTGGAAGCTTTCGATTATATTTTGAAACCTTATGATGAAGAACGGATCGCAAAAGCCGTCCGACGGCTGCAGGACAGTTTGGAACTTCAAATGCAGCAGCGTACTTCCGGTGAAATCACAGGCACTTTGCAAAAAATCACATTGCAGACAAAAGATAAAGCGGTCATGCTTTCTCCCGGGCAAGAAATTATTTTGATTTCCACGGAAAAATCGGACAGTTCTCTTTTCTATACCACCAAAGGCATCGTCCAATCGAAAATGACACTTCGAGATGCGGAAAATCTGCTGTCGCCTCACGGTTTTTTCCGCACTCACAAAGGATATATCGTCAATTTGTCCATGGTGGAAGAAATACAGACACAGGACAACGGCACGCTGCTCCTGACCATGAATCATTATCCGAAAGAAAAAGTGCCCGTTTCCAGGCACTACATCAAAAGTTTTAAAACCGCCGTCGGTATCTGATAATTTTATTTTTTTATAATTATCAAAATCAAGATTCATAAATATAAAGTTATGAAATTTTCCAAACAAAAGACCGCCTATGAAATGACCCCCGAAAGTCAGAATTTTGTTCCGACTTCAGGGGGTCGTTTTAATCGCCGAAAGGAAACGGTCTTTTTTTATTCTCCCAAAACTTCCGTCACTGCTTCTTTGCAAATTTTGACGGCTTTATCTATATCTTTTTTCTTTATATTCAGAGGCGGATTGAAATAAATGACATCTCCCATGGGACGGAGCACCAGTCCTTTATCCATAGCTTTGCGGAAAATATGCCAGCCCACTCTTTTTTCGGAAGGGAATGCTTTCTTTGTTTCTCTGTCTTCCACCAGTTCGATGGCATTGATCAGGCCTATGTGGCGGATTTCTCCCGTATTTCTGTGATCTCCCAGTGCTTTCATCAGCTCTTCATGGAGATATTTTCCCTTCTCTGCCGCTTTTTCCAAAATGTGATCCCGTTTCAAAATTTTCAGAACTGTCAGTGCGACGGCGCAGCCCATGGGATTTCCCGCATAGGTATGGCTGTGGACAAAAGCTTTATGGGTTCCGAAATCATCATAAAAAGCATCGTAAATCTTATCGGTGGTCACCGTGATCGACATAGGCATATATCCTGCCGTCAGCCCTTTCGAGGTACAGAGAATATCGGGGCTGATTCCTGCATGTTCGATGGCAAATAACTTGCCCGTCCTGCCGAACCCTGCCGCAATTTCATCATCGATCATAAGAACTCCGTATTCATCACAAAGCTTGCGAAGTTTCCTTAAATATTCCGCCGGATAAATACGCATTCCCGCCGCGCCCTGCAGTATCGGTTCTACAATAACCGCCGCCGTTTCTTTGCCGTGTTTTTCAAAAGCTTCCTCTGCACTTTCAAAGCAGTCGACATCGCAGCTTTCTCTGTCTTTGTGGTAAGGGCAGCGATAACAGTCAAGCCCGTCGAAATGAATATTATCCATCAGCATGGGATGAAATATCTTTGCATACAGATCCATCGAGCCTACCGAAAGCGCTCCGATGGTTTCTCCGTGATAAGATTCGGGAAGGCACATGAATTTCGTTCTTTCCTGATGTCCTGTCTGATAATGATATTGGAACGCCATTTTCATTGCCGCTTCCACACAGGAAGAACCGTTATCATGGAAAGTAAAACGGGTCAGTCCTTTAGGAAGTACTTTTTCCAATTCTTCTGCAAGGCGGATCGCCGGCTTATGAGAAAAATTGGTAAAAATAACATGTTCCAGTTCGTCTACCTGTTTTTTTAAAGCTTCGTTGATTTCTTCATTGCAATGTCCGAGCAGATTGCACCACCAAGAAGAAATAATGTCCAGATATTCTTTTCCGTCCGTCCCGTACAGATAGGAACCCTTCCCGTGATCGACTACGATCGGCGGAAACACTTCATTATCCTTCATCTGCATCGCCGGATGCCAGATATATTTTTTATCCTTCTCTTCCCAACTTAAACCCTTTCCCATTATTTTCTCCTTCCCTATACGGTTCTTCTTTTATTTATACGGATTTTTTATTTATAAAGAGAAATAATTTTCTCGCTGTCTATATCAAGTATGTCATCACCGTCCCGTACTTTGGCAAGCACGGCGGCTCCCGTGATTTCTTCTATCATTTTCACATTATCTTCTTCCATGACGCCGCCCTTCCAGTGATTGAGCAGAATACCGCCGATCGGAATATTTCTGTTTTTGATATATTCACAGGTGGTTACCACATGGTTGATCGTTCCCAGTCCCGCATTGGCAACAACGAGTACCGGCAAATGAAGCCATTGAATGACATCTTCCAGATAATATACGGCTTTTTCATCATGACGAAGAGGACACATGATTCCCCCGCTTCCTTCCATCGTTACATAGGGATACGCCGCGGTAACTCTTTCCCAAGCTTTTAAAATCACATCTTTTTCTAAAGGATGTCCTTCTATTCTTGCCGCCAGATGAGGCGATACGGCATTTTGATACAAATAAGAAAGAAGCATATCTTCCGGTTCGTTGATCTCTGCAAAACGATTGACAAAGCCTGCATCACTTTCCGCCACCGTAGGCGCTCCGCTGATGGCAGCCTTGTAGTAGCCTACATTAAATCCGTTTTGGCGGAGTGTTTTTACCAGCAATGCCGTCACATAAGTCTTGCCCACATCCGTATCGGTTCCCGTAATAAATAATCCTTTTCCCATCATTATCACTCTTTCCTGTATTTATTGGCGTATCCGAAATAATTTTCTTGCCAGAATAGCGGCAACCACACAGAGAACAATGTCCCCCGGTACCGCCAGAATGAAGCAATAAAGCACCACCGGCCAAATGCCGATAGGTGTGTTCAAATAGAAATTATTGATGATATACACATAAACCATGCCAAACAGGTAGACCACCATAAGACCTGCCAGATTGGCAAAAAGAATTTTCCCGAAAGATTTTTCTTTCGCCGTTTCACAAATTCTTCCCGTCACCCAAGCGCCTGCAATGAATCCGATAAGATAGCCGAAAGTCGGCTGAAATATATACGCCGGCCCTCCGCCTTGCGTAAATACGGGTACGCCTGCCAGTCCCAGTGCCACATACACCGATACGGAGGCCGCCCCCTTCCTGCTTCCCAAAATCAACCCCGCCAAAGTGGTAAATAAAAGCTGCAGCGTAAACGGACAGACCGGCACAGGCACACGGATAAATGCACCGATGGCCGTCAGCGCGGTGAATAATGAAAACAGCACCAGCTCTTTCGTCTTTCCCGCCGTTTCCTTACTCTCTTCCAAGACCAATCCCATCACCTCATTGTTTATTTGTATTCTCAACCCAGTTTACATTTCCAATTTTATAACAACTGTATTGTAAATACAAGGTTTACAATACATGATTGTCATTTATTATTTACTTTAACGGATATAAAGTTTGAGCGAATTTTATATTTTTTTGATAAATAAAAAAATGCGATCCAAATATATTTTTGAAACGCATTTCATTTTTTCTTTCCTTACCAAATGATGAGGCAGATACCGAGAAAAGACACGGCTATCCCCAAAGACTGCCGCTTGGACAGCTTTTCTCCGTACAGGACGGCGCCTGTCAGAATCAGACCGAGAATGACCAATGCATTGGTGACAATGAAGGAACTGTTGACCGTCCATCCCGCTTTATACATATAAAGTGTTCCGACCTCGATAAAAGCAATGGTCAATCCCAAAATAAGCGCCGCCGGATTGAAAGACATCATTCCTTTCAGGCGCTCCCCTTTTTTTCCCGTCAGCAGATAAATCACAAATGAGGAGGCCGATGCCACTAAGTAAGTAATGACCAACGCCGCCGCAAAATGCAGTCCTTCCGACAATTCTTTTGCACTTACCTGATAACTCACACCGGAGAGCACGACCAATGCAAGCGGCCACCAAAATGAAAAATTCATAATTATCCTTTCACAATTAAAAACATGCCTGCCGAAGCAATGACGATCCCCGACAAAGAACGAAAAGAAACGATTTCTCCGTAAAAAAGAATCCCGATGGCAATCAAAGATACCACGATGAGCGCCGTATAGAAAATAAATCCTATATTCATCGCCCACCCCGCTTTATACATGGACACGGTCCCTACTTCGAGACCCGTCACGGAAAGCCCTATTCCGACAGCCGCCCAAGATACATTCATGAGCTCTTTCATTAAATGATCGCCTCCGAGCAGTTCATACAAAAGAACACATACGGCGGCACTCACCAGATAAGTGATCCCCAGAGATGCCAAAGGATCGATATGAGATGACATCTTTTTTGCACAGATCTGATAAATAACATCGGAAACGACCACACATATGAGGGGAAGACCCATTTGATACAGATTTTCCATAATCTTCAAACCTCCTTAAAAAAAAGAGTTTTGAAATATCCTCCCGGCAAAAGCCGTACCTACGGGATATCTCAAAACTCTTTCATCTCCCACCCGGTGGCAGGAGTTCTCTTTATATAATTGTATAAATAATATTCATAAAATATCACTATCCTTCTTCCCTGTCAAGATTTTTTCTCTTTTTCATTCCAATTTTTGCAGATATCGATCCATTCTTTTGCCCCGGAATATGTTTCCAATTCTTCAACAGATAGTTTCACCGCGCTGTGATCGGTTCCCGCCGCAGGATAGACGATGTCGAAACGTTTCAGAGAAATATCCAGACAGACCGGTACGCCTTCGGGCAGACAAAAAGGACATATACCGCCCGGGGGATGGCCCGTATATTTTTCGCAATCCTCCCGAGGGATCATTTTTGCTTTCTTTCCGAATTTCATTTTATACTTGTGATTATCTATACGGGCATCTCCTGCCACGACGACAATCATCGGTTTTTCCTCCATCAAAAAAGACATCGTTTTGGCAATTCTTGCTTCTTCCGTTCCAAGCGCTTTTGCTGCCAAAGCGACAGTGGCACTGGAATTTTTCAGATCGATACACCGATCCGCCATACCGAATGTTTCAAAATAAGCCTTCACCTTTTCAAATGACATAGGACTTCCCCCTTTTCCTTAGAATATCATTCACCTGTAAAGATGACAATTATCTTTTTCTATCAATCTCTTTTTATTTGCGGTATAGTATATATAGCTATTTTACAGAGGAGGAGTTTGTATGAAAACCATTCACACGAAACATGCACCGGCAGCCGTCGGCCCCTATTCGCAGGCAAAACTGGGCGGCGGTTTTCTCTATCTCTCCGGTCAGATAGGAATCGTGCCGGAAGAGGGAAAAATAATGGCTTCCGATATAAAGGGACAGACCGAGCAGGTTTGCAAAAATATAGAAGCAGTTTTGAAAAAAGCCGATCTCTCAATGAAAGATGTCATAAAGACCACCTGCTTTTTGACGGACATGGCTGATTTTCCCCTTTTCAACGAAGTGTACGCCGCTTATTTCACCGAAAAACCGGCCCGAAGCTGTGTTGCCGTACAAGCACTTCCCCTCGGTGCTCTTTGCGAAATAGAAGTTATTGCTCTTACATAAGGAGGTTTTCATGGATTTCACATCACTTTGCATCGGCTGCCGCAGTTACCGCCGTTTTAAACAGACCCCTATTCCGGATAAAGATTTGAAAGGGATCTTGGAAAATGCACGAATTGTCAGCTCTGCCATGAACGGCCAGATTCTCCGTTATGTTGTCGTCAAAAATCCGGACTCGGTCAAACAGATACAGCCTTTCTTCCATTTCGCCGGCGCTCTTCCTCCCGAACAGGGCCGGCCGAAAGAAGGAGAAAAGCCGACAGCATTTATTATTCTTTACCAAGAAGGCACCCGAAACCCCTGGTCCGACATGGATACGGGAATTGCTGCCAGAAATATCGCTCTCGATGCTTATTCGAGAGGAATCGGCTCCTGCATCATGGGCCATGTGGAATTTGCAAAAATCAGAAAAACTCTGGATATTCCGGAAACGTGGATTCCCAAGCTGGGCATAGCTCTCGGCTATCCCGATCACACCAGTACGATTGAAGAACTTCCCGAAAGCGGCGACGTCCGTTATTATTTAGATGAAAATAAACAATATCACGTCCCAAAAAGAAAATTGAAAGACATTTTAATTGTCCGGTAAACGGAAAAGAGGGTTCGAAAGAGCCCTCTTTTGTATTGCAATATTTATTTCTCACCGATGAGCCGTCAACCGATGAACTTAGGATATCCGATGTCCTGCCGGTTACAGTAATTCTTTATGATCCAAAATGGAACGGCCCGGCGTGCAGGCAGGACAGTCACACCATTCTCCGCCCTTCGCTTTCACTTCTTTCGCATGAGCAAGAAGAGAAGCGGCCGTTTCTTTCCCGAACATTTCTCTTCCTTCTTCCGAATCAAAGAGGGCGATCACCTGATCGATGGTGCAAACATCTTCTTCCAATTCGGCGATGAGTTTCTTTCCCATTTCCTTTTCTCTATCGGTTCCGACCGCATCGAGCCATTCTTTTGCAACTTCTCTCAATTCATCGCAGCAGCTCGGAGCTTCTGCAACCGCCTTGACTTTGTTGATCATTTCCTGTTCCATAACATATTCTCCTTCTTTCAAATGACAGATAGAGAAAGAGAGCGAAATATTCCGCCCTCTCTTACAAACTTATCCGATTTCAAAAACGATGGTTACGCTGCTTTCCACCGATGCATCTCCGCCTTCCATGGGAGTCGTGGCATTTCCCATACCCGAATCGGCAGCCATCTTCACATTCATCATATACCGGGGTGATACATTGACATGATTTTCATTGACCGCAATGACATTGGTTACATTCTTTCCTAAAGAAGCGGCAATCATTTTCGCTTTTCTTTCCGCATCTTTTGTAGCTCTCTTCAGCGCTTCATCCTTATATTTATCCGCATCTCTCACGGTGAATCTGATGGAATCGATACGGTTTGCCCCTGCGGAAACGGCAGCATCCATTACGCGGCCCGTATTTTTAATGTCATCCACCACCAGTTTTATCATATTGGACGCCTGATATTTCCGGGCAACCACTTTTCCTCTGTTGTCATATTCATTGAGGGGATAAAGATTGTAATCCGTCGTTTCGATTTTTGTCGGGTTGGCGCCTGCATTTATAGCCGCCTGTTTTACCCTTGTCATGATATTTGCATTATCCTGAATCGCCTGTTTTGCTTCGGGCGATGAAGTTTCCACCACCAGATTCAAAACAGCCGTATCATTTCTTGTCGTAACGATCCCGTTTCCCGTGGTCGTAACACTCCGCCGTGAATCTTCCGCACTTGCGGACATCCATGAGCAGGCAATCAAACTTGCCGCTAAAACTGCTGCTAATTTTTTCATAAGCCCTCCTCTGTACATACCTTAAAAACTTTTATGTAAACTGAAATGTAAGTCTGAATATTTGACTCCGGTTCGATTCTATCACAATATGATCATTCCGACAAGAAATCTTTTCTCTTCATCCATCATCTTACAGGAAGAACAGCCCCGATGCAATAACAACCAAAACAACCGCCTCTATTTTATGCATGACGGCAAAAAAGTTTTTCTCCGAAGACAAGTATCCCCGAATTTTTGACGCCCCGAGGGCAAGCAGGGAAAATACAATAAAGGACTGTATGGAAAAAACGATTCCCAATATCCCGATCTGCCATGCCGGGGAGAGGGAACTTTCCAATTTTACAAACTGCGGCAAAAGCGCCATAAAAAATAAAAGAACTTTCGGATTGAGAACATTCATCAAAATTCCCTGACGGGTAAGAGCAAAGAAAGAAAAATCATTTCCTTCTTCCGAAAAATCCTGTGCCTGCGGTTTCGCCCGCCACGCCTTCCATGCCAAAAATAAAAGATAGCATATTCCCAGTCCCGTAAGCAGTCTGAAAGCTTCGGGAGAATTCTTTATAAAAGCAGAAACTCCTGCCATGACAAGCACCGTATGAAAAGCAGGTCCCAGAGAAAGCCCCAGTGCCAGCGCAATACCCGCTCTCGCACCGACGGAAAGGCTTTTGGCAGTCAAATACATATTATCCGGCCCCGGTGCCAGTGTAAATAAAACCGTAGCCCCTATAAAAGAAAGTATGATCCCCGGATCCATAATAACCTCCGTTTTTTATTATATAATTGTATATCCTTTTTAAAATAAAGAGAAGATCCGATCTCTCAAGCATTCTGCTTTCGCCGAAGAGTTCGGATCCCGATATTTCAATACAGATGATTATTATAAGAAAACGGGACATCTGTCCCGTCTTTATGTTACGAAAGGCTCCCCATATCGATCATAATCCATCCCGTGGAATAAGGGGCAATATCATATTGCTGGAAAATAAAATAGACATGGTTATTCGTTCCTATATAAAATTCTTTCGGAAATTCGGTGATCGTATAATTCGGAAATAAAGGCAAATTCCTTTTTCTTGCCTGCTTTGCCGTTTCTTTCTTAAGCTTTTCCAAAGTCAGCTCGGGCATCATGCTTTTCAAACCGGAAAACGTTAACCTTTTTCCATCTCTGTCCAAGGTAATCCCCTTGACATAATTAATGGGATGAGCCGCTTTTTCATACATGACGGATTCTACAAGGACGATGCTGTTGAAATCTCCCTTCTTCCCTTCCTGCCATTGGAGCCAGCCGGATACTTTCCACTTTATCTTCCTTCTCTTTTTTTGATTCCCGTTTAAAGAAGTCAAAAAATAGTCCGCTTCTTTCTCCATTCTCTCATTGAACCGTTTTTTGAAAGAAAGGTTATCCCCGTCATAGCCGGGCACCCTCGTCACACTCGTATCCATGCGCCTTTCTACCGTCCGGTATACTTTGCTTTTCTCCCCTGCGATCAAGGCGGGTCCCGCCAGCCATTCTTTCCCTTGGACAAATCCTCCGGAAAAGAACAATATAGCCAATACAAGACTTATGATTTTCCCTATTTTCATACGATCGCCGCCTCTCTTATTTTTATATAGTATATCACAAAGTAAAGAGAAATTGCCTTTTATGCATGATTTGTTTTACCGCTTCACCGCTGAAAATTTGCCGTCTTTCATCCGGAGCAAAATGAGTTCTGTTTGAGGATTCCTGTTTTCATCAAAACTGAACGTACCGCAGACCCCTTCAAAATTTTTCATTTCTGCCAAAGCATCTCTGATCTTTTTCCTGTCTTTGCCGGAGCCCCCTCTTATAACCGCCTCCGTCACCATATAAACGCCGTCATACGCGGCAGCAGCAAATTGATCCGGTTCATGACCGTATGCCTTTTTATAATTTTCTACAAATTTTTTTGTTTTTTCCGACTCCCTCTCGGAAGACCACATGGACGAAACATAAACATTGTCCGCTGCCGAACCCGCCATTTTTCCCAATTCGGGAGAAACAAACCCGTTATCTCCCAGAACGGGCTGATTCATTCCCATTTCTCTCATCTTCCTTAAAATGCGGGAGCCTTCCTGATAATAACAACAAAGAATGATCACATCCGGAGCGGCATGCTGTATTTTCGTCAATTGTGCGGAATACTCGCTGTCTTTGCTTCCGAACGCTTCCGTACCGACGATATCCACGCCCTCTTCCTGCAAAGTCTTTTCAAAATATTTTTTTGCCGTCACATGCTGTTCATTATCATGGGCATAGAGAACGGCTGCTGTTTTATAATTTAATAAAGCTTTGGTTTTTCTCACCGTTTGCGGAATATTCACCGATTCGGGCACGGAATTTCTGAATATATAATCTCCTATGTCGGTCATTCCTTCCGCCGTCACCGATATCGCCAATACAGGCACTTTTGCATTCTGAGTGACCGGTCCCGTCGCCTTGGCTTCATTGGATGTCATCGGCCCGATGAGCACGCTTACCTTTTCCTGAATCAATTTTTTAGTGACATTGATGGCATCTCCCGGTACACCTTTAGAATCTTCCGTCAGTATCTCCACAGGGATATCTCCCTTCTCATTTATTTCCGATACCGCCAAACGGATCCCTTCCTCCTGCGATTTCCCGTAAGCTGCCGCCCCGCCGCTCAGAGCCGTCACAAATCCTATCCTTACACTGTTTTTCCCTTCGGAGTGACTTTCCTCTTTCTTTCCGCATCCGGCAACACCGAAAGCGATGACAGCGGTCATGGAAAAAATAACTGCCCTTTTCATCATTTTTTTGAAATTCATCTGCATTCCTCCCTGTATTTCATCAAATTTTCACTAAAAAACCTCCCTGCAACATGCTATTGATGCAGAGAGGCGCTTTGCGCGGTACCACTCCCGTTTATCCCTCGGGGAGCCGTGTATAAAAAAATGCCCTCCCCGAAAAATCGGGCAAGGGCGTTTGACGCGGTACCACCTTGCATTATACTTGCGGACGGGTAATAAAAAAACCTGCCCGACAAAAATCGGACAGGGGCGAATTCTTTTCGCGGTACCACCCTGCATTATACTTGCGGCTCCGATCCGTAACGTGGATATACGCCTTCATCTACTGCATTTCAATGAGGAGCTCACGAGAGAGTTCGTCTTGTCCTTCGCACCGGTTTACACCAACCACCGGCTCTCTTTGCCATCTGTAACAGGACTTTTTCTCGTTCCCGGCTTTTAGCTTTTAAATTAAGGAAATCATACCTGCTTTTATTTCTTTTGTCAACACAACAATTAAAAATATTTTTCTCTCCCCCCTTATTTTTTGATCACCTATTCTTCATCCCTAATAATTATGTCCCCCTCTGCACCGATTTCATCAGTCAATACATCTTTATGAAATCTCCGCCTTTTATCACTTCGGCAATGAAAAAACGATCTGCCTCTTCAATGAATGTATTCTATTTCTAAATTTTTTCTAAACAGCCGCTTCTCTTTTCATTTTCCTACGATTTCAGTCACTTTTCTATTTTTCGATTTTATTCGATATGCTCCTCTTCCTATTTCCTTCCGCAGGAAATTACGACTTGCGGTCAAAAAATGATTCTGCTTTATTTTTTGTTTATGATTTATGCATTGATAAGTATCTTGCATTGCAAAGTACCATATGATATATTGAACGTATCCCGAGAACTTCCATACTGTTTTACGGAGAAAGGAAGGACTATGAATATTCAATTGAAAAAAGGAGTCATGGAAATTGTAGTTCTGTCCATGCTTCGGAAAAAAGATTTTTACGGGTATGAACTTGTCACTGAAATTTCCAAATATATAGAGATGTCGGAAGGAACGATTTACCCCCTTCTCAACCGATTCAAAAAAGACGGTCTTGTCGATACCTATCTGACGGAATCTCATAACGGGCCTCCGCGAAAATACTACCGGATCACCGATGCCGGTCATTCCGAATACACCGAATCCGTACAGGAATGGGCGGAGTTCACAAAAGCTGTCAATTTACTTCTTTCAGAAGGAGGAAACGGGAATGAATGAAAGAGAATTTTTAGATCTGCTGCGATACTATTTCCGCAGCGTCAAATCGGAGGATGTAGAAGAGATCCTCACCGACTATAAAGCTCACTTTGCCGAAGCGAGAGAACGGGGCCTGACGGATGAACAAATCACAAAAGAACTGGGCCATCCCGAAGACATTTACCAATCTTATCAAGCGGAAGGCATCGTCAGTGAAAAAGGAAAAATAGAAAAAATCTCCGAACAGGCTGAAATATTGGCAGATAAGACGCAAAAGAAAGCGGCCGATACATGGAATGAATTAAGCCCGAAGATCCCCGATGCCGCCAATGTGACCGCTTCCATTCTCGTAAAAATCTTTTATGCCATTTGTGCGGTCATTGCCATTCTCGTGTTCGGTATCACCGCATTGATCATCTATCTCCTCTCCATCCATTTCACCCCCATCATGGGAGCGGCCCCCCTGCCGGGACTTCATCCGATCACTTTGATCGGCCTCGCCGGCACAGGCATTTTTGCCGCCCTCTCCATCTATTTCATGGGTGCTTTGGGAAAGGATTTATATAAAAGCCGGAAACGGGAAGAAAATAAAAATACCCCCTCATCGGACAATCCCGCCGGAAATATCGCTTCGGAAATCACCGATGTTTTACCTGCAAACACAGAGAAAGGCGGTGAGCAGAAATGAAAAAAATTATTGTCTGTATGGTACTTTCCATGCTCTTCCTCTTACTCACCGTCGGTTCATTTCTGGTCAATGATATCTCCTCCCATCATCAATGGATGGAAAATAATCGGGCGAAGATATCCGAACACTTCCAAAGAGATGACCGGCACCGGAAAGGCCCGATGCACGACGGCGACAGAATGATGCCTCCGTCTCCCGAAAGAAAAGCTTTCTCTGAAGACAAAACTCCGTCTTCTGCAGATAAAAATGTTCCCCCTCAGAAAAATAACGGGGAACGAAATTCCAATTGATTTTTTGTTTGTGTCTGATTATTAATTTATTGAGTATCATGTAAAGAAAGAAGGATGTATTATGCAAAAATTAAAAAAGTATATCATTATCTCCGCAGCAGGCCTGACCGTTCTTACCGCTTCCGCCCTGTCTTCCCAAACCGCCTCCGCCGCTGATTTCTCCTCTCCGGAGCCGCAGCAGGAAATAAGAGATGAAGGACGGGACTACAGAATCGCCCTCCAAAACAAAGAAAACGAAGGCAGAGACTACCGGATCGCTCTCCACAACAAAGGCATGGACGAAGAAATACACCCCGAATTCAGAGGAGAACATCGAAAAGAAAGACATAAAGAATACAGAGATTCTGAAAAAAGAGCTCCCCGTCACTACAAAAATAACGAAAAAAGACATCACGACGGCTTCAAAAGGGATGAGAACAAAAAGCACGACCCCTACCGTGACTATGAAAAACGGCACCATGTAAAAGACAAAGATGCCAAATATCACCAGAAAAAAGACCATCATGAACGGAAAGATGATCACAGAAGAATCAATCGGGAAAACCCCGACGTAAGAGAATAAGAAATTCACCCCCGCAACTGATAATAAATTTATAAAAAAACTTTTACTTTCTCTCTAACCGATAACATATAAAAAGAAAGGTACGGTCCCCCCATTCGTACCTTTCTTTTTAAATTCCCCTATATCCTGTTTTTTCCCCTTTATTGTCTATATCTTCTCTTGCCAAAGTTTCGGTAGTAAACCGGTTCTTTTCCTTTTCCACCCTGCTGTCTATGACCACTCTTATACTAAGTCCTTGCAAATGACAACTGTATAAACTCCTAACACATTACATCAGATACTTTCTGGCATACATTATAGTATTCATAAGAATAGAGATTTTTAAAATAATTTCAAATAGAATTGACTGATTCCAGTAAAAAAAGACAACTCCCATAAAAAAAGTAGCCATGACAATAATCAAAATTCCCAGATAGTGCTTGATCTTACTAATCCGAGTATGATTATTTCTCCTTATGTAATATTCATCAGGGTACCAAAATAACTTTATCAATGTATGAATAATAGATATCTGAGCGTTCCCTTGAACCTGTAGTATTCCTGCACATATTAAAGAAATACTCATCAGTAAAATCAGAATCAGAAAAATATAGTCAGAAAAATCCATAAGTATAATTTTTCTCGTGTAGATTTTTTCAATACAGTAAATAACAGAAAGAATTCCTGTCATAATAAAAAAATAAATATTAACCACAGAAAAATTCCCCCATTTGTTATGACCGGACATGAATTATGCTCTCCTCTTTATTTTTTAGGATAAATTGCTACAGAATACTTTAACAAATTTTTCCCGCCACCTTTTTTGTAATTATGCAGATCCTGAGTGTTAAAATATAACACCAGCTCATAGTCTTCTTTCTGAAAATTAAACGAATCCCCTATTTTTCGATTGTTCGAATAATCTATATTTTCTGAATTTCCCATAAATTTCCACCCGGTATCCTTCAAACATTTCTGATAATAATCTATAATACTTGTTTGATCTCCATAAGATTGAAGTGTCCCTGTAAGAATATAGTACTTAGCAGTTCTATAGTTGAACTGTAATAAATCTACTAATTTACTCTCTTCATTATAAACATTGATCTCTGCAACGCTTTTTCTTACCTCTATTTCAGGCTTTCTTGATTCTAAATGGTTGACTAAAATGCAAATCAATATTATCATGGCAAATCCTAATAATCTCAGGACTAATTTCCGGTATTTTATTTTTGAAACCATTTGTCTACCTCTTTATTATCTAATAGGTCAGTATAATCTCCACTAACCCCTAATTGCGGTAGTCCTACTCCATATTTCAATAATATTTATTAAGCCTTTTTTATAACGATTACATATCTTCTTTCTTCCATTGTTCCCCAAATAATTGTATTCGGATCTTTATCCAAAGGAATTGAAGATGACCATGTTAAAGTATACCCATCCTTATAAAAATTAAATTCATCATACTTATCCGTATGAATGTAAAAATCCTCCCCTTTGGCATTTTTCCCTTTAATCCAACCTCTTTTCAACAGTTCTTCCGCATAGTAGTCTTTTACAATATTCCCCTTGGTTGGCAGAATAAAAGATTTCGAAGAAAATGCTCTATCCGGCATACGAGAAACAATTTTAAGTTCATCTTTTAGAATTTTATCTGATTCATAAATTTTTATGTCCGGAATATGTTCGTACATCTCTTTCCGCACAGATTCGGAAGCATATTCAATATAGGTCTCACATACTTTTCCTATAAATAAGAATGCCACCAAAATCAACAAGAGTTTTAAAATCACTTTCCCAACTTTTTTTATTAAAACTTTATTATCTAAGGTATTCATGCGTTTCCCCTCAATCTCGGATAGTTGTGCCGTCTTTTATTTCATTCTTCATTCTTTCTACACGGTCCGAGACATTTTCGGTTCCACCCATGTCTCCACCTATCTGCGGCGTCCCTACACCCATTACATACACTCTTACTCGATCTCTGTATTCAGATTTCATAGCCGTCTTTACTTTAACTTATTCCAAAAGATATTACCTTGTTTTTTTATGGTGCTCATTTGGGAAATACCTGCCTTTGATAAAGTACTGCAAATTTCATCTATAGCAATTTCTTGTAACGTATCTATTTGTTTTAATATCACTAAATCATTATTATCATTTCCACTAACGTCTTTCGTTTCCGAAGAACTGTTTGTAATTTTGAATCGCCAAAATTCGTACAATATAAAAAGTAATTAATAGGAATATCGATACAATTCCCAATAAACATTCCATACTCATATTCCTCATATTTCTGTGCCAAATCACTTATCCGGTAACTCTCGCTACAAGAAGTATACAGAATGCAATAATCCCAAGCAGTTTATAATCAAAATATAGCGCAATACCGGCAATTACACATCCTATCATAAAACAAATGTCACTCCCGCTAAAAAAATCATATATATTTTTAATTTTACTTTTTATCGTATGAATATCATTTTTTTTACTCATATGCTTCTCCTCGCTCTACTTCATTAATTTTTTCACTTTTATTATGTGTCGCGACTTCAAAATATAATGATATCCATGCTACATAGCCGGTTACATTTTTTACTCTATTCAAAAATTTTATTCCACCAAAACTTCCCGGGGCTATACGCTCCAGTTCAGGATAATTTGATTTTGTATATTTTGACAGCCAATTAATCGCACGAAGGGTTCCATCTTCTGCTACTCCTTTAGCAATATCATTTGATAACCCATCTTTAACATCGGGTGGAATATGTTCAAGAATTTCTTGTATTGAGATTATATGAATATCTCCCTTATCATCTTTGTACTTATATTTTTCATAGAAATTTGAGGATTTCTCTTCTGCGGCCTCTATTTCCTCATCTAAATAATTCCACTTCGTTCCCATCTGTGCCGTATAGGCTCCCGTGCTTCCGTCTCCTGCTACACTCCCTACTATCCCGCCTAAGGCTGTACTGATGGCTTGTACGGCATCGGGATGTTTTGCCATCCATTCTTTTCCTTTTGTTTTCTCTATATATCCTACGGCATATTCATTGATACTTCCCGACAGGGCTCCTGCGAGGGCATTCCCTCCGCTCATCTTTCCTGTCAATGCTCCCAAGGCTCCGTGAAGAAGCATTTTTTCTTCCGATCCGTCTTTCCAGTTGTAGTGCTCTGCTGCTTCATGGATGACTTTATTTCCCACCATATTCATCATGTGTATCAGTTCTTGCTTTTCTTCCGTTTTTGCCTTGTCGAAGATCTCTTGCAATCTGCTCAGGCTGTGTTCCGTGTCTCTGTTTAGTTTCTCTATATCTTGTCTTTGGTTTGTTTTCTCTTTGATTGTAATTTCCCCTTCCGCTACGGCGGTCTTTGTCGTACTGCGATCATCGTCTTTCACGGAGGGTATCATATCTGAGAGCAGACCTTGTGCATTAAGCGGTACAGCTCCTGTACTGTAGGAAATTCCTTTTCCGCTTGTTTCATATTCCGCTTTATTATCTATATCGTCCCATGTCAAAAAATTTTAAGCATTAATATGTAAAAAAGTAAGACAATAGTCCCATAAATACAATTATGCTTAACGCAGTTATCCTGATTTGAAATTTAGACTTTTGATGTTTAAGTTCTTTATTAAATTTTTCTGCCATCTCAACATTAATAGATTTAATAAGTGTTCTTTGCATTTCTTTAAACAATAAATAATCTGCAATTTGACATAATACCAGTACTAACATTTCCAGCAACACACCTTGGTTACCGCTTTCATTAAAATTATAAATAAATAATGCCAACGGAACCATTAATAAGATAAAAGCCTTTATTGTTATAATTTTCCAATTAGTATGAGAAGAAAACTCTCCCCAAATCACCCCTTTTAAAAGCCATCTTATCCCAATAATTATATAAGCCATAAATATAATAATATCCATTTATCATCCTCCACAAGATCAATCTATTCCTTCATTCATATCTATAATATAACTATCATCTGACTTCTTTCTTTCAGTTTCCATCAAGGGTGGTGCTATATCTTCTTTAATCTTCGTTATTACCACTGCACCAACAACGCCTTCAGCAATTCCTAATGTACCTCCTGCAAAAACGGTGATTGGAATCAATATTAAATTCCCATAAATATCAATACCAACTCTCCTTTTTGCTCCTTGTATCCCATACTTACTAATATCTGCATCATTAGCTATATCCCATGGCAGTGTAAGTGCATCTCCTATAACGGTCTCTCTTCCTAAGTATTTTGCCACTTTAACATTGATTCCGCTTGATATTGCACTCTCAAATATCGTGTCTCCCTGCGCACGTATTCCTGTAACTAATACCGGTTCTAATAGACTTCCTCCTTCTTTGACTATAAAGGATTTCCCTGTCTTCAAGTCCCAATATGTCCCCGATCTTGATATCGGCAGATATCTTTGCCTTTCATCTATTGCTTCCCAGTCTTTTTTCAATCGCTCTTTATCTTCTTCTGTCTTTGCATTTTTTATATCTTCCAGATATTGTTCATACTGTTCATGGGTCAGGTAGTTGAAAGTGGTTGCCTGCCATGCTATGGCTGCTCCTGTTTTTCCTCCTGCTATATATCCTATGGCGGCACTTGCCATTTTATGTGCTTCCGGGTCTTCTATTTTTCCCAGTTCTTTTTGCAGAAAGGCATTCAGTCCCGCTCCTGTCAGTCCTTTCCCTATCCCTGCCCCCGCTTCCTTCGAGACCAAGGCTCCCATGATTCCATGCATGGCGATTCGGTTGGTTCCGTTTTCACTCCATTTCTCTGCTTCTTTTTCGTAGTTTTCCGCCTGTGTCATATTACCGGCTTTTTTCGCTTCTTCTGCTTTTTGATACAGTTCTTTTTCTTTTTGTCCCGCCATATCTCCTATAAGTCGATATCCTACTCGGGACAGTATATTTACATACTCTTGTTTCTCTTCTGCCGTCTGTCTGTCGAAGATTTCAGAAAGTGCATTCATTGCGTTTTCTGTATCATGGTTTATTTCTTTCGCTGTCTTTTCTTTTGTCGTGGTGATAATGCTGTCGGCTATGGCTGTATAGGTAGTACTTCCCGATTCTCCTTTCACGGGCACTGTCGGTACATAGCCCAGTCCCGCAGGATTCAGTTTGGATACTGCATCGGTGGAGGCGGTGATTCCGCTTGCTTCCGTTTCATATTCCGCCTTATTGTCTATATCTTCCCATGTCAAAGTTCCGGTGGTAAGCCGGTTCTTTTCTTTTTCCGCCTTGCTGTCTATGATGGCTCCTTTGAGATCTGTATTTCCCCCAATATCTATGTCATATCCTTTTTCTCCCGCATAGATACCGCTTTGGGTTGTCACGCTTTCATAGACGGATTCCGTATTTGTCTTTCCTTTTCCTCCGCTCACGGATACGGAGGCTCCCGGGGTGTAGCTGACAGATATCCCTGATGATTTACTTGTTTCGTTGTAGATTTTCTTGTCTTGTTCGCTTTCTATGGACAGGTTTCTTCCTGCCGCGGCTGTCACTTTGTCTCCTCGAATCACTCCGCCTTTGACGGTGATATCGTTTCCGCCGGAAAGGGCTGCCGTGTCCGCAGCGGTGATCTGGGACGGGGTATGCGTGACTATATGTTCTTCATTCCATCCTTTTCCCTTCCCGTAGGATGCACCGATTCCATATCCCCCTTTGCTGATACCTCTCCGTTCACATTCATAATTGTTTTTCTATTGTTATCTTCATTAATATTATTTTTATTATATACCATTTATTTATAAAGGTATAATTAAGTTATTTTATCGGGAGATAAAAATATTCTTCAAAAGGCGTCCCCGAACGAAAGGGTGAATCTAAAAGAATCTGTCGGAGAAACCCGGATAGAAGGAACGAGTTTTTTGTAACTGATCATTGATTTGTTTAAAAATATTTTATAAGAAATTCACATCCTATTTACCCCTTCCGATATAAAATAGATACATTCTTCCATCATTCGCGGTAACAGAATACGAGGGCTTGTAAAACAGGCTGCGGTGATATTGCTTATGATAGGGAATAAATTTTTATTTCCCTCCTTCTTCGATAAATATAAAATGAAAGATACGATTTACTTGTTTTCTTATCTTTTATTTTGCTTTTTCTATCAGGACGGCGGGAATGCATGATATAATAAAAAAGTTAACGGTATTTCAAAGGGGTTATCTATGATTTCTATTGTTACACCTGTTTACAATGAGGAAGATAATGTTGTTTTTTTCCATGATGAGGTCACGAAAGTCATGGAAGAGGTCGGCATGGATTATGAGTTGATCTATATCAATGACGGTTCTTATGACAGGACTGATGAATTGATTCATGATCTGGCTGAGAGGGATCCTCATGTACGGGCGCTTACTTTTGCCAGAAATTTCGGGCATCAGATTGCCATCACCTGCGGTATGGATTTTGCCGAGGGTGATGCGGTGATCACCATGGACGGAGATATGCAGCATCCGCCGGAATTGATCCCTCTTCTCATTGAAAAGTGGAAGGAAGGGTATGATATTGTACAGACAGTCCGGACTTCTACGGAGGATTCGGGGATCGTGAAAAAGATAACGTCTGCCGGTTACTACAAGGTGATCAATTCTATTTCTAAAACTCCGGTGACTCCCGGGGGTTCCGATTTCCGTCTGATAAACAGAAAGGCTCTCAATGTTTTTCTCCGTTTCCGTGAGCACAGCCGTTTTATCCGCGGTATCGTCGGCGGTTTAGGTTTTAAACAGACCACGATAGAGTTTAAGGCGCCTGCCCGTCATGCGGGTGTGTCTAAATTTTCCATGCGGAAAATGCTTCATTTTGCCATGGACGGTATTTTGACCAATTCCACCGTCCCTCTACGGATCGCTTTTTATGTAGGTGCTCTTTCGGGGATCATCGGCATACTCTTGATTTTCCATGTTTTGTATTCTTATATTATGGGAAATGCCGTGCCCGGCTGGACCACCGTGACGATATTGATTTCTTTTTTCGGTGCTGCCAATTTGGTGGGTCTCGGCGTTATAGGCGAATATATCAGCCGTATTTATGAGGAGTCGAAGAACAGGCCTTTGTACTGGCTTTCCGATGATACGGCAAAGCATAAGGAATACAGGTAACTCTCTTAGAAAGCAGGTATTTATGTCTGAAAATTTCTTTTTTGAAAGTGAATTATTTCATGAATTAAATGAAGATTTAAAAAATTCTCATCGTTTTACCGCTACTTACCAAATCACTGCTTCCGATTACAATGAAGCGAAAAAACTGGCTTTTGGTGTGGCTGTAGAGCAGACGGTGGAATGTCCTTATGAGTTGGTGGAAAATACGCCCATCGGCGATACGATAGTCGGCCAGATCGAAGAGATCAAAAAAGGCGCTCCCGGCACTTTCAATGCCACTATTTCTTATGAACCCGATGCGGTCGGATCGGAATTCACGGAGCTTCTGAATATGCTTTTCGGAAATACAAGTCTCCAGCCCGGTATCCGCCTGATGTCTTTTGAGCTTCCCGATTTCATGTATAATGATTTTCCCGGTCCTCGTTTCGGAAGGAACGGTATCCGTGATCTTTGCGGCGTGGAGACGGGGCCTGTCATGATGTCCGCCATCAAGCCTTTGGGACGTAGCACGGAAGAATTTGCCGATATGGTCTACCGTCTGGCTCTCGGCGGATGTCCTCTGATCAAGGACGATCACAGTCTCTTCGATCAAGGATATGCTCCTTTTGAAGAGCGAGTCCGGGCCTGCGTGGATGCGGTGAATGAAGCCAATGCAAAAACGGGCGGTTCTTCTCTTTTTATAGCCAACTGCACCGCTGACGGTCTTACATTTTTGGAACGGGCATTCAAAGCAAAGGAACTGGGTGCCGGCGGTATTATGGCTTCTCCGGGGCTTCTCGGGTTTTCTCTGATCCGTGATTTATCGAAAGATAAGGAATTTAATTTGCCGATCTATCTTCATCCTTCTTTTTCGGGTGCTCTCGTATTGAAAGAGGACTGCGGTATTTCTCCCTTCTGCTATTACGGACAGATCAGCCGTCTTGCCGGTGCCGATGCGGTCATTTTTACCGGTTTCGGCGGCCGTTTCCCCTTTTCACAGGATGTTTGCCAACGAATCTGCGACGGCACGGAAACAAGAATGGCGGATCTGAAACCGTCCTTCCCCGTTCCAAGCGGCGGAATGAGATGGCAGCTTTTCAAGAAAATGTATCAGATCTACGGGCCGGACACGATATTCCTCGTCGGCGGCGCTCTTCAGACGGAAGGACCGGATCTGACGGCAAATATGAAGTTATATATGGAAAAATTACAAGAGGCTCAGCAGTAAAAATCGTAGATTTTCCGTTCCTGTCATTTGAAAAATCATTTAAATACACAAGCAAAAAGTCTGCTCTCGATAGAAAATAGATCGGGCAGGCTTTTTTGATCGCTGTTTCATTTTTGGGAGAAGTTTCAAAATATTTCATGCCCTCATAAAAAGAGATTTCCCGAAACGAGATCGGACGGAGTATTTTCATGTGACATTCGTGAAAAAAGCAGTAAAAAAGCCCTTTTTCATTGACACCCCCTATCTTCTATGCTATTATCGCATAAGCGGATGATATTTCGTAGTAACGTTAATTATACCGACTGTACATGAAATGCCCTCGTTGATTTCGGAAAGGAAGGAAAGCTGCATCACCTAAGACACGTATTTTTACGAAAGTCAGGTGATACTATGAAAATTGGTTTTATCGGAGCAGGAAAAGTTGGCTTCTCCCTCGGCAAGTTTTTTTCTGAGGGGGGGATTACGGTGACCGGCTATTACAGCAGGCATCGAGAGTCCGCTGAGGAAGCCGCAGCATTCACAGAAACAAAAAGCTATGCGTCTTTGGCAGACATTGCAAAAGAAAGTGATGCGCTTTTTTTGACGGTTCCGGACGGGGAAATTACTTCAGTTTATGAAAAATTGAAAAGTATCGGCATTTCAGACAAACAAATCTGTCATACCTCCGGTGCATTATCTGCAGAGGAAGCATTTCCGCAGATCAAGGAGTACGGCGCCTACGGATATTCGATCCATCCGCTCTTTCCTATCAGTAGCAAGAAAGAAAGCTACAAGGAATTGGGGGATGCTTTTTTTTGCCTTGAAGGGGACGGTCCCGATCTTTCCCTTTGGAAAGACAGGCTCACCCGCCTCGGGGCAGCGACCCACATCATTGCAGGGACGGACAAGGTACGCTATCACGCTGCCTGCGCCATTGCAAGCAATCTGGTGTGCGCCCTTGCCCAAGAAAGCGTAGAGCTTTTGGAGTCCTGCGGTTTTACGGAAAAAACTGCCGTTGAAGCTCTCGCTCCGCTGATGAAGAGCAATATCGACCACATCATCAAAGACGGGCCGGTGGCTGCTCTTACGGGTGCGGCAGAACGCTGTGATATTTCCACTGTTGAAAAACATTTGAACAATTTGGATACGGATACGGAAAAAACCGGCTACCTCAGCCTGACCCTCAAACTGACAGACATGGCAAAGAAAAAGCATCCTGAAAGGGATTACCGTGCGATGGAAGACTTCTTGCACAATTATCGAAGGAGGATTCGAACATGAGAATGACAGTTCCCAAATTACTGGAAATGAAAAGAAACGGCGAAAAAATTACCCAAGTCACCTGTTATGATTACAGTATGGCAAAACTGGTGGATGCAGGAGGTATTCATACCATTCTGGTGGGAGACAGCCTCGGCATGACCATGCAGGGGTATCCGGACACGCTTCCCGTCACCGTAGATGAAATGATCATTTACGGCCGCAGTGTCGTCCGCGGTGCCAAAACGCCTTTTATCATCATGGACATGCCTTTTATGAGTTATCAGGTATCGGTGGAACAGGCGACGGAAAATGCAGGCAGGCTCATCAAAGAAACCGGTGCAAATGCGGTCAAACTGGAGGGCGGTGCAACAGTGACGGAGCAAATCCGTGCCATCACATCGGCAGGCATTCCCGTTTGCGCCCATATCGGTATGACTCCTCAGTCATGGAATGCTTTCGGCGGTTTCAAAGTGCAGGGAAAAGGGGAAGAACAGGCACGGCAGATATTGGAAGATGCCCTCGCTGTACAAAAAGCAGGCGCTTTCATGTGTGTCCTTGAATGCGTTCCGCCGAAACTTGCCGGATTGATCACAAAGCATACGAACATGGTGACTATCGGTATCGGCGCAGGAAAAGACTGTGACGGCCAAGTTCTTGTCAGTCAGGATATGTTGGGAATGAATCTTGACTTCAGTCCCAAGTTTGTCCGCCATTTCGGCGAAGTCGGAAAGGCTATGATCGATTCCTATAAAAGCTATCAGGCCGCCGTACAGGACGGAAGTTTCCCGAGTGCGGAAGAGTCCTATGTAAAGAGCGATTGTTCCGATGAATATCTTGCGGAACTGGATCGGGAATATCAGGGGAAAAAATAAAATCTCCTCAAGTATTGTAATTGCCGAAGGAAAGTAATATATTTCCTGTATATTTTAATTGTAAAACCCTCTTGCCGTTTTTTTCGGTAAAGAGGGTTTTTCTATGAAATTAATTTTTATACAAATAAAAAGGAAGCCTTCCGAGGAAAGCTCCCTTCGTCATTTTTCAATATTCCTGACTGCTTACATTTTGCTCCGCCGCATAGCGGTTTTGTTTTTCTTTTATATTGGCAAGGTGAAGTCCCAAGGAAATCAAAAAAGCAATTCCCAGCATACCGGAAAAGAGATAAAGCGTTCCTTCGTAGCCGCCGATCATTTCTTTCATGACTGCCAACAGCAGCGGACCTGCCACTCCGGCGATCCCCCAAGCGGTTAAAATGCTTCCGTGGATCGCCGCCAATTGTTTCACCCCGAATATATCGGACAAGTAAGCGGGCATACAGGAAAATCCTCCGCCGTAACAGCTGATAATCGCCAATATCAATAATTTAAATCCGAAATCATCGGTAATATAGGACAATTGGTAAAAAGCAATCATTTCAAAAGCAAAGAAAATGATATAAGTCAGTCCCCTGCCGATCCAGTCTGAAATAGTGGACCAGATGATGCGGCCCCCTCCGTTAACGACTCCGATGATTCCCACCAATGATGCCGCTTCTTTCGGTGTCATATGAACTATTTCCTGTGCCATGGGAGATACCAGTGCCAAAAGACCGATGCCGCAGGTGATATTGGTAAAGAAAATCCACCAGAGGGCCGACCATTTCCAGCTTTTCATCGCTTCTTTTCTTGTATACTGATGTTCCGAAACGACAGGGGCTCTCTCGGCTTTTATTTTATTTTCTGTTTCATTTGATGCATATGACGGTACTTCTCCCGGGAGGGGCGGCCTCAAATAAGAAGCGGAAAGCATCATGACTGCCGCATAGACCGTTCCGAGAAATAAGAAATTTTCCACGATTCCCACGGCAGATATAAGGTATGCCATGAACGGTCCCGCAAGCAAAGCGGAAAAGCCGAATCCCATGATGGCAAGGCCCGTCGCAAAACCTCTGTGGCGGGGAAACCATTTCACCAGTGTGGAAACGGGCGTGATGTAGCCGATCCCCAGCCCGATACCGCCGATGCAGCCGTAAAAGAGATAGAGGAGAAACGGGGATTTCAAATAAATCGCCAAAGCGGTGCCGACCATTCCCGATCCGAAGAAAAGAGCGGAAATGAATCCGGATCGGCCGGGCCCCATTCTTTCCACTATATGTCCCAAAAAACCGGCAGACATACCTAAAAATAAAATGGCAATGGAAAAAGCCCAAGTCGTTTCAGAAAGAGACAGTCCCATCGCTTCCATTACAGGCTTCGCCACAACGCTCCATGCATAAACACTTCCGATACACAGGTGAATTCCCACTGCGGAAAGAGCCATCAACCATCGATTCTTTTTCATCTTATCCCTCCATTCGATTCCGGAAGGGCCAAACAAACGCAAAACCGCCTGTTCAGGTCCCCCTGCCCAGACGGTCGGCTCTCAAAAGATATATGGTTCACGTGGTCATTTCCACAATTCCGTCAGTTCCATATATCTGCTTAATTGTGTCGTTATCGTATCATGAAAATTTCTGCCTGTCAATACAATATAGAGTATACTATTTTATTTTTATGTAAAATACTACCATATATAGATATCCGTTCTGAGAATGTCCCGGGCGGAAACAACTATTTCTTTTATCCTCAGAATTTATGGGAATAAGAAAGTTTCCAGTTGAAAGGCAATTCCAAATTTCCGTACCTGTTGGCAAAGTTCTTATGATCAAACAAGTTATTAAAAGTCAAAGTGACCGTATCATTTGCCGTCACATCATAAATGGTGTTCCATGTAAAGCGGGAACGGCTCGGAACTTGTCCGTATTTGGAATAATCTTCCCGATCTCCCAAGTATTTGTAAGAGAGCGTGCTTCTCAGTTTATCCGTCCTGTAGGTGACGGATGCGGTCCCGTCGATTCTTGCCGAATCCTGCACCCATTCGCTGTTTTTCTTGGAAGGATTTCTGATTTCCGGATTGCTGTATCCCAGTCCCAAAGAATAATTCCAATGTTCATTGACATTCTTTGCAAATTCCAGTTCGACGCCGGTATTTCTGAATTCTCCCGCATTGATCGCATATTGTTCATTTGTGATCGGATCTTTTTCCGACCAGCCCAGTTTATTATCAAAATCCATATGGTAAACGGCAAATTTCAACATGCTGTCATCATTGATTAATTTCTTGATCCCCGTTTCATAAGTCCACCCTTTTTCCGGTTTCAGACCCCGTCCCGTAGGACGGCTGATTTCAGCATCTACGGTAGGCATCTGGAAAGCTTTTCCCACATTGATATACCAAGAAGTGGAATCATTGATTTTATATAATGTCTGAATCTGGGGATTAAATACATTTTGATCCTCCAGAACGTCATCAATAAACTCGCTGCGAAGGCCCAGAACGGTGCTGAACTTATCTGAAAAAACATGCTCGTAAGACATATATAGGGCATGATTGGTACGGTGTCCTTTGATTCCCGTATAAAGCCCTTCATAACCTTCTCTTTTAAAAGTATATCCGGCTATCAGATTATCCCGACCCAAACTCCATTCTTTCTGGATATCTCCTACATAGCTCTCAAGATTTGCCGAAGACTGAATACGGGTATGTTTTGCATAATCCTGTCCGTCGGTTTTGCGGTTATTATATCCGATGGTCGCTTTGATCCCGTTGTCTTTTCCCTGATAATGCAGCCCTGCCGTCACTCTCTTGTCTTCATGCTTATAGTCGTATTTGTTTTTCTGCACGTCGTCCCATCTGGTGATATTTCCGTCCTGATACATGAAATTGGCATTCAGTTCATCCGTCAGGCGGGCAACGACGGTTGCTCTGTTTTTCTGCCCTCTGCCGGTGATCCAGTCGTGGGTCGACCATCCGGGATAATCATTGGCTTTGGTCAATTTCCCCGAATATTCTTTCTGCAGACCGATGATCAGACGATCGGAAGAATAATTGAACCCATAATCTTTATAGTAATTTCCCACCGTTCCTTCTACTTCGAACTGCGGTTTCCCTGCTTTCGGCTTCTTTGTGATGATATTGACAACGCCGCCCATGGCTTCTGCTCCGTACAATGTTCCCGAAGCGCCTTTGATGATTTCCACTTTTTCGATCATATTGACGGGAATGCCGTCCAAAGAATTATAATTTTTCAAATTCAAAGGAATCCCGTCCACCATGACGAGAGTGCCTCTGTCATATCCGCGGACAACCGTGCGCCCTGCACTGAATCCGAAATCCTGCCCGCCGTCACCGTATCCGGTACTGGCTACTCCGACTTGGCTTTCAATAATGTCGAAAGCGTTCTTATATCCCGCTTCCCGTATTTTTTCTTCCGTTACGATCGTTTCCGTCACCGGCGTATTTATTTCCGCTTTTTCCTTCCGCTGTGCCGTGACGACAACGGGGTTCAGCTCATACACATCGGCGGCAGACACCTGTCCTGCTGCCGTCAAGGTTAATAAAATCGTACTGATCAGCCATTTACTTCTTTTTTTCATTTTTACGCTCCTCACCGTATAAAATACAAAACCATTATTCCCTCTTCAGCACCCCTCTTTAAAATATTTTTATATCATCACGAGAAAAAGCTTTCCCTGTTTCGCTTTTTCCGCATAATGAGCAATAAAAAAGACAATCAGGATAACACAAAGCAATTTTGTATTCCTCATTCTCCCCAAATGACCGATTTATTATTGTATAACTTGTTTTTATTATTATTTTATATAATACTCATATAATTTTATTTGTCAATCATGAGTTAAAAATAAAAACAGGGACGCTTTGTACATGCTCCCTGTTCAAAATATACTCAGAATTTGTATTCCGCACCGGCTATAAAGTTTCTTCCCAAACTGTAGAATGTGGAGGAAGAGGAGGATACGATATTATGGCGGTTAAACAGATTATCGATATTGAGGAATAACCGGCAATCTTTATCCGCCTCATAGGAGAAATTCAAATTTGTGAACCACTGGCTTTTAAAAGATTCATAGGGTTTATAGTCTCTGATTCTTTTTCCTAAATGAGAAAATTCAAAGGATGTGGTCAATTTTCCCGTCTTGTACATAATTCCGCCGTTAAATTGGATTTTTCCGTAATAGTCGTGCCAATCCCCCAAGACGCCCGTGTCGGATCGCTCCTGTTTTTCCGGATGTCCGAAAGTCATTCCCAGATGATAGGAAAGATTTTCACTCTGATTCCGTCTCCATTCCAATTCAACGCCGGTATTTTTTACATCTTCATTTTTGTATCGAATTTCTTGCACTTGTCCTTTGGGAACACTCGCTTCCAAGCTGTCTTTTATCTTGTAGTGGAAAAGAGCCAGCCGCCATGAAGATTTTCCTATATTTTTCTTGGCTCCTATTTCATAGTGATCCCCTGTCTGCGGTTTCAGTCCCGGTGAGGGAATGATATTTCCGCCGCCGTAAAGCTGCTTGAACGTAGGCATCATGAAGGATTTTCCCGCTTTTGCATAAATCATGGCCGAATCGTCCAAATCATGCATGAAAATAATTTCCGGCGTAAATTTGTCGTATCGGTTTCCTGCATCATCTTTGGCAACCCAAGTTTCACGGAAATTGAAATTCATTCTGTTCTTTTGGGAGAATTGATAGTCTAACTGTCCGAAAAGAGAATACATATTTCGTGAATAATGAAATTTTTTCCCGTCAATGACATCTGCCATATCTCTACGGAAATCTCCGCCTACCATGACGGATCCTTTGTCAAAATGCCATCTTTTGGACAAATCCGTTCCTATGGTCTGATGGTTGTTTTCCGTCTTGGTGATCACTCTCTCTGACGGATCATAGACTCCTTTTTTTGCCGCCGGAGAAGTTTTCACTCTCGAACGATATGTCGACATATCTCTCTTGTGGTAGTAGAAATTTCCTGCCCAATCATCTTTAGCATAATGAAGAGCCGCTACATTTTCTTCATTGCGGTAGATCATGTCTTGGTAATCGGCTCCTTTATATTTTCCGTTTCTTCCGTCCCAGCGATATACATAATGACTGTTATTTCTTGTAAAGGAATGGGTGAAATATAAATTATCCGTCAGATTATATCGCCAATTCACATTGTTATGTTCAGAGCGGATCACATTATAATACATGCCTGCAGGACGGCCGCCGGAAGGATGGGAAATATTGTCCACTTTGCCTAAACGGTCATATTCATAAGTAATGCCGAATTTATCTCCTCCTTGGAAACTGACCGCATAATTCTGCTGCCCGTAATTTCCGAGTCCCGC
>ERZ506877.166-NODE-166-length-40289-cov-5.65368_pt1 | contig 40289 bp, 42 predicted proteins | sample MGYA00512907_ERZ506877 | MGnify/ENA metagenome assembly ERZ506877
CTTCCGATCTCTGCATTTGTACTTCTGACATTCTCTTGTCCTTTATTATTTGAAATGACTGCAAGGGAAAGAAATTATTTCTTAAAAACCGCAGCGCCCTGAAATCTCACGATCCCGTCTGATTCATTATACCATGCACCGAAATGAAAGACGGGTAAACCGGATATTTCCTTATTTTTTCTCCTGTTCTTTCTTATCTTCCTCGTCCTGTATATAGACTTTTTGCGGTTCTATGGAAATTTTATTATCCATAATCAGAACATTATTGAAAAAGCGGCGGAAAATGACGACCGGCGCATATAAGCGATCCGCTATCAGCCGGGGAGGTTCCTGCATTTCTTCCTCGCCCGATAAATCAATCACTTTCAATTTTCCTTTAAATCTGACTATTCTTTCTCCTGCTTTTATATAAACTCCCTGAATGGAATCTTCTATAAAAGCCGTATTTTCATCGGCATTCCACGTTACTTTATAACCGAGACTTTCTGCTACGGGACGGATCGGCACCAGAATGACCGCTTTTTCATTCACCCACGGATAGGGATATTCGGACGTGTCCGCCGTTTTTCCGTTCACTTCCAATACACCCGTTCCCGCTGTCATTCCTTCATCCGGAATTTCCGACGATTTTTCCGTCTTCACCGGAATTTCTTCTTCTGCTTTTTCATTATTTTCCGTCTCGGCAGTTTTCATAAAAGAAAGACGTTTCGCCGAGATCGCTTCATCGTTTTCAATCACCTTTGTTTGCATAAGCTCCGGTTTTTCCGATGAAACCGTTTCTGCGATTCTTTCTTCTTTTTTCTCTTTGACCGATACGGCAGATACCGTGCTTTCTTCAGCCGGCTTTACCGTATTTTCCGCCGCTTCCGCCTCACAAGCCATATATCCTGCAGTCACAAAGGCCAACGCGAGCAGGAGAACAGCTTTCTTGCCGTTTTTCAAAATTCCTCCTTTATGTCTTCGGAAAAGACTGAATCAATTCTTCACACACATTTATAAAACTATAATTTGAAAGTCAATACTTCCTTCAAAGGTTTTCTTTCATTCGCAGCAGGAATCACTTCCGGATATCCCAGTGCGATGATGCAGGAGACATCATAATTTTCAGGAAGTTCCAGTATGGTTTTGATCTTTTCTTCGTCATAACGGCCCATGATCAAGCTTCCCAGTCCGACAGAACGGGCAGCAAGGCAAAGATGATCCGCCGCCATGCCTGCATCGAAAGACTGCCAGTGAGATCCCTTCGTCGTCGAAGGAGTTCCGTCTTTTTCATAACCGGAGAGGCCTTTGATGACACAGAGCACCATCAGGGCAGGCGCTTCATGAATATTTTCCGTGTTCCACGGGAATTGTTTTGTACATTCGTCGGCAATCTTGTTTTTCAGATCTCTGTTCAGCACCGCTATGTATCTGACAGGCTGCGTATTCTCCCAGCAAGAAACCATTTGAGCGATTTCAACTATATTTTCAATATCCTGGGAAGAAATTTCTTCCTTTGTGTATTTTCGAATACTTCTTCTTGTGATAAGACATTCAATGGCGTCCATAGGTTTTTCCTCCGTTTCACACAACTAAGAGATATCTATATTATACGAAATCCTTTTTATTTCGTCATCTTTTCTTACAAAAAAAGACTGCGGTTTCCCGCAGCCGGTTCGTCAATTTTACTTTTCAAGTTTGGAATGGTCGAAATTATTTTCCTCATCCCACCATACGACACCTCTTTGGGAAGGAAGAACATTTCTATGGAAAATCGGGTTTTTGATTCCCGCCTTGATTTGTCTTTCATAGTCCTGCAATGCCGCTCTTGCCTGAGGGAACAAAATCAAAATGGCAGTGACGTTGGTGAGCACCATGAATGCCATGAAAAGATCCGCCAGATTCCAAACGAGAGGCAGGTCTGCCATAGAGCCCCAGAAAACCATAAAAGCAATCAGAACGCGGAAGAGGTTAAGCGGCCATTTCTTTGTCGTCAGATGGCCTATATTGATTTCTCCGTAATAATAATTACCGATAATGGAGCTGAATGCAAAGAGGAATATGAGGAACGAAACCGCGTTCGGCGCCCATGATCCGAAATACTGCGCCAAATTCCACTGAATCAGTTCGATACCGGTCAGGCCCGAAGCTTTGTAATCACCGGAAAGAAGAACGATAAATGCCGAAGCGGAGCAGATAAACAATGTATCCACATATACGCCGAAAGCCTGAATCAGCCCCTGTGCGACGGGATGTGTCGCATCTGCGGAAGCTGCCGCATTCGGTACGGAACCTTCCCCTGCTTCATTGGAGAAAAGTCCCCGCTTGAAACCGGTCAGTACGGCCGCACCCATTCCGCCGCCGAAAACCGCCTGATAGTCAAAAGCATCACGGAAGATGATATAGAAAACTCCCGGCAGTTCTGAAATATGGTAAATCATGATCCCGAGAGCAGTCAGGATATAGACGCCTGCCATCACAGGCACCATCCATTCCGTCACACGGGCTACACGGCCGAGACCGCCGCAGATAATAACCATCGCAAGCACGGTAACGATTCCGCCGACAATCATCCGATCCGTTCCGAAAGCGTTATTTAATGCCAGCGCAATCGTATTGGCCTGGACGGAATTATAAATCATGCCGTAGGTTACGGAAATCAAAACGGCAAAAACGGCTGCCCAGATGCCGTGGCCGAGGCCGTTCTTCAGATAATAGGCAGGCCCGCCGCGGAATCCCGGATTTCCGTCTTCCCGAGGCACTTTATAAATTTGTCCCAATGTACTTTCTACAAAACCCGTGGCGGAGCCGATAACGGCGATGAACCACATCCAGAAAATGGCGCCGGGACCGCCGGATACGATGGCAATGGCGATACCCGCAATATTTCCCACGCCGACGCGGGAAGCCGTACTTACGCAAAAAGCCTGAAAGGAAGAAATTTCATTCCCTTCCGTTTTTCGTCCCGCCGAGCCTGCCACCAGCTTGAACATATCTGCAAAATAACGTATTTGAACAAGTCCGGTGCGAAAAGTGAAATAGAAGCCGGCACCCACCAAAAGAATAATAATGACCGAGGACCAAAGAAGTCCGTTGATTTCCGATACTGCCTGATTAAGTAATTCCATAACCTTCCTCTTCCCATATAATCAATAAAATAACACATTTATGATTATACTATTTAATAAGTCTCACGTACAGTTAAAAATTTTATAAAGGAAAACCGTCTTTTTTCATTTTATTTCCCTTTTACCCGCCACTTTTGATAGAATAAGAACAAGTAATTATTATTTAATGATAATCCTGAAACTTTGGAAAATGCGGAAAAAGAATCGGGAAATTTCTACATTTGTCATCCGGAGGTGAACATCATGGCCGCTAAAAAAATATTATATGTGGTTTCCAAAAACTCCGATGTTCCCTATTCGGAAAAACTTCTTTCCCTTTTGGATATCCACTCTTCTTTCCGCATCGTCCCTCTGACATTTGAGCAGTGGCAGTTCCAAAGAACTTCTTTTGCCGACTCGGACAAAGTTTTATTCATAGGCCACCGCCTTGCTCTTTTGGATCTTTCCCGAAAAATACAGATAAAATATAGAGAATTCGGGATTTCTTACGGCTGGTTCGGCAACAAAGCCATTCTGCAATGTGACAGAAGCACCATCAGGAAGAGAGGGGAATATGATAAATTCCTCGCCAAAATCAGAGAGGAAACGGATTTATCCGACAAAGATCTGCAGGCAAAAGAAAAAGACCTGACGGAAATATTATCTCTCACCGCTTTTGCCATTATCGCCCCCTTCGGCATTCTTATCGTAGGAACGAAACTGCTGAAAGATTATTTCCAAAATGAAAACCAGCTGGAAAAGCAGCAGTATATCTATGGCATTATTCATCTTTATAAATATCATCTGGCGGAATTTATGAATTCCTGATCTTGTCAAATCTATCTTCAAAACCCCTGCCTTCTCTTTGGCAGGGGTTTCCTTTTCTCATTTTATTTTTTCATTTCTTTTCTTCTTTTTCTTCTTACCCGGTTGATATGCCTCTCAAAATGGCCTTCATTGATAAATTCCGCCAATACCACTTGATCCAATACCGGAACGGTGCAGGAATAAAAACCCGTCTTTTCTTTAAATTTCTTAAGCAGCCGGTGAGGCACGACGATGTATCCGATACGGATGGAAGGCGCTATGGTTTTGGAAAAAGTATTCATATAAATCACATGCCCGTTATCGGAAAGAGAATATAAAGTATCTTCCGCTTTGGAAAGCAAAGTAAATTCCGAATCATAATCATCTTCCACAATCAGCCTGCCCCCGTTTTCCGCCCATGCCACGTATTCATGCCGTTTCGATGCATTGGCGGTGATACCGCTGGGATAACTGTTGAAAGGAGTCACATGAAGAACTTCCGCCTCGGTGCGGTTCAATTCTTCCGTAAGTATTCCGTCTTCCCCCAATGACAGCAGGTCGGTGGAAATTCCCTGAGCGTGGTAAACTTTTTTAATCGTTTCGTAGCAGGGATTTTCCAAGGCCACTTTTTTATTTTTTCCAATCAGCTGAATGATCAAACTGTACAGATATTCCGCTCCCGCTCCGATAAAAACTTGATCCGGGCCGACCATGATGCCCCTGCTCCTTGCCAGATAATCGGAGATCGCTTCCCGAAGTTCCGCCATTCCCGCATTGGGTGAAGGAATAAGCAGTTTTTCTCCCCATTTGGAAAGTACGGTCCGTACGGTTTTGGCAAAAACGGCAAAGGGAAAAAGATCTTCATTTTTTTCTTCTTTTTTTACCGCTGCGGGGAAAATTTTCTTTGAAAGAGGTGCCGCGGCATAGGCATCTTTTTTTCTGTAAATGACAAAATATCCGCTCCGCTCCTTCGATTCCACATATCCTTCTTCCATGAGCAGATCATAGGCATGCTCCACCGTAATGACACTGACTCCTGTCCGATCCGCCATTTGCCGTTTCGACGGCAATTTACTTCCGTAACCGTAAATACCGAGAATGATATCGGATCTCACTCCCGTATAAAGTTTCATATATGCTTTTTTCCTGCTTCCGTCTTGCAGATTATATTTCATTTTCCTTCGTCTGATTATATTTTTATTTTATATTCTGGTAATTCTAATATTATCAGTCTATCATTATAATATCCTTATGTAAATTTTTTGTAAAAAGGAGAATGACTATGACCGATACTGCAAAAATAGAACATAATGTCCGATGGATCACCGTTTGCGGTTGTTTAATGGCAATCAACACGCTTTTATCCTCTTTCGGCATCCCCGTCCCGGGAGGCCATATTTATTTAAACGATATTATCATCGTTTCCGCCGCCCTGTCCCTCGACCCTTTGGGCGCTTTCATCGTCGGCGGCATAGGCGCTTTTCTGGGAGATTTTTTCTTTTATCCCCTTCCCATGTTTGTTTCTCTTTTCACCCACGGAATCCGTTCCGTCGTGATTTCTCTCATTGCGAGAACTTACGGAAAAGAACGATATCCCATGGTCATTTTTGCAGTCATTATCGGTGCCGTTATTGCCGTCGCCGGCTATACTTTCGGCAAAGCTTATATTTACAGCACTCCCGAATACGCTCTCATGAAACTGCCTTTTGAAATCGCCCAAGCTGCCGTCGGTTCCGCCGTAGCAGTCTATTTATGGAAATATCGTCATTTTTCTGAACTGGTCAAAAAAGCTTTGGGGCGATAAAATTTTCCGTCACGTAAAAACTGCATCTCCGAGAAATTTTTCGGACATGCAGTTTTTCTGTACCTTTATTTAAAATAAATATTGATCTATCAAATCTTTTCTGCGGAGAACTTTCAACCATTCTTCGGGAATGGAATCATACCCGTACATGATACCTGCCAATGCTCCCGTCACGGCGCCTACGGTGTCGGTATCATCACCCAGATTGACCGCCGTAATGATGGCATCTCTGAAATTATCCGTATTTTCGAGTGTCCATATGGCAGCTTCCAGCGTATCTTTTACGTAGCCGCTGCTTTTTATTTTTTCTTTTTCAAGATCCCCGATGGTCAGCAGGTTGCCGAATATTTCTTTTGACGATTCATTTTCCATAGCCTTTTCGACGCTTTCTTTTACGGAAGCGCCGCCCAATAATTCTTTTGCAATATGGATATAGGTAACGCAGGCCGTTTTAGCAATCCGGTGCCCGTGGGTGATCGCCGATACTTCCCGTATTTCATCATCTTTGATATCGGAAACAAAGGCAAGGGGAATGATCCGCATCAGTGAACCGTTTCCGTTCGATGACTCGTCGGAGAGTCCTTCTCCTCTTCCGAGTGCTGCTCCGGTCGTCATTCCTACATCAAAAGCTTTTCCGTCGGGCGTATATTTTCCGTCTTTGTACCAGTCGGTAAAGCAGCATTTCAAATCTTCCAGATCAATAACGCCCATCAGCTTAATGCTGTCGCAGGTGGCAAGAGTCAGACTGGTATCATCGGACCATGTACCGGGTTTCTTATCATAAGTCCCGTAGCCCGTCATGGTCTCCACATGAAAGCTGCCCCGTTCTTCAAATTGAACGGGAAGTCCCAAAGCATCACCTACGGCAAGTCCGTATACCGCATCGCGAAGTGTTCTCATAAATTCCTCCCGTAAACTTTATAAATACTTTTGTTTTTATTGTAGCAAAGGCTATTGAAAATAGAAAATGCGGAGTTCCTATATAAAATCGTCCATCTATGAGAAAATCAGATAGAAAAATCTTCTCCGATTGTATTTTTCCGCTCCGTATATAGTAAGGAAATATTTCATTTCAAAACTTCTGATTTTCTTCTTTTTAAGATCAAAAAACGCCGCGGCAAAGGCGGCGCTTCCTGTTTTAAAAATTAATCTTCCTCTTCTATTTCAGTGACCACATCGATGGAGGCAATGCGATCTCCTTCTTCCAGACGCTGAAGAATGACGCCTTGGCTTCCTTTTGCTTTTTTGCTTGAAATCTGGTCCGCCGGAATACGGATGGTGATTCCCTGCTCGGATACGCCGACCAATTCATCATTGTCATCGGCAGCTACAAGGGCTACCACTTCAAAGCCTTTTTTGAAATTGATCGTCCCCTGACCGTTTCTCTTTTGGATACGATACGCGGAAGCGGCATTTCTCTTTGCATTTCCGTCGGCAGAAATGGTGAAGATATCTTTATCTGCGGCGATAACGACACCTACCACATCATCAGAACCGTCTTTATCCGAAGATTTCAGACGAATGCCGTGAACTCCCGACGCGGCGCGGCTGATGGGTCTGACTTCGTCATCATCGATAGAAAGGCGGATCGCCATACCCCTTCGGGTGCCGATGATGATTTCTTCATCTCCCTTTACGGGAAGTACCGCCACCAGACGGTCCTCATCTTTGAGACGGATGGCAATCAGTCCGTTTTTATTGATATTCTTATATTCTTCCAGTGCCGTTTTCTTGATATAGCCGTACTTGGTCACCATGAGAAGATATTTTGTCCCTTCTCCTGCAGCATCGATATCAAGCATTTCCGTCACATATTCATCCTGTCCGAGAGATGTGATGAAATTGATCATCGCACTTCCTCTTGCCACCCTGCTCGATTCGGGAATATCATAGGCATTTTTCATGTACACCTTGCCCTTGTCGGTAAAGAACAGGATCCTGTCATGAGTGGACGTGGAAAGTATCTTCCGGACATAGTCGCCGTCTTTCATCTTAAGTCCGCTCACGCCGCGGCCGCCCTTTTTCTGGGTGCGGAGATCGGAAGAATCGATCCGTTTGATGTAATTCTGCTTGGTCAGCGTAACGGTCATCGGCTTATCGGGCACCAAATCTTCCACGCTCATATCTTCCAAAGCGGCGGCAATTTTCGTTTTACGGCCGTCTCCGAAGTTTTTCTTTTCATCAATCAGTTCTGCTTTGACAACACCCATGATTTTATCTCTTGAAGAAAGTAAATCCCTGAGGTAAGCAATGGTTTCCAGCACATCTTTATAGTCGGCTTCAATTTTATCTCTTTCAAGGCCGGTCAGTCTTCTGAGGCGCATATCCAAAATGGCCACAGCCTGTTTTTCCGTTAAATTGAATTTGGAAATCAAAGCGGTCTTTGCTATTTCATCCGTTCTGGATTCGCGGATTGTTTTGATCACTTCATCGATGTGATCCAGTGCAATCAGAAGGCCTTCCAGTATATGAGCTTTTGCTTCCGCTTTTTCCAGCTCATACCGGCTTCTTCTCGTAATGACTTCTTCCTGATGTTTCAGGTAATAATAGAGAATTTGTTTCAGCGTCAGAATTTTCGGATGCCCCTCTACAAGGGCAAGCATAATGGCGCCGAAATTGACCTGAAGCTGGGTATGCTTGTACAGATTATTCAGCATAATCTGAGGGTTCACATCGGCACGGAGTTCGATGACGACGCGCATCCCTTTTCTGTCCGATTCATCACGGAGTGCGGTGATTCCGTCCAGAACTTTCTGACGGGATAAGTCGGCAATGGACTCTACCAGACGTGCTTTATTGACCTGATAGGGTATTTCCGTCACGATGATCCGTGATTTCCCCCGTTCCATTTCTTCGATATCCGTCTTTGCCCGGACAGTAATGGATCCTCTGCCGGTACGGTACATGTCGGCAATTCCGCTTCTGCCCTGAATAATGGCGGCTGTCGGGAAATCCGGTCCTTTGATATACGTCATCAATTCGTCTGTGGTGATTTCCGGATTGTCGATCATTGCACAAAGTCCGTCCACCACTTCCGTCAAATTATGGGGCGGAATATTGGTTGCCATACCGACGGCAATACCGTAGGAGCCGTTCACAAGAAGATTGGGAATACGGGCCGGCAGAATCAAAGGTTCCTGCAACGAGCCGTCATAGTTCGGCATGAAATCCACCGTATTTTTATCGATATCGCGGAGCATCTCCAATGTAATTTTGGACATGCGCATTTCCGTATAACGCATGGCTGCCGCCGAGTCACCGTCGATGGAACCGAAATTCCCGTGACCGTCCACCAAAGGATAACGGGTGGAAAAATCTTGGGCCATGCGGACCGCCGAATCATAGACAGCCACATCACCGTGGGGATGATATTTACCTAATACATCCCCGACGATACGGGCCGATTTTTTATAAGGTTTGTTGGGGAACATCCCCGCTTCGTTCATCGCATACAAAATGCGGCGATGAACCGGTTTCAATCCGTCTCTTACATCGGGCAATGCACGTGTCACAATAACCGACATGGCATAGTCGATGTAGGAATTTTTCATCTGCCCTTCCAGCGGCGTATTGACAATCTTACCTTCCTGCCATTCCATATATTCACCTTGCCTTGATCCGTCTTCAGAAAGCCGGACATAAAATGAGAAGCGAACCGGTACGGCCGCTTCCAAAATAATTAATACTGTATTTTGCTTTTTTATTATACCACAAACCCGCTAAAAATGAAATTTAAATCGGTTTTTTGTCGGTTATAAAACAAAACCAAACTCATTGTTTTATTTTTTTATTTTAATTTGGAGAATTTTGTAAAATTTCAGATTTTTTGCAAGATTTTTGAAAGCGTTGAAATTTTCTTTGCTCATTGAGTGGTTTCTATGTTAAAATAAACAACGTAATATTGTTAAAAAGAAAAGCAGGAAACTATGAAAAAATATTTAATAATCGGCATTTCAGCTTTGGTCATCATCCTTGCCGGCGGCGGCTTTGCCCTCTTCTCCGCATTATCCGGCGGACCTTGGGAAGGCACATGGTGGGGCATTCAGGAAGCGGGAATGAATTGGTCCGGCGATAATATAAAAAATCTGGAAACAATTACATTTACAAGAAATGAAGATAAAACCGTTACCGTAGAGCACAGAGTGCAGCAAGGCAGCAAAGAGGTGGAAGGCAGCCTTTCCGGCACGGGCGTTATTGACGGCGGCCGTCTTGCGGTGCGTACGAAAGAGGGAAGAGATGTGGCTTTCTCTTACTCACGGATCGATAAAACCATTGAAACGCCTCTTAAAAATGCAGATAAAACGGCAGTCATCATCAAACCGCTGACGGAAGAAAACAACAGTGATATGGAAGCGGTACGAAGTGAAATCGTAAAAATTTCCCAAAAACCGGAAAATACAATCGATACCACCGTCAGTTCCACAAGAAGTTAAAAAGAAGGGAACCCTCTCAAAAGGTTCCCTTTTTTATTTTCGCTTTTCTGCTTTTTTATTTTTCCCGATTTTTCTCGGAGGAATTTTTTTACTCTCCGCCCTTCTTTTTATGAAGCGTAAAAATGGCAAGTTCCCGGCTGCAACCTATTCTGAAAGGAAACCACCCCCCGTTTCCCCGTGAAACATAGCCGTATCCGATGCTGTCCGTGTAGGAGCCCCTCGTATATTTAAACGGTAAAAACAAAGGTTTTCCCATAACCCCCGTCTGCATGCCGTGAGTATGTCCCGTAAGTGTCAAAAATGCATGATTGGCAAATCCTGCGTCGATAAAATCAGAATGGTGGGCAAGGAAAATGCGGGGCGCCCCCTCCGGAATTCCGCGGAAGGCATCTTCCGTCATACTCGCCATCGCCTTATTCCGTTCCTCGCCTCTTGCTTCAGGATAATCCACGCCCGCCACAAAGAGAACGGAATTGTTTCTCGCTATTGCGGTATGACTGTTATTTAATATACGGATCGGTGTTTTTTTCAATTCTTCTTCGATATATTGCGGATCTCTATGAAATTCATGATTGCCCCTGACATAAATCATTCCATATGGAAATGATCCGCTTCGGGAAGATATGATTCCTGCCGTTTCCGGCATAAAGCGGATGTCATCTATCAGATCGCCGGTCATCATGATCACTTCCGCCCCTTCCGCTTTTGCCTTATCTAAATCATCGGACAAATCCTTGATTTTATAATAAGGGCCTATATGTGTATCCGTGATCTGCGCCAGTTTAAAACCGTCAAACCCGTCGGGCAGATTTTCTACATAAATATCATGATGCTCCACCGTTTCATTTCTTTCCCCGTCCACCGATCCGTAAACACCGATGAAAAGAGCAGCGGCAAGAATGACAGCTCCCGCCGTTTGGGCAAAACTTCTCATAAACGGTATCCACCCCGAAATGACAAGAACCAAAAGGGGAATAAGAACCATTATCAGTGCCGTCATAAGGCCCGTAGAAAGATAGGCGCCGAGATGGGCAATCAGACCGTATTCATCATAATGGGAAGCATACCAAATATAATAGGACGCTGAAGCATAGCCAATCAACGCACCGAAGATTCCATATAAATAGAAATACTTCCACCGGAACAGCCATGAGGTCAAAAGTCCGTCACAGAGCCCGACGGTCGCAAAAAAGAGGGTCATTATCAAATAAAAGTTCAAGATATTCTCCTTCCGTGAACATCAGTATTTTCTTCATTCATCGACAAAATCGTCATTTTTCATATAAGAGCCGATATAGGCAGCCAACTTCGCATGAGGCCCCGCCAAAGGAATTTTCTTATATTCTTCATAAGAAAACCATTGATAATCTCCTGCAGGCACCTGTATATCCTTGAAAATATAAGCTTTCATATGCCAGATGCGGTGGGTAAAAACATGGGTATATTCCCAAATTTTCTCTTCCGCCTTTCCTGAAACCGATATTTCCAATTCCTTAAGGCCTTTTTCCGCATCGGAAGCAAGGACAGCAGGAAATTCCCACATGGACGCCAGCATTCCTTTTGACGGGCGGAGATGCAATAAAACCTTTCCTTTTTTTATGACAACCGCAACGCAGGCGGCAAACTCTTTCTGTTTCTTTTTCGGGGTGCGGACCGGTAATTCTTCCGTTTTCCCTTCTTTAAAGGCAGTGCAATTTCTATAAAGAGGGCATCTGTCGCAGTGAGGATGTTTCGGAATGCAGATCTCTGCCCCCAGATCCATCAGTGCTTCATTGAAATCTCCTGCCCGCTCCGGTAATGTTTGTTCCACAAGATAGGAAATTTCTTTTCTTCCCGCGGTTTTTAAAATATCCGCTTCCACTCCGTACAAACGAGCATAAACACGGAGCACATTTCCGTCTACCGCCGCTTCTTTCTTTCCGTAAGCCATGGAAAGTATCGCTCCTGCCGTATAATCTCCTATCCCGGGAAGTTTCCGTACTTCTTCTTTTTTCTGCGGCAGCGTTGCGCCGTATTTTTCGACCATTTCTTTCGCCGCTTTATGAATATTTCTTGCCCTGCTGTAATATCCCAGTCCCTGCCATGCATGAAGTACTTCCGATTCATCTGCTGCCGCAAGAGCGGAAATGGTGGGAAATCTTTCTTTCCAGCTTTCAAAATAAGGTTTCACCGTTTCCGTTCTGGTCTGCTGCAGCATAATTTCGGAAATCCACACATGATAGGGATTTCTCGGCCTCTCTTCCCTCCAGGGCAATTCTCTTTTGTTTCTGTCGAACCATTCAAGCAGAAGGGCTGTCCAATTTCCGTTTTCTTTATTCAAAATAATTCCTTATTCAAATACTTTCAAAATGATAATCAAAGACGGTATTGCCGTCAGGTGCGAAATAAATGGTTCCTCTTATCTTTTCCCCTTTCAGAATCAGCGGAAGCCAGATCTTGTCCGCCTCCCACATGTCGTCAAAAGGAAAATCTTCCGGAGAAAACCATTTCGGTTCCATCTCATCGGAAAGATGAACTTTCCCTGTCCATTTTCTGATAAAATAGACAATTCCCGCATGAGACCAAGACGGATCCGAGGGCTGATGAAAATATAAGTCGGCGGCCTGTTCAAAATCGGAAGGAGAAGCGGAAAGCCCGGACTCTTCAAAGAGTTCTCTTGCCGCACATTCTCTCATGGTTTCCCCTTTTTCCAATTTTCCGCCGAAGCCGTTCCATTTCCCCCTGCCCATTCCTCTTTTTTTGTAACCGAGCAAAATTTTTCCGTCTTCCCGAAGAGGATATATTAATGAAGTATCACGCATATCTTTTCCCGCATTTCAAACTTTTTATTTTATTATAACAGGAATTTTTCAACGAGTTCTTTCTGTTTTCGCATAAATCGGATCAGTTTAGAGATAAAAAAAAGAAACCTCGAAAGGTCTCTTTTTCATTTTCAATTATTTTGCGATCTTTGCTCTCACTGCATCGGTTACATCGCTTCCGCCGTCAATAACGGAGCTGATATCCAAAATAACATCCAATCCTTTTTCGCGGCGGACTTCCTGAATGGCTTTCATCACATCCTGCTGAATCGGCTGAATGGCAGCTCTTTCTTTAGTTGCCAGATCACGCTGAATTTCTTGGAAAATCTGCTGCTTTTCCGCATCGCTCTTTCCTTGAGATCTCTTGTTGAAGTTTTCTTCCGCTTTCTGTGCTGCATTTCTTAAATCAAGCTGAGCTCTTTCCATTCTGGGGTGAGCCTGCATCAGTGCCGAGGAATTCACATAGCCGATCCCTGCCGCCGAAGCTGTTCCTACAGCGCCGAGCATCATGACACCGGCAACAAGGGCTGCTGCTTTTTTATTCAATTTCATTATGGTAATCCTCCTTTAATATATCCCGTATAACAAAATCTTGGGTATAGGTTAATCATAATATAATCTATCCCGTCTGTCAATAAAAATCGACTTCAGGTCATATCATTATACCGGAGTTGCTTCCAATACCGCCGTTTCCGCTTCTTCTTTCATCGCTTCTTTTGCTTCCTGCAAAGCCGCTTCCCGAACTTCTTCTTTTTTCTCTTTTTTCTTTGTAAAATGGGAAACCACTTCGGGCACCATGTTAAGAACTCTGTCCACCGTAGTATTCGGAGTCGCACTCTTTATGGAAAATAATTCCACTCTTTCCCCCTTCATGATGAGAACTGCAGTGGGGCTCATTTTGCCGCCCCCCGCTTCCCCGGAGGCTTCTCCGCTTCCTCCGCGGTTTCCCGTACCGAAGCCGAAAGAAATATCCACGAACGGAACAATTGTCGCATCACCTATGTAGATAGGCTGTCCCACTACCGTTTCGGTGCGGAGCATGTTTTTAAAATCTTCAAAAACCTTTTTTCTCAATTCTTCATTCATCTTTCATTCCTCCCTGTCTGTACCGCCAGAACCGGCGGATCGGTCCGGACAGTGCCAGACGCAAAATAACGGCTCCGATATATAGGGGGATAATACGCCCCCGTCCTTCACCTTCTATTGTATAGGCTGTATCTGTATATTTCCAGATCACTTCTTTCGTCACTTCCGGAAGAAATGCAATCGTCATCCCCTCTATCACGGCGGTCATCATCGGATCTCCCGTGCCGAAAGTTCCGCGGATGCGCCATTTTCTCGGAAAGCTGTGATCCAGTATGTATAAAGCAGCCTTCAATACCTCCTCTATGACTCCGTTTTGGAATGCAAAAACAATTTGTTCCGGAATGGAAGGTTTTTTCTTTTTTCTTCTCTTCTCTTTTTCCTGTTTATCTTCCGCCTCTTCTTCTTCTCTCTCTTCCGCCCTTTTTGTATTTTCCGATTCTTCCGAATTTGCTCCGTCTTTTATATCACTTTGTACAGGTTCCGTATCTTTTTCCGTTTCCGCAGATTCGATTTTTTTCACTGATTCATTTTCAATGATTTCTTCCTTCGCAGGCTGCTTCTTTTTGGACTCGGGAAAGGCAAATGTTTTATGAAAAATTCCGAAAAGAGCTTCTATTCTGACCGATGCTTTCCACATTTCCAACTTGAAAGCATAGCGGACGGGAATCAGGAGTAAAAGGATTATAAGAAAAAGTACGCCGAGAACTATATATCCTATCATCATCCTCCTCCATAAAGACGGGCCAGACTTGATACCGCATCTTTTACGGATTTCACCAATGCAACAGGAGAAACCGCTTTCACCAAAGGTGCATTTTTCAGCACCCATGCCCGCACAAGAGAAACGGGCGCCGTCACTTCCACATTGACCCGCCCCTGAGTGGCAGATAATAAATAGGCAGCCTTGCCGAAATCGGTGACAATATCGGTCATCAAATGCCAGTCTGCATCTAAAACGCAAACTTCCGGTGCTCCCGCATAGGTCCTGCTTACGGGAGTCAGGTAATCAAGGACGCGGACTCCGTTTTCGACGCCCCGTATGCTCTTTTGCGGTCTTGCAGGAATTTCGGTTACCACCGGAGACGCAATCAGCTCCACCGCAAAAGGTGTGACTTCTTCCCTGCCTTCAATATTTCCCAAAAAGAAATACCTCTCATCCGTCGCAACCAGTACATAGGGACTCACCGTATATAATTTGTCGCTTCCGTCGGATTCACGGCTGTGGTGTTTTTTTCCGTCCGCTTCATAATGATCATAGAAAAAGCGGACCTGTACTTTTTTTGCGATCGCTTCCGAAAGAATTGCCAGCGTTTCCTCCGGCTGCGTTATTTTTTGCGGCGTCGGAATATTTCTCATCACTTCTTTTCCGTCGTTGAAGCCGCGGATATGGAGACGTTTCAATTTTTCCGAAATCTGCTTCACCTGCTGGGAAGGCAGATGGGAAAAATATAATAAATCGATCAAGGTACGGATATCATTTTTCGTCAGATCATGATCCCAGTACCAGTCCAGAGACAAAGGTGCCGGTTTTCCCTTGATCATCCGCTCCGCTTCCCGGCAAACCACGGGAAGACCTCCGTCGCGGAGGGCTATCAAATTTCTTCGAATGGTTTTTCTGTCCGCTTCCAAACCGTACTCTTCTTTCAAAAGCCGTTTGATCTGCTGCTGGGACAAAGGATGGGCCGCCTCCGAGCCGCGGAGAAGAATGCGGGCGATACAGACAATAATCGCCTTTTTCCCCTGTTCTGCCATGTCCGCCAAAAAAATCACCTGCCTCGCATCCGCAAAAATAAAGTGTCCGAAAGGAAAGATAATATTTTTGTCCAGTGTTTTATGATTTTATGAGGAGTTCCCCGATTCATGATGCGGTGAACGCCCCAAGCAATTCCCGCTCCGCCCAGTAAATCCGTAGGGTAATGAAGTCCTGCAAAAAGACGGGAAAAAGCTATCAGTCCCGCTAAGAAGGTCATACAGAAACCGCCGGGCGCTCCGTCTTTCAAAAGCTGCACGGATACCGCCGCACCATTCATCGTATGATTGCTCGGAAATGATGAATTTGCTTTATGGCCCGTAAAATTCCAAATCCGCCAGTCTTTTGTAAAAGGCCGTTTCCGTTTCCATATTTTTCCTATACATAAAGAAATCAAAGAGCAGAGGCAGACCGAGATAAAAGCAGTCACACAGGTTTCCCGTCTTGACTCTCTTTTTTCTCCCGGCAGCATCCAGAGAATAATCCCGTATATCAGAAATGCAAAATGGCCATAACGGGTGATTACATCCATCATCAGGTCGACAGACCTCATTTCGCCTGCTCTCCGATTGATCGCCCGCACCGTATCCAGTTCGGCTCTCATAAAATTTCTCCTTCAATATGATGTTATCTAAATTTTAACACAATTAAGGAGTGAATCAAATGTTTTGAATGTACATAAAAAAATGACGGTTTCCCGCCATTTTCTATTTTACATTTTTTATAGTCTTTTCGCTGCATCCAACGCAAGGGAAGAACGTTCGCATTCTTCCGCTGCCATGGTGATCTGCCAGCAAAGAGGACTTCCTTTCATACACTTTGCCGCATAGGAGAGCCCGTTTGTTCTTTCGTCCAGAAAAGAACGGTCGATCTGATGAGCATCGCCCAAAAGAATAATTTTCGTTCCCCGCCCTGCTCTCGTGATGATTCCTTTCGCCTGATTGGGCGTTATATTTTGCGCTTCATCAATAATCAGAAAAGTTCTTACGATGGATCTTCCTCTGATATAATTGAGCGCTTCCATGCGGATAATGCCTCGATCGAATATTTCAGCCACCTTGTCATTCAAGGATGCTTCGTCGCTGCTGTGATGATCATCATCAATAAGCTGTTCCAGACTGTCGATGACGGGCCGCATGAGAGGAGAAATTTTCTCCTGTTCGTTTCCCGGCAAAAATCCGATATCGTCATCAAATTGTGCATTCGGCCTGCTTACAATCATGCGGCGGTATTCCCCTGTGGGATTGTTAAATAATTTTTCCAGTCCCACCGCAATGGAATAAAATGTTTTTGCCGTCCCTGCCATGCCTTTTACGATGACAAGAGGTGCTTTTTCAGGACTTTCCATCAATGCTTCCTGAAGAAAGTACTGGCCCACATTTTTGGGCTGCACCCCGTAAGGTCTTTGCTTTCCGTATTTTAAAGGAAATACTTTTCCTTTTTCCACCCGGCCGAGAAGAGTGCTCCCCGCCGACAGATCCGGTTTCAGTACAAAAAATTCATTTTCATAAACGGTGACGGGCGTTTTATTTCCGTTATCATCCAAATGATAGAGCATTTCCACGGGAAGCCCTTCATTTTTGAAAGTTTCCGTCATGTCTTCAGGGAAATAAGCTCTGTCCCGTCCCGTGTAATTTTCATCTTCCCATGTGACTTGTTCCGTCGTGAAATCTTCCGCCGGTATTCCCACCAACTGCGACTTAATGCGAAGTACCAGATCTTTGGTGACCAGAACAACCCTTCCGGGCGGTTCCTTTTCGGCGAGTCCTTTGCAGACCATGAGAATACGGTTATCCGATTTATCTTCCGGCAAATCTTCAGGGAGTTTCACGTCGGTAAAATTACTTTCTATACGGACGGCTCCTCCCGTCTGAATAGGCACGCCGGTCAGAAGATTTCCTCTCTGCCGGAGGCTTTCCAAGAGGCGGATCGCCGCTCTTGCATTGACACCTTTTTCTCCCTCCGCTCTTTTCAGTCCATCCAATTCCTCCACCACCACGAGGGGTAAAATCACCTCATGTTCATCAAAGCAATACAATGCATAAGGAGCCTGAATGATTACATTTGTATCCAAAACATAAATTTTCTTCATGATAGCACCGAACCCTTCCGTATCGCAGATACTCCACCATCTCAATTTACACTTCCTTTATTTATCATCACCTTCCTTACCTGTTTCTTACAAAAGAAAAGGCGGTCTGATCGACCGCTTCCTTATTTTTGATCTTTACTGTTTTTTTCTCCGTTTCCGGAGGAATCATTTTTTTCAAAAGAAATATCTTTCTCCTCTTTCAGACGGGGAGCGCCTTTCTTTTCCTTCATCTCCGGCGCTTTGCCGGAACGTCTCAGCGCCGTGGAAATTACCGCCACGGAAAGGCAGAGCAAAATAAATAAATTGACCGTAGTAAACCCGTCTACATATATGATTTTATAAATTACATATCCGCCGACGACGACAAGAAATATATCATTGAATCTGAACATCACGACCTCCTGTCCTCTTACTTTAAAGATAGCGAAAAGAAACACTTCCGTCAAGGTAAAAGGAAAATTCTTTTTGCACCTAAAAAATACAAGTGCTGTTGATAAATCCCGAAAACTGTTTCTTTCTCGGAACGATTTCCCCTTACCTTATTCTTTTCATTCCTTCATTTTAGAAATTTTGCTTTCATCAATCCGTTTCCGATAAAAACAAAGAGGATAAACAGGGATACATAATCGAAAAGAAAGAAAAAGGGATTTTCTCTTCCTCCGGATATCATAAAATGAGTTTCCATAAACAAATAATCGAAGACATGACGTTTATAAAAAACATATCCGCCGTAAACGGCAAGCCCTTTATATATGATTTCTCCCGCTTTTCCGGGCAAAGAAAATCCTTTCCTTTTAAAGAAACGAATCATCCTGTCAACAGCGGGCCGGTTAAATCCGAGATGAACTCCCGACAGAATAAAAAACCAAAAAGCTGCCGACAGGTGAACGATCTGCGCCGTCGTCCCGCTTCCCCTTGAAGGCAGAAAAGAAAAAACATGACGGGACATGACAAAACCGCTCCAAGCAAGTGCCACAGCGGAGAGGAGAAACAAAAGAGTGAGCAGAACCTGAATCATTCGAAATTTCGTATAACGACCCTGAAAAATACGGAGCCACCACCCTCTGTTTATGTATTGGTGAATACCGATAAGACAAAAAACAAAGACTCCCGTCCACTCATGAAGGGCAGAGGATGTCAAAGAATATCCCATCAATATAAACAGGGATACCGCCATCAGCATATTGACCGCCGGACCAAGCTTCATTTTTTACCACCCTGTCTCTTTTTTATATCATGCCCCGGTAAGAACGGTGTTTCTTAAACAGAAAACAATTCTTCCGAAAAAGTTTTTTAAATCTGAACTATTTTATATATTTTCTTCCTTCTCGGAACGCATCTCCTGCCGTATCTCCGAGAGCAATATATTTCCCGTTTGACGGATCAAAAGTAACCGCCTGCAGCTTCTTCACATCTATGCGGCGATCCGACAAAATCGACTCATCGGCAAGAACATTGACGATATCCCCTACAAAATGATAGTCTTCTCCGACTTTTGTCACTTTTGCCACCGTGCATTCCAAAGTCAGGGGAAATTCTTCCAGTACGGGGGCATCCACATATTCGCTCTTTACTGCATGAAGTCCTGCATTTTCCACCTTTTCGGGCACTTCATTTCCTGAAACAATCCCCAGATAATCCGTCTCTGCCAGAAGAGGAACCGTTGCCATACTGACGGTGAATGCTTTCTTCACTAAAAGGTTTGCCACCGTCTTATGGGTATGTTCCAACATAAAACCTACTTGGTTCGTATCATAAATACCGCCCCAGGCCGCCACCATTCCGTTGGCAATCCTTTCTTTGTCATAAGTTGCAATCACAAGCACCGGCTGAGGATAGAGCCATGTATTCGGTTTAAAACTTTTCTTCATGATTTCTCCTTCCTTTAAACTCATCTTTCCTGCTGTTTTTTATATTTCAAGAAAATTTTTACCCGTTCTTTCCTTCTCCGAGGCCGCTCTCCGCTATATCGCCGTCTCTTTGGGCAGCCCCCAGCATACTCGCCATCAAATACAAATCTTTTCTGAATATTTTTTCTTCCGCCGCCGCTTTCTCATAAGGCAAAATACGGACCGATCCGTTTTTCATTCCGATAAGGGAAGAAGTTTTTCCCTCTGCAAGCGCTTTCACCGCCGCCGCTCCCAAGAGAGAGCCCAAAATGCTGTCCGCCGCCGAGGGAGCACCGCCTCTTTGGACAAACCCCAAAATAGTGACACAAATATCTATATTCGTTCTCTCTGTCAGCCATTCTCCCAGAGCTCTTCCGTCATCGGCTCCTTCCGCACAAATGATGATGCTGTTCGTTCTTCCTTCTTTCATTTGTTTTAAAAGGCTTCTTGATAATTTTTCGCGGCTGAAGGGCACTTCGGGAACCAAAATATATTCCGCTCCGCAGGCAATTCCCGCATCGAGAGCTATATTTCCCGCAAACCGCCCCATGACTTCTATAATGGCTGCCCTGTCGTGGGCAGAAGCGGTATCGCGGATACGGCTGACGGCGCTGACCACCTCATTGACCGCCGTATCGTGGCCGATGGTTTCGTCCGTGCCGTGCATGTCATTGTCGATGGTGGCAGGAACGGTCACCGTGGAAATTCCGTATTTCGAAAGCGCCGCCGCACCTTGAACGGAACCGTCTCCGCCGACGACAATGAGACCGTCTATATTATGTTTTTTTAAAATATCCGCTCCTTTTTTCTGATTATCCTCATCGAAAAAAGCAGGACAGCGAGCTGTTTTCAGCATCGTTCCCCCGTGAAGAATAATCCCTCCCGCATCACGGCCGGTGAGAGGGCAGATATCTTCTTCCAAAAGTCCGGCATATCCCCGTTTAATGCCGTATATCTCAAATTGCATGGCTCTTGCGGTGCGGATTACGCTGCGAATGGCCGCATTCATTCCCGGCGCATCTCCGCCGGAAGTCAGGACCGCTAATTTTTTCATATATTCTCCTTCATAAACAGGGATTTCTGCCTGTCAATATCCGATGAGGGCAGCACCAAATATCTTTTGCCCTCTTTATTTATATGCCCGCTTTGAAAATTCTATTCCGTTCCGATCGATATAACGGGCAATTTTAAGGGCTGTCTGCTCCGGATGAGTATTTGTCGTATTGATGACCAGATCCACCCGATCTTTCCATTTCGTCCATTTCCGAAGCATCTGGCGGACATAGCCGTCCACGTCGGAATAATCCATGGTCGGTCTTTTTCCTATTCTTCGGCGGACCCGCTCTGCCAGCCTGTAAGGTTTGGCATAAAGCAAAATAACGATGCCGTATTCCGAAAGAAGTCTGAATTTTCTCTCCGTCATCGGATTGTTTCCGCCCATGGCAATGACCGCTTCATGATAGTACCGGACACGGTTGATCAGATCCATTTCTTTTTCCGCAAAAGCTTCCGCTCCGGCAGAACGATAATATCCGGCAATTTTCATCCCTGTTTCTTTTTCCATCATTCGATCCGTATCAGCCAGCTGCCAGTTAAAACCGTCGGACAAAATTTTAGCCGCCCGGCTTTTCCCCGTTCCCATAGGACCGATGAGAACTATATTTCTCTTTTCCATAAGTACCTCGATATAGGGGGCTGCGGATATTCACTTCAAAAACTAATTTTCCCTTTTCTTTTTTCATCAGACAAAGCTCCGCCGCCGTCCATTGTTCTTTGCTTTCTATTATATCAAAGGCCGACAGTATTTGTGAAAAAGTCCCTTTTCCTTTTATATTGAATATATTATGGGCGATCACTCCCCTATCCTCCCGTCCTTCTGCACTTTCCTCAACGATACAGCCGTTTTCTTCAAAGAGGCGGATCATATTTTCCGCCGTCGTTCCTTCCAAAAGAGAAGTGAAAAAAGGAAGACGGCTTTTTCGTTTTTCCCTATCCCGAAAGTTTTCTATTTCCCTGATTTCCGTTTCCATCTGTTTTGCTTCCTCTTCCGTTCTTGCAATTTCTCCCCATATATACATATCTGCCGCAAAAAATAGCACCGCCGCAAGAAGAAAGCAGGTCTTATATTTTTGATTATTGAGAATTTCGCTTGCTTTATCCGTCAATTCAGTCGTTTTCATTTTGGTAATCTCCCCGTATTTCAAAAGTGATGATTTTCAAAGGAGGCTGTACTTTCTTTTCCCGGCTTGTCATTTTCATATTCCAGATACGGGCTGTATTTTCTTTTAAAAGTTCTACGGAAGCGGACGAATCGGCACTGCCTTTTATGCGGATTCCCCGTTCTTTTCCGACGATTTCATGTAAAACGACCCCTTGCGGCACTTGATCGGAAAGAAGAATCAGTTTTTGTTTCCATTGCAAATTGTTCTTCTCCAATATCCTGATTTCTTCCAATAATTCCCTTTCTATTTTTCTATCCTTTATATCCGCATCCATTTCCTTTTTCATCGCCGTAAGAGATGCCCTCTTTTCCCGAATATCGTCATAGCGGACCCCTGCATGGAGAAATTGAAAAGACAGAAAAACGGCAGCCCCGAAAAACAGGGCCGTCATGATCTGTCCCGTCCTCAATAATGCATTTTCTTTTGTAAATGACAAATTTATTTTTTTATGCGGCAATAAATCCATCGGAGAGGACGCGGCAGAAATCAAGGCGGGCATGATATCCTGCCATTCATCTTCCCTCCCTTTCCCGGTTTCGGAAAGTTCTTCCATATTTTCTTTTTTTCTGCCCGAAAAAAATGATTTCCAATACAGACTGTCCTCTTTATCACAGTCACTCAGGGGAATGAAAAGCGCTTCCGCCGTTTCCGTTTCATAGCTCTTTTCCAGATGGTCAATGAAGAGATCCCATTTCTCTTTTCCCTCTTTTTTTGAAATGATCCTTGTTTCTTCTTCCGTTCCTTCCCGAAAAAGGCAGATCGCTCTGTCTTTCCCTCCGAATATATAAAGGCAGGGTGCGTTTCCCCGGATCATCGTTTCCGTAACGGGACATATATGAATCAGTCTTTTCCCTGCGGATCGTATCAAATTTTCCCAATTCCGAATATTTTCTTTTAAAGCGCCGGTTACTGAAATTTTCCAGCCTGTAAAATCTTCTTCCAAAACGCGATAGGTAATCTGCAAATCCGTCCGCACGCCGAATATTCTGTCCTGCTCCCAGTAGAGACTTTCTTCCAATTCTTCTTTTGTTATGGAAGGAAGTTTTTTGCCGGTTATTTTCAGATCGGGAAAATTATAGACAAGGATGACATTTTTCTCCTTAAACCCTTTTTTCTTCAGTTCTTTCAGTGCCTTGAGAATATCTTCTTCTCCTTCGTTTTCCAAAAGAAGCATCTCCCGGCGGATATATTTATCTTTCTCGACCGTGGCGGCATACAGTTTTTTCCCCTGTAAAAAGATGATCATCGGCGAAAAGGAAAGATGTATTATTTTTTCTCCTTCCCGCTTCCATGTACTCCATATCCGGTTCAGATCCATTTATCCGTCCTCACATCCTCCACCGTCACTTCTCTTTCCGCTCCGTCCGTAACGGAAAAATCTATTGCAATATATCGCACCGTTTTTGAATTTATATCCGTCCCTTTGGATAAAATACGTCCTTCCCACAGATTTTCCCGTTTTATCACATCTTCCACACTGACCTCTGTCTCCGCTCCGCTTCGGGTAAATGAAATCTTCCCGTTTTCTATATCTCCTCTTTTAAGATTTTCCAGCGCCCAATTGACACCGCTTTCCGCCGCATAAGCGGCACGCATGCCGTTTCCGTAAGCTCCGGTGCCGCCTATGCTTTTTGTCATATAAAACAGAAACCCCGAAATAACCGCCGCCGCGGAAGACAGGGCAAGGAGCAGCGTAATCACCAGAAATCCTCTATGCTTTCCCATTTTTATATTCACTCCCCGGTTTTCCCCGATAAAAGTCACGATAAGGCAAAATCGCCGTCTTTACATATAATTTCCGTCCCGAACGGTGATGAGCCATTTCAAAAGAAATTTCGGTCAGTCCGTTTTCGCAGACATGAAACATTTTATCCCCTTCCGGCGGTTTAAATGCGATTTCTTCTTTCCGTTCCGATGTTTTTCCCGTGACAGGCTGACTTTTCCCGTTATATAAAACCACTTTCAATTTTTCATCTTTAATCATGAAACGGTATGGGGCATTTTTCTTATACTCGTTATACGCCCGATATTCAAAAGTATTTCCCCGCCGGCTGTTTTCCGTTCTTCCTAAGGTATTTCTTATTTTTTCCGTCATGAAATCCATGGAAAAAACGGCCTGTTCCGTCATTTCTACGGAATTGTGCAAAATATCCAAGGTTCTCATCATCCTTCCCACTGCAGGAAGAAGCACGGCCGCCGCAACAGACATCAGCAAAATATAGAGAAGCAGCTCAAAAAGAATGATTCCCCGTCTTTTCATGGAGAATTCTCCAAAAGAGTGCCCGCTTCATACCGTCTTGAACCTAAGCTTACGCGGCAGACCGTCTCCGTCATGAATATCCCCTCTATTCTGATATTTTCCCGCTCCAATTCCACCTTGTAGATCCTTCCGTTCCTCTCCGTTTCGCCCAGAGGAATTTCCTCCCTTTTGCCGAAACGTACATTATATTTGACCTTTTCTAAAACTTCTTGGGCAATAAATATTTCATCCCTCATGATTTGTCTCTCTTTTTCATATTGAAGCACCTGCAAAAAAATAAAAAAGAGAGCCGCTCCCGTCAAAGACACCAAAGGCAATCCCAAAAGAAGCCAAAAGAAAAGAAATCCTTTTCGTTTTTTCATCCCTGCCTCACTGCTTTTCTATTCTCACCCGTCCCGTGTAGGCCGCCACCGTAATAATTCGACGATATTTATCATCTGCTGTCTTAAGCTCGATTCGGTAAGACGATCCGCTCCGTACCGGCCCGTCTTTGCGAAATCCCAGAGAAGCCGTCCCTGATGTCAGAATGATTCCCTCCGGCAAATACCCTCTCGGCGCTACTTTATATCTTCCTTTTTTGGTATAGTAATGCACCCTTTTATTACCTTCGGCAAGACAATAAAAAACAAGCCCCGCCGATTCGCGGGGATAATCGGAAGATTCGCTTTTCGCCTGTATTTCCACCTGCCGGAGAGCCGCCGCTATTTCTTCCGCCCCCGTTTCCAGCTGTCTTTCTTTCTGCCAATTTCCATAAACAGGAAAGAGTGCAAACAGTGCCAAAGTCATGAGGAAAAGAACGATCACCGATTCAAGGAGAATATAGCCGCCACGCAAGGATTTCCAATGCATCCTGCCAGACATAGGCCAAAACACCTCCCAATGCAATAAACGGACAGAACCGGAGCGTGTCTTTTCTTCCGCAGCCGCAAAAAAGAATAAGCACCAATGCAGCGGCCGCTCCCGATAGAGAAGAGGCGCAGATAAAGAAAATTACTCCCGAAGGATTCAGCCAAAAAGAAAGGGCGGCAGATAAAAAAATATCCCCCGTTCCGATTCCGTTTTTATCAACCATAAAGATGATTCCGTAAATGACGGAAACGATCAAAAAAGAAATCAGACCGTCAAAAAAAGAGCCTTCCTGCAAGCGGTAAATAATTCCCGTTACCGCCGTCACAAGGCTCCATCGATCATCGACATATCCGGTTTTATAATCTTCTATGGCAGGACCTGCCAGCAACAATGCCAGTGATGCGCCGGGAAAGATAAAAAGCAGACCCGATGCAGCAAAAAAAAGAATCATAAAAAAAAGAGACGGACTTTCATATACTTTTTGAAAAAAAGAACCTGCGCCGACCTCCGAATTTTTCTCCCCCATGTCCGTCCCCTTGATCACTTCTATGTATAAAAATTCATCCTTCCCTCGTTTCCGTCTTCCCGAAAGATGAGTAAGTTTTCCCGTTAAAAGAATAAGTTGCCTCTCCCGTTGTTCCGTTCAAAGAATAAGAAGTGTCCTTTACCGGCGGCTGCGGTACCGTTCTTAAATACCCTTCTTTCCCCGTTTCATCCACCATTTCCTGAATATCTGCAGGATATTTTCCGTTTTTAACATAATATATTTCCGCAGCAGATCCGATAGTGGATAAATCCGCCTGTATACGGGCTGCTTTCGCTTCATCGGTCATTCCGATAAAATTGGGAATCGCCACTGCTGCAAGGATCCCCAATATCCCCACAACAATGAGAAGCTCAATCAGCATAAATCCCGCTCTCTTTTTTACCCGCCCCCGTTTGATAAAACAAACCCCTTCCATTTCATCCTCCTTTATAAATTGTATTAAAAATAATAACTTCTATATTAAGTATTGTACCCCATTATAAATTTTTATGCAATTTTTCTTAAAAAAATAAAATATTTATCCGGTTAATAAAAACTTCGCCCCTTTTTCAAGGCGAAGTTTTCTTTTTTTATTCTATGAATGCATCAGATTCTTTCCACTCAGCGGTTGTTTTTTCTGTTTTTACTATCAGAATTTATGTTCATAAGTGAGATAATAATTGATTGGCGTACTTCTGTATTCGTAATCATTGATCGGGTAATCCTGATTCAGCAGGTTCCTTCCGACCAATCGGAACGTATCGCTGTCATTCGGCGTATAGGAAAGAGTCATGGTCAGATCAAAGGAGCTCTTCAGCTTATGTTCCCCCGGGGTGGTCAGTCTGTCTTTTTTATAATAGGCTTTTTGTCTTCCTATATTGGCAAAAAGATTCACATTGGCAGAAAATTTATCTTTGCGATAATTGGAACCGATTGTCCAGATGTATTTCGGTGCATCTTGTGTCCATCCTTTTTTTCTGGTTTTTATGACCGCATTCTGAAGTGTCAGCCCCGTATATATATCAACATTATCATTTATTATCTGCCTGTAATTGGTTTCCAGCCCTGTATTATGATATTCATCGGAGTTCTTCAGAATGGATACATACTCTGACGGATTTTTCGGATCCTGTACCCTGTCATAAAACCATTTGTCCTTAATATCCATGTAAAATACATTGGCGGTAAAAGTTCTGATCCGGTCCTCATATTTATAGCCCAACTCATAGGTCCAACCATGCTGCGGATTGACATCGTCAATGACGATATTCTTTGTATAATACCCCACGTCCAGAGCAGGCATTTCAAAAGCTTCCCCTACATTGAAGTAAAGTGAGGAATTAGAATTCAGCCGATAATTTCCCTGTACTTGCGGAAGAAGTTGGAAATCCGATTTCTGGTAACGGGATTTTGTCATCCAATATTCACGAAGTCCGAAAATCATATTGAACCGATCGGTAAAGCGATGATCCCATGATTGATATAAAGAAAAACTGTTTCTTCCGTTTTCTTTGCCGTATACACCGTTTTTCACATTGGTCGCTTTCCAATATTCTCTTTGGAAAGTCGTTCCCAGCACGAGAGAATCATTCCCGTCTTTCATTGACAACGTTTTCTGGATATCAATATTGGCATTATATCCTTCATATCTGTTATTGTCCGCCGGGTCGTCATAAAGACCGACAATTTTCTTCCTGTCATAACTTCCTGCAAAACGCCATCCCGTATTTTCCGGTGTATACAGGAAATTCAGCCCGTCCGATGTCGTCGTGAACCGGCCTGTTTTTTCGATTGTCGGTTGATAATTATTATATTTTCCTGTCACATAAGAAGATTTATATTCCGTTCTGTTATATCCGACCGTAAAATCCTTCAGCAGTTCCGCAGAAATGTACGCTTGATAATTGGATTTGTCTTTAATTGTAAAAGGAGCCGATTTACTTTTTCCCGTATTTCCGGGACCCGTCACATGAGTCAAATCACCGATATATGATTTTTTATAGCCTGCCAGTATTTTTCCTGCCTGTATATCCACGCCTGCATCTTTATAGCGATTTCCCAAGCTTCCGAACACACGGCCGCTTACTCCTTGATTTCCTGTCGGTCTTTTCGTGATGATATTAATGACACCGCCCATTGCCTGAGGTCCGTATAGTGCAGAACCCGCTCCTTTGACCACTTCTATTCGTTCAATGACATTGGTGGGAATATTTCCCAAGGACGATCCGTTTTTAAAATTGGAGGGAACTCCGTTAACAAGCACCAAAGTACCTAAATCAATCCCGCGGATACGTATGCGGGACACCATTCCGCCATAACCGTCGCCGTCTTCCTGATATCCGTAGGAATAAGCCTGCGACAGATTTCTGACCGCTTCATAAGCATTGGCATAGCCGCTTTCTTCTATTTCTTCTCCCGTAATGACCTGCGTGTTGGCAGGAACGTCAAGCATTTTCTTTTCCGTTCTTGTCGCCGTAACAACGATAGGATTTAACTCATAGACGGCACTGTCTGCTGCCGATACTCCGATCGTTCCGCCGAGCAACAGGAAAATACCTATGGACAGACCTGATTTCTTATTCATCAATACGACTCCTCCCATCTGATGAATTTCTCTCCGCCTGCTTTGGCAAGAGTAAAAATATATAATAAACCGAAAAGGAAATGATACGTTTCCCTGTTTCTATATCCCATCCTTTATTCGGATATTATCCTTATATCTTCTTTTAAAAGAACTCTTTCAAGAATTAATTATACCATGAATTTTTATTAATTTTACATTTATGCTTTTCTTTTTATGAACTTTTTATTTTTTATCACTTACAACACAAAATCCCTTTCTTCTGCTTATAATCTTAAAGAAAGGGATTTTATTTTTCCTTATATTCGTCTTATTTTTTTGTTACGAAAAAATCATTTTTTACTGCTTTATAATTTCCCAATATTTTAAAATAGGTGCATCGGGATCGGAGTCCTTCCAATGTCTGGCGGTTGGCGGGATTTTTTAAGCTTCCCATGACATCGATGTGGAAGAAATATTCAAAAGGATGGTTTTCCATCGGTCTTGATTCCAGATGAGTCATATTCATTCCGCCGTAGAAAAAATAGCCGAGCACATGATAGAGTGCTCCCGGTTCATGGGGCACTGAAATAATCAGCGTGATTTTATCCGATTCGTCGGTCACTTCCTGCTCGGCACCGATAATAAAGAAACGGGTACAGTTGTAAGGATTGTCGGAAATATTTTCTTTGATCACTTGAAGGCCGTACATTTTTGCCGCTGCCGCGCTTGCCACGGCTCCTTGATTTTTCAGTCCTTCTTCTCTCACTTTTTCGGCGCTTTGGGATGTGGAAAAATAAGGCATTCTTTTCCAGTTTTCATGTTCTTTGAAAAAGGAAACACATTGGGCAAATCCTTGCGGATGTGAATAGACGGTATCGATATCTTCCAAAACCGCCCCGGGAATTCCCAGCAGATGATGCTCGATTTTTACCATTTGTTCAGCAACAACGGCGCAATCGTAGCGGCGGATCAGATCATATACATCGGTGATCCCGCCGGTAGAGGAATTTTCAATGGGAACGACGCCGTAATCAATTTTCTTTTCCGCCACGCTGCGGATCACTTCTTCAAAAAAAGAAAAATAATATTCTTCCCGCTCCCTGTTTCCGAATTGCTGTTCCATTGCCGTATAGGAATAGGATCCTTTTGCGCCGTAGCAGCCTGCTTTCAATTTATTCATCCTTATTTTTCCTCCCTCGAAAGAGATCGCTTTCTCTTTCCTGCTTTTTCCAACTGTTCTTTCAAACTTGCTTCGTCTTTTTCTTTAAGGGCTTTACGAAATTCGGAAAGGCTTTGGGAAAAACGATCGATTTCTTCCAGCAGATTTTCTCTGTTTTCTAAAAATAAATCCGTCCAAAGTATGCTGTTGATATCTGCCACTCTCGTTTCATCTCTGAAAGAACCGCCGATGAAATATTTTGTTTCTTCCGTCATGGACCGGCTGTTTACCAGTGCCGCTGCAATGACATGAGGCAAATCACTGGTGTAAGCAATGCGGCGGTCATGTTCTTCCGCCGTCACTTCCGTCACATGGGAAGCGCCCAGCTCCAGAGCGAGCCGGCGGATCATGTCAATATGTTCAGCCTTGTTTTTTTCATGAGGAATGATCAAAAAATTGGCTCCCTGAAAAATCTCCGACTTTGATTGGGAAAATCCCGCTCCTTCTCTTCCGCACATGGGATGGGTGGAAATAAAATCCATGGACGGCGGAATCATTTCCCTCACGTACTCCGCCATATCTCCTTTTACGCCGGCTATGTCTGTTAAAACCGCTTCGGGATGAAATTCCTGCACATGTTCTTTTATAAATTCCGCCGTCCCCCGGATGGGCGTGCAAAAAATAATCAGTTTTGCTTTTTTCCAATCTTTTCTGTCTATGCTGTCGACAACGCCGGAAAGGAGAGCTTCTTCCGCCACCTCTTTCGTCCTGTTAATCCCGATAACGACGGCTCCCAATTTTTTCAGTCCTTTTGCAAAGGATCCTCCCATAAGTCCGAGACCGACTATCGCCACGGTCATTCCTTTAAAATCCATTCTTCTCTGCTCCTTTTCTCCATCGATACAAAAAAGCGGGAACGAGCCCGCTTTATCAATTTCATCGCACTCTTCCGACGCGGATATAATAAAATATACCTTCGGTATATTATTTCATATAGAGATATTTCTTAAGCATATCCGTGTTTCCGCTGTAGAGATACCCTTTACCGATTTCTAAAATCAGGGGAATCTCATTTCCTTTTCCAAACCTGTCGTTTTCTTCTATGAGGGAAGATAAAGCGTCGGGAGGAATATCCAAACCGGCAGGAAGTCCGACGGATTTCAATACATAGGCAATACGCTGTGCCGTTCCCTGTTTCGTGAGGCCGAACATTTCCGATGCTTTGGTGATCATGTACATTCCTGCTGCCGTTGCTTCTCCGTGAGTTATTTTTTGATCGTTGAAACGATAGTATCTTTCCGCCGCTCTTCCTATCAGATGGCCGAAGTCAAGAATACGCCGTTCTCCTTTGCCGCGGGGATCCATTTCTATGACAGGTGCTTTGATTTCTACACAGCGGCGGATCAGTTCGGGCAATCTTTTGATGATTTCCTTATCTGACGAAGCTTCTTCAAAGATTTCAAATAATTCTTTATCTGCCACGCAGCCTACCTTTATCGCTTCGCCGAAGCCGTTATGAATATATCGGGGCGGCAAGGTGCGTACTGCGGCGGTGTCGATATAAACGGCTCTCGGCTGATAAAAAACGCCGATCATATTTTTTCTGTTTCCCAAGTCAACGGAAACTTTCCCGCCTATGGAACTGCCGATCTGTGCCAAAAGAGAGGTCGGCACTTGCACATAAGGGATCCCGCTTTGAAAAGTTGCCGCCGCAAATCCTGTTATATCACCGACTGCACGGCCGCCTAAAGCAATCAATACATCTTTTTCACCGATGCCGAATTCGGCAAGGGCCTCATAGACACGTTTGACGACAGAGAGGTTTCTTATGTTTTCTCCGGGAGAAAGATTCATCATGAGCACCTCGGCGCCTTCTTCTTCAAGACGTCTCTTCAGATCTTGTCCGTACAGTTTTTCCACTGCCGTTTCCGTCAAAATGACTGCTTTTCCGGCACCGGTGAGGGTAATGATTTCTCTTCCTGCCCGCTCGATCAGTCCTTCATCGAGCATGACATCATATGAATTTTCACCTAAATCGATATGTACCGTATCCATTGCGCCCTCCCGTTTCTTCTTTTTTGTATTATAGCAAATCTCCGAAAAAAAGGATCCTTTTTTACCGTCTTTCCCTTTGAAAATAAAGCTCCTCTTCATTTTTTCGTCAAACTTCTGTTTTTACAGGAAAATCTCTTGTAAAGCATTTAAATTTCCCTTAGATCCCTGTATAATTAAAAATACAGTAAGGAAACTGATTCAATGAGTTCATCCGACGTGATGAGATTTTTATACTCCCTTAAGGAAAACCGCGGATCATCGCAACGCTTCGATTTTTCGATAAAGGCACTGTAAAAAGAAACGACCGGCTTTCGGGCCGAATTGAGTCGGCTTCCTTTTTAAAATTGATCTTGAGAGGTGGGGAATGTTTTAATGGACGGAATGAAAGAACTGGTGCGGCTGGAAAATATCACAAAACGTTACGACAATCATGTGATCATTCCATCTCTGAATCTCACTGTTCATGACGGTGAATTTTTGACTTTGCTCGGCCCTTCGGGCTGCGGGAAAACGACTTTGCTCCGTATCATCGCCGGTTTGGATAAGCCCACTTCGGGAAAAGTCATTCTCGACGGACAGGATATCACCGATTTCCCTCCTTATAAAAGAGATGTCAATACGGTATTTCAAAATTACGCCCTCTTTCCTCATATGACGGTGGAGGAAAATATCGGCTTCGGTCTCAAAATGAAAGGAATTTCTAAAGAGGAATCACAAGATCGCATTCAGAAAGTATTGAAACTGATCCAGCTGGAAAAACTGGGGAACCGCTATCCCGCCCAAATGTCGGGCGGACAGCAGCAGCGTGTCGCCATCGCCCGCGCTTTGGTGAATAATCCGAAAATGCTTCTTTTGGACGAACCCCTCGGTGCTTTGGACTATCAGCTTCGGAAAGCGCTGCAGATCGAATTAAAAGATTTGCAGGAAGAACTGGGCCTGACTTTTATTTTTGTCACCCACGATCAGGAAGAAGCTCTCACCATGAGCGACCGTATCGTCGTCATGAATGACGGCGTCATCCAGCAGGACGATGATCCGAACACCATCTATCATCATCCGGATACGGCTTTTGTCGCTGAATTCATCGGGGAAAGTAATTTCTTTGATTTCGGTGACAAGACTCTCGTTCTTCGTCCGGAAAAACTGAACCTTTGCGGAGAGCATGAGGTGAATCCCGATCATCCGGCGCCCAAATTTTTCGGCACCATTGACGATGTCATTTTTTACGGTACGATTGACAAAGTTTTTATCCTCCTCGACGGTTCGGGGCAAGAAGTCATCGCTTATCAATATTTCGATGATGTGAAGCGCTGGCAGATCGGTGACCGCATCGGAATCTGGTGGTATGAGGAAGACGGGGTGACGGTAAAAAGATGAACAGAAACGGTAAATATTTAATCCTTCCTTCCCTCTTCTGGCTGGTTATATTTTTCGTCATTCCCATGCTGATCGTGGTGGCCGTTTCTTTTGCGGGCCGCAGCGCTTACGGTCAGATCATTTTTCAATGGACGACGGAAAACTATGCCCGTTTTTTTGATCCCCTTTATATTTCCATCTTCATTCAGACTTTGATTGTCGCCGTGGTGACCACATTATGCACCGTGCTCATGGGATATCCTCTGGCGTACTATATCGCCCGTCTGCCCCGGCATCTTCGTTCCAAAGGGCTGATTCTCTGCATGATCCCTTTTTGGATCAATTTTCTCATCCGCTCTTATGCATGGGTGATCATTCTCCGCACCCAGGGAGTCATCAATACCCTCCTTTTAAAAGCGGGACTGATCGATCTGCCTCTCCAATTTTTATACAATGAAGGGGCGGTCATGATCGGCATGGTCTATGCACTCCTTCCTTTCATGATCCTTCCCGTTTACGTTTCCATAGAGCAGCTTGACCGCCGTCTTTTGGAAGCCGCCGCCGACTTGGGGGCTTCTCCTTTCACGGCATTTCGAAAAATCACGCTGCCTCTCACCCTTCCGGGAATTGCCGCAGGAACGATTCTTGTATTTATTTCCTCCCTCGGCATGTTCGTCGTCCCTGATGTGATGGGCGGTTCCAAAGCGGCCCTAGTGGGAAATGTCATTCAGAACCAGTTCCTTTCCGCCCGGGACTGGCCTTTCGGTTCCGCCCTTTCCATTCTTCTTGCCCTCCTTTCCCTTATTTTGATCATCCTTTACTACAAAGCGATCAATGTACAGAAAGGAGGCAGCCATGCAAAAAACTTGGCGTAGTCACGTACTCCTTGCCTACTCCCTTGCGGTTCTTGCCTTTTTGTACCTTCCCCTCATCATTCTCGCGCTTTATTCTTTTAACGACTCCCGCCTGAATGCGATATGGACGGGATTCACCTTCAAATGGTATCTTCAGCTTTTCGAGAACCGCTATGTTTTGGAAGCTTTGGGAAATACACTTTTCATCGGTGCCGTTTCCACCGTGGTTTCTACCGTCCTCGGTACGACCGCCGCCATTGCTCTCCATCGGTACAGATATAAATTTGAAAATATGATGAACGGTCTGATTTACCTTCCGATTCTCATACCGGAAATCGTGATGGGCCTTTCCCTTCTTGTCCTTTTTTCCCAAGTAGGACTTCCTTTGGGAAAACCGAGCATCATTCTCGCCCACATCACATTCTGTCTCTCTTTCGTCGTTATCACCGTCGGCGCCCGTCTGGACGGAATGAAAGAAGAATACGAAGAAGCGGCAAGCGATTTATATGCAAGACCGTGGCAATGTTTCCGCTATGTCACCCTTCCGCTCATCATGCCCGGTGTCGTCGCCGGCGCCTTGATCGCTTTCACTCTTTCCATCGATGATTTCGTCATCAGCTTTTTCGTGGCGGGCCCGGATTCCACCACTCTCCCTCTTTACATTTACGCCATGGTCAAACGGGGAATTTCTCCGGAGATCAATGCTCTTTCCACTCTGATGATGGCAGTGGAAATATTTCTTGTCCTCCTCGCCGATTTTGTTCAGACAAGACAAATGCGCCATCGGGAAAAAAGCGAAGAAGAGGAAGAAAATAATCTTTACGAGGAGCGGAGCCGATGAAAAAAATACTGATCTTGATACTTTCCTTTTTTATCCTCGCCGCTTCAGGCTGCGGCAAGGAAGAGTCGCACCCTTCATCTGCGGGAGATGAACAAGTCCTCAATCTTTACAGCTGGGCCGATAATTTTTCTCCCGAAGTACTGGCGGATTTTGAAGATAAATACCACTGCAAAATCAATTACGATGTATTCGGCAGCAATGAAGAACTTCTTGCCAAGATCCATGCCGGCGGTTCCCGTTACGATCTCATCCAGCCTTCCGATTATATGGTCTCCACCATGATAAAGCTCGATCTTTTGGAAAAGCTGGACAAAAACAATATTCCCAACACTGCCTATATTTTGCCGCAGCTGAAATCTCCCCCCTATGATCCGACCGGCGATTACTCCGTCGTCTATACTTGGGGCGTAACAGGCATCGCTTATAACACGAAATACATCAAAGAAAAGCCTGTTTCTTGGACAGATTTATGGAACAAAAAATATAAAGACCGGGTCATTCTTTTAAATGACGGAAGAGAAGTCATCGGCATGGCGCTGAAAAGACGGGGGTATTCGGTCAACTCCGTCAATAAAAAGGAAATCGATGAAGCCTTGCAGGATCTGCGTGACCTGCGGCCGAACATCCTCGCTTATGACACAGATACTATCAAGCAAAAATTCATTGCCGAAGAGGCATGGATCGGTACCATGTGGTCCGGCGACGCTTCTTTCTCTTATCAGGAAAATCCCGATATCGCTTTTGTCATCCCTGAAGAAGGGGCCGTCATATGGGCGGATACTTTTGCTATTCCCAAGGGCGCTCAAAACAAAGAACTGGCGGAAAAATTCATCAACTATCTCTATGATCCGGAAGTGAGTGCCAAAAACTATGAATACATCGGCTACAACGATCCGAATACAAGATCCGCTCCTTTCCATTCGGAAGAATATAAGAGCGATCCCATGCTGAAAGCTGCCAAAGACTATATTTCAAAAGGAGAATGGATAGAAGATCTCGGGGATGCCCTGACCATGTACGACAGAGCATGGACGGAATTGAAAATAAGGAAATATTCTTTCTTCTGATAATCGGTTTTCTTCTCTATTATCGGATACATTGCTATAAAAGAGCATCAAAAAACCTCCCTGCCGTCTTTTTTCGGCAGAGAGGTTTTCGGTTTTATAAGGAAATTATTCTCCCATTTCAGTCAGTACACGGGCACATCTTGCACAGACATGTTCATGTTTCGGATCGGAATTCACATCGGGTGTCCGTTTCCAGCAGCGTTCGCACTTTTCAAGAGTGCAGACGGAGATGGATACTTTGACCGTGCCGTCTTCCGTGGAGAATGCATTTTCCGGTGCATTTTCGGCGCCTTCTTCGATCTTTGCCTGCGAGACGAGGCAGAAATCGGCAAGCTCCGTTTCCATATCTTTCAAAACCTGAAGATTTTCTCCGTCGGCATAGACGGTGACTTCCGCATCCAGCGGATGGCCGATGGCTTTGGAGCGGCGGGATTCTTCAAGAGCTTTCGTCACGGCTCCTCTCAATACCAGCCGTTTCTTCCATTTATCTTCAAGTTCTTTATCAAGGTACCGATCATTTTCTTCCGGCATATCCGTCATATGGACGGACCATTCTCTTTCTTCCTTATTGGGAAGATTCTGCCATACTTCTTCTGCGGTGAAGCAGATGACCGGAGCCACCAGTCTGACAAGAGTGGTAAGGATTTCATACATTGCCGTCTGGGCACTTCTTCTCAGACGGGAATCATCTTTTTCCGTATAAAGACGATCTTTCAGGATATCCAGATAGATAGAGGACAGATCGACGGTGCAGAAATTATGAACCGCATGATACATGACATGGAATTCATAGTCGTCATAAGCTTTCAGCACAGTACGTTTCACCTGTTCCATCCGGAGGAGAGCCCATTTATCCAATTCTTCCATATTTTCGTAAGGAACGCTGTCCTTCTGCGGATCAAAATCATATAAATTCCCCAGCAGATAGCGGAAAGTATTTCTGATCTTTCTGTACACGTCGCTCATGGATTTAACGATCTTGTCGGACAGTCTTACATCGCCCTGATAGTCGACGGAAGAAATCCAGAGACGCATTACATCGGCGCCGTATTTATCGATGATATCCTGAGGAGCTACGACATTTCCCACCGACTTGGACATCTTTCTTCCTTCTCCGTCCATGGTGAAGCCGTGAGTCAGAACTGCTTTATAAGGAGCATATCCGTTGACTGCCACACTGGTCAGAAGAGAACTGTGGAACCAGCCGCGATGCTGATCGGAACCTTCCAGATAGAGATCGCAGGGATAAACGGCTCCATCATTTTTCCAGTTCTCATAAGGATCTTTCAAAACGCCGTTCCAAGTAGAGCCGGAATCGAACCAAACGTCCATGATATCCGTTTCTTTATGGAAATGAGTGCCGCCGCAGTGAGGACATTTAAAGTTTTCCGGAAGAAGTTCTTCTGCGGAACGTTCCCACCATGCATCGGTGCCTTCTTTTTCCACCACTTCTTTTACCTTGGCAATCGTTTCCTTCGTGATGACATATTTCTCACAATCGTCACAATAGAATGCAGGAATGGGCACGCCCCATGAACGCTGGCGAGAAATACACCAGTCCTGACGGTCGCGGATCATGTTGTACAGGCGGTCATGGCCCCAAGAAGGAATGAACCTTGTATGATCCACCGCTTCCAAAGCTTTTTCACGGAAATCATTAATGGAAGCAAACCACTGATCCGTAGCACGGTAGATGATGGGGTTTTTGCAGCGCCAGCAGTGAGCGTACTGGTGATGAATGGTTTTCTTGCCGAGAAGCATTCCTGCTTTTGCAATTTCTGCAATAGCAGGACCTTCTGCTTCCCAGATCGTCTTGCCTTCCAAAAATTCTCCCGCTTCTTTCGTCATTCGTCCTTTGCTGTCGACGGGGCAGATAACTTCCTGTTTCAATTTCCCTTCATTTTCATATTTTTTATACACTTCAAAGTCATCCACGCCGTGGCCCGGTGCGGTATGAACACAGCCGGTGCCTGCATCGAGGGTGACATGGTTTCCTTCCAGCACATAGACGGTGCGGTCATAAAAAGCCCAGGGATGTTTGAATGTTGCCATGTCCCATTCGGATCCGATCATTTCCCGTCCTGCAAATTCATAATTTTCAATGCCGCAGTCCGCCATAGCCGCCGGAGCCAGTTCCTTGCTCATGAGATAATATTCATCGGCGTCAAGATTATGTACCCACACATAAGTAAATTTAGGATTGACGGAAATATACATATTTGCAGGGATTGTCCAAGGCGTGGTCGTCCAGATCACTGCAAACAGTTTGGATGTGTCCACACCTTCCGGTTCAAGCCCCTTCGTATCCAAAGCGGGGAACTTGACATAGATGGAAGGAGATTTTCTATCCTTATATTCAATTTCCGCTTCCGCCAATGCGGTTTCATCGTGGGGACACCAATATACCGCTTTTTTGCCTTTGTAGATATATCCTTTGTCTGCCATCGCACCGAATACTTCGATCTGTCTTGCTTCCAGATGAGGATCAAAAGTCAAATAGGCATTTGTAAAATCGCCGATCACGCCCATACGGATAAAATCTGTTTTCTGGATTTCAATCCACTTCTTCGCATAAGCGAGACATTTGCGGCGCAGTTCCAAAGGAGTCATATTGGCCCGATCTTCCCCGGAATCTTTCAAGACTGCATATTCAATGGGCAGTCCGTGGGTATCCCAGCCGGGAATATAATTTGCCTTATAGCCTGCCATATGTTTATACCGGACAATGATATCCTTCAGCGTTTTATTCATGGCATGGCCGATATGGATTTTTCCGTTTGCATAAGGCGGCCCGTCATGAAGAACGAAACTCTTCGCTCCTTCTTTTACCCTCTTCTCCAGTCTTTTATGATACAAATCATGTGTCTGCCAAAGAGCCACAAATTCAGGTTCTTTCGCCGGCAGATTTCCCCGCATCGGAAATTCCGTCTGCGGCAGATGTAAAGTTTTACTGTAATCCATGACAATTCCTCCTGATACTTCCTGTAAAACAAAAAAATCCCGCCCGATAAGGGGCGAGATTGATCCCGTGGTACCACCCTAATGACATAAAGCCACTCGGTGCAGTTAACGATGCCCCGGCAGAGCATTTCCTCTCTGCAGCTCGGAAGTGATCTGTCTGCACCCTCCGCTCCTCCTTCCACCAACCGGAGTCTCTCTATGCCGGACCAAATGCAAACCGTCTTCGTCAAAGCTTTTTCTTATTCATTGTATTGTACCGACATTTTTAAATATCGTCAAGAGGCGGAACCAAAGAAATGATTTAACGCCGATATATTTTCTCCGATAATTTTATTTTACATCCGGCAAGTAAAAACAGAATAAAAAACAGATTATTATAACGTCCTTTTCATCATTTTTCAGCAATATTTTTTCTTCTGAAGTTTTTCTTGAAATCAGTTGTTTCCATTCCCTTTTCTTTATAAATGGATTAAAATATAATTATTAAGATACATTTGCATTATACAGAAAAGAGGTAATTATGAAAAAATTATTAATTGCATTTTCTGCCGCATTGGCTTTCGGTTTCGGTATGGCCGATGCCGCCGTACCGCAGGGCGGATATTTCCTTGATAAAGACGGCGTTCCCTTGACGGAAGCACAAAAAACTCCGCCGTCCGTTAAAAAGAGCGCCATGGCTCCCTTGAGCGGAGACGTTCTGGTTGCCATGGAAAGTCTCCCTTACTCTTCCTCTGCCATCATTTTGGTCACTGTCAATGAAGACGGTTTTCCGGAAAATCCGGTGGTTTCCCAAAGTTCCGGCTCCGTTATTTTAGATGCTTATGCGGCGGAGAGCGTAAAAGACTGGATCTTCAATCCTTCCATGCTGGGAGAAAAAGCGGTCAGCTCTCAAGTATCCGTTCCCGTCCGTTTCATGTCCATGAAAATCGTCACTTCCGCAACTCCTTTGAATCAGCCCATGAAAGAAACTTCTGATGCCGTCAGAGGAGCGGCGGCAAAAAATAACCATCCCGTCATTTATGTTTCCGTCTATATCCGTGCAGACGGTACATTGGAGGGACCGCCGAAGGCTGTTGAAAATACAAATTTAAGTAAATCGGATTTTAAAATACTTGCCAAATATGCGGAAGACTGTGTGAAAGACTGGACATTCTCGCCGGCTCTCAATCCCGAGGGTGATCCGATTCCGGAAGAAACGGAAATTCCCGTCCAATTATAATAACGAATATAACAAGAAAAAACGCATTCCGAAAGGTTTGCGTTTTTTGATTTTAAAATATAAATTGTACAAGTCCCATATATACGGCAGTGGCAACACCCATAGAAAGGAACATATTTCTTTTCCACACATGGACTGCAACGGTCACGGCAAGGCCGATCGCTTCGGGGATGCCGTGACTTCCCGAAAAAAGATTGACATCTTTCAGGCAATACACCACAAGCATGGCAAAAACTGCGGAAGGAAGCGCTTTCCCCAGATATCGGACATAGGGAGGGAGCCGTTTTCCCGGTTTAAAAAGCAGGAACGGAAGCATTCTGGTACACATGGTGGCAATCATGCAGATGAGTATGGTGAGAATCTGCTCGGAAACGGGCATATCCGTCATAAGAAACCACCTGCTTTCTCCAAAGGTTTCCTGAGAACGGTCAAGAGGAAAAGGGTCGCTCCCATGGCAGGAAGCATAAACGAAGACGGCCCGAAGATGACAAGGGAAATCAGAGAAACCGCACCGCCGATACAGGCTGTATAATGTTTCTTTTCTCTGAAATACTGTTCCATGAAAATAACGACAAACATGGCAGTCATGACAAATCCGAGTCCCCGGGT